>Ga0302323_100000420_pt1 | contig 33578 bp, 28 predicted proteins | sample Fen_T0_3_FD_201950 | JGI IMG/M metagenome (GOLD analysis project Ga0302323, IMG submission 201950) | Peat permafrost microbial communities from Stordalen Mire near Abisko, Sweden - Fen_T0_3 | ecosystem: Environmental > Terrestrial > Soil > Wetlands > Permafrost | place: Sweden: Abisko...
ACGAGTCCACCGCCAACGCCAAGAGCGCGAACACGACCAATGCGCCTGCCGTCTTGCGGCGTCTCATGTCATCGACTGACGGGGCCAATGGCTTGTTCGAGCTCGACTGCAGCGAACAATGCCGCGCCGCGCAGTTCCAGGGCTTGCTCCTCCACGCGTAGGTAGCTCGAATAGGCGTCGAGCAATTCCAGGATCGTACCGCGGCCCTCGCGATAGGTGAGCTCCGCGATGCGTCGCACCGTCTCCGCGTTGTGGGACGCCTCCGCGCGGAAGGCTCGATACGCCGCGCCCGATAGAGTCGACGACTCCATATGAGTCGGTTGGCTGAGCGGGACCGCGGAATGAGCGCAGGACAGCGACGACAGAAGCGGCATGGGTGTCATCATCTGGCATCTAAAGAATGAAGGAAAGCGGGCGCGCCCTAGCAGGCCTCGGGCCAGTCTTCCGATCCGCCTGAAGCTCGAACGGTTCTTGGTTGGCTATCTCTCGCCGTGCCCTGCGGGGTGAAGGAAGCACGAGCAATCGGCCAGCGGGACTGCTGATTCCGCGCCGCGCTGCTCGCTTCACAACTCCAGGTGCAAACGGCCACCAAACACCGAGACCGGCCCCCGATCTCGGTTGTACGCCGGGTTGTTGACGAACTGGTAATCCAGCGTGAATGCGGCCCAGCCCCAGGGGACGAACTTGTAATAGAGCTCCACGACCTCCTCGGCGCCGTAGTTCAGCGCGCCGTCGCCGATGATGATTCCCGCTCCGCCAGCCGCCAGGTAGGCCTGCTCCTGCTTGAAGATGCCATTGATGACCATGCCCAGGCCGATCACGTCACTTTCGCGGCCCCATCTCGCGCCGGCCAGCACGAGGCCCGCTGAGAACGATTGCTGGACCTGGGTGAAGGAGAACTCCTCGTACTGCCCCGCCTGCACGCTCGCGCGGGCGAATGTGCCAAGATCGACGGTGATCTGCTGCTCGAGGTTGAGCCCGCCGCCATAGCCCCAGACACGGCCTTTGCGCACGAGTGCCGTGTTGGCCGTTTCGCCGCTGGACTCCGACAACGCCACGGCTCGGGAAAAGCTACCCGCCTCGACATGCTTGCCGAACAAGAGCAGCTTGAGCTTGCCGGGCTGGTGCCACAATTGGTGGCGCTCCTCCAGCTCCAGCAGCGGCTGGTACTGGCGGAACGTCGTGTCGATCTCCTCGCTATTCGGATAGGTCGGTTCGAGAAAGAACCCTGCGCGTACCGCCCACCAACGTTGATACCACTCGGCCGCCGCGCCATACGTGTAGTTGAATGCGGGCGAGGCCATGTCGAACGCCCCCATTTCGTTAATCGTCCAGTTCAGAAATCCGGAACGCGAGTCGTGCGCGTATTTGTTTTCGTCGAAGACGTCGACGACCGAATATTTGCCCACGGTGATGGTGATGCGGTCGACTGGTCGCTTGCCCGCGAGTTGGTTCTGTTCCGACTTCACCGCTTCCGTCGCGTTGCCGAGCGGGAAGGTCTGGCGGACAAAGAACCGGCTGATCTTGCCGATCGGGCCTTTGCTTCCGACCTTGAAGGCCTCGCCATTGGTGAAGCCTGCAATGCCCGTCGAGTTGGACAGGCCGAAACCCTGCAGCAGCTCCGGATTGACGTAGAACGCCGCGCCTCGCCATAGGCGTCCGCCCAAAAAAACCGACACCGACAGCGTCTCCCTGCCATCAGCACCCGGATCGAGGCTGAGTGGACCGGCATACGGCGAATGGAAGGCCGGATGGTACTGCCCGAGCAAGGTCGACTGGCCGTGGAAACTGACCAGTTCTTCCTCCGGTTCCGTTTTCGCGACGTCCGACGGTTGTGTGTTGGACGTGCTAGCCGCTCGGGAAACCGTCGATGCGAAGTCCTGCGCGGTCACTGGTGCGGGCTGCGCGTGCGCGATACCGCCGCCGATCGCTAGCGACCACAGGGCGGCGGCCGCTGGGAGCCGGAGTGAGCGAAGCGAGGGCGGAATGGATCCCGAGTGAACGCGCAAGTGAAGCAAAGCCAAGCTTGGTCTATCATACAAGACATTCGGTTGGGAAGTTCCGCGCGCAATCCCACGGCGCTCTTCCAGTAGGCTGCCGGTCAACATAAAACGAGCCGAGCGCAGTGGGCGCTCGGCGCACCATTGTTCTCGTGCGAGAGATCGGCAGTCTCCTCTAAAGGATTGCGCCGCTTTGTTTGTCCTCGCACCAAATGATCCCCCCGAGCGTTGCGCCCGATACGGCTTTTTGGTTACCGTCTAGGCTTGCGTAGCCGTCCTGGAATCAGTCGTCGACTCTGGCAAGTCCTTTGCGCGCTGACGATATTTGGGCTCGGCAGCCTGATCGTTGGCTCCAAGCTGATCGCGCAGACCAGGGAAAGTCGCAGCCAGCCCCTGCACGCCCCTTCAGCACCAGTCGTCGCGAGCGTCACTCCTCGGCCTGCTTTGGGCATTGCGCCGCCAAGTGGCGTCGGAATTGCACCGAGCGCAAAGCCATCCGCGAACGCCGGACCGGACGTTACGAAGGATGCCGAGGACACGGTCAATTCGACGCTTGGTGACACGAGCCTACCGAACGACAGCGACCTTCCCAAGAATCTAAGTCCAGCGCAGATCGATGCGATTGGTACCGGCAAAGTGCCGATCCACCGTGAAGGCCGCTACCGATCTCCGCTCGCCAACCCTTCGCTTGGTGGCCCAGCAATCGTCAAGGTCGGCTTCGTCATCTCCGAGATTCGGGACTATCAGATCCAAGATGGCAGCTTTTCCGCTGACTATTTCATGTCGTTTACTGCCGACAAGCCCGTGCCCAAGCTGCATCCGGTGTTCACGAATGGCCACGACACCAACTGCATCAGCATCGTAGATGTCGAAACCTTCCGCTTCTATCGTTGCACCGGTACGTTCACCAGTCCGGTAGATTTACTCGACTACCCTTTCGATACGCAAACTTTGGACATCAGCGTCGAAGACGCGGTGTATGGCGTCGACACGATCGAGTTCGTGGCCGATCCGCGTCGCACCTCACTGGATGCCAATTTCCGAGTCTCTGGCTATAGCGTTGCCTCGGTTGGCGCCCGGACTTTCAAACACCAATATCCCTCGCGCTTCGATCGCGACGACCTCTACGTGTCTCGTTACAAATTCACGGTAGCGCTCGATCGTTTTGCCCAATCGGCGGCATTCAGCGTGTTCGTTCCTGCGTTCATCATTGTGCTCATCTCGTTACTTGGGCTTTGGGTTCCGCCCGAAGATCTCGAGGTGCGGACCGGCTCGGGCGCGCCGATGCTGGCTGCGGCCGTGCTTTTCCACTATTCACTGGTGCAATCTTTGCCGGCGACCGGGTATTTGACGCACGCCGACAAGCTCATGCTCGGCGTCTACGTCTCGCTCTTGATGAATATGGCCACCACCTGGGTATTCATGATCGTTGACGAAGAACGCGTTCAGTTCTGGTTCCGTTTCTTTCGCGCCTGGACGCCGCCAGCGACCGTGCTGGTGATGTTGGCGAGTGTTTTGGCTTGAACCTGTCTTGGAGCTGACGCTGCCCCTTTCGACGAGGAAATGCATGCGCAAAATAGTCGTAGTCGGAGTCACCTGCTTGGTCGTGGGTGCATTGCTCGGTTGGTACTCGGGTCGGTACGCGCTCGAGCGCTATTGGACCCAGCCACTGGTGCTCAAACGTTTGGCAGCGGCTGACGTCGAGCGCTCTTCTGGTGAGGGGGCTGATCCGGTTCCGGGGATCGGCACCTCGGTGCTAGAACCCGCGCCACTCGCTCTCGCGCGCGTGGTCTTGGCTGAGATGACGCGGCGGGATCCATTGGTCATGACTGTCGGAAACGTAAAAGCGGATGGCGCGCAAGGTCAACTCAAGCTCGACTTCAGGAACCGGGGTAAGTGTGCGATCAGGTCATTCTCGGGGGTGGCCTACGGGTATGACGCATACGGTAGAGCCAGCAGGCTCAACAAGGGCGGTGAGCACTACGTGGCGTTCAGCGAGAAGGACGTGACAGACCTCGTGCCGTCGCACACCCATACGCTCGCCATGAACCTGCACAATATTCAGACTGCGTCCCTAGCGCTAGCCCACGTCGATCAGGTGACGTGTACCGATGGTGCGCGCTGGGTCCGAAATTAGGCGAGCTAACGGGCGAGCCAGGGACAGACAGCCGCCATATTTTCGAATGAGCGGCGACGACACCAGAAGCCAGTGATCTTACCGTACATGTCGTCGTCACTGCATTCTTGGACTTTTTCGTACGAGCCCGCTGAATTTTCCTCGATGTATCGTACGCAGTCGCCGATCATGTACACGTCCCATGCGAAGTAACCCCGCTCGTCCCACCAATGCTTGACGAACACGGGCGCTCTCTCGCCGACCTCGTACTTCTTCATGCAGGCCGCAAAATCTTTCCCGCCGCGTACGACCTGAAACTGATCCCCCGGGCAAGAGTCCCACACGAACTCGACGTCAACGCTCTCGGCTTCACCCCGATCGTCGACCTCGACCTCGTCTTGGCGGACGATCTGGCATACGGATTCGAAGCGCTCCAAGCGCTCTCCGCAGGCAATGGCCGAAAGGGCGAGAAGCGCCGCGGAGGCGATGGTCCAACGCATTGGCAGTCGGCGAAGGGTAACACGGACCTTCCGGCCCCCCAACGCGGGTCTACGACCAAGCACATCCCCGCACTCTCGGCGAGCTCGAGGTTTCGGCGCACGTTCGGCGCGCCCATCATCGTGACGTTTCCGGAGTTAGGACGGGCAAGATGCCCATGAAATGTGCCTGGTGATGGCGTTTGGAAGCACGATCGCGGCAGCGGCTGGAGTCTTCGTGGGTACCAACCTCGACGACATCATCGTGCTGACGATCCTTTTCTTGGCGGCGCGTGCGGATGGCAGGGCTCGACCATGGCAGATTTGGGTCGGCCACTACCTAGGGATCGTGGCGCTCGTCGCGGTCTCCCTGGCGGCCGCGTTCGGGTTGAGGAGCGTTCCCGAGCACTGGATTGGGCTGCTGGGCCTGTTGCCGTTCACGCTGGGTACGTGGGGCCTATTCAACGCGGCCCGAGGGCGCACGGAGCACGAAGGCAGATCGCCTGAGGCGACTGGGGTCGGCTCAGTCATAGCCGTGACGATCGCCAACGGCGGTGACAATATTTCAGTCTACGCGCCCATGTTCCGCGTTAGCGGCATGCGTGGCAGCCTGTTGAGCATTGCGACTTTCGTCGCCTTGGCGACAGTCTGGTGTCTTGCTGGGTCTTGGCTTGGCTCGCATCCGAAGATCATCGCGGTCGTGAGCCGGTACGGACACTGGATCGTCCCCGCGGTATTCATCGTGATCGGCGCCACGATCCTCGTTGGCTCCGGGGTGCTCGCCAGGAGCTAGTAGTAGGATTGTGCGGCTGTGCGACGGCGACCCAAAGCAATTCTGCCAGGACTGCTGTGGTCGCCGTGCAACTCGAATGACTCCTCGTTGGGGATCAGAACGAAGCTTGTGCCGCTACGATGAGCTCACCGCGGTTCGGCTCGTTCTTGTAAACGTACTTGGACCAGGCGGCCTGCAGCTTGGCGTTGTCGCCGCGGATGTAGTAGTTCAGACCAAGTTCGTACGTCGTCACCTCGTCGCCCGTCGGGAGATTGGTGCGCTCGCCGGCCTTGCCCTGCAAGTCTTGATGGACGTCGGGATCGTAGTAACCGATGCGAAATACCGGCTGCAGTTTTTCTACGAAGGTATAGCCGAGCACCGCGTAGACGCCCGCCGATTCGGGGCGAGGTGTCGCTTGGCCAGTCGGTCCGTCCCAACCGTGGATGTACTCCGCCTGGAGTAACACGTTTGCCAAGTCGAGCTTGAAGTCGGCCTCGACTCGGTCCTTGGTCGGGGACGAGTCACGCCTGGTCACGCCCGCGTAGCCCACGCCCCCGATCATGATCCCGTCGATGGGGTACAGCTCGAGGCGCAGGGCGAGGTCTTTCTGGGTGTTGCTGTCGAGCTTGTTTTGCCCTTCGCCGTTGAAGACTGCGGCCTGGTAGTAGAAGTGTTTGCCGAGTTTCTTGTCAATCTTGATACCCAGGTCGCGCTGATCGCCGAAGCGGCGCGAAACCACCGCGCGTTCGGGAAACAACAGCTTCGCAGCGCTACCCGCGCCTTCGTAGCTGACCGGGATCTTGAATTGACCCACGCTCAGGTCTGCGTAGTCGGACATGAAGGTCACCAGGTAATCCTGCAGGATGGTGACCGTGCCCTGATTGTTCGCGGACACCGTTCCCGTGCCACCGCCGCCCACGTTGATCGTACTCTTGTTGTTGTCGAGCACGCGCGCCGGATCGATCATCACGTTGAAGCCCAAGAATTTGGGGATGATCTCCCCCTTCACGCGGAGCTCCGCGCGACGGATGCGCAGGGTGGTCTGGGTAGCGCCGGCCTGATTGGCGCCGAAGACCCAGAACTGCAGATTGGCAGCGGGCTGCCAAAAACCGTCCTTACCGATGCCGAGCTTGGTCGCAAGCGGGATCTCGGGGACCACCGGCGTGAGTACCTCCGCAGGCGGGGCCGCGGGCACGGCCGGGACCGCAGGCGCGGGTGGGGCGGCCGGCGCGGGTGGGAGGGTCGTTGTCACATCGATCGCCGGAGGCGGGGCCGCGGCGATCACTGGCGCGTCTGGGCTGGCTGCAGGAGTGGCTGCGGGGTCAACAGCAGGCGCCTGAGCAAAAGCGGCGGAACTGGCGAGAAGCAGCACGGGAGCAGCTGACAACAGAGAGAGCTTCATTGGCTGTATTCCTTCGGAACGTCAGAAAGTCCAGGAGATCGGAACGAGAGTGAAACGGTGAGACACACAAATGGGTAACTCAGGGACGGCCATCGACCGTTCGCGGACCGCTCGCAAACAAATACCCTCCGCAAATCCAATCGGAATAGGGCGCGGCTCGTGTCTCTCCTGCATGACGCCGTCGAGTGGCCACGAAAGTACCCTAGACTAAGTAGTATGCGGCACGCGGTTCGCTGCGTGCCGGGATCCGTGTCGAGCAATGCGAGCAAGAATTCTCGTCCCCGAGCAACGTGTAAGCGTGGCGAACCGCTTTGAGCGTCGCCGAGTCGGCGTCGTCTTCTTCGACGAAGATGCGATTCTCTGGAAACCAATCAGTGAACTGCAGCCGGATCATGGCTTGCAACAGATCGGGTCGAATGCCCGCCAAGATCACCACGAGCTCGCTTTTCAGGCTCTCGCGCAGAAAGTGCTCGAGCTTTTCGAGGCATACGGCGTCGGGATTACGCAACCGCTTGAATCTGAACACCAGGTGTTGGTTGCCTTGTAGATTGGCCCGGTCTCTGGCTTCTTCCAAGCAGGATTCGAGCGTCGGGGCGGCACCGAAGAATAGCTCCCCCTCGAAATCGTAGATGCTTATCGCGGTGCATTCTTCGTCGCTCTGCAACCGCTCGCGCACGACGCGCTCGTCGCTGACCACGAGTTCGCTGACGCGGAGCTTGGCCGCGCGTGGCACGAACAGCAACAGCGAGACGGCGACTCCGATCAGGATCGCAAACTCTACCCCAATGAGTAGAGCAGCGAGCGTGGTGGCCGCGAGTAACGCTGCGTCATAGCGAGAGGCGCGTGCGACGTAGCGTAGTCGCTCGATATCGATCAGGCGCAGCGCGGCCATGATCAGCAGCCCCGCCAATGCGGCCTTCGGAATGTAGCGGGTGAGCGGTCCTAGAAGTAGCACCATGATGCCCACGAAGAATGCGCAGAACACGCCCGATGCCTTGGAGACGGCACCCGCCTGGAAATTGATCGCGGAGCGAGATAGCGAGCCCGAGCCGGGCATGCAGCGAAAGAACGAGCTCACCAGATTGCCCACTCCTTCCGCCAAGCACTGACGGTTGAAATCGAGCTTCTGCCTCGTCTTGTAGGAAATCGCCTTGGCGATGGCCAGCGCCTCGAGCAACCCCAAAAAGCCGATCGCGGCGGCGCTCGAGGACATTTGCGCGATCCAGCCGAACCTGATTACCGGGATGTGCGCGCCGGGCAAGCTCGGTGGTACTGCCTCGATCAGGGCGACGGCCGTCTTGGCGTGGCCTGCCGCCTGCGTCCACCCCGCATAGTAGGCCGGAATCGACACGAGCAGCAGAACAGCCAACATGTCGAGCTGAGGCAACTTGTAGCGGCGCACCAACTGGCGTGAAACAATCGCCAGCACGATGGCGCTAGCGCTGATCGCGAGGGCTTTGGGGTTCAAGTGCGCTGGCTGAACCAACGTCATCCACAGGCGGTAGAGCACGTGCTGGTGCCCGGTGCCGATGTTCTTCAGCCCGAGGGCGTTGCCGACCTGCCCAATTGCAGTCAAAAATGCTGCACCCACGATAAAGCCAGTCACGACCGATTCCGAAATGTAGCGCGTCAAATCGCCGAGCTTGAGCACGGCGATCGTGATCTGGACGATGCCGATCATCGCCGTCAGCAGAAACATGGCCTCGTAGGCGTCCAGACGCGCGTCTGGATCGATGAAGGCCAGCGCGCTGAACACCACCAGCGACACGGCCCCGGTTGGCCCGTTCATGAGGTGTGAAGAAGAACCGAGGATCGCGGCGATCGCGGTGAAAACGATGGCCGTGTACAGGCCGAAGCGGGGATCGACCCCAGCGATCAGCGCGTACGCGATGCTCTGGGGCAGCGAGATGGCCGCCACCGTGAGCGCAGCCTGTAAGTCGCTCCGCAAGGAGCTGAGCCCGTAGCCAAGACGTTGTCTGATGATGCTCATGGACCAATTCACAGCTAGCGGGGTTTAGGCTTGTATACGGTATCGATGATGCCGTTCTCCGCGAAGAAACGCAGTTGAGCATCCTCCCAATCCTTGGCGATGGCCGTGATCCGAAACAGATTCAGATTGGGGAAACGCGCCCCGTGCTTGCTCAGCACCTCGGTGCGATAGGGGCGATAGCCAGCCTGTGCGATGAGCTCCTGAGCCGCCTCAGTGAATAGAAACTCGAGATAGGCCTTGGCCGGCGCGAGTCTTTGCCCGTTATCCACGTTGGCATCCACCCACGCCACCACCGGCTCAGCGAGGATGCTCAGCTTAGGATAGACGATCTCGAGCTCGCCCTTGGACTCGGCCAATTCACGAAGGGCTTCATTTTCCCAGGTGACCTGCACGTCGCCGAGCTTCTCGATGGCGAAGGCGGTGCCGGCCGAGCGCGCGCCGGCTTCCAAGAACGGCGCGTGCTCGTAAAATGCCTTCAAGTAAGCGCGTGCGTCGGCCTCGCTCCCCCCGCGGGTCACGACTGCGCCCCAAGCAGCGAGTGCGCTCAGCTTACCGTTGCCAGAGGTTTTCGGATCCGTGGTAATGATCTCGGTCGCGCCGCGCACCAAGTCCGGCCAATCCCCAATGGCGAAGGGGTTTCCTCGTCGGACGACGAAGACGACGGTCGAGTAATAGGGCTGTGAGTTGTTCGGCAGGCGTGTCCACCAAGCGTCCCCAATCAGGCCGCGCTTGTGCAGGGCCTCCACGTCCGAGCGAAGCCCGAGCGTGACGACATCTGCGAGTTGCTCGCCTTCAGCGACGGTTCGGGACTGACGAGACGAGCCACCGTGCGACTGCGTAACGAGCACGTGGCGCCCGGTCTCCTTCTGATACTTCTCGACGAACCGCGGATTGAGCTTCTGGTACAGCTCTCGCGTCGGATCATACGAGACGTTCAGGAGCTTCACGTCCGCGTTGCGCTCGTAATTCTTGGCGCCGATGACCGATACGGCGAGCACGACCAACCCCACCGCGAAAAGGTCGAGAGCACGCGAGCGGGTGATGATCACGACAGGCTCGCGGTGCGCTGTCGCTTCGAGGGTGCCATGGGAGACATTGCGATTTTGACCGGGACAGCTAGATGCGCGCGCCGCGGGACGAACTCGAGCCAGATGGGGGCCCGACGGCCGCTGCCTGGAGCCGCGCGGTGACAAAAATCCAAGTGATAACCATTGGTTACTTGGTCGGCCTCCGGTTCAGTCGTCGGCACCGAGCAATTGGCGGCTGCGTTCTGCAACGTCACGATTCCTATATACTAGACAGAGTGTGACATTTGCAAGACTGTTTCGGCGGTGGTCACGCCCGAGAGCCGCAGTCACGACGGGCAACCGCGAGCCCCCGATCGACGCCATTCCGGTCTGTCGATCTCGGTCAAAGCGTTGGGCTTCTCGAATCTTTGCTCGAGCGTCCGCCGCGCACTGTCCTCGCAACTCATCCGAGGCGCGTCTTTCTCGGCTGACAGCGCCCTCGCCACTCGCAGCTGTTACAATCGTTCACGACGCTTCCGGGCACCGTGCACTTGACTCATGCTGGGGCGACCTCTAAAAACGCGCTGCACAGCCAAGCTTGCTTGGGGCGATCCGAAAAGGAGAAGAGTCGAGCGCAGGATCGTTATGGTCGTGTGCATTCCAATCAGTCGCCTGGGGCCGCGAAACTCGCGGCACGCTCGCAGCGCCGGCGTCACTTCGTAAGCACAGCTTTCAACAATTCGCGATGACCAACGGTTCGACGATGCGTATTGCGCCAGCCACCGACGGAGTTTCCATTTGGAGCTCCGAAATTTTTGGAGGCGCGGAAGCGTCTCGAGTGCACGACTTTCTGTCGCGTGCCTTCGCGGTAACGGAGGTTGAAAGTGTGGAGCTCCAGCGTGCCAAGCATTTCGGACGTATCCGTTTTCAGGCCGTGGCTAATCCGGCTCAGATCTTGAAAAAACTGGGCCGCGCGCTCAGGACGCCGGCTGACGCGCCACCGAGTTCGGGAGGAATAGAGGCGGGCCTTGTCCGAGGCATCGATACTGGCCAACTCTACCTCGACGGCGCGGACGCAACGCCAGTTCACGTGAGTCGCATCGGCGGTTCGCTTTCAACTTGGCGGGTACGAAAGCGGAGCGAAAGTACGCTCCACCTCTGGCATCCGATCCTGCGCAATCGCCGTGATGTGGTGTTTCGGTTGGAAGAGGAGCTGGCCGCGATCCTTGGAGTCGAGGATTTTCGCGCGAGCGCGCTCAGCGCTGGCGTCTCGATCCGCTTCGATAAAACGGCGCTGACGGTAGAGCAGTTGGCTCGCGAGCTCGAGAAGACTTGGCCGCGTCTGCTTCGTGGTTTGGAGGGTCCGCCATCGCAGAAGCGCTTTGTCGCCGCCGGGGGCCTGCTAGCGCTAGCATTTACGGGGCAGTATCTCGTGCCGGCTCTGAGGCCCGTGGCCGTGGCAGGAGTTGCGCTTTACAGCGCTCCCAACGTCGTCAACGGTGTGAAGCAGGCGGCGCGCCGCGAAGTCGGCCTGCCCGCGCTGTACTCGACCGGGCTCGCGTTCATGTTGCTCAGCGGGATGCCGTTCGCTTCCACGGCGATCACCATGTTGATGCAGCTCTGGCCTCGTTTGGCCCGTCAAAAGGTGGTCGATAGCCAGCGTCGCCTATTCGCTCGGCAACGACGCCGCCCGGTCTGGGCACGCCTATCCACGGGCAACGGCAAGGATGTCGAAGTGCCGGCCGACGAGCTTCGTGAGGGCGATCTGATCGTCATCCGCAGCGGTGAAGTCATTCCCGTCGACGGCATCGTCGAGCGAGGCTCCGCCGCCGTCTTCGAGAGCGCCCCCTTCAGCGCGGACCACGTCGAACAAAGGTCCGCGGGCGATCCCATCGGCGCCGGCGCGTTCGTCCATGATGGCAGCTTGACGATCCGAGTCGAACGAGCGGGGACACGAACCACCGCGAGCTATATTGCTTCGCTCCTCCCCCACGCTCCCCTTGCGCACATGCCGTCGTCGCAGGAGGCTGAACGTATTGCGAACCGCAACGCCAAGCCTGCCCTCGCTCTGTCCGCCGTTAGTTTTCTTCTCTCGCGAATCTTACAGCCGTCGCAAACTGTACTTCGTCCGGACTACGCGACCGCGCCTCGCCTCAGCGCCCAATTGTCAGCGTTCCACGGCCTGGCGCACGGTCTGCAGGAAGGCGTCTTGTTCAGGAACTCAGCTGCACTCGACCGGCTCGCACGCGCCGACGTGTATGTCATCGACGACACCGCTGGTCTGGAGCGTCGCCGCATCGAGGTCGGTGCGGTCCAGACCGTGAAGGGCATTTCTGAAGCGCGCATCGCAGCCTACGCGATGGCGGCCTATGGGAGCGCCATTTCCCCTCAGAGCCGGGCGCTAGCAAGCTTCACCGCGAATTCGAACGTGGCTCAACCGAAGGCCGAATCGGTCCGTCACTACGCGGGCGTAACACGCTACCGTGACAGTTTCGGAAGCGTGATCGAGATCACGACTGCAGACTACATCGCTACGTCGAACGTCGACGTTCCGCGGCGCTTTCACGCCGCGTTGGCACGGCAGTCGAAGGCGTGGCCTGAGCAGGCCGAACCTCATGCCCGTGACAGCGGGCGCTTTCTCCGACCGCTCTGGGTCTTGCGTGACGGCCAGGCCATCGGCGTCGTGTCGTTCGCACGCAGTGGCGAAGTCATCGGCAAAGAGGTGGTCTCGGCGCTGAAGGCGCAAAACAAGCGAGCCAGGTTCGTCTACCTCTCGCGCGGCGGCGTAGCTGAGGCTCGAGCGCTTGCTGAGGGGCTCGCGATCGAGTTCTACTATGGCGGGCTCGATCAGACGGCGAAGGCGGGTGTGATCCTCGACGTCGGCCGCAAAACCATCTGGGTCGGGGACGGCACTCACCCTGATGCGCGGGAGTCTATCGCAGCCAGCACGGTCAGCGTCTCCGTGGCCCCTCTGCGGGAGTCGCAACAGGACGCGGCTGACATCCTGCTGCCCGAGCATGGATTGGCTGCTCTGCCAGCGGTAATCGACGTTGGGCGAGCTCACGAACGGCGGCTCGCCCGCGACTACCGAACGGTCTACGCCGCCAATCTGCTAGGCGTTGGCGGCGCATTCCTCGCGCAATTCAACTCGCTGCAGGCAGGCGTGCTCTCCAACTTGGGTACGGGGATCGTGTACGCTCGTCACGCCCTAGCGCTGGACCGGCTGGCCTCTGCGGCCGATGCGGAGCGCGCTCGCATGAAAGGCTCCGGGCCGCGCTGAGGGCGGCTCTTTTTCGGGCCACGCTGCACTTGGCCCGCGTGCGCGGTCGTACCGTTGGCGCGTGGCATTCGCTGCTCCCGCCGCGCTGCGTGCCCTTCCGGGTCCCAGCTCAGCAATAGACTCGACCACTGGAACCTCAAGAGTTTGGCGAACCAGGTATGCCCGCGTTTATCCAGAGCCGTGGCGAAGGCGGAGACTCCGACCTTTCGAGAAATCTTCCACAGCCACTTGCTCACCTTGGAGCGCACGGCGCGAATGGACACGCCGGAGGCGAGGATTGCCAGCGACAACACCCCGGCCACGACTCCGACCAACACCGCGAGCCCATCTTTCTCGGCCATGCCGAGAGATATGACGAAGATGGACGATGCATGAAAAGTGTTGAAGCCAAACATTGGAAAGGCGATTGCAAAGACCAAGAGCAGCACGAAAAGCCCGATGGCTCGTCGCCACAGCGAGTGGCTCACCCAGCGCCATCTCGGTCGCACGACTTTTTCGGCTGCCTCGAGCAGAGGCAGAGTCGCGTGGATCGCGACGGCGAGCGCCCGGCGCGAGATCGACTTCTTGAGGATGAACCGGGGAAGCCGGATTTGCTTGTGGCCGGCCGCCATTTGGCAGGCGATTACGCCCGTGGGCAACGTCACCATACCCTTCTGGCATGGCACCGGCACGATCGCGGGGATCGAAAACATCATCATTGACGCTTCGAAACCGGCATCTCCGATCGAAGCCAGAATTTGCTCGACGCTGAACGTGTCGATACCTTCGTTGTTACTGAGAATGCCGCGAAGGACTTCGGAGACCCGCCTCAAGGAGGGGCCTTCGGGGGTACCGCTCGAGGGAGTCGAATTCAGCACGCTATTCACGATGCGCTTCCTTTGAGAGCCTGCCCGACGGGGCGTGGACCCTGTTGCTTCCCTGTGCTGCTTGTTCGCTAGAGTCATTGCGCGCACTCCTCGCGGTAGGCGAAGGCGTTTTCCGCCGGGTCCCCGTCGTCAGGACCGGTGAGCTGATCGTCGAGCCCAACTCGTATTCCGCGCTCGCGTCGATCATGTGGCGCTCTAGCGGAGTGTGGGTGACTTTCCGTTGACAAATCACGCGCTTTCAAATACAAACGTGGCATGTCCATCGGGAAAGCGCAAGTGTCCTGCCACGGAGACGCGCTTTGCGGTTGCAGTTACGCCAGAGTCGAGTCCGCACACAAGTAAGCGCTAAATATGCTGTTTTCTACGGGGTGCGGCGCAAAAGCGGTCAGTGGGTCGGTCGGCCGAGCGCGCGAGGGTCAGTCCAGTACGCCGGACGTAGGTCCATCGGAAGATCGAAGGTTGGGGCGCTCAGGGCTCTCGTATTCGGAAGTCCTCGCCCAGTCCGTCTCCGTGATTGCTCCCTCCACGGTGCCGGCTGCGGTGTTGGGACTGATCTTTGCGAAGGCCGGCAACGCAACCTGGCTGAGCTTCGTCCTCGGAATACTTGGCCTGATTCTAGTCAGCTTGAACATCAATCAGTTTGCGCGTCGCTCCGCGTCTCCTGGTTCCCTATACAGCTACATCGTGCGCGGGCTGGGGCCGACGGCTGGGGTCCTGGGCGGTTGGGCGCTGCTGTTCGGCTACACATTGACTGGCATGTCTACGCTGTGCGGCTTCGCGTTGAGCGCGAACGTATTACTCAAGCAGCTGCTCGGCATTCAGCTCCCCGTTCCGGCGCTGTTCGCCTTCGGCGTGCTCGGCAGCTTTTTCATCGCGTTTCGCGACATTCAGCTCTCTGCGAGGACGATGCTGGTCTTCGAAGGCTTGTCGCTGATTTTCGTGCTCGTTCTAGGCGCCAAGGTCTGGTCGAACGCTGGGTTTGCGGTAGACACCTCGCAGCTCACGCTGGAAGGCGCGACGCCCAGCGGGACGTTGGTCGGCGTGGTGCTGGTTGTCTTCGGCTTTTCGGGCTTCGAGAGCTCGACTTCGCTCGGACACGAGGCGAAGGATCCGCTCAAGAGCATCCCGCGGTCGGTGATTCAGAGCGTGGTGCTAGCGGGCGCGTTCTTCATCGCAATCTCCTACGTCGTGGTGCTCGGCTTCGAGAAGAGCGGAGAGTCGCTTGCTCATAGCGAGGCGCCTCTGAATAGCCTCGCCCATGCCGTCGGTTGGGGCGGTCTGGGAATGGCGATCAACGTCGGTGTGCTGCTCAGTTTTTTCTCGTGCACGCTTGCGTCGATCAACTCCACCGCGCGCATTCTTTTCGCGATGGCGCATCACGGTCTCATTCTGGACGCGCTTGGGCAGGCCCACGTGGCGAACCGGACGCCGCACGTCGCTGTCGGCCTGTCTGCACTCATCACGTTTAGTGTGCCTTGTGCGCTGTACCTGGCGGGAGTCGGCGCATTCGAAAGCCAGGGGCACTTCGGGACACTTTGCAGCTTCGGTTTCATCGTCGTCTACCTTTTGATTTCGGTCGCGGCACCGGTCTTCCTATCTTCTATCGGCAAGCTCACGCCCAAGGCGATTGCCTATTCCGTTGGGGGTATTGCGTTCATGTTGCTGCCCCTGCTCGGAACCATCGGTGTTCCAGGCAGCGGACTGTTTCCCACCCCCGATGCTACCGGAGCACTTCTGCTCGCGATCTTCGCCGGCTACGTCGCGGTTGGGCTCGCTTGGCTTCAACTGCAACGACGACGGCGTCCGAAGATGATCGCGCGCATGAAGAGCGCGGTAGCGGCCCAACACGAAGACGCCCTGAGCGCCATGGCAGAATCTGGAGCCTCCCCCGTTGCTAGATGAGCGGATGCTAGGGACCGCTTGGCGAAATCGACGACGCACGGAACTTGAATTGTCCGAACCAAACCGTCAAAAGAAGAAAAGGTAATGTGCAGATGACAACGACGACCACAGCGACCGATGCTAACCCGCTTTCCGTGCTTGGAGAGGCTTTGGATGCCGCGTCGGAATCGATTGGCGACGCGCGCGCGGATGCGACTGCGTCCGCCAAGGCCGCAGCGCTCAAGGTGCAGACCGGCGTAAGCACGGGCGCTTATTATGCCGCTTACGGTGTTTCGTACGGTGTGGTCTTCAGCGGTGTTTTCCTGAAGGAACTGCTGCCGACGAACAATGCGATTCGCCGCGGCTTCGAAGATGGCGCCGACGCAGCCATCAAGACCGCGGTGAACCTGCGCTCAGGTTTGGACGAAAGGGCCCTTGAAGAAGGACCCTCGGACAGTGCCGGCAGTTCTGAATGACAACGCGCGCTCGCCAAACGCGGCTAAACGATTTTTCGGTCGACTCGTCGCGAGCGATCGAAGACCGATTCTTGGAAGAAGGAATTCAATGACTGCCGCGCGTGAGATCGGTGCTAATCGTCTGCTCAGAGCGGTTCCGTCCGAGCCTGCTCCCCAACGAGAGCCAACGACCGCGCGCACGCAGCCCACGGGCGACCAAGGCCGGTCTAGTGCAGGTGGATTGCCGAGCGTACTTGCTGAATTGAAGTCCCTCAGCGACCGAGGGGGTTCAGCGATCGGGGACGCCTACGCAGTGGCAGCGAGAGGCTTCTTGCTCGGAAAGGAGCGACTCGAAGACGAACGCGCCCAGCAAAGAGCTCGTCAGCGTTCACAGGCCCAGGGCAAGCCAGCGGCGCCTGGCCGCGCGAGAGGGACGGCTCGCTCGGAGGGGACAGCTACGCGCCCGGTGCAACTCAGATCCGGCATCGTGGTGTCGTTCCCGGAAGCAAACAAGGTCCAATTCTCGAGTGCGGCGCTCTTTGCCGACAGCCGTGGTCCGCTCGCGCGTGAGTTCTTCGAACGTGCGTTCCGCGCCCAGGGTGTCGACCAGGTCGCAATCGATGCCGAGAAGCGCACGGGGGAGATCGTCCTGAATACTCCGCTGCGCCCGGCCGATCCCCGGCTCGCCGAGTTGTCCCGTTTACTCTCCACCCCGTTGGTTGCGGGAAATGCCGATGAAGCACTCGTTTTCCCGGAGCAGCTCGGTCACCCGAAGTCCAGTTCGGTACGTCTCCAGCGCTACGGGCGAAGGCTATCGACTTGGACGGTCAAGCACGAGCTCCAAGGGCGCATTCGTTTGCACCATCCATCGCTCTATCGCTGCAGGGAATTGTGCTCGGCGATCGAGCGCGAGTTCATGAATACCTTCGGCATCGATCGATACTCGACCAACGAGCTCACGGCGACGGTGCTGATCAACTACGATTCGAAACAGATTCAAAAACATCAGATTATCGCGCTGCTCGAAGCGGTGCTTCCAAAGTCGCTCGACTTTCCGATCGCGCCGATCAATTTGGATTTGCCGGTCTGCACGGCTTCTGTCGCGCTGGCGCTCACGACTCACGCCCTGCTTCCCGCACTTGCGCCCCTGAGCGCTGCGGTGTTCCTCTACTCGGTGATTCCCAGCTTCAAGAACGCCTACCGTGTTGTCTTCGAGGAAAAACGGCTGGGCGTGGACGTGCTGGACGCAATCGTCGTGCTCACCTGCCTGGCGACGAATCAGGTACTCGCCGGAACCGTGCTGGGCTTCACGCTCGGCGTCGCACGTGAGCTCGTGCAGCGGACCGAGGACAACAGCAAGAAGATGCTGCTCAACGTGTTCGGCAAGCAGCCGCGTTTCGTTTGGCTGGAGGTCGACGGCGCGGAGGTGGAGACGGCGCTCGAGCGGCTCAAAGTCAATGACATCATCGTAGTCCACACGGGCGAGACGGTACCCGTCGACGGCGAGGTGGTCGACGGCATGGCGATGATCGATCAGCACACGTTGACCGGAGAGTCTGCTCCAGTCGAGAAGCTCAACGGCGACCGAGTGCTGGCTTCGACCACGCTAATTGCCGGCAAGGTGCGTATCCGCGTCACCAGCGCTGGCGAGGACACGACATCGGCGAAGCTCGCGCGGATCCTCAACGACACCGCCGGCTACAAGCTGAAATCGCAATCAAATGGTGAGGAACTCGCCGATCGTGCCGTCATTCCGACGCTCGCGCTCGGTGCGCTCGGCCTGGCTACGACCGGCATCAACGGAGCAGCCGCGGTGGTGAATTGCGACCTTGGCACCGGCATCCGGATGGCGGCGCCGATTGCCATGCTGGCGTCCCTGACGCTGAGCGCCGAACACGGGATCCTCGTAAAAGACGGCCGCGCACTGGAGCTGCTGCGCAGCGTGGATACGTTCGTCTTCGACAAGACAGGGACGCTGACTCGCGAACGGCCTGAAGTGGGTCGTGTGTTGAGTTTTGGCAACTACACTGAAAACCAGATCATCGTCTGGGCCGCAGCTGCAGAAAACAAGTTCAGCCATCCGATTGCCAAGGCTATCCTCGACAAGTTCAAAACACTGAGACTCGAGTTACCGCAGATCGACGACTCCAAGTACCACGTCGGCTACGGCATCACCGTGGGCGTGGATGGACATACGGTTCGCGTAGGCAGCGCCCGCTTCATGACCCATGAAGGAATCGAGCTACCTCCGGAGCTGGCCCGCGAGATGGATGCGGCGCACGAGGAAGGCAACTCTCTCGTCATGGTAGGCGTCGATGGCGCGCTCGGCGGGGCGATCGAGCTCTGCGCGGCGGAGCGACCCGAGGCCAAGGCCGTCATCGCAGGGCTGCGGGCTCGTGGCGCCAAGCACCTTGCGATCATCTCTGGCGATCACGAGCAGCCCACGCGTCGGTTGGCCGAGCGGCTGGGGATGGACCGTTACTTTGCCGAGGTGCTACCTCAGGATAAAGCGAGGTACATCGAGCTCCTGCAGAAGGAGGGCAACACCGTGTGCTTCGTTGGCGACGGTGTGAACGACTCCATCGCGCTAAAGAAGGCGAACGTGTCGATCTCGCTGCGTGGTGCCTCCAGTGTCGCGACCGATACGGCCCAGGTCGTCTTCATGGAGGACAGCTTGGAGAAGTTGCTTCAACTCCACGATGTGTCCCGCGATCTTCATCGTAACATCAAAACGAGCTGGGGGCTGATCGTCGTCCCCAACCTACTTTGCATCGCCGGCGCCTTCTTTGCTGGTTTTGGCGTGATGCACTCGATGGTGTTCAACCAGATCGGCGGCATGCTCGCGCTCGGCAACGGTCTCCTGCCCTTGAGGAAGGCCGCCAAAGTCGGTGCGGCAAAGGAGCTGCGCGCCAAGGCAGCTTCAGCGACGACTTGAACGGCGCCGCCGACGCTCAGAGCATTGGAACGTGCGCTCCGACTTTCGTTTGGCGGAGCGCGCGCGCCCGGCATCGGTAACGAGCCTTCAGAACGCGGCTTGTACGGAGACTACGAGCTCCCCACGCTTCTTTGCTCGAGTTAGCAAGCCTAATGAGCCTGCTGCGATTGTTCTGGTATGAACACGCGCACTCGGCGCGGGGACACGTGCACCGTGTCCCCCGACTTCAGATCCAGCTCGGCAAATCGTTCCCCTGTGATTTCTGCGTTGACCAGCAACCCGGAATCGAGCAGCTGGAGCTCGACCTTGGTCCGCGAGCCCGCGGGGTTCACGTGCACGACCTTCGCCCGTAGACTCGCTGTGTCAGATTGATCCGACTCAATCACGAGCTCATGCGGCCGCACATAAACGTCGGCGTTGCGCGCTTCAACGTGCTGGTAGTCCGGATATGCCAAATCCAATCCTGGTGCCACCGAGGCGAGCCCTCGCTGGACTCGTCCGTGGAAGACGTTGACGTTGCCGAGAAAGTCCATCACGAACCGGTTCGCAGGATGCTCGAAGACTTCTCCGGGTGTACCAACCTGCTCGATCTTGCCGTTGTTCATCACGACCACACGATCGGCCACTTCGAAGGCCTCCTCTTGATCGTGCGTCACGAACACGCTGGTTACCTGGATCTCTTCGTGCAATTTGCGCAGCCATTGGCGAAGCTCGGTCCGCACCTTTGCGTCGAGCGCTCCGAACGGCTCGTCCAGTAGCAACACCGAGGGACGCGCCGCCAGCGCCCGCGCAAGCGCGACTCGTTGTCGCTGGCCGCCCGACAATTGGCCGGGGTAACGGCCCCCGAGCCCGTCGAGCCGGATTAACGTCAAGAGCTCGTTGACCCTCAGCTCGCGCTCAGGCTTTTTGACCCCGCGCACGCGCAGTCCGTAGCCGATGTTGTCGGCAATCGTCATGTGCCGAAAGAGGGCGTAATGCTGAAAAACGAAACCGACCTTTCGATCGCGCGCCGTGAATTGACTGATGTCTTCCTGATCGTGGTGGATCGTCCCTTGGTCGGCGATCTCGAGACCCGCGATGATGCGCAGCAGGGTGGTCTTTCCCGAACCGGATGGTCCGAGCAGCGCAAGCAACGATCCCGTCGGAACCTCGAGGTTGACGTCAGTGAGCGCCGCAAAGCTGCCGAAGTTCTTGGATACGTTCTTTACCTGAATGCTCATGGCTTGCCTTTGCTCGCGGTTGACTCGCCGATACGGGCGGTGACCCTTGGGACCTTGTGTTCTAGCGTGGCCTTGACGACGAGCGTGAAGATCGCGACCAACGTCAACACGGAGGCGACTGCGAATGATCCCGGAAGGTTGTATTCCTGGAATAGCTTCTCGATCCTGAGCGGCATCGTGTCCGTTTGACCGGCGATGTGCCCAGAGACGACATAGACTGCGCCGAATTCACCCATCGCGCGGGCATTGCACAGGATGATGCCGTACACGAGTCCCCACTTCACGTTCGGCACAGTGACGTGCCAGAACATTTGCCAGCCGCTTGCGCCGAGGCTGATCGCTGCCAGTTCTTCGTCTGGACCCACGGCGTCCATTACCGGGATCAACTCCCGCGCCACGAACGGAAACGTGACGAACGACGTTGCCAACACGAGTCCAGGTGTCGCGAAGATGATCTTGAGACTCTTGTGGTCGGGCCACACTTGCAGCGCTTGTTGGGCAAACAGCAGCAGACCGAATAGCACCGCGCTTGCCGATAGCACCGCGAGCCAGGTGGCTCGCCATGGCCCACGACGGGCTCGAGGATTGGTAGGTCGAAACAGGGCGAAGCCAATCACGAGTAGGGCAGCCCCCCAAAACGCGAAGAGGTAAGGCAGCACCGCGTAGCCGTCCCGACGCAGGAAAGCACCGAAGTAACCCTGCAACCCGAAGATCAGCACGAACATCAATCCCGCCACGACTGGGGACACCGAAAACGGCAAATCGATGAGGGCGACGAGCAGCGTGCGTCCCGGAAATTGAAAGCGCGAGATGGACCAGGCCGCAGTGACCCCGAACAGCAGATTTGCGCACAGCGCGATGGGAACCACGGTCAACGTGAGCAGGATCGACTGTCGGGTGTCTGGGTCACCGAACAGGCTCTGCAAATAGACACCTGGGCCCGCAGCCAGGGCCTCCACGAACACATTGACGATCGGGATGACCACCAGCACGGCGATGGACGCGAGCGCGATCGTGATCAAGCTCACGCGTACCCAGGCAGGATCCTCCTGCGGACGCCGGACCGCGACTGGGGCGACAGGAGGCGGCACTGCAACCCCGCCTAGCGTTTCAACGTGCATATCGCCTGCTCCAGTTTTCCAACAGGTTGACCAAAATCAGCATCGAAAATGAGATCACGAGCAAGACGACGGCGATCGCCGTCGCCTCGCCGTACGCAAATTCCTCGAGCCGCGCCACGATCAGAATCGGTGCAATTTCCGTTTTATACGGCATATTTCCGGAGATGAACACGACCGACCCGTACTCGCCGATGGACCGGGCGAATGCCAGAGCGAAGCCGGTGATCAGCGCCGGAAAGAGCGTTGGGAGGATCACGTTGTGGAACGTCTGCCAACGGGTCGCGCCGAGCGAGGAAGACGCCTCCTCGGCTTCTCGATCGAAATCTTCCAAGATCGGCTGCACGGTGCGCACGACGAAAGGCAAGCTCACGAAAACCAGTACGAGGACGATTCCGAGCCGCGAGTAGGCCGCCTTCACACCCAGCGGCACCAGGTACCGGCCGAGCCAACCCTTCTCTACGTACAGGCTTGCATAGACCAGACCGCCCACGGCCGTGGGCAATGCGAGCGGCAAATCCACCAACGCATCCACGATTCGTTTTCCGGGAAACGAATAGCGCACGAGTACCCAGGCGACGATCGAACCCAGCGCCAGGTTGGCAATCGCAGCCAGGAACGAAGTGCCGAACGTCAGGACATATGCGGCACGCGCACGCTCGGTCCAAACCGCCGAGAGGAACTCGTCGAACGACAACGAGGCGGCCTTCACGAAGCAAGCCGCGATCGGGAACAGCACCAGCACGCTGAGGTAGAAAATCGTGTACCCCAGGCTCAAGGAAAAGCCGGGCAATACTCTGCGGTTTACGCTAGACATGAGTCACCTTAGGTACCCTCGAGCTGCGAGCTGCGAACTCGGGCGCAACCTGGCCATCGGAGCGTCTACTTCTTCGGCTTGTAGATGCCGTCGAAGACGCCGCCATCTGCGATGAACTGCTTGTGGGCATCTGGGAAATCCTTGGCAATGTCCGTGATAGGAAACAGTTTGATCGGCGGGAAGCTCTCCGGGTGCGCCTTCAAGATCGCTTCGTTGGTCGGTCGATAGAAGTGCTTCGCGAAGATCTCTTGCGCTGCATCGGTGTAGGCATATTTCAGGTAGGCTTCTGCCGCTGCCCGCGTATTTTTGCGATCGACGTTGCCGTCCACCACGGCCACGTGCGGCTCTGCGCGGATGCTGATCGCCGGGTACACCAGATCGAGATCACCTTTTGCCTCTTCGACCTCTAGGTGTGCTTCGTTCTCCCAAGCAAGTTGAACGTCACCCAACTTCTTCTGCGCGAAGGTCGTGGTCGCCCCCCGCGCGCCCGAATCGAGGACCGGTACTTGCTTGTAGAGGCGTGTCACGAACGCGATCGCATCTTCTCGCGAGCCTCCCCGTAGCGTGACGGAGCCCCAAGCACTGAAAAATGACAGGTAGCCATTGCCCGACGTCTTTGGGTTGGGCGTGATCACCTGCACGCCTGGCTTGACCAGATCCGCCCAGTCCTTGATGCCTTTGGGATTCCCCTTGCGAACGACGAAAACAATCGTGGAAGTGTAGGGCAGCGAATGGTTTGGAAACTTTTCCAGCCAATCGGGTTGGATCAGTCCCTTCTTGCTGATGGCGTCAGTGTCTAGAAAGGACGCAAGCGTAACGACGTCGGCCTCTAGCCCGTCGATGACGGCCCGTGCCTGAGTACTTGACCCGCCGTGTGATTGCTTGATGGTGAGCTTGGTCCCGGTTTCTTTCTGGTAAACCTCGCTGAATTTAGCGTTGAAGTCGCGCCACAGCTCGCGAGTAGGGTCGTAGGAGACGTTGAGCAGCTCGAGCTCCTTGGGAGCTTTGACAGAGACGCTGCTCGCGGTCTGGGCCGTCGGCGCCGGGTCGCTCCCCGCCGGCTTGTCGCAGCCAAAAGCAAGCGAACTAATGCACAAGACGGAAAAGAATAGTGATTGGCTCATGAGGTCCGAAATCTCATATACAAGATTAAGGTCTCGTTTGCTAGACAAGTTCGGGGCGGCGAGATCAGCGGTCTTCGGCTCGATGAGCGCCGGATGCTCCGATCGCTGCGGCACTGCGCGGGCGCTGAGCACCTCGACGAGACCGACGCCAAACGTGGCGCAGAGTGCATTCGAGACAGGCAGCCGCAATTCGATGCCCGAAGGCCGCGACGGAGCCCGCCCCGGTCCGCGTGACCATCCACCCCCTGCTCGCTCTGGGCGAGGGGCCTGGCTACTTGTACTGCAGCCGGTAGTTCGGATCGCCGCCGAAGGAGCCGGCGCCGATGTCTTCGTAGCTGAAGTCGGGCTTGTCGCCGAGCGCGGCCTTGGCGGCGCCGGTGAGCAATATTTCGTAGGGCTTGGCGGTGTCTTCGCCGAGCTTGCTGGCGTTGTTGACCTCGCGGCCCCAGACGTCCTGATCGCCGATGCGCAGCACTCGCCCGTAACCGATGCCGAGGCAAAGCAAGATTTGCTCTTCGGGCTTGCGGCGTTCATTCACGTTGCGACAGGCGCGCTGCATCTCGATGCCGCAGTCGACGGCGCGATCGGCGCGGCGGAACATGATCATGAAGCTGTCGCCCTCTTCTTTCAGCAACAAGCCGTCGAAGGACTCGACGATTGGCAAGAGCAGTTTCCGTTGCTCATGGATAATCTGCAGGAAATGCACGATGCCGAACTCGGAGGTGCGGCGCGAAAAACCGGACAGGTCGGTGAACATGATCGCCCAGTCTTCGCCGAACAAATCCCAGATGCGTTGATCGATGGCGCTCACGTCGGCGCCAGCGCGGCAGCGCTCCTCCACTAGCTTCCACAACCTGGACTGGCTCGCCTTCAATCCATCGCCATTGCCGCTCATGACCGGGGAGGATAGCTCAGAACCGAGGTCGCCCGCAGCTCCGCCAAATCAGTCCGGTCCGAGTTGGCAAGAACTGCGGGCGCGCGCCGCTATTTCGCGTCGCTGGCCTTGTCGGCATCGTGTGCCGCGTCCGAGGCCTTGTCGGCGGCTTGGTCGGCTTTGTCTTCGGCCTTGTCGGCGGCATCGCTGGCTTTTTCAGCGGCGCGTTCGCTGTCGTCGGGGCTCTTGGCGGGTTCGTTGCTGCCCCCGCACGCGTTCAGGGCGAGGCAGGCGATGGCAGCGGCGGAGGTGAGGAGTAGAGGATTACGCATGGTGCAGCGTTAAAGCAGCCCGCATGCCAACTCGCGAACGCCTTAGACGAGCGTGGTTTTTCAAGTGAAGGCGGCAGCAAACTCTGAAAATTCTGGCTCTTTTGCGCCGAACCAAATTGCCCCGCCGTGGCCAAAGTGCGAAACGCGCGCTTGCTGCTGGATTTGCATAACCGGTACGGCAACGCGCACAATTGCGGCTGACGCTGCAGATCATCTGCACCGCGTGCCAATCGAGCGGGTGCGAAGTAACGCACGACCCAAGAACTCCTGCCCGACTCGGGTCAGAGGTCACTTGGGAGCCTTCATGAGCAAAAAATTCTACATTTTGGTTTTGCTGAGTGCGGTCGCCTGTTCCGGCGGCACGGGCAGCGCTGGCGCGCGAACCGCCGCGGCTACGCCTGCTATTCACACCGAAACTCGAGCGCCGGTTGTCAAGAGCGCGGTCCGCACGGCGAACGCGCCGCTCGAATATCGAGACGAAACCGAGCACGACCGACTGTTCATCGAGAACGCCGAACGCGCGATCGGGCAATACTCCGAGTTCATCGCCCGCGCTGGCGAAAGCCAAGAGTACGCCCCGGCCGTCAAGCGCAGCCGCGAACAGATCGAGGACCTACTGGCTGCCATCGCCTTCGTCCGCGCAGGTGCCGAGCAGCGCCAGCCGCATTGAGCTGGGGGCGCCCGTTCGTCCAATATTGGCGCCCCAAATCCGCATTTCCCCGCGTTCCGTCAACAGTAAAAATCCGGAATTTGACGCTTTCCGATGCGCTGCGGCAAAAGCAACGTCTCTCTCCGAAACCCTGTCGAAGCAACGCGGCGCGTTTTCGGTCGTTCCATTCGGGAAAGGCAGCGCTCCTCGTGCGGTCGAAGTGGGCGCGCGGCCACAGGAGTGCTACGGATGCGCCGTCTCGCGAGCCTCCTGTGGGCGTCTAATAAAGGAACGAAGAAATGATCAAGGTCGGTATCAATGGCTTCGGCCGCATCGGTCGTATGGTTTTCCGCGCTGCCATTGGGCGTGGCGACGTCGAGATCGTCGCGATCAACGATTTGCTGGAGGTCGAGTACCTCGCATACATGTTGAAGTACGACTCGGTGCATGGTCGCTTCAAGGGCAGCATCGAGGTCACTGACGGCAAGCTGATCGTCAATGGCAAGCCGATCCGTTGCAGCGCGGAGACTGACCCGGCCAAGCTCAACTGGGGCGCCATCGGCGCGGATACCGTCGTCGAAGCCACGGGCATCTTCCTCGACAAGCCGGGTGGCGAGAAGCACTTGGCCGCCGGTGCAAAGAAGGTCGTTTTCTCGGCACCCTCCAAAGACGACACACCGATGTTCGTGATGGGCGTAAACGACGAGAGCTACGCTGGTCAAGCCATCGTCTCGAACGCTTCTTGTACCACCAACTGTCTCGCGCCCGTGGCAAAGGTCTTGAACGACAACTGGGGCATCAAGCGCGGCCTGATGACCACCGTGCACGCCACCACGGCCACCCAAAAGACGGTCGACGGTCCGTCGAAGAAGGACTGGCGCGGTGGTCGCGGCATCCTCGAGAACATCATCCCGTCGTCCACCGGCGCGGCCAAGGCCGTGGGCAAGGTGATCCCGGAGCTGAACGGCAAGCTGACCGGCATGGCCTTCCGCGTACCCACCTCGGACGTGTCCGTCGTCGACCTGACCGTCGAGCTGAACAAGGAAGCCAGCTACGATGACATCTGCAAGGCCATGAAAGCGGCCTCCGAAGGCAAAATGAAGGGCGTCCTCGGCTACACCGACGAGAAGGTCGTTTCGACCGACTTCGTGGGTGAAGTGTGCACCTCGGTGTTCGACGCCGAAGCTGGCATTGCGCTCGACAAGACCTTCGTCAAAGTCGTCTCCTGGTACGACAATGAGTGGGGTTACTCGAACAAGGTGGTCGACCTCGTGAAGCGCATCTCAGGCTGAAGTCCGAGCGCACCTGAGGTGATGCGCAGATCACCGTCGTGGACGCCCTCCCTGGGGAGCGGACGGTCCGCGACGGTGGTCACGATTGTTTTGGCGCGCTGCTTGCAGTTGCGAGCGCATGCTTCTTCATGTCGTGGTCGTGCTAATCGTCGCGGGCGTTGCGTTGTGGTTGATTGAGTCGTTCGTCCCGATGGACGGTAAGATCCTGCGCTTGTTGCAGGCCGTGGTGATCATCGTGCTGGTGGTTTGGCTCCTGCGCGTGTTTGGCATCGTCAATCTGCTGCCCGGCGTGCACGTCTGACCACAGGCAGCTGATCGCGATCGAGGCAGCTTGCTACGGTCGCGATTCGCGCTGAGGCGCCCTGGCGTGCTCTTTCGGCGCGCGATCGCTTGATGCTAGGCTGGGCCGCCCGTCGCGGGACAAGCAATGGATTCCGAGCCACCCTCTTTCGTGCCGCCCCCGTCGTCGGATCCGCCTCCACCGGGATCGGCTTCATATCGCTCTTCGTCCGCGCCGACCACATCGGTTTCGCCACCAGCGATGGCGCCCAGCCCGCTGTGGCCCATCGCGCGTTTGGTGCTGGCTGGGGGCATGTTGCTGCTCGCCGCAGAAGCGGCTAGAAATCAAGATCCGGACGCCAAAGGCCTGCTCTTCAACGCGGTCCCGTGCATCCTGATCGCCTTGGCCATGGCGGGCGCGCCGATGGTGCTGCCGCGCTATCGCTCCTTGCGGATGTTCAGTTGGCTACTTTTGATAGCGGCCTTCTTCCAGCTCTACGCGCGACGGGATGGTCTACTCGGTGTGTCGGTCGCTGGCGCTCCGGGCGTGCGCAGCGCGACCGATGTCTGAAGCCGATCCCGCGGTTTTGCCCTCCGGCCCAAGTTGGTGGCGCTGGTGGTCTGGGACGCCGCTCTATCTGCGGATCTTGATCGGGCTCGCGTTGGGCGTCGTCACTGGCCTCGTGATCGGGCCAAGTGCTCACCAACTCGATCTGCCCGCCCGCTTGATCCTGCGCTTGTTGGGCGCGCTCGCGCCGCCATTGATCTTGGTCGCGGTCGTCCATGCCTTGCTCACCGCCGAAATTCGCGGCGCAGTGGCCTGGCGCCTGGGACGGCTATTGCTCATGAATACCGTGACGGCGATCGTCGTCGGCTTGCTGGTCGCCAATCTGCTCGCACCGGGGCGCCACGCCCATCTACCTGCGCCGCCCGTTCAGCCAGCCAACCATGCCGACGTCCTCAGCCAATTCCTCGAAAATATCCCGGACAGCTTGCTCGGTCCGTTCGTCGAAAATCGCGTCATCGGCGTGGTGCTAATCGCCGTCGCGTTCGGCGTCGCTTCGCGCGCCTTGCCTGGCGCGCAGCGCAAGCTCGCCGAAGATCTCGCGTCACTCGGCTTTGCTTGCATCCTCAAGGTACTGTCGTGGGTGATCGCATTCGTGCCGCTGGCGGTGTTCGGTAAAGTGGCGAGCATTGTCGGCGTGAGCGGCTTTCGTTCCTTCGCCGCGATCGCCATGTTCGTGATCGCGGTGCTGCTCGCGCTCGTGATCCAATCCGTCTACTACCTGGTGCGCATCCGCTTCGGCTCCTGGGTGCGCCCGCGCGCTCTGCTCGCCGGCACGCGTGACGCATTGATTATGGCCTTTTCGACGGGCAGTTCGACGGTCACCATGCCCGTCACGTACGACCGCTTGTGCCATCGAGTTGGCCTGCGCCAGCGCTCTGCCAGCCTAGGCGCGCTGGTCGGCTCCAACTTCAACAACGATGGCACCGCCTTGTACGAAGCCATGGCCGCGCTGTTCATCGCCCAAATGCTGGGCCAGCAGCTGTCGCTCTTCGATCAATTCCTAGTCGTCCTCACCTCCGTGGTCGCATCGGTGGGCGCCGCCGGCATCCCGGAAGCCGGGCTCGTCACCATGACCCTGGTGTTCACCGCCGTAAAACTGCCCACTGAATACATTGCCCTGCTACTGAGCGTGGATTGGTTTCTCGACCGCTGCCGCACCGCGATCAACGTCCTGGGCGACATGAACGTGGCCTGCCTGCTCGACGGCCCCACCCGCGAACCAGCGCAGGAACGCGAAGTTGCCGCCTCGCCGCAGGCGACGTCCTAGGTCGGCTCGTCGCAGCCGTCCTGGGTCGGCCCGCCGCAGCCGACGTCCTAGGTCGCCTCGCGCCTGAGATTTTGGGTTGATGGTCACGAAGTGCCGCACCGAGCACTCAGCCTTCGGCGTCGCAGCCGGCTTCCTCGTTCGACCGTTAACCCGCGGCACAGTCCAGTCACATCGATGCGCAGCGTTGAACTGCCACGAGATTCACCGCTCGCTTGCACAGAGCTCGGCTCGCGAGGCGTTTGGCCTGCCGAGGCGTAGCTCGCAATCGAAAATGGTGGTTGGAATTCAAACTACATTTTGCATTCGCGAACGGCTCTGCCGTGATGGGCAAGATGGCCAAGCACTCGGCGATCAAAGATGACCAAGCACTCAACGACCCCCCAGCAACGATAGTGGGCGGCGACCGCCCCTCACCTCAGCAAACGACCATGGGCGGCGACCGCCCCCTGAGCAAACGACCATGGGCGGGCGACCGCCTCCTCAGCAAACGACAAAGGAGGTCAGGAGTGATCGATTCACCCTGGTCGTGCATTACCGGCATGTTTTATCGCGGAATGCTCGGTGCGGCTGCAGCTTTGGTGTTCGCGGTTGGCTGCAGCGGGGGCACCGATGCGGCTTCGGCTTCGCGCCCGGTGCCCGCCGGCAGCGCCGGCAGCACGAGCATTGACGCCCCGAGGGGCGTGAGTGGGGGCGGACAAAGTTCGATCGAAACCGGCAATAGCGGCGCGGGTGGCCCGAGCGGGAACCCCGCCTGTGCAACTGCCAGCGCTGCCGCCACGCTGATCAAGCAGCCCGTCGACATCATCTTGGTGCTCGACAACTCCGGCAGCATGGAGGACGAGCTCGACGCCGTGGAAAAAAACATCAACGTCAACTTTGCCAACATCTTGCAGCAGAGCGGCGTCGATTACCGTGTGATCTTGATCTCCCGTCACCGAAAAGAGGCGCGCACCGAATCGGAAGAAGCCAGTACGTCGATCTGCGTTAGTAGTCCGCTGAGTGCGCTTGCCACCTGCCCCGCGCCGCAGCCCGTCAATTCGGAGCGGTTTTTTCAGTACAGCATCAAAGTAGAGAGTGAAAATTCCTTCGATCGGATCTTGTCGACGTACAATAAGAAGGACACCTTCGATCTGACCAAGGTCGGCTGGTCCGAGTGGCTGCGTCCCGGCGCCAAGAAGGTGTTCTTGGAGATGACAGACGACAACGCCGCCTTGGCGGTCGATTCGTTCGTGCAGAAGTTGACCGCGCTCGTGCCTGCGAATTTCGGTACGGAGACCAATCCGAATTTCGTGTTTCACAGCATCATCGGTATTCAAGAAAAGACGCCCGCGAGCAGTCCCTACCAGCCGGACGAACCGATTCAGACCGCGACCTGCTCGGGCGGCGGCGATACGGTGGCCAACGCCGGCGTCGGCTATCAGGAGCTGAGCCGCCGCACGGGCGGGCTGCGCTTTCCGATCTGTGCATTTTCCTCGTACGACACGGTGTTCAGCACCATCGCGAGCGACGTCGTGACCCAATCGTTGCTCAGCTGTGATTTCGATATTCCGACACTTTCTGACGGCCAGACGCTGGACTTGACCAAGGTCGCCGTCGCCTACACCAAGGGCGGCGCGACCACACCGAGCAAGTTCGGCCAAGCGCTCTCTTCTGCCGATTGCCAAGCCGACGCCTTCTACATCGAGAACAGTCACATCTACCTGTGTCCGGACACCTGCCGCGCGGTCAAAGCCGATGGCGGCGCCAAGGTCGACGTGCTGTTCACCTGTGAGAGCACGATCATCGTCAAGTGAGGCGCGCGCATTCGAACAAACCGGCGTCGGGCCGTCGCGGAACGCTGGCGGCAATCAGCCAAGCCGAACCGTGCTCCCGATGTAGAGGCGCATCTCTCTGCAATTATTTCATGGCGGGGAACGTTGCTGAGCTCGACGCGCAAGCTGAAACGAGACAATATCTATGATCGACTCGGGCCTCCCCGAGTACCGCCAATGACCCCCCGCTCTGCTCGACCGTTGGCTGCTCTGGCCGTGTTCATCGCGGCGGCCTGCTCGGGGGTGCACGTCAATCTGGGCGACGGGCACGATGAAGCGTCGGCAGGCGGCGCTGCCCGAGCTTCCGGCGGCGCCAGCGCGGAAGCTGGTGGCAGGGGTCCGCGCGCGGGCGGACCGGGCGGGTCGATGGTTGATCCCGATCCGGTTACGGTCTGCCCCGCGGGTATAAAGACTACCGTCAGCGGTACCGTGTTCGATCCCGCCGGCAATTTGCGGCTGTACAACGCGGTGGTTTACGTGCCCAACGTGGCCGGGGCGCTGCCCGCTTTCCCGCCCGGTGTGGCGTGTGAAAGATGCACCGAGCCCGTGCACGCCAAAACGGTGGCGTTGAGTGGACCCGACGGCACCTTTTTGCTCGATGACGTCCCTGCGGGCAACGTGGATTTGGTGGTGCAAGTCGGCAAGTGGCGACGCAAGCAGACCATCTCGGTCACGCCCTGTCAGGACAACCCGCAGACCATAGACCTGACGCGCTTGCCACGCACGCAGCTAGAGGGGGACATCCCGAAGATCGCGCTGTCGACCGGACATTCCGACGCGCTCGAATGCTTGCTTCGCAAAATCGGTATCGCCGATTCCGAGTTCACGACCGATCTGGGCGGCGGCCGGGTGAGCATGTTCGTTGGCTGTCAGGGCGACGACAACGGGCCATTCGGCGCCAACAAGTTTGCCGCCAGTTTGGGTGGAAAAGCCTTCCCATCCACCAATCAGCTATTCGATTCGGGCAACTTGAACCAGTACGATGTGGTGATCTTTTCTTGTGAAGGGCACAAGTGCGACACCATTCAAACTCCTGAAAATGTCGCGAAATTGGTCGATTTCGAGAACAAGGGTGGGCGCGTGTTCCTGGATCACGATCATTACAACTGGCTCAATCACTCCGCCGCGCCGATCAAGAGCGCGGCTCAGTTCGATTCCGGCCCGGACATCACTCAGAGCCCACTTTCGACCACGATCAACCGCAACAAGTTCCCCAAGGGTGCCGCATTTGCCGAATGGCTGATGAACGTGGGCGCCTCGACGACCTTGGGCACGCTCGATATCTACGCCGCAAAGACCTCCGTGCGGAGTCTGAGCCCGAATCGCGCTCAGAGTTGGATTTCCCGCGACGACGATCCCATGGGCTTTTACTATTTCACGATCGGCACGCCGGTCGCCGTGCAGGATGACGACCCGATCCCCGAGGCCTGCGGGCGCGTCGTGTTTACGGATCTGCACGTCAGTAAGAACGGCGGCGGTGACGCGAGCGATTTCTCCGACGAAGGCACGCCCTTCCCCGGCGGCTGCACCAACGGCGCGCTCAGCCCCCAGGAAAAGGCGCTCGAGTTCATGTTCTTCGATCTGTCTTCGTGCGTGCAGCAAGAGGCGAGCACGCCGATGACGCCTCCGGTCGTCAAATAGTCACCATGGGCCCAAGGAATTGCTCGCGTACGGCGTCTGCCACCGCTGCTGCGCGTGGTTCAGTGGACGTCAGCAGCTCGGTGTAGACCAACAGCGGGTGAGCCAAATGTGGTTTGGCTCCCTGATATGCGAGCGCGCCCGGGGTGTGAAGGATGGTCAATGGACCGTCGGATGCAGGAACGGCTTGCAGTTGTCCGAGCAGATCGACAGGGACTTCAGCCAAATGCAGGACCGTTTCTGTGCCGCGATGGGACTGCAGCATGCGGCACGCAGCGGCAGTCCCGCCGAACGCCCAAACCCGTTTCGCGCAGACTCGCTCAATCAGCGCTTCCAACGCTTCCGGATCAGTAACCTGGGGGCGATAGCGAGCGATCAACCAGGTTGGCCGCACCGCTTCCGCGTACGCGGTGAGCCAGCGATCGAGCAATTGGCGCCTCTGAATGAGGCCTCTCGCAGGGTAATAGTCGAGCACGCCCTGCGTGTTGAGGCGCCCGAGTTGCTCTTGCGCGGCAGACTTACCAATCCCTGCTGCGAGCGCTACCGTTCTGATCGGCGCTTCCACCAGGTCCGGCTGTGCGAGTAGTGCGAACAGCAATTGGTGGCTTCTGACGCCCGGGACCCGAATCCCTGGCTTGCGGACGACTTTCTTTCCCTCCACGTGTGCAACGAGTCGTCCGCCAGTATCGATGTGGCAATTGCCGACCGCATCCACATAGTTCACGCGCTCGGATGCCAGGTGCCGACCGATGGGTCCGGGTACGTACGGAGCAAATAACAACCAGGGCGCCGCGATGCGCCTTCCATCTTCGATCAATCCGGTTGCCAACGAGTAGGACAGGTGGGTGCGGGTTGTTCGAAGCTCGAAGCTGAGCCGCGCTGCGTTCGCGCCGAGCTTCAGGTGCAAGATGGATCGCCCGTCCCTCGGAACGAGCTGAGCACTCACCGATTGCCCAAGGGAATGCAGTGTACCTAGGCACCCATCTCGCAAACTGTCAGTCCCCAACGGAGTCGTCTTTCGCCCGCCCATCTTGTCCGGAAATGTGCCCTGTCCATTAGTAACGGACAAGGCACATTTCCGGACAAGGTTTAAGATTTGCGAGATGGCAATTCGCCGCTCGCTTCTCCCAGATTTCGGACCGCAGTGTGCCGCCCAGGGCGGTTTCTGCGCCTGTGAGCTCGAAACCAGCGGATTTTAGTGCGCTCTGGTAGTCGGGAAGCTGCCTGACCCGGAGGCCTGTGAGCAGTCCAAACGCGCAGTACAGGAAGCGTAGCAGTAACTTTGCGAGGGGGGTCCAGATGGCATGGCTCGGGATCGCGAAGTCGGACACGAGCCAACGCGCATTTGCAGTGAGTGCGGGCGCGATGCGCGCGACTAGGTTCGATAGATCCCGAGTGGTGAGGCAATC
>Ga0302323_100000421_pt1 | contig 33566 bp, 27 predicted proteins | sample Fen_T0_3_FD_201950 | JGI IMG/M metagenome (GOLD analysis project Ga0302323, IMG submission 201950) | Peat permafrost microbial communities from Stordalen Mire near Abisko, Sweden - Fen_T0_3 | ecosystem: Environmental > Terrestrial > Soil > Wetlands > Permafrost | place: Sweden: Abisko...
GCGCCGAAGCCGCCGCCAGCAAACATGACGAGCCCCAGGAAGAACACGTCGCCGAACAACAGCGTGAACAGCATGTGCGGCAGAGGCAGCGGAAGCCGCTCCATCTGTACCCACCAGAATGACGCCAGCCCGAACACGAAGTACAGGCCGACGCCGGTGATGAAAGCGTTGGGTGTGCCGACGTTGAGGAGCTTGGGGTCGACCAGCAGCGCGGCGCCCAGCAACATCGCAGCGCACGCGGCGCGATACAGGCCGACGATCCACAGGATGCGCCGGCCCGAATCGCTGAGCGACATCGGCAGCGGCGGCGGCTCGAACGGCGGGATCGCGGGAGCGGGTTGCATGGTGTCGTTTGGGTTTGTCCCGGCCCGTCAAGCGGAAGTGCGCTTGCGGTTGGGACAGGCCGGATCGCCACAACGATACCCGTCCGGCGCGGTTGTCGCATCCGTCTTGGGCAGGAAGACGCCGCACTCCACGCACTTGATCATCGCCATGTCCCCAGGCGCCCGCGCTTTGCCGGGGCGGGATGGGTCGTTGTGCTGCCGCAGCTTTGCCGCATTCAACAGCCGAAGCGCGAAAAGGATGCCGAAGACGACGACCAGCCAGAAGATCACCTTGCCCATCAAAGTATCTTTCCCGGATTCATGAGATTGGCGGGATCGAGCGCGGTCTTGATTGCACGCATTAGCTCGAGTTCAACGCCGGACTTGTAGCGCACGAGCTCCGAACGTTTCAATTGTCCCACGCCGTGCTCCGCGCTGAAGCTTCCGTGAAAGCGGGCGACACAATCGTGCACGATGCGGTTTGCCGATTCCGCATGGGCCAGGAACGATTTCGCCGCGACGCCCTCGGGTGCAGACAGGTTGTAATGGAGATTGCCGTCGCCCAGGTGTCCGAACACGACCAGCCTTGAACCCGGAAAGGCGCCGGCGAGCGCCGCGTCGCATTCGGACAGGAAGTCGGTGATGGCGGAAACGGGCAGGGAAATGTCGTGCTTGATGTTGGGACCTTCCCTGCGCTGCGCTTCGCTGATGTTCTCGCGCAGCGACCACAGCCTGGCCGCCTGGTCGCCCGACTGCGCGACCACGGCATCCAGCGCGACCTCGTCACCGACGGCAGCCATCAGCGCCGCTTCCGTGAGCGCCGCGAGAGGCGCATCGGCCGCGCTGTCGTCGGCCTGGACAAGGACGTACCACGGGTGACCGGGCAACGGGTGAGGAGTAACGGCATGGTGCTTGACCGACAGCGACAGCGCGACCGCACTCATCAACTCGAAACCCGTCAGGCGATCGCCCAGCGCCGCTTTGAGCTGTCCGAGGAGTCGGACAGCGGCTCCGACGGCGGGGACGGCGCACAACGCGGTGACTTGCGTGCGTGGCGCGGGAAAGAGCTTCAGCGTGGCGGCGGTGACTATTCCCAGCGTCCCTTCGCCGCCGATGAACAGCTGCTTCAGGTCGTAGCCGGTATTGTCCTTGCGCAAACCCCTAAGGCCATTCCATACGCGACCGTCCGCCAGCACCACTTCGACGCCCAGCGTGAGATCGCGGGCATTGCCGAAGCGCAGCACGGCAGTTCCACCGGCGTTGGTCGACAGATTGCCGCCGATCGTACAGCTCCCTTCGGAGGCAAGCGAGAGCGGGAACAGCAATCCGGCGCCCACGGCTGCGGCGTGCACGGCGGACAACGGAACGCCGGCTTCCGCCGTCAACGTCGCGTTCGCCGCGTCCAGCGCGCGGATGCGGTTGAGGCGCGAAAGCGAGAGCACGATTTCCGTGCCGGTCGCGTCCGGCGTCGCGCCGCCGCACATGCCGGTGTTGCCGCCCTGAGGGACGATGCCGATGCGCAACCCGGCGCAGGTCGCGACCACCGCGGCAACCTCGTCTGTCGTAGCCGGTCGGACGACGGCGAGCGCGGCACCATGGAAACGGTCGCGCCAATCGGTCAGATAGGGCGCCACATCCTCATCCGCGGAAAGCACGTTTGCGTCGCCGACGATGCCCTTCAGCCGCGCGTGCACGGTTGCGCCAATCTCTGCCATGAGGGAGGATACTAGCAGGCGGAGAAAATGGGCGGAACGCCCCGCTGGAGTACCACGACAGGAGGAGTCATGAACGGCGACAACAAGAAGCCCGGACCGACGGGCTTAACTGGGGGAGCGGCGTTCTCCCCGCAGGACGCGATGGAGTTCATGCAGAAGATGTGGAATCCGCTCGGCGTGACCATGCCGGGGTTCGGAATGCCGGGCGCGCCGGCCGTGCCCGGCGCCATGCCGTTTCCCAATCCTGCAGCGATGTTCGCCGCGCTCGACCCCGTGGAAATCGACCGCAAGATCGCCGAACTGAAGATCATCGAGAACTGGCTGACGATGAGCCTGTCAATGATGCAGATGAGCATCAAGACGATGGAATTGCAGAAGGCGTCGCTCGAGGCCATGCGCGGCTCGATGGGTGCGACGAAGAAGTGAAATCAACCGTTACCGCTGACAAGGATCGAGCATGAGCCTGACGCTGTATTCCGGATCGGGGTCGCCCTTTGCATGGCGCGCGCAGCTGGCGTTGGAACACAAGGCGCTTGCCTATGAACTCAGGATGCTTTCGTTCTCGGCGCGCGACACGCGCAAGCCGGAATTCATTGCGCTCAATCCGCGCCACCAGGTTCCCGTCCTGGTCGACGGCGAATTCGTGCTTTACGAATCGAATGCGATCGTCGAGTACCTGGACGAAGCCTATCCAGGCCGGGGTGCACCGCTCTTTCCCGGCGACGTCCGGCAGCGGGCGCTGGTGCGCAGGCTGATTCAGGAGGTCGACAACTATTACTACGAGGCGACCAGTCTGGTACTGACGCAAGCGTTTTGGAAGAAGCCAGAGGAGCGCGAGGCCGACAAGATCGCCGAGGGCCGCAAGGCGGTCGTCGAGGAAAGTGCGTTGTTCACGCGCGCGATGAAAGGCGACTTTCTCGCCGGGCAGCTCTCCGCGGCGGACTTCGCCCTCTATCCGCTGGTGGCCGCGCTGTGGCGCGCCGAGATGAAATTGCCCGACCTCGACGCGGCGGGCATGGTGACGTCGCAGCTTCTCGCATGGAAGGCGCGGATCGAGGCGTTGCCGTTTTTCGACAGGACGTTCCCGCCGCACTGGCGGCAGCCGCCGGCCTGAGCGACGTCAGGGCAGCACGAAGTCGGGCGCACCCGTTCGCCACAGCAGGAACGCGAACAAGTCTGTGGTCTCGTCGGCCATCCGGGCCGAACTTGTGCCATGGCCACCGTCGAAATCCACCCTTAGCAGGACCGGATTGCCGCGCGCGCCCAGCGCTGCGCTCACCGCCTGCAAGCGCGCCGCCATCTTTCCCGGGTCCCACGGGTCGACGCGAGCGTCGCGGAAGCCGATCGTCAGCAGCGCAGCGGGATAGGCGACGTCGTCCTCCACGCGTGCATAGCTGCTCATCGCCAACAAATCGGCGAGGCCGCTTTCGGTGGCCACCGAGCCGAACTCCGGCACGTTGGCCGGGCCGGAAGCGCCCGTTTCGCTGCGCAGCGTGTCGTGGAACCCTGACTGGCTGACCATGGCCGCAAACAGGTCCGGGCGCTCCACCATCGCGTTGCTGACCGTCAGTCCGCCGGCGCTGCTGCCAATGAGCGCCAGCCGGGGCGGCGCGGTCCAGCGTTCGGCGATCAGCCATTGCGCCGTCGCGATCACATCACGCCACGAATTGGACTTCGTGGACTTGAATCCGCCGCGATGCCAGTCGTCGCCCAATTCCCCGCCGCCGCGTACGTGGGCGACCGCATAGACGCCGCCGCGCTCCAGCCAGGCGGCCAGCGATGGCCAGAACACCGGCGGCTGGCTGACACCATAGGCGCCGTAGGCATCGAGCAGCAACGGCGCCGTGCCGTCGCGCGCGACGTTCTTCGGACTGATGATCGTCAACGGCACATCCACGCCGTCGTGGCCCTTCACCATCACCTCCTTGGTGGCGATGCCGCTCCAGTCGGCGCCGTTGCGCGGCTGCAATTCGGTGCGCGTGATTGCGCCGGTCTTGCCGTCGACGCTGAAGTAGCCCGGCGCCTCAGTCCAGCCGGTCAGGCGCACCAGTGCGCCGGCGCGCAACGGATCGGTGACAACTTCCTCGATGGCGCCGCGAAACGGCAGCTTGATTTCGCTGCCACGCGCGATGCCGGCGACCTTTGGCAGCGCGGCGGGAGTACTGCGTGGCTTTGCGCGCGGCTTGCCGCGAGCGGGCGGCGCGGCGGCGCGCTTCAGCTTGACGTTGTACTCGAGGCGCTGCAATGCGCTGGTGCCACTCGCGGTCTCGTGCACGTACAGCGCGTCCTTCGCGACGCTGATGGTTCGCAATACTCGATCGGAAGCCGCCACGACGACCTCGGCACCCGCGAGTGCATAAGGCCGCGGATCGCGCAGCGACCAGCGCACGACCTGGTAGCGCGGCGCCTTCTCGTGTGTCAGCAGGTAGATCCACTCACCGCGCAGGTCGAAGTCGGTGATGCCCTGGTCCGGCGTCGCAAGTCTGCGCCAGGGCGTCGCGGCGCCGCGCAATTGGGTGAGCGGTGCGACGTACAGCGTGAACTCATCCTGGACGCCGTGGCTGACTACGCCGATGACGTAGGGCGACAATGGCGATACATGGAGGGTCGGCGTGTCGTCCGGATCGATCGCCACGGCCGGATTGACGCCGCGTCCGAAGAGGGCGACGTCGGCGGTTGCCCCGGAGGGCCCGAACGTCCGCATGAAAGCGCGGCTGTCGCGAAACTGGGTGGATGACGGTTCACCTGCCGCGCGTTCGCGCAGCTGCGTGTAGAAAAGCACTTCGCCGTCGTACCGCCATGCCGGATTGGCGCCGCGTGCGCGGGCAATGGGCGCGCCTATAGGCTGGCGCGTTGCCACGTCGATGACATGCAGCGTCGCGTCTTCATTGCCGCCGACGGCGATGCCGACCGCCAGCCTCCTGCCGTTGGGCGAGAGGCTGAAATATTCGATCGCCGCGCCCTGGCCTTCCTGGTTGTACTGCGCCGGATCGACGACGAGCCGTTCTGGCCCGCCAATGCCTTCGCGAACGTAGAGCTTGTAGGTCGCGTCGTCCGGTGCGCGCTTTAGGTAGGCGAGCGCGTCGGCGGCCATCTGCACGTCGCGCACATGCGGGTCGGCCCCGTTCAGTTCGACGAGTCGAGCAAGCAGCGCCGCGCGTCCCGGCAGCGCGTCGAGGATGCGCCGCGCGTAATCATTCTGCGCGCGAAACCACGCGACGACCTCGGGCGTGGCCGTGTCCTCCAGCCATCGGTACGGATCGTTGAGCGCACGGCCAAAATACACTTCGGTGGTCAAATCGACCAGCGTCGCGGGTGGCGCGGGATCGAAAGCCCATGCGTCCGGCCCGCAGACCGCGGCCGCCAGCAGCAACGCAAACGCCGACGCGCGCGAGAACCTCATCGCGCGCCGGTCGGTTTGCATCATCCGCCGGATCCCAGCCATTCGTCGCGGCGCAGCTTCACGCTGGCCGGCGGATCGGCGATCAGCGACAGCCAGGCCGTGTCGACCGGCGCCGCACCGAGTTCGACAGCGAACGTCCGCAGCTCGTCGCGCCGGAACGCATGGACGGCGAGCGGCTTGCTGCGCGGTCGGTTGAGCAGCGCTGCGAGCAGTTCCTGCGTGACCTTGATGCCATCGATGGCGACCAGCGTGTCGCCTGCCGAAAGCCCGGCTCGGCCCGCCGGCCCGCCGCGGAGTACGTGGGTTAGCTTGAAATCGGGGCCGATGCGTGCGCCGAGGGAGTTTCGAGGCGCGTCGCGGGAGGCGGGCTTCCCGCCGCGGTCCTTGGGAGAGACCGCCGGACGCAGGTGCAATGCAACGCCGAACTCGTCCAGCAATCGCGTCAGCGGCAGGTCCTCGGTGCCGAAAACGTAGCGTGTGAAGAAATCCGCGAGATCGACGCCGGCCAGTTCGCTCGCCAGCTTTTCGATGGCATCTTCCGGCACACCGATGCCTGGATGGCCATGCCGAATCCATAGCGCGCGCATCAGGTCGTCGAGCGACGCGCGACCCTGAAAGCGCAACGTGAGGTCTAGCGCCAGCGCAACGAGCGCACCTTTGGCGTAATAACTGACGACGGCGTTCGGCGTATTTTCATCCTGCCGGTAGTACTTGATCCAGGCATCGAAGCTCGACTCCGCCACGCTCTGCGTCAGGCGTCCGGGCGAGCGCAGCACCGTGGAGATTCCGCGCCCGACGAGTTCGAGATAGCGTGCCGGCGAAATGAGGCCGCAGCGTACCAGCGCCAGGTCGTCGTAGTACGAGGTGAGTCCCTCGAATGCCCACAACTGGCGCGTATAGCATTCCCGCGTCAGGTCGTAGGGCGTGAATGCTTCGGGCCGGATGCGTTTGACGTTCCACATATGAAAGTACTCGTGGCTGGCCAGGCCCAGGAACGTCAGGTACTCGTCGGTGATCTCGGCAACGCCGGGTCGGGGCAGTTCGTCGCGCTTGCACAGGAGGCTGGTGCTCGCACGGTGTTCAAGTCCGCCGTGGCCTTCGCCCACCGCCATCACCTGAAACAGGTAGCGATCGACGGGAGCCACGCTATTCGGCGCGCCGCCGAAAAGGTCGATATGCCATTGGCAGACGCGCGTCAGGTCCTGCGCCAGTCTCGGCAGGTCGGCCTCGACGTGCCCCGTAACTGCGATGTCGTGCTGCGCGCCGCCCGCCATGAACGTCGCGGTGGCGAAAGTGCCGGTCTCGACAGGATGGTCGATCAGCTCGTCGTAGTTGTCTGCGCGATACCGACCGAACCCATAAGGCGCGGCAACGATGGCGGGCAGCGTCGTCGCGACCCGCCAGTCGCCGAACACCGCATCCGGCGGCGCGATGTCCACCGTGCACGGCGCGTTCTCGCGGCCGTCGGGACACAGAAACACGGCCGGGCCGTTGAAGTAGCCCCGCGTGCCGTCGAGATACGCGGTGCGCACGGAAAGATCGTATGCATAGACCTGCGCGATGACGGTTAGCGGCCCGAAGCAGGGCGCCACGCGCCAGACGTCCTTGGCTTCCTTGGTGACCGTGATCTCGCCGCTTTCGGCCTCGGCGCGCACATGCACGAAGTGGCGCGCGAATTCTCGGATCAGGTAGCTGCCCGGGATCCAGGAAGGCAGCCGGAAGCGCTGCCCCGCGGGATCCGGATCGACCACCGTGACGCTCACCTGGTACAGATGGGCGTGCGGGTCGAGGGGGACGATGTGGTACTGCGTCGGGGACGGTGGTGGCGTCGGGTTGGGCAAGATGTTCCTTGCAAATTGGGTTGCGTTACGAACTGCGAAAGGGGGTGGCGCCCCGGAGACGAATCGAACGTCCGACCTGCCCCTTAGGAGGGGGCTGCTCTATCCACTGAGCTACCGGGGCGTGGCAGCATGAGGCGAACGCCGATTTTACCGGAACGCGCCTTACCGCCTAAACTGCACGTCGAACCGCCTTCATCTTGCCATGCTCGCCAAACTTATCGAGGAAAACGTGCCGGTTGACCTGGGCGCGCTGGCTTTCCGGGTCGCGCACTGGCGCCGCGACCTCAACTCCGCCGCTTTGCGCACGTTATCGAACTAAGGGCCGCGCCGCTTGCTAGCCTGGCTTAACCCCGACGATCCGTTCCCGCCGTTGTCCGCAGCGCTAGTGGAACCCAATGGCCTGCTTGCCGCCGGTGGTGATCTGGCGCCAGAACGGCTGATCGCGGCCTACCGCCGCGGCATTTTTCCGTGGTTCTCGTCGGGCCAGCCCATCCTGTGGTGGAGTCCCGATCCGCGGATGGTCCTGTACGTCGACGAGTTCCAGACATCGCGCTCTTTAGCCAAGCGCGTGCGCAGGCACGACTTCGAGGTCCGGATCGACACGGCGTTCCGCGACGTCATCGACAGCTGCGCGCTGACGCCGCGAGAAGGCCAGCTTGGCACGTGGATTACACCGGACATGGCAGATGCATACTGCGAACTGCACCGGCGCGGCTTTGCGCATTCGGTGGAGAGTTGGCACGACGGCCGGCTATGCGGAGGACTCTACGGAATGACGCTGGGTCGCGTTTTCTTTGGTGAATCGATGTTCGCGTGGGAGACCGATGCGTCCAAGGTGGCACTGTTTCACTTGGTAGCGTTGCTTCGGACCCAAGGTGTGCCCCTTGTCGACTGCCAGCAGGAAACCGCTCATTTGCGCTCGTTCGGCGCTCGCGCCATCTCCCGGGCGGCGTTTGCAGAGCATTTGGGCGAATTGATACACTCGACCGAACCGGTGGCCGGCTGGCGCGCGGGGACTTTCGAGGCATCCGAGATCGAGTTGCGGTGAGCAAGCTAAACGACCTTCCTCTGACCTCGCTGCAGTTCTACGCGACCGCGCCGTATCCATGCAGCTACCTGCCGGACCGTGCGGCGCGTTCGCAGGTCGCCACCCCCAGCCATCTTATCGACACTCGCGTTTACAGCGAATTGGTCCGCCTGGGGTTTCGCCGCAGCGGAGCGTTCACTTATCGCCCTTATTGCGACCATTGCCGCGCGTGCGTCCCGGTGCGGGTTCCGGTAGCCGACTTTGTGCCAGGCCGCACTCAAAGGAGAATTCTCAGAAGTCACGCGAAGTTAGAGCCAATTAGACGTGAATTAACGTACGATGCTGAACATTATGCGCTCTATCTGGCCTATCAGCGGTACCGGCATCCCGGTGGCGGCATGGACCAGGACAGTCGCGAGCAGTACCAGCATTTCCTGCTCCACAGCAACGTCGCTACCGATCTTTACGAGTTTCGCGACGACGGCGGCCTGCGCATGGTCAGCTTGGTCGATCGGCTGGGCGATGGCCTCTCGTCGGTCTACACGTTTTATGATCCGGGCGTCGACGGCATGAGCTACGGCACTTACAACGTGCTGTGGCAAATCGAGCGTTGCAAGGCGCTGGGATTGCCGTACCTTTATCTGGGCTACTTCATCGCCGAAAGCCGGAAGATGGCCTACAAGGCGACGTTCCGGCCGATCGAGGGCCTGGTGGGTGGGGTGTGGCGGGGACTTTGAGGCGCAACAACGATCGAAAGGACATTGGCCACGAATTACCTAGAACGCCTGGATGAACCCGACGAATTCCCCGGGCAAATTGCAACGGCCATGCCGTTGGTTGCCCCGGTCTCCATTCCGGCGCTGGATGGTTACGAATTGGGTGGATTACTCCATACGCCCGCCGGCTCGGCGTTGCCCCCATGCGCCGTCGTATTCAATTGCGGCGGAGGAATTCCCGCAGCTCGATACTCCGGATTTGCGACGTATCTTGCGAGCCAAGGTATACCGGTTCTGACATATGATTACCGTGGCATTGGCGCGTCGGGACCTGCGGGCCTTCGCGGCTTTGTCGCCACTGCCGAGGATTGGTCCGAATTGGATTGTTCCGGCGCGATTGCGTGGCTGCGCACTCGCTATCCGCAAAGCGAAATTGTCGGTATGGCCCATAGCGTAGGTGCCATGCTGTTCGGCGCAACCACGAACGGTTCTGAACTCTCAAGGCTTGTGTTCATTGGTGCCCACACTGGTTATTTCGGTGACTACCGGCGGATGTATCAGATCCCGATGGCCGTACTGTGGCATGGAGTGATGCCGTTGATCACGCATGCATTGGGCTACTTTCCCGGTCGAGTTCTGCAACTGGGCGAAAACATTCCCGCAGGCGTTGCGCTCCAATGGGCATCGCGGCGCGCACCGGAAATCCGCACGGAATCGCGAGGTCCAGAAACGGAACGAACGGAAAGACTCCTTTCGCGCTACAAGGAAATTCACGTTCCGACTTATGCATTGTCTTTCGCCGACGATGCGTTCGCGACTGTGAAGGGTGCGCAGAGGCTATTGTCGATGTATTCTGGTGTCAAGGCGCGACACGATGTTCTGGAGCCCGTGACAGCGGGACTCCGGAAAATCGGACATTTCGGATTCTTCCGGCGGGCCAATGGCCCCGCGCTGTGGCCCATGCTGCTGCCATTCCTACGTTCCGCTTCGTTTGCCAGTCCTTCGCAATCTAGTGAATCCGCGACGTATGTAACGCCTGCCGGGATGGACCGAGTCACAACCCGCTAGGAGCCTGCGCGGCAGACCGACTTGATGCCGCTTGTGGAGTGTAAGAACTTGGTCAGTCCGAAATCGACCGCGTCCACCAACAGAATTGCGCCGCGGGGCGTGGTAGCAGCGCGCGCATACGAGCAATTGGCGCCCCACTTTCGGCTTTCGCTCATGTCAGGTGCGCGGTCCGCCAAAGATTCAGCGCCAAACAGACCAGCTGCCACTTGGCCTGCTCTTGATTTCATCGTCGGCGTGGAGTGTCTGCACCTTTTCCTTATGCGCGGCGAGCGAGTCCGACCCCTTGAAGTCGAAGCGCCTCGAAACTTCCTGGTGGTCTTGTCGATCGCTTTGTTGACTTCGACGGGGTCGGCGTCGGAAACGATGTCGGATGAGGGCATGGCGGGCGCTTGAGAGTTCACGTTGTCAGAACGCCGAACCTGCCGCGATCGCGGCGCGCCGTCATGGAAAGATGACAGGAAAGATGACAAACCACGCTATTTTATAGTTGGCTAATGACGAACAGTCAGCAGACCTATGCCCATCCAGCCGCTTACCCTAGATACCAGCCTGGTGGCGAACGCCAAACTGGCGCCGCACATCATGAAGCCGATGATCGATGCCGCGCGCGCGGGACGCGACCTCGTTCCGGTAGTCACGCAGCTGGTCCAGAGCATGGGTTTCGACAGTTTCGTCTATGCGCTGAGCATCAGCCCGCGCCCTAATCGGGAGGCGCACCTCTATGCCTTTACCAACCTGCCGTTGCGATGGATGCAGGTCTACGATGCGAGTGCCTTCGTCGAAGTCGACCCGCGAATCCCCTTGGCGCTGGACAACCAGGGTGTGCAGGTGTGGGACCAGAATACTTTCCGTGGCCGCTCAACACAGGTCGACGCCTTTCTCGATGCCGCGGCGCAATACGACATTCGCAGTGGACTGTGCTACACCATCCCCGACGTCCACGCGCGGGGTCTGATGTTTGCGTTCAACTCGCGGATACCGATCATCGACGACGTGCGGCTCCACGTCATTACGCGAAACCTGGCTGAGTTGATTGCGTTTGGGCAGTACTTCAACACGTGGTTTGTCCATTCGATCACGAACCAGACGCGTTCGTCACCGCTGCATGGGGCTACGCTGTCCTCGCGCGAACTGGAAATCCTGCGCATCCTGGCTCGCGGACTCAGCACGACGGACGTGGCCGAACGCTGCTCGATCACTGCACGTACCGTACACTTTCACCTCTCATCATTGCGGGCGAAACTGAATGCCGGGAATACCCATGAGGCGATAGCAATAGCCTACAAGCGGGGATTTATCGACGTAGTTGAGAATTGATGCTGCGATCGATGGACACCGACTCGTACTTGGCTCGGCATACATCGTCACAGCAACTAAGGGAGACCCCCCCGGCATTGCCGGGAAACACTCCCGTCGTGCGTCGTTGGGTGCCGGAATGCGGCATCGGAATCCCGAATCCCAACCGAAATGCCCCTGTACGACGTGGGCATAAGTTTTGCTTGACGTTAATTTACTTCTAACGGCTAACGTCTGTCGTTGGTGGCGCCCAGGCGAATAATCCACGGAAACAACTGAAGGACCGATATACAATTGGTAGTGATTTCAAACTCTTGGCTGAAATAATATCTCGATGAAGGCATGGCTGACACGCGAACGTTGGAAACAGATGGTGGCCTCGGCGCCACGCGCGGAGCTTGAGCAGTCACTTCTGCGTTTCGGGTTGGTCGGCGCCGCCTACGCCTATCTTCTATTCCACACGCTGAAAGATTGGCAGCTCGACCCCGCAGAACAGCAGCTTGTCTGGGTAGGGGCGGCGTTCTTCGCCATGTCGATAGTGTTGATCCTATCGGTGCTGGCCAGTAACCGGGAATCGATTCCACGTCGGGTCGTCGGAATCGTGGCCGACAACGCCGCCACGACCTATTTTCTGATGCAAATGGGAGAAAGCGGCGCGATAGTCGTCGGCGTCTATTTATTTGTATCGTTCGGCAACGGGTTCCGATTCGGCCGTTTGTACCTGCACATTTCGCAATGTCTCGGCCTGCTCGGATTCTCGGTCGTGTTGGCATTCTCTGAATTCTGGTCCAAGCACTTGGGCATTGGCGTTGGCTTCCTGACCGGGTTGGTCGTCCTGCCGTTTTATGTCGGCGTTCTCGCGCAACGGATCACTGAGGCGAGAAAGCGCGCGGACGAGGCTAACAAGGCAAAGGGGCGTTTCCTTGCCAACGTGAGCCACGAAATGCGGACACCGCTCAATGGCGTCATTGCCATGGCCGATGTTCTCCGTGAGACGAGTTTGAACGAATCGCAGCGAGAGATCGTTTCGACGATGACGACGTCGGCGAATCTTCTGCTTGCACAGATCGAGGACGTCCTCGACATGGCCAAGATTGAGGCCGGCCGAGTTCAGATCGAGACTGCGCCCTTCGACCTTGGCCAACTTCTTACGTCGACCGTCAAGATCATTCTTCCCCAGGCGCGGTACAAGGGGCTCGACGTTCGCACTGAAGTTTCGGCGGAAGCCACAGCATGGTTCAACGGTGACTCATATCACCTTCGTCAGGTGCTGTTGAACCTGTTGGCGAACGCGGTGAAATTTACGGAAAAGGGACATATAACGTTACGTGTCCGCGCGCTCGGTTCGAATGCCGGGGTTTCGATTGTGCGTTTTGAGATCGAGGACACCGGTATTGGTATCGCGCACGAAAAACAGGCAATGATTTTTGAGCCTTTTACCCAAGCCGACGATTCCATTACGAGGGTCTACGGTGGCACTGGCCTGGGCACCACGATCGCGCGGCATTTGGTTACGTTGATGGGCGGTCGAATTGACTTGACCAGCAATCTCGGCGTAGGAACAAGATTTTGGTTCGAGATTCCCCTTCCGAACGCCGAGCCCAGGGGAATTGACTTGGCCGGAGAATTCGCGACGACGATCAAGGTGTCTGCAGCGGTCAGGGCGCTCTCGACAAGCAATCTCGCAAGCGTCCATAAGCTGCGGGGAGCGCGCGTGCTCGTGGCCGAGGACAATCAAACCAATCAGCGCGTCACCCAGATGATCCTGGAAAGTGGCGGTCACGTGGTTACGATCGTTGATAACGGGGAGGCCGCACTAGACGCGCTTGAGCGCGGCGGTTTTGATCTTGCGCTTATCGACCTCTCCATGCCGGTCGTTAGCGGTCTCGAAGCGCTCAAACTCTATCGCTTCACGACTCGCAATCCGATACCGATCCTGATCTTGTCGGCAAATGTAACTACCGAAATGATCGATGAATGCATGAAGGCGGGTGCGGCCGAGTTCGTCACCAAACCAATCCGTGCGTCCGTACTACTCGACGCTGTCGAACGCAACCTTGAGATCGACCCAATACTGAACATGCTTGCAGCACCTCAGCTACGTCCAGAGGACCGTCAGCCGCTGCAGGTGGTGGATACGCCACCGGTTGACGCATCGGTGCTGGAGGACTTGGGCCGGTTATCGCAGGATCCGACGTTTGTGGAACGTCTCCTGCGGGGTTTCCGCGGCGATACCGAGCGCATCGTCGGAGAAATTGTCGATGCCATGTCGCGCCGAAAATACGAAACGGTCAAGGATGCCGCCCATGCTCTGAAGGGCGGCGCCGCAAGTGTGGGCGCTACTCAGTTGACGCAAATGGCGAGCCGTCTCGAAAAGGCCCCACATGATCTATTGCGCCTGAAAGCCGCGCAATGGACCGAAGATTTGCTGCGGACCTCGACCCGAACCCTAGAAGCACTTGAGGCGCACCTAGAGGAACGGAGCAAGAAGCTAAAATCCTCTAACTGACCCGGGCGTTGGCGTCTTCGAAGTCAATCATCACCGGCCGCTGCTTCCAGTCTGACCTGGTTGGGTGCTGTAATCGCTTCCTCCGCGTTCGCGCTACCGCGTTGTTGCGCGCGTACCAATCTTTCCATCATCTTGAGGTCACGGGTGTCGAGCTTGAGCGCCGTGTCGGCCCAGATTTCGACGATTCGTGAGAGCTCCGAATGCGTCACTGGTTCGAATTCGTTGCGAACGGATTCGATGGCGCGGCGCGCGTTTGCGGCCTTTGCATGCTTGCGCACATAGCTGTAAACGGCTGCCTCTCCTGTGCCGTCCGGAGTGACGACGTCAACAACCCCGAAATCATACAATTCGCGCGCAGTGTAGATGTTTGCGCTGGTAATCATTTCCTCGGTCTTGCGCCGTCCGACCTTGCGAACTAGGAAGCTGTAAGCACCCATTCCAGGAAACAGGTTGAACAGGATTTCGGGGAATCCCATGCGTGCCGATTCCTCCGCGACTATCACGGTACTCGACAGCGCGCATTCGAATCCGCCACCCAACGCATCACCTTGCACCAAGGAGATTGTCGTGAGCGGAAGGTTGAAGTTGCGCGACCATGGGAATTGGTTATCGATGCATTTCAGTCCATAACGAACCAGCAATTCGCGGTCCTGGTTGAGGATCGCCTTCTTGAACAGTTCAAGGTCGCCGCCAAGATTAAAGATGCCTGGGACCTTTGACGCAATCACGGCATAGTTGATCGTATGCATCGATCCTTCGTGCCGGTATTTCCCGCGCGGCTCGTCGATGCTGCGAACAAAATTACCAAGCTCCTCGAGTATCTGCGGATTGAAGCAGGGCCTCGGCGCAGGATTCATGTGACCCCACATCACACCGTACTCGGGGTCGAAACGCGTCTCCACTTGCTTGAACAACGGAATGGGTTTCGGAAACGTGTGAATTTGCGCATTCGTATTCACTTGTGGCTCCTGTGCTGTTGAGTCTGTAGGCGGTTTGGAAGGGTGGATCGACCGTGGCATTGTCGTGTACATTCCGGACCGAACTTCGATGTGGGGGTAAGAAATCTGTCGGGAATGTTACGATGTTTCTGGTTGCTGTCCGATGGTTTGGGGCCGTCCCTGAAGTGGATTCTGTGGTTAGTAGACACCACACTAGGCCACTTTGTAAATCACAATGCGTTCCGGGTTGGTACGGAATAGTGTATGGAACCGCTTATATCGCCAGTCCACACGGGGTGCCAAGTTGTGCGGCACACATTGATAATGTGGCTGCTCTTGGATTATAAATGCATTAAATAACATTGATTGACAGTAATCTTAAAGAAATAGGCGATTGTTTAATAATATATTAGATTTTTCATTGGGTTCCACGCTTTCATTTTTTGATATTTCTGTAACGCTCGATTATGAGCGGTTTAGTCTGCTAGCGACGATTTTGCACTTGGCCCAAGCGACGATAAAGTATTCTGTGCAAATCAAGCAGTTTGGTCAGTCGCGAAGGAGCGGCGCGAAATGGTGCAGCATGTCACCGGAAGTAGGCCCGGCCGATGGCGCATCTTCAGGAACCCGACATCATTGAGCCACCCTTGAGCGCGCGACACGGCACAACGAAAAACACTGTTCCTGCTGGGATTTCGACAAGTTCTCACGAATTTGGCAATAAAGACGTCGATCTTCTCCGCAACCTCTTCGTCATCCGCGCCGGCGATCTGCGCGAAGAGCGCCTGCTCCGCCAGGGGCGCGGCTGGATCCACATTCCGGGACAGGGGCATGAGGCGCTTGCCGCGCTTGCTGTATGCCTTGAATCGGACGACCTGCTTTTTCTCTATTACAGGGATCGCGCGCTGATGCAGACGCGCGGCGTGACGTCGCTGGAAATGGCGCGGGAACACCTGGCCACCGCCAAATCTTCGTCGGGCGGACGCCAGATGCCGGTCCATGGCTCGTATCGGCGTCTTGGCATTTATCCACCTGCCACGCCGACCGCGTCACAATGCCTGCCTGCCGTCGGCGCGGCGTGGGGCATAAAGCAGAAAGGTGAGTGTCGCGTTGTCCTGTGCACGATCGGCGATGCATCGACGCGGCAGGGCGAATTCTACGAAGCGGTGGTCCAAGCGGTGCAGGATAGGTTACCGATTGTCTTCGTGGTTGAGGACAACGGCTACGGGATCAGCACGCCGACATACGATCAGTTGCCGTTCCGTCTTGGAATATTCAATTCCTCGATCTTTCGTCATGTCGATGGCCGTTCGGTTGATGCAGTCGCGACTGCGGGCGCGGAAGCAATTGCAGCGGCGCGCCGTGGCGAGGGCCCGACGATTCTCTGGGTCGAACTCGACCGGTTGACGTCACATACCAACAGCGATGACCACCGCATCTATCGTTCTGCGGCTGAAATTGCCGAAATGAAGGCCCGGGATCCTGTGACTAGTTACGCCAAGTCCCTGGTTTCGCGTGGCGCTATCGGCGAGGACGAGGTGCGCGCGCTGCAGGACGAGGCCACCGCCGAAGCGGACGCGGCCTATGCCGCGGCGGAGGTCGAGCCTGCGCCTTTGGCGCAATCGGCCAACACCAAACTATTCGGTCCGTTCGATGCCGCGGGACATCTGCCGCCGTTCGGGTTGGAGGATTCGGCCAACACGATGGCCGGCGCACTCAACGCGGCGCTGCAGGAGGTGCTGGCGCGCGTTCCGAATGCCGTATTGCTGGGCGAGGATGTCGAAGATCCCAAGGGCGGCGTTTTCGGCTTCACGAAAGGACTGTCGACGCGTTTTCCGGGTCGCGTTGTGAATTCTGCGCTGGCCGAGGCGACGATTGCCGGCATGGGCATCGGGCTGGCCGCGACCGGCTTCCGACCCATCCTGGAAATGCAGTTCATCGACTTCATAGCGCCGGCGTTCAACCAGCTGCTCAATCAGGCCGCGACATTGCGGTGGCGATCGAACGGTGACTGGACGTGTCCCGCGGTGTTCTACGCTCCCTACGGCGCCTACCTGCCTGCCGGGAGCACGTGGCACAGCCAGTCCAATGAGGGTTTCTGGACGCATATTCCGGGTTTGCGTGTCGCGGTTCCAAGCACGCCGACTGATCTTGCCGGGCTCCTTTGGAGCGCGATGCAGGAGTCCGATCCCACACTTCTGCTCGTTCCAAAGCACATCATGCGCGTACGGCATGAACCGGCGCCGCCGCAGGCACGCGGCTTCGGTCGCGCGCGCATCGTGCAATCGGGCACGGACATTACTGTCGTGACCTGGGGTAATTGCTTGGAGGTCGTGCAGAAGGCGGCGGCGCACCATGCCGACCGGTGGTCGATCGAGATCATCGACCTCATCAGCCTGGTGCCTTGCGACTGGGCGGCGATCGACGCCTCCGTGGCGAAGACCGGGCGGCTTGTGGTGGTCACCGAAGATGCGCGCACCGGCAGCTTCGGGCAGGCGATCGTCACCGAATCAGTCGGTTCGCAAGCCCGCTTCAATCGTTTCCTGTCGCCGCCTTTGCTGGTGGCGCGCGAGGACGGCCACATTCCATTCAATCCGGTGCTCGAATACGCGGTGCTGCCCGATGCTGCGCGCGTGCACGCCGCGCTTGCCGAGGTGATGCAATGAGTGAACACGGTGCGCGGGAGATTCGGGTCCCGCAACTGGGCGAAGGTTTGCGGGAAGCGCGCATCGTGGAGTTGCTCCGTGCCCCTGGCGCGCCGCTACGTCGCGGTGACCGGCTCTACGTCATCGAGACCGACAAGACGACCGTGGAGCTCGAGGCGCCGTTCGACGGCACGTTGCTGGAATGGCGTGTTGCCGTTGGAGACGTCGTGGACATCGACTCGACGGTTGCCCTCGTTGCGGCGGCCGGAACCAAGGTAGTGGCGGCGTCGACCAAAACGGAGCGCATCGTGCCGCCTCGCACGCGCGCGCACGCCCAGGAGCGCGGACTGGACGATGACGCGTTGGCAGCCATACCATCGGCCTCGAACAAGCTGCTGCCCGAGGACATCGACCGTTACCTGGCCGCACGTGCGGCGGAATCGCCGGACAGCGAAGGCATGCGCGAGATCAAGGTCACCGGCGGACATCGCGCGCTCATCTTCAGGCTTCGGCGCAGCGCAACGCTGGTCATTCCGGGAACCCTCGCCATCGATGTGCCGTGGTCAGATCTCGAGATGACGGGGAATGCCACTGGCGACACGCGGCCGACGCCATTCCAGGTCTTCGCGCATGCTGTCGCGCGCGTCGCGCGGTCGCACGTAAAATTCCGCTCGGTGATGGTGGGCGATGACCGCATTCGTGAATACGATCACGTCAACGTCGGCATCGCGCTGGCGCGTCCCAACGATGAGCTGATCATCGCCGTCGTGCGGAAAGCGGAGGCCATGGAACTGCCCGATTTTGTTCGCGCGTGCTCGCGCGGCATGCGGGCGGCCATCCGCGACGGCGCGGAGGCGGCGGCGGACACGCAGATACTGCTCACGCATTTGGGCGAATTCGGGATCGTTGATTCGGTGCCGACGCTGGTGGCGCCGGCGAGCTCGATATTCTTCCTGGGCGCCCCCCAGCAGCCTACGGGGAAGGTACGCATCGCGGTGACGTTCGATCACCGCCTCATCAACGGGGCGGCCGCCGCCCGCTTCCTGGACGACTTGGCCATGGCCCTGCGCCGCGGCTAGCGAGCACCCTGCGCCGCGGCAGCTTCCGTCCGTTTGGCGGCCTCGTCCGCCATGTCGCGGATAACCGCCGTGAGGTCGGACTCGACGACCATGTCGCCGTCGACGGTGGCCCGGCCGTGGATCTTGGCCACGCCTCGCGCGGCGCGCTTCATTGTGCATTCGAGGAGCAACCGATCTCCCGGCACGACATCCCGTCCAAACCGGCACTTGTCGAAACCGGCGAAGAAGAAAATGGTCTTGCCGATGCGACTCATCATTCCGGAGTAATGGCACAGGACGCCGGCACTCTGTGCCAGCGATTCCAGCAACAGCATCTGTGGCATCACCCGCCGGTCCGCAGGCATGGCTGCGAAGAATTCATCATTGTGGGTGACGTTCTTGAAAACGCGAACCCACTGGTTGGGCTCGCACGCCTCCATCCGATCGATAAGCATGAACGGAAACCGATGTGGAATGTGCTTCAGGATCTCGGCGATATCCGACGGGGGAAGCAGCGTGGGGGTCGTCAAGGGCACCTCGGACAAGGGCGGGAGTCGATCGAGCGGGCGCCCATCCTACGTTGGGGCGTTGCGCCCTGCAACCGGGGTCGGCAGGTACGATAGACGCGCGGCGGACACTCCATAGACGATATAATTGCATTTTTCCCGCTCGTCTACCTTTGCCCACCGCCATGAAAATCCTGGTCCCGATCAAGCGCGTCGTCGATTACAACGTCAAGGTCCGGGTCAGGCCCGATGGCACGGGGGTGGACACGGCGAACGTGAAAATGTCGATGAATCCATTCGACGAGATCGCCGTCGAGGAGGCGGTTCGCCTGAAGGAAAAGGGCATCGCCACCGAGATCGTCGCAGTGACGTGCGGCACCGCCGCGAGCCAGGAAACGCTGCGCACCGCGCTGGCGCTGGGCGCGGACCGCGCCATCCTCGTCGAATCCGACGTCGAGCTGCAGCCCCTGGCCGTGGCCAAGCTGCTGGCCGCCGTTGCGGGCAAGGAACACCCGCAGCTGGTGATCCTGGGCAAGCAGGCGATAGACGACGACGCCAACCAGACCGGACAGATGCTGGCGGCATTGCTCGACTGGCCGCAGGCAGCGTTTGCGTCGAAGCTGGATATTGCCGGCGGCGGTGCGACGGTCAAGCGCGAGGTCGACGGGGGGCTGGAGACGATCCAGCTGAAATTGCCTGCGATCGTGACCGCGGACCTGCGCCTCAACGAACCGCGCTACGCGACGCTGCCGAACATCATGAAGGCGAAGAAGAAGCCGCTCGAGACCACCAACCCGGCCGCGCTCGGCGTGGACGTGGCGCCGCGCCTCACGACGTTGAGCGTCGTGGAGCCGCCCAAGCGCAAGGGCGGCGGCAGGGTGGCCGATGTCGCGGAACTGGTCGCCAAGCTGCGCAACGAAGCCAAAGTCATCAGCTGAGACTCGATATGCCCGTCCTCGTCATTGCCGAACACGATCACGCGTCGCTCAGGTCCGCGACGCTCCACGCGATCACCGCCGCGCTTCAGATGGGCGCCGGGGCGCAAAGTGAAGTCCATGTCCTCGTCGCCGGCCACAATGCCGGCGGTGCCGCGCAAGCCGCGGCCGGCGTCGCAGGCGTCGCCAAGGTACTGCATGCGGATGCTGCGCACCTTGCCATGCCCACGGCGGAGAACGTCGCTGCCGTCGCGCTGAGCGTGCTTCCTGGCGCGTACACGCACGTGCTGGCCGGGGCCACCGGCTTCGGCAAGAACATCCTGCCGAGGATCGCCGCCCGGCTGGACGTCGCGCAGATTTCGGAGATCACGTCCGTCGTGTCGCCCGATACCTTCGTGCGGCCCATCTACGCGGGCAATGCATTCGCAACCGTGCAGTCGAAGGATCCCGTCAAGGTGGTCACCGTGCGGTCCACGGCCTTCGACGCCGCAGCGGCGACCGGTGGCAGCGGCACGATCGAGGCGATCGTCGTGCCGGCAGACACCGGCCACGCGGTGGTGATCGGCCAGGAGCTAAGCCAATCCGAACGACCGGAACTTACGAGCGCGCGCATCGTGATTGCCGGCGGCCGGGGCTTGGGCAGCGGCGAGAACTTCAGGATGCTCGAGGCATTGGCGGACAAGCTGAACGCCGCCATCGGCGCGTCGCGCGCGGCGGTCGACGCGGGCTACGTTCCCAACGATTACCAGGTCGGCCAGACAGGCAAAATCGTGGCGCCGGACCTGTACATCGCGATCGGCATTTCCGGCGCGATCCAGCATCTCGCCGGCATGAAGGACAGCAAGGTCATCGTCGCGATCAACAAGGACGCCGAGGCGCCGATCTTCCAGATTGCCGACTACGGACTCGTCGGCGACCTGTTCGTCCTTATCCCGGAACTGACGGCCGCGCTGGGCTGATCGCGCCGCTCCGGCAGGCAGTGGGCATATGGCCCACGCCTTGCGGGTTTAGAGCAATTGTTCCAGACGCGTGGCGGTAAGCTGCTGTCATCTTCCTCAACTTCGCAAGAGCGGATCCCACGCATGAGCACCTATCACGCCCCCCTCGTCGAAATGGAATTCGTGCTGAATGAACTCGCGGGCCTGTCCCAGGTCGCGAAGTTGCCTGGATTCGAGGACGCAACGCCGGACACTGTCGCTGCCATCCTGGACGAAGCCGCGAAATTCGCGACCAACGTGCTGGACCCGCTCAATTGGACCGGCGACCGCGAAGGTTCGCAACTCCTCCCCGACGGAACCGTGCGCACGCCGGCAGGGTTCAAGGGCGCCTACCAACAGTTCTGCGACAACGGCTGGAACGGGCTTACGAAGGACCCGGAATTCGGCGGGCAGGGCCTGCCGCAACTTGTACAGACGGCCGTCGAGGAAATGTGGCACGCGTCGAACCTGGCGTTCGACTTGTGTCCGCTGTTGACGCAAGGCGCCGTCGAGGCCATCACGCTGAAGGGCTCGGACGCGCTGAAGCAGAAGTACCTGCCCAAGATGGTCGCGGGCACCTGGACCGGGACGATGAACCTGACCGAACCGCAGGCAGGTTCCGACCTGGCGGCGGTGCGCACGAAGGCTGTGCCGCAGAGCGATGGCTCCTACAAGCTGAGCGGACAGAAGATCTTCATCACGTTCGGCGAGCACGACTACACCGAGAACATCATCCACCTCGTGCTCGCTCGCACGCCCGACGCGCCCGAAGGCGTGAAGGGGATCTCTCTGTTCGTGGTGCCCAAGGTGCTGGTCAACGACGACGGCTCGCTAGGAGCGCGCAACGACGTCAAGTGCGTGTCGCTCGAACACAAGCTCGGCATCCACGCGAGCCCGACGGCCGTGATGGTCTATGGCGAGCAGGGCGGTGCCATCGGGTACCTGGTCGGCGAGGAGAACCGCGGCCTGGAGTACATGTTCATCATGATGAACCTGGCGCGCTTCTCGGTCGGCATGGAAGGCGTCGGCCTGTCGGATCGCGCGTACCAGCGTGCGGTTGCTTACGCGAAGGATCGCGTGCAGGGCAAGGCGGTCGGATTGGACAAGGCCGCCAAGGCCGGGCCGATCATCGAGCACCCGGACATTCGCCGCATGCTGATGACGATGCGCGCCTACACGGAGGCCATTCGTGCCGTCGCCTACGTCACGGCGGCCGCGCTCGACAACGGGCACGCGCATCCCGACGAAACGGCCCGCAAGCGCCACCAGGCGTTTGCCGATTTCATGATCCCGATCGTGAAGGGCTGGTCGACCGAAATCGCGCAGGACGTCACCTCGCTCGGCGTGCAAGTGCATGGCGGCATGGGATTCATCGAGGAAACCGGCGCGGCGCAGCACTATCGCGACGCCCGTATCATCACCATCTACGAAGGAACGACGGGCATCCAGGCGAATGACCTCATCGGCCGCAAGACCGCGCGCGATGCCGGCGTCGTGGCCAGCGCCGTGTCCGCCGAGATCGACAAGGTCGCCGCGAAACTCGCTTCGCATGCCGATCCGGCGCTCAACGCGATTGGATTGCAACTGGCCGCGGCGCAGGCCGACTTGCAGTCCGCGATCGACTGGCTCGTTCCCGCGTTCGGGCAAAACACGCGCGCCGCGCATGCGGGCGCCGTGCCTTACCTCAAGTTGTGGGGAATCGTGGCCGGCGGTTGGCAAATGGGGCGCGCCGCGCTGATCGCCCGGGAACATCTGACCCAGGGCGTCGGTAACGCCGATTTCCTGCGTGCGAAGATCGCGACCGCGCGCTTCTACGCCGAATGTCTGTTGCCGCAGGCGTCGGGCTACGCGCACGCGGTGACCCACGGTGGCGACAGCGTGCTGGCCTTGCCCGTCGAGGCTTACTGACGCAGGTTGCGCATTCGCTACCCGCGCTGTGTGCGGCAGGCAACGGACGCCGCGATGCGCGGCGGGTTAGCCTCAACGCGGTCAGGGTCGGCGTAGTCCTACAGCGCGTGGCCCCGATGGCCGATATGCCGTCGCGGTCGTTCGCGCGATAAGGAATTTCACTTCTCCGCGATTCCGCGGAAGCGCACCAGGAACATCTCGATGAAGCCACTCCTCGCCGCCTTGGCGGTTCTCGCGGTTTTCGCCGCCGCCGTCCGGGCGGAAACCATCCCGCCCTTCGGGCCCGGCCCGAACCCGGTCGGCTGCAGCAACGTCGCGCAGGATTTCACGCGCGTGCCGGCCGGCGACTCGGTGCAGGACTACTGGGAGGGCAAACCGGCGGGCGGCACGCACCGGTACGTCACCGACCTGCTGGCGGATCCGGCCAACACGGTGACCGTCAATTTGGCCGTTCCGAACGACGGCGAACTCTACGGTTCGTATGCTCTTCAATCGTTTCCTTATGTGATGCTGGTCTGCTATCCGACTTCGGGGGGCAATCCGCGCCCGGACTATCCGCTGCCCACCGGCGACGTGGTGCCGCACATGCAGCGCAGCAGCGAGGCGCCGATCTTCGCCGATGCGTCGGCCCAGTATCCGATCCTGCTGTTCTCGCACGGACTCACCGGCAGCCCGCTGTCCGGCGACTACATCAATGCCGTGCGACTCTTCGCGAGCTGGGGTTACGTCGTCGTTGCCCCATTTCACGGCGACCTGCGCTTTGCCAACGTCAAGCTGGACAGCTTCAGCGATTATTTCTATGCACTGGTCAACATCAAGGACTTCGTCGCGATGCAAGCGGTGCGGCCGCTATCTATGTCGCTGGGCCTCGACGCGATGTTGGTGGGCACGCAGTTCGCCGCGCAGTTCGCGGGCCATGTGAATCCGGCCAAGGTCGGTGGTTTCGGGGCGAGCCTGGGGGGCGAGACGCTCCTGCTGATGGCCGGCGCACAACTCACCACGACGGTCGGGCAGGCCTACAAGCAGGTCACGTTCGACCCGCGACTCAAGGCGGCCGCGGGGTACGTGCCGTATTTCGGGCAGACGGTTTTTCCCGCGTTCGGTCGGGGCCAGAACGGACTGCAAGGCGTGACGCTGCCGTTCATCGCGATCAGCGGCACGGCCGACACGACCGCGCCCATCGCGGCGACGGAAGAGGGATTCGGTTTCCTGCACAATTCCCGGGAACTCGTCGCGCTGACCGGCGTCGTGCACGGATTCGATCCCGCATTTTCTGACGAGATCTTCACGTGGTCGCTCGCGTTTCTCGCCGGACAATTGTCGGGCGACGCGGTCGCGCTTGCAACGAGCGCCCGCATGACCTCAGTGGCGGGTGGGGGTGAGGACGTGCTGAAGACCGATTACATTGCGCCATCGCCGGAACAGGCGGGTGAGCGCATCGTCGTCGAATTCCGCAATGATTCGCTCAATCACTATTTCATCACCGCCGAGCCAGCCGAGTCCGCGATGCTGGACGCCGGTGTGGTCGTTCCAGGCTGGCAGAGGACGGAATTCAACTTCAAGGCGTGGGCGCGTGACGATCCGCGCGGCGTCCCCGCCTGCCGTTTTTTCGGCACACCCGGCCTCGGCCCGAATTCGCACTTCTACACGATCAGCGATTACGAATGCTGGCTGACCAAGGGCAATCCCTACTGGACCTACGAAGGCATCGCTTTCAATGCCGAGGCGCCCGCAGGTGAAGTCTGCGCCGCGAATCGCGTTCCTGTCGTCCGCCTCTACAACAACGGTATGGGCGGCCAGGCCAGCCACCGGTTCGTCACCAGCCACAGCGAAGTACGCGAGATGGTGCAGCGCGGCTGGATGGTCGAGGGCAACGTGTTCTGCGCGGTCCCCTGACCGGAATATCGCTGGCGCCTTCGGGCGGTACACTTCGTTGCTCGCGCGGGGAGGCCGGACCACCACCGGCAACCTTGGCGCGCGCAAACCGGAGACGCCGCCGATGCGCAACGCCATCCGCCTGGGGCTGGACTTAGGCGGCACGAAGATCGAGATCGTCGCGCTTGACGCGGACGGTAGCCTGCTCCTGCGGCGGCGCGTGCCCACGCCCGCCGATGGCTATGAAGCGACGGTCACGGCCATCGCGACGCTGGTCCGCGATGCCGAACGGGAACTGCAATTGCCGGTGGGGGTACCGGTGGGCATCGGCACGCCGGGATCTATTTCGCGTGCCACAGGACTCCTGCGCGGCTCCAATTCCGTGAATCTCAACGGCCGCCCGATTCGGGAGGACCTGGCGCGCGCACTCGGCCGCGAAGTTCGCGTCACGAATGACGCGAACTGCTTCGCCCTTTCCGAGGCGACCGATGGCGCGGGGCAGGGTGCGGAAGTCGTCTTTGGCGCCATCCTCGGCACCGGCGTCGGCGCGGGCATTGTCGTCCGCGGTCGCGTGCTCGACGGCCCGAACGCGATCGCCGGCGAGTGGGGACACAATCCGCTGCCCTGGTCGCGCGACGACGAGCGGCCCGGCCCTGCGTGTTTCTGCGGGCGGGTGGGATGCATCGAGACGTGGCTGTCAGGTCCCGGCCTCGCCGGCGACCACGCCCTCGCGACCGGATCGGCGGCATCGAGCACCGACATCGTTGCGGGCGCTGCGGCGGGTGATCGCGCGTGTGAAGCGACGCTCGTCCGCTATGAAGACCGGCTGGCGCGCGCGCTTGCACACGTCGTCAACATCCTCGATCCCGACGTAATTGTATTAGGCGGCGGGATGTCCAACGTGGACCGGCTCTTTCGCAACGTGCCGGCGCTTTGGGGGCGCTGGGTGTTCTCGGACCGTGTCGACACGCGTCTCGTTCGGCACGTGCACGGCGACTCGAGCGGCGTTCGCGGGGCCGCGTGGCTCTGGGACTGACTGGACGCCGCCGTCACATGCCCGTGTAGTTGGGGCCGCCGCCGCCTTCTGGCGTGACCCAGTGGATGTTCTGGCGCGGATCCTTGATGTCGCACGTCTTGCAATGGACGCAGTTTTGCGCGTTGATCTGCAATCGGCGCTGACCCGGTGCGCCGCCTTCGGCGTCGACGAATTCGTAGACGCCAGCGGGGCAATAGCGCTGTTCGGGGCCATCGTAGAGCGCGAGATTCACGTCGACCGGAATCGCCGTGTCGCGCAGCTGCAGATGGACCGGCTGGCTCTCTTCGTGATTCGTGTTCGAGACGAAGACCGACGAAAGCTTGTCGAACGTCAGCACGCCGTCGGGCTTGGCGTAGGCGATCTTTGGCATCTGCGCGGCGGGCATGAGAGATTCGTTGTCCGCCTTGGCGTGGCGCAGCGTCCACGGGACCAGCGCGCCCATGCCGAGGTCGTTCAACCACATATGGATTCCGCCGTGGACCGAGCCGGCCCACAGTCCCCAGTCGAGGCCGGGCTTGACGTTGCGCACCTTGTACAGGTCTTCGTACACCCACGACTTGCGCCACGCGTCGGGATAGTCGGCCAGTTCGTCGTGCGCACGGCCCGCGCCGAGGGCGGCAAATGCAGCTTCCGCGGCGAGCATGCCGGTCTTCATCGCGTTGTGACTGCCCTTGATGCGCGGAAGGTTGACGAACCCGGCCGAGCATCCGATCAGTGCGCCGCCGCGGAACGCAAGCCTTGGCACCGACTGCAGCCCGCCTTCGTTGATCGCGCGCGCGCCATAGCTCAGACGCTTGCCGCCTTCGAATGTCGGGCGGATCGCCGTGTGCGTCTTGAAGCGCTGGAATTCGTCGAAGGGCGAGAGGTGCGGATTGGCGTAGTTCAGGTGGACGACGAAGCCGACGGCGACCAGATGGTCGGCGAGGTGGTACAGGAACGATCCGCCGCCGGTATCAGCGTCGAGTGGCCAGCCCTGGCTGTGCAGGACCCGGCCTTCGTGATGCCTGTCCGGCGCGACTTCCCAGAGTTCCTTGATGCCGATGCCGTATTTCTGCGGGTCGACGCCATCGCGCAGGTTGAACTTCTGCATCAGTTCCTGCGAAAGCGAACCGCGACATCCTTCCGCGAACAGCGTGTACTTTGCGTGCAGTTCCATGCCGGGCTGGTAGTCGGACTTGTGCGATCCGTCCTTCGCCACGCCCATGTCGCCGGTGGCCACGCCGCGGACGGCGCCATGTTCATCGTAGAGGATTTCCGCAGCGGGAAAACCCGGATAGATCTCGACGCCAAGCGCTTCCGCATGGGTTCCAAGCCAACGGCAGACGTTGCCCAGGCTGACGATGTAGCAGCCGTGATTGTTCATCAGCGGCGGCAGCGACCAGTTGGGAATGCGGTGAGCCTTCGATTCGGTCAGGATGAGGAAGTTGTCCTCGGTCACCGTTGTCGTGATCGGCGCGCCCTTTTGCCGCCAGTCGGGGATCAGCTCGTTCAGCGCCCTGGGGTCGATGACTGCGCCGGAAAGGATGTGCGCGCCGACTTCCGACCCCTTTTCAAGGATGCAGACCGAAACTTCGCGTCCATTCGCGGCCGCGAGCTGCTTCAGCCGGATCGCCGCGGCCAGGCCCGAAGGTCCGCCGCCGACGATCACCACGTCGTATTCCATCGCTTCGCGCGCCATGCTGCCGTCCCTTCGAGGAATTCCTGTTCTTATGATCCTTGAGCCAACCGCCCATTATAATTGGCGATGGCCCCTGCACCTGCTGGCGAGGGTCCAGACGCCGCCATGGCCGACACCCGCACCCCCGTCCACACTTCCCGACAATCGATTCGCTGGGCCGACATGGATGCGTTCGGGCATGTCAACAACGTCTGGTATTTCCGGTACATGGAACAGGCGCGGATCGAGTGGCTCGTCGCGCAGGCCCCGCACTGGACCAGCAAGGACGCGGAAGAAGGGCCGGTCATCGTCAACGCCAGCTGCGACTTCCTGATCCCGCTCGTGTACCCGGGGGACTTCGAAGTGCGGATGTACCTGGGCGCTCCCGGACGCTCCAGCATCGACACGTTCTACGAAATCTGGAGCGACGGCCGCCTGTTCGCGCAAGGCGCGTCGCGCCTGGTCTGGATCAAGCGCAGCACGGGCCGGTCGACGCCGCTGCCGGAAGCCATTGCCGCAGCGAATGCGGGCAAGACTCCCTGACGCCATGCCGGCCGCCTCGACCATGCTCTGGAAGCCGGCGCCGCAGTGCGTCGCCGGGGCCAACATGACCGCTTTCGCCGCCCGTGTCGGCGTGCGCCACGGCGTGGACGTCACGACCTACGACGCGCTGTGGCGCTGGTCGATCGACCACAAGGCGGACTTCTGGCGCGAAGTCTGGGACGATGCCGGCGTCATCGGCACGCAGGGCGATGTCACGGTGACCGGCGAAGAGCGGATGCCGGGCGCCGCGTGGTTCCCCGATGCGCGTCTCAATTTTGCGCAGAACCTGCTCGAACGCAGGCGCGCCGACGATACGACCGATGCCCTCGTCTTCTGGGGCGAGGAGATGATCAAGCGCCGGGTTTCCCACCTTGAGCTGCATGCGCTCGCGTCGCGCGTCTCGGCAGCGTTCGCGGCCGCGGGAATCGCGCCGGGCGATCGCGTGGCGGCATACGTGCCGAATCTGCCCGAAGCGGTCATCGCGATGCTCGGCGCCGTATCGCGGGGCGCGACGTGGTCGTCGTGTTCGCCGGAGTTCGGCGTCCAGGGCGTGCTGGACCGCTTCGGCCAGATCGCGCCCAAGATCCTCATCGCCGTCGACGGCTACCACTACAACGGCAAGGTGATCCCGGTGCTCGACAAGGTGGCCGCCATCGCCGCGGGCCTGCCTTCGGTCGAGAAGGTGATCGTGATCCCGTACCTGCAGCAGACGCCGGGAGCCTCCGACGACCTGGCAAGTGTGCGCAACGGAATCGCGTGGGACGTCTGGCTGGCGCCGTTCCTGCCCGGACCGATCGACTACGTTGCGCTGCCGTTCGCGCATCCGCTGTACATCCTGTATTCGTCGGGAACCACCGGTGCGCCGAAGTGCATCATCCATACGGCGGGCGGCGTGCTGCTGCAGCACCTGAAGGAACATCGGCTGCACGGCGACGTGAAGCGCGGCGACCGCCTCTTCTATTTCACGACGTGCGGCTGGGTGATGTGGAACTGGCTGGTCTCCGGCCTGGCGTCCGGTGCGACGCTTATGTTGTATGACGGCTCGCCCTTTCTGCAGCAGGGCCGCGTGCTGTGGAAATACGCCGCGCTCGAGCGGATGACGCATTTCGGCACATCGGCCAGGTTTATCGACGCGCAGAAGAAGATCGCGCAGGTGCCGCGCAAGGATTTCGACCTCTCGTCGCTGCGCGTCATGTTCTCGACGGGCAGCCCGTTGAGCCCCGAGAGCTTCGATTACGTTTACCAGTGCGTCAAGGAGGACCTCTGTCTCTCGTCGATTTCGGGCGGCACCGACATCGCGTCCTGCTTCGTGCTCGGATCGCCGACGCTACCGGTGTGGCGGGGCGAGTTGCAATGCCGCGGCCTCGGGATGGACGTCGACATCTTCGACGACGACGGAAAGCCGATCGCGGGCGCCAAAGGCGAACTTGTCTGCAAAACGTCGTTTCCTGCGATGCCGGCCGGATTCTGGGACGATCCCGGCGGCGAGCAATTTCGCGCGACGTATTTCGAACGTTTTCCTGGCATTTGGCGTCAGGGTGACTGGGCGGAGCTGACCGAGCACGGCGGCGTCGTCATCTACGGTCGTTCCGACGCGACACTCAATCCCGGTGGCGTGCGCATGGGCACAGCAGAGATCTACCAGCAGGTCGAGCCGATGCCGGAGATCGCCGACTGCCTCGTGATCGGGCAGGCGTGGCCGCCCGGCGAGTGCAGCGACGTTCGCGTCGTGCTGTTCGTGAAGCTGCAGGACGGCATGGCGCTCGACGACGCGCTGGCCGAGCGCATCCGGCAGACGATTCGCGCGAACACGACGCCGCGGCACGTGCCGGCGAAGATCGTGCAGGTCACCGACATTCCGCGGACGCGCAGCGGCAAGATCGTCGAACTTGCCGTATGCGACGTCGTGCACGGCCGTGACGTGCGCAATCTCGAGGCACTGGCGAATCCCGAGGTGCTCGCCCAGTTCCGCGACCGGGAAGATTTGAAACACTGACACGCGCGGGCCACGTCCGCCGCCGCATCGAAACTAGAGAAGATGACCGCCCCATGCTGATCGACATCGAACGCTCCGCGCTGCTCGTGGTGGACCTGCAGACGAAGCTCGTGCCTGCGCTCGCCGACCACGAACAGGTGGTCGCCAACGTCGTATGGCTGATCCATGTCGCGCAGAAGCTCGGCGTGCCTGTCGCCGCGACCGAGCAATATGCCAAGGGGCTGGGACCGCTGGTGCCGAAGTTGCGCAAGCTGCTCTCGGCTTCGGCCATCGGCGCCAAGAATCATTTCTCCGCGGTTGCCGCGCAGTGCCTCGCCGGGTTGCCCGGCCAGGACCGGGCGCAGGTGGTGGTCGTCGGCGCCGAGGCGCACGTCTGCGTCATGCAGACATCGCTCGAGCTGCTCGAGGACGGCAAGGAAGTCTACGTCGTGGCCGATGCGATCGCATCGCGGCGCCCGGCGGATCGCGACATGGCGTTGACGAGGATGCGCGACGAGGGCATCCGGGTCGTGACGCGCGAGATGGTTGCCTTCGAGTGGGTGGCCGTGGCCGGCACCCCGCTGTTCAGCGAGATCAACAAGGAATTCTTCAAGTGAGTTTCCTGGCGTTGCTGGCCGCGCTCGGACTCGAGCAGTGGCGGGCATTTTCGTGGCGCGCCGGCGTCGAGCACGCGTTTGTCCGGTATGCGCGCTGGATCGAGCGGCGCTGGAACGGCGGGACCGCGCAGCACGGCTGGCTCGCGATGATCGCGGCTATCGCGCCCCCCGTGCTGGCGGTCGAGGCGTTTTACCTCAGCGCCTGGCTCGCGCATCCCGCAGTCGGTCTGGCGTTCAACGTCGTCGTCCTCTACTTCATGATGGGGTTTCGCCGCTTCAGCCACGCGGTGTCCGCCATCGTCAACGCGTTCAAGGCGAACGACCTGGCGCTGGCGCGGCGTGCGCTTGCGTCGTGGCGCGGCGGCGGGGTCAGCGAACTGTCGAGCGACGACGTCGCGCGGCTGGCGATCGAGCGCGGACTCGTCGATGCCTATCGCCAGGTCTTCGCGGTGATCTTCTGGTTCGTGATCCTGCCGGGACCCGCGGGCGCCGTGGTCTATCGGGCTGCGGCGCTGCTGGCGGAGGAATGGGGCCCGGCAGCGCCCGATGTCGAGCCCACGCCGCTCACGCAAGCGCGCGACGAGTTCGGGCGTCCGGCGCGAACGCTGCTCGCAGGGCTCGACTGGATTCCGGTTCGCCTGACCGCGCTTTCCTTCGCGATCGTCGGTGATTTCGAAGACGCCGTGGCCTGCTGGCGCACGCAGGCGCATCTGTGGTCGCGGGAGGACGGCGGACTGCCGATCGGCGTCCTGCTGTCGAGCGGCGGCGGCGCACTCGGTACGCAGCTGGGTGGACCGTTACCCGTGCTGGTCGGCGAGCCGGACGTGCGTCCCGAATTGGGCACCGGCGAGCCCGCCGGGCCGGATTTCCTGCCGTCCGCGGTGGGGCTCGTCTGGCGAGCCCTGCTGCTGTGGCTGCTGGTGATCCTGCTGGTCACCGTCGCCAACCTCGTGCCCTGAGGGCACCGGGTTCCGCGCGAACTAGCGCGCCGGGTCGCGGATCGCGCGTGCGTCGCGGATCATGCTGTGGAGCAGCGCGACGCGATGGGGCGCGACCTTGCCGCTGTCCACGGCCGCCTGGATGACGCACCCGGGCTCGGCGTCGTGCCGACAATCGCGAAAGCGGCAATGCCCGAGCAGCGGCCGCAGTTCCACGAACGCCTCCGCGATGGAACCCGGATCGAGGTGGGCCAGCCCGAATGCCTTCATTCCCGGCGAGTCGACAATCCAGGTGTCCGCGCCCAGCGAAGGCAACGGGTACAGCGTCGTCGCGGTCGTCGTGTGGCGCCCGGTCGCAAGCGCCGCCGAAACCTCGGTCACCCGGATCGCGGCCCCGGGTATCAGCGAGTTCACGATCGTCGACTTGCCCATGCCCGATTGGCCCACCAGTACCGAATGGTTTCCCGCAAGCCAGCGAGCGAGCGGCGCAACGTCGTGGACCGCGGACAACTCGACGACTTCATAGCCGAGCGCCGCGAATGGCGCCAGGCGCGCCTTCAGCGCCGCATAGTCCGGCAGGTCCGACTTGTTGGCGGCGAGCACGAAGCGACAGCGCTGCGATTCGGCCGCGATCATCCACCGGTTGATCAGTTCCTCGTCGAGCCCGATCCCCGGCGCCACGACGCCGACGATCTGCGTCACATTGGCGGCGATCAGTTTTTCGCGGGACGCGTCGGAGCGATAGAGGAGGCTTCCGCGCGGCGCGATCGCCTCGATCGAACCGCCGCCGGCCATGCGCACGATGTCGACGCGGTCGCCGCATGCGATCTGCAGCGAGCGCCCCTTCATCACGCATTCCAGCGTTTCGCCGCCCGCCAGCGTCACCGCATAGTGCCGGCGATAGGTGGCCACGACGAGGCCCTGCAGGGTGGCGCCCGCGGGCGCGAGTCCGCGTGTCTGCGTCAAGCGAACAGTCGTTCCGCCTGGGCCGCGCAGATGACGTCGTTCAGCGTGACGCCGCCGGCGCTGTGCGTCGAGAAGGCGACCAGGCAGCGGTTGTAGTGAACCTGCAGGTCGGGATGGTGATCCTCGTGGTGCGCAATCCAGGCGAGCGCATTCACGAAGTCGATCGTCTCGTGGTAGTTGGCGAACAGGAAGACCTTCTCGATCCGCCCGTCCGTGTAGGCCCAGCCCGGCAGCGAAGCCACGTGCGCATCGCGTTCGTCGGCGCCCAGGCCGGGCGCACCGTCCCGGCAATGCATCGACGCCAGCGCCAGCAGCCGCGTGTCGGGCACGTCGCGCGCGGGCTTCATGCGGCTTGCAGCGCAGGCGCGCCGCGGATGAGCGATTCGATGCGCGCGATCCGGATGGCCGCGGGCGGGTGCGAATCGTAGAACGCCGAATGCAGCGGGTCGGGCGTCAGCGTCGCGGCATTGTCCTCGTAGAGCTTGACCAGCGCCTGCGTCAGCGCCGTCGCATCGGCGTTGCGTGTCGCATAGACATCCGCCTCGAATTCGTGCTTGCGCGAATACAGTGCGCTCAGCGGCTCCAGCGCGAACGTGAACACGGGCAACGCCAGCAGGAAAAGTTCCAGCGCCACGCCCGGCCGCGCCATGCTGACCTTGAGCAGCGCGTCGGGAATACCCAGTCCGGCATAGAACCACGGTTCGCGCGCGAGCCACGCGAGCAGGACGAGCACGAGGAGCGACAGAGCGGCCGACCACGCCACACGTTTGGCCACGTGCTTCAACTTGTAATGTCCGAGCTCGTGGGCGAGCACCGCTTCGATCTCGTCGGGGACGAGGCGCGTGAGCAGCGTGTCGAAGAACACGATCCGCTTGGCGCGGCCGAAACCGGTGAAGTAGGCGTTGCCATGGCCGGAGCGCTTCGAGCCGTCCATCACGAACAATCCGGCACGGGCAAAGCCGCAGCGCACCAGCAGCGCCTCGATGCGTTCGCGCGCCGGCCCTTCGGCCAGCGGCGTGAACTTGTTGAAGAGCGGTGCGATCAGCGTGGGATAGAGCACCAGGACCAGCAGCTGGAAGGCCATCCACGCACCC
>Ga0302323_100000422_pt1 | contig 33438 bp, 30 predicted proteins | sample Fen_T0_3_FD_201950 | JGI IMG/M metagenome (GOLD analysis project Ga0302323, IMG submission 201950) | Peat permafrost microbial communities from Stordalen Mire near Abisko, Sweden - Fen_T0_3 | ecosystem: Environmental > Terrestrial > Soil > Wetlands > Permafrost | place: Sweden: Abisko...
GCGCACTTCGGCCGCGCTCTTCACCTCTTCGGCACGCGGCCGGGCTACGAGGACGTCGCGCGGCATCCGCTCCTGGAGCAGCAACTCCGTCGCCTCGACGATCGGGTCCGCGTGGAAGCGCTCCACCATCGCGCGATTGTTGAGGACGTTGCCGAGGGCCACGAGTGCCATACCCTGGTGATGCGCCATGTAGCTCTTCACGACCGCAACCGAGGCTCCTTCGGGCAGGCGCCGTGCGGTGTAGTCGAGCGCCTCGCGGAAGCCGTACCGGTCCCTCGCCCCGGCATCGCTGAGTCGGGCGAAGTTCCGGACGGCGGCCTTGGGCCGGATCATCGCAGCGAGCGCGGTGGCGTACGGGGCTACGACGACGTCCTCGCTCAGGCCGCGCTTGAGACCCAGGCCGGGCACGCCGAAGCTCGAATACTGGTAGGTGAGCGCCACGTCACGCTCGTTGAACGCCGATTCCGAAATGCCCCAGGGCACGCCGAGTTGGGCGGCATAACTCATCTGCCGAGCCACGACGAGCCGATGCGTCTGTTCGAGCAAGCTCAGGGCAGGGGCGCGCATCACGAGAGCCGGCATCAGGTACTCGAACATCGAGCCGGACCATGAGATGAGCGCGGAGCCACGACCAACCGGCGTCATCGCACGGCCGAGCCGGAACCAGTGGTCCGGGGCGATATCTCCCTTGGCGATCGCCAGGAAGCTGGCGAGGCGAGCCTCGGAGGCCAGGAGGTCGTAGTAGCTCGGATCCAGCGTGCCGTCCTGGACCCGAAACCCGATCGAGAAGAGCTTGCGGGTTGGGTCGAAGAGGAAGCTGAAGTCCATCTCCCGGAACAGTTGCTGGGCCCGGTCGGAGATCGCCTGGAGTCGTCGGACGAGCATGGCGGCTGCCGGCGCTCCGCCCCCCGCTCCGCCGGCTGAAGGATCGGCCATCTCGGCGATAGTCGGGAATGACGTCAACGTGATAGTGGGCCCAGACAGCGCCAGATCCCTGGCATGGCTGTCGACAGCCATGCGGGTCGCCTCAGCCCAGGTCGCAAGTTCGCCATCCGGCGCCTCTCCGCGCTCCGCCGTGAGGGCCGCCGCGATGTCCGAGAGCGTCCCGGCGAATGCCGATAGCTCGGACAGGCGGGCCGCCCAGGCCCCGGGCGTTGTGGGCACGTCGGAACGGACATTCGGAGGCAATTCGAGAGCCTCCTCGACGTGCCGCCGGTGGAGCATCTCGCTCCTCCGCTGGTAGCTGATGGCGTCGGCGGCCTCGCGGGTCAACGCAATCCCGTCACCCACGCCTGCAAGCGCGGCCGCGACCGGAAGCGGTTGGTCGATCATCTGGCGGCAGGCATTCGACATGGCAAGCAGGTGGCCGGCGAGGTTTCCACTGTCGACCGACGATACGTATGCGGGCTCGAGCCGGCGCAGATCGCGCGTGTCGTACCAGTTGTAGAGGTGCCCGCGGAACCTCTCCAGCGTGCCGATGGTTGCGAGCGTCGCCTCCAGACGCTCCACCATGTCGAGCGTCCCGATCCATCCGAAGTCGCGAGCCGTCACGGTCGCAAGCAGGTACATCCCGATGTTCGTGGGCGACGTGCGATGGGCGATCACGGGCGTGGGGTCGTCCTGGAAGTTGTCGGGCGGCAGGCCATGTTCATCCGGGCCGACGAATGCCTCGAAGAACCGCCAGGTCCGGCGGGCGGTGAGCCGGAGAGACTGGACGTCGTGCGGCGATAGCTGCTCCGCCGCCGATTCGGACGGCGGCAGGCTGAGGACTCGTGCGATGACCGGCGAAAGTAGCCACAGGACGACGAAGGGCGCGGCGATCAATGCCGCACTCGGCTTGGCTCCCAGAACGAGGAGGGCGGCGACTGCCGCGATGGCGACGGCGCCCGCCATCTGCCTGTAGAACCCGCGGGTGTCGAGGTCCGGCCGGGCCTTGGCCTGCGCTCCGGTCGTCCATTCGAGGAGGTTTCGTCTGGTGGAGTAGACGCGCGCCAGCGTCCGCAAGGTCGCGTCGGTCATCAGCCAGGCCTGGTGCGCCAGGAATACGAAGCCGAGGGTGACGTGGGCCGCGGCCAGGGCGATGTCCCCACCGATGGCTCGCAGGTGGCTGCGTCCGGAGATTCCCGGCCGCTGCGGCCTCAGTCCGGCCAGGACGGGCAGCGCCTCGGGGACCACAGCCGCCGCAAGGACGAACACCGTCCAGACGCCTGCCGAAACCCCAGGGAGTGTCCACGCGGCAACGAGCGTTGCCAGCGTGAGTGGGGCGGACAGCGTCCGGCGCAGGTTGTCGATCATCTTCCAGCGGGCGATGCCGGGCATGGAATCCGCCCTTCGCCGGCCGGTCGCGTCGCAGTCCCGGCCGAGGATCCAGGGCAGGAGCTGCCAGTCGCCCCGTGCCCAGCGATGCTGGCGGACCGTTGAGACCAGGTAGTTCGACGGGAATTCGTCGAAGAGCTCGATATCGGTCACGAGCCCGGCCCGCGCAAAGATGCCCTCGAAGAGGTCGTGGCTCAGGAGGGCGTTCTCGGGCACTCGATTCGCCATCGCGGCGCTGAAGGCGTCGACGTCGTAGATCCCCTTGCCGGTATAGCTCCCCTCCTGCAGCAGGTCCTGGTAGACGTCGGAGACCGCGGATGCATAAGGGTCGATCCCGGCCGATCCGGAGTAGATCCGTTGGAAGATCGATCCTGCGTGCTCGGCCGGGAGCGTGGAGGTGATTCGCGGCTGGAGCACTCCGTAGCCCCCGGTCACTCTGCCGGACCTCGAATCGTACGTAGCCTGGTTCAAGGGATGGGCGATCGTTCCGACCAGGCGACCCACCGCGCCCATGGGCAGGCGCGTGTCGGCATCGAGGGTTACGACATAGCGCACTCCCGTCGGTGGGATCGTGGCGCCGCGTCCCGTCGCCAGGATCCCGGTTGTGACCGAGCCGCGCAGGAGCGCATTCAGTTCCTCGAGCTTGCCGCGCTTCCGCTCCCAGCCCATCCAGCAGCCTTCGGCCTCGTTCCAGCGTCTCCGGCGGTGGAAGATGAGAAACCGGGCGCCTCCGCCCGGAGCCTCGCCGTATCGCTCGTTGAGCCGGTCGATTGCCGCCATGGCCGACGCGAGGAGTTCGTCGTCGCCGGCGATGTGCTCACTGGGGGCGTCGAGCCAGTCCGACAGCAAGGCGAAACGAATGTCGCCGTCGCGGTTCGCCAGATAGTGGATCTCCAGCCCGCCAACCAGAGCCTCGGCTTCCTTCTCATTGGTGAGGAGCATCGGGACGACCACGAGAGTCCGCAGTCGCGACGGCACGCCCTCATCCAGATCGAGCCGGGGCAGTGCCCTTGGGCCCAGAAGGTGAGTGACTTCCCAGTTGACGAGGGCAATACCGAGGTCGGAGGCGGGGATGATTGCGAGGATCGCCATGAGGACGGCGGCGCCCGCGGCAAATCCATTGCCGGACAGCAGGAGTGGAGCGGCGAGAATCAGGGCCGTGACCGTGCCGAGCGTCCCGAGGTAGCCACGTCCGGCGGCCCGGAGATAGAGGCGCCGGAGCCGGTGGGTCAGCGGCGCCCGAACGTGGAGGATCAGCTCGAACTCAGGCCTACCGTCCGAGATCAGGTAGTAGCCGGGGTCTCGGCTTCGACCTTCCACGGCGGGTACAGCTTCGTCGGTCGGCAGCGCGGCATTCGACAGCGCGACGGCCTTTCGGGCGACATCGACTTCGGAGAGGCCCGAAGCGCGTGACAACTCCTCAATTGCGTGCCGATAGCGATCTCGGGTCGCGAAGTCCATCTCCCCGAAGGAACCCTGTTCCCGCAGTTCATCGTCAACGAGGCTTACGCTTTCGACGAACTGGGCCCAGTCGAACCACGATATGAGTCGCATGCTCGTGATCACGTTCCGGACGGTCACGTTCATCGTGGCCTGACGCTGGTGCTCGAGGCGGACTATCTCCTCGGCCGTGGTCCCTTGTGCCTTGAGAAGCTTCTCCACCCAGCCGAGTGCGGGTGTGACCGCGGGGTCCTGGTCGCGCAGACGCTGGAAGAGCTGAACGCGCGCCGCGGCGGACAGCGACACGGGCGACATTCGGCGCAGGGCAGCGGCAGCGACTTCCGGCCTGACCTTGCCGAGACCGAGCAGATCGTCGGCGAGTTGGTCCGCCTCTTGCCTGTCGGCGCGGCTCCGTACGATCACTTCGGCGATGCGGCGGAGGTTGTCGACCAGGAGGATCCGGAGGCTGATTGCGATCGCCCAAAGCTCACCTATGGTCAGGGGTTCTACGCCCTGGTAGGCGCGCACCATGCGTCGCAAACTCTCCGGTTCGAAGCGGCTGTCCGTGTGGGCGACGTATGCCCAGGCGATGCCGAGGACCCGCGGGTAGCCCTGCAGATGGCCCGCCGCAAGCTTGGGCAGCTCGCTGTAGTAGTCCGGCGGCAGGTCGTCACGGATCTCGCGGAGTTGCTCGTCGACGATATGGAAATTGTCGAGAAGCCACTCGGCGGCGGGTGTGATCGATTGCTCATCCTTGATCGCCCGCGCCAGAACGCCGTAGGCGTCAAGCAGGACGCGGCCGTTCTCGACGATACGAGGCCCCACGGCGCGGCCACGCCGCGGCGAGCCGGTCACCGTCTGGGCGGCAGCCAGGGTCTGCGCATGCTGCTCCAGCCGTTCCACGCTGAAGAGTTCCGCGATGATCGGCTCTTCGAGATCGGCCTGCGGGCGAATCAGCCTGCGAACGCCGCGAGGAGGGTTGGGGAGAGGCTGGCTCGGTGTCACTTATCGCCTCGAGCGCACGGTCTGATCCGGCCTGGGATCACCTCGTGCTGGGGCGCGTCACTTATGGCGGTATGTCTCGATTTGTCGCTCGAGCGCAACGGACTCTCGCGCGGGCAATTCATCCACGGTGCCGTGCAGGTGACGCCGGCGGTTCCGGCACTATGAGGATCGAGCACGGGGCGTGATAGAGAACCGCCCGAGCGACACTGCCGACGACGGGCCCGAGACCGCGATGGCCGTGCGCGCCCACGACCATGAGATCGGCATCCCAGTCCGCGGCGGCCTCGACAAGTCGATGCGCGGGGTTACCGTCCTCTACCATGCCCTCGGCGACGAGCCCGGCCTTCCCGAGCGCGGCAGCCGTACTCTGAGACAGCGCTTTCTGGTGCTCGTGCACGCTGGCTGTGCCGGCGGCTTGCGCCGCCCGCGTCTCCGCCCCGCGCAGCCACGGATTCCATTGTGGGTCCACGTCCGCGACGCTCAGGACGCGTATCGGAGCGCCGTGAAGCGCCGACCAGCGGCGGACGGTGTCGGCTGCGGCCGCGGCGCTCCTGGAGCCGTCTTCGCCCAACAAGATGCGGGCGATGTGATCTCGACGGGCGACCAGGACCGGCACCTTGCTGTGGTCGACGACCTCGGCGGAAACGGAGCCCAGAACCGCCGACTCGAACGGGCCGCGGCCCCGGTTGCCCACCACGACCAGGTCGGCCTTGAACTCGGACACTCGATCGAGCAGGGCCGTCGCGGCCCGGCCACGTACGACCTGCGTCTCGACCGTCAGGTCTGGCGCGGCGATTCTGCGGGCGACCTTGATGACGATGCGCCTCGCTTCGGCCGCCATCGCATCCTCTGTCTCCTGGATCACGTCGGCTGCCTGCACTGCACCGGGCATGTCGAATACGGCGGCCGTGCCGGGATAGACCGTGACGACCTCGATGGAGCTGCCCACCGGCCAGGCCAGGTTCGCGACCAGTGACGCCGCTCGGTCCGATGATGTGGAACCGTCCACGGCGAGGAGTACCTTCACTTATGCACCTCCGCTGCGCACACGGCTACCGTGCTCGGACGCTCAGGCAGTGTGTTCGCCGTGCTCCGAGTCGTCATGACGGCCCGTCATGGGCACCGCCCCGAGCGGCTGCTCGGTCGCGGGAGCGTGGCCGGCAACCGCAACCCGGGTTCTCGTGGCGCGCGCGGCACGACGTGACCGGGCCTTCGGAACGGGCGTCAGGTAGACGTAATCCACCGATGGCCAACGCGCTCGCAGGGCGTTGGCAGCGCCGATGATCGCCTGCTCCACGTCCGGCACGGTCAACTCGTCGGCGAAGGTGACGTCGCCGTCGACGATCAAGCTCGATGGTCCGACCACGACGGCGAACAGGTCGGGAACCGCGACGATCCCCGGTTGAGCGGCTACGACGCGGCGCATCTCGCGCAGGACGGAAACCGGGACGCCGCGGCCCGAGAGGAGGGCGCGGTTCACTCTGAGCAGCACGACCGACGCGACGAGGAGCACGAGCCCGATGAAGGCGCTCGCCGCCGTGTCGGGCGCAGCGCTTCCGGTCAGCTGGCTCGCGACCAGGCCCGCGGCAGCCGCGATGGCACCCAGCACGGCACACGCCCCGCCGATGACCACAGTCAAAGCAGCCGGGTCCGTGCTCCTCTGGGCTTGTGTGCGCAGCGAGATGCCTCGGAGCGCCGCCTCCTTGCGTACAGGATTCAGGGTGACGACAAGGGCGAATGCGTCCACGGCCACTGTTATAGCCAGGACGAAGTAGGCAATCGCGTAGTGGTCGACCGGCGAGGGCTGCACCACGGAATCGACGGCTCCCGCGAGCGCCAGCCCGGCGCCTCCGACAAAGATCCCCAGGGCCGCAAACAGCGACCAGAAGAACCTTTCGCGCCCGTAGCCCAATGGGTGGCTATCGTCGGGGGGACGAGCGCTGCTGAGCACGCCGATGAGGAGGAAGGCCACGACGGCCAGGTCGGCAGCATTGGCCGCGGTCTGGGCCCGCAGCCCGACCGAACCCGTCATCAAAGCCGCCGACCCGAGGGCCAGGGTCTCGACGCCGTTCACGCCCAGCGAGAGGAACACGTTTCGCCGCGTGGTCCTGTCGTCCGGGATTACGGACGCGTTCACGTTCCGCGCTCGTCCGACGCTCCGGACGTGTGGCGTCGTCGTTCGGATGCATCCGCCATCATTCGCCGGCAAGTGTGCCGATGGCGTGCCGGGTCGTCATGACGCTCCGTCATCTGCGCGGGCGGACTGACGTGGCCGTTGTGGCATGCGGGCCGCCACTCCGAGCGCTGCCTATGACGGGCCGTCATGACAGCTCGTCACCCGCCGAACACACTGCCCGGGCGTCCGGGAGTCGCGCGGGGCATCGCCGAACTCCACCCGCAGGACCGAGCGCAAACGTGGCCGGCGAGCCCAGCACCGGTCGAGCAGCAACGAAGAGAGTCTCGTCATGTCGAAGCCCGTTCTCGCCATCGTGATCGGCAGCACCCGCCCGGGTCGCGTCGGGCCCAAGTTCGCGGCCTGGTTCCGTTCCCGGGCAATCGACCAGGGTGGCTTCGATGTGGAGCTTGTCGATCTGGCCACCCTCAAACTGCCATTCCTCGACGAACCGGCTCATCCGCGATTGCGCCAGTACGTCCACGAGCACACCTTCAACTGGAGCCGGATCGTCGAGCACGCCGACGCCTTCGTCTTCGTCACGCCCGAGTACAACTTCGGCTACAGCGCGGCCCTCAAGAACGCGATCGACTACCTCTCGCAGGAGTGGGCCGACAAGCCCGTCGGGTTCCTGAGCTACGGCGGCGTGGCCGCGGGAACCCGAGCGGTTCAGCAGCTCAAGCAGGTGGTAACCGTCCTCAAGATGATCCCGATCGCCGAGTCTGTGAACATCCCGTTCTTCGGCCAGTTCATCGACGACTCCGGCACGGTGCGGCCCAACGACGCCATGACCCGCTCGGCCGACGCAATGCTCGACGAACTCGCTCGGGTCACTGCCCTCGTTCGTCCAAAGGCGCTCGTAGCGAGCGAGACTGGGACCCTGCTGCGCTGACCAGACTGACCGGGTCGAGGGCTGTGGGCCGGCTGATTCGCAGGGTGCGGGCGGCGCCTGCAGGCCCTCATGAGACCCGCGGCTCGAGCGTCCTGCGCCCCACAGTGTTTGGCGTGACCGACGGACTCGTGGCCAATGTCTGCCTGATCATGGGCGTGGCCGGCGCATCGTCCGAAGCCGCTCACATCGTCCTGGCCGGGATCGCGGGTCTCGTAGCGGGCAGCTTCAGCATGGCCATGGGTGAGTACATCTCGGTCCGCTCGCAGCACGAGCTGCTCGACTATCAAATCGAGCTCGAGCGGACCCAGCTGCGCCAGACGCCCGACGAGGAGCGGGCGATCCTCGTGGAGATCTACCGATCTAGAGGTCTCTCCGGAATCGGCGCCGGCCGAGTCGTGGACCGCCTTCTGGCCGATCCGAAGCAGGCGCTCGACACCTTCGTTCGCGACGAGATCGGCCTCTCTGCCGCCACGATGGGCTCGCCGATCACGGCCGCGCTGGGGTCGCTGCTTGCCTTTGCCCTGGGGGCTTCCGTACCGCTCATGCCCTATGTGGTCGTGTCCGGGGTGATGGCCCTCGTGGTCAGCATCGCGTGCACACTGGGCGCCCTATTCCTGGTTGGGCTCGGTGTCAGCCGCCTCACTCACCGGCGACCGCTCTGGTCGGGTCTTCGGCAGGCGGCCCTGGGGCTTGTGGCGGCCGGCGTCACCTACGGCATCGGCATGCTCCTTGGCACTGCCGTTCACTGACCAGGTGTGCGGTGTCGCGTCTACTCGAGCGTGCGCTTGTCTGCCGCGGTGCCGTCGCCCCAGCCCTGGTTGGAGAAGGTCGGAATGAACCGATAGCCCATGCCGGAGACCGTGGCTATGAATCGCGGGTGCCGGTAGCCGTCCTGCAGCTTGAGCCGGAGACTCCGGATGTGGCGGTCCACGATGTTGCTCTCTGCGACGAAGTCCATGCCCCAGATCGTGTCGAGAATCTCCTCTCTCGTGACGACCTGTCCGCCCCGGCTCGCGAGGAGGTACAGCAGGCTCTGCTCGATGCCGCTCAGATGGATGACCGAGTCGCCGGCGCGCACCTGGCGGTTGAGGATGTCCACCTCCATCTCGCCTAGCTTGATCGTGGGGACAATCGGTCGATTGGTCCCGGTCGCGCGGCGCGTGATCACGATGGACCGGGCCAGCAGCTCCTCCGGCGAGAACGGCACGGTCAGGATGTCGTCCACGCCCAGGTCGAATGCCTTGAGCTTCGTCTGCAGGTCGCCGCGGCGGGTAAGGCCCAGGACCGGTGTCACGCTCCTACGCAGCGTGTTCGAGGTGCCGAGCCGGCCGAGAAGCGCCGTGCTGTCATCGTGGTCCATGTCCACGATGGTCATGTGCGGCTGCCACGTCGCGAGGATGTCCTCGGCTTCCGCGAGGTTGCTCGCGGCCCGGACAACGAAGAGACCGTGGTTCAGGGTCAACTCGATCAGGTCCACGACCAGCTTGCGATCGTGGAGAACGAGCGCACGGTGCGCGTCGATGAGCCTAGGTTCTCCGTGGCGCTCGATCGCGGCCTTCCTTTCGACGAACGGACTGCCCCTCCGTTTGGGTGATTCTAGTCCCGGAATGGGGTTTCGGTCACTGAAGGTCGGCGACGACGGTCAATTTCGGATCATCGCGTCCGTAGCGTCTCCGCGATTCGGCAGAGCGCGTAGCTCCCGCGGTTGAATCGTTCGTGGCCGGCCCTCCTCGGGCACCACAGTTTCAGCTCGGCAGGGTGCGCGGCGCCGGCGCACCCGCAAACTCGCGCACACGGGCCAGCAACTGGGGTTCCGTCATCGGACCGCTCTTCTCCAGCCCCACGCGCCTTCTGGAACCACGCCCCTGGTCGCGGGTCCGGACCTGGTCGGCGAAATGCTCGACGACCTCGCCGTCGCCGATCAGCAAGACGTCGTCCTGCGCGGACACGGCCGACGCGACCTTATCGAAGAAGGTTCGCATGCGCTCGTCGCGATGTCCTTCGCCTGCCGGATGGTCTGCGGTCGGCGGGCGCCCCGTCGAGCGGTGACGGCCGGGGACCTGGGAGTCGATCTGCTCACGACTGACGAGCCCATCAGGACCCCACCGAACTACGGTGGCGAACGAGGCTGACATCCAGACGCCGGTGGTGTGTTCTGTCGAAGCTGTGTTCATGTCTCGACTCTCTTGCTCCGCGACGGCTGTCGGTGCCCTCCGGAGCGCGCTCTCAATCCTGGTCTTTTGGCCTGCGGCCAGACGGCTGAGTGCCTTCGACTACCCTCTTGGCGCTCTCGTAGTCCGGCGTGACGGCCATGAATGGGGATATCCCGAAGGACTCCGGGTATCCGTAGTAGGGATAGAGGTTGGATACGTAGTCCAGCTTGGTCTCGACGAGCTCCGGGTCGTAGCGCGGAGCGCCGGCTACGTGCTCGCGCGTGTGGCCGATGTAGACGGCATCCGCGGTGGTGCGCGTGACCGCTTCGACCGGGATCAACGACTTGCTCTCGCCCAGGCCCAGAAAGCCGCCCGACCCCACTTCCATGAATCGCACTTTCCGTTCGGCTTCGTCGATCAGGAGGCCTTCGATCGTCCCCAGATCGTGACCGTCCTTGTCCTTGACCATCCGTCCGCGGATGTCCTCGTCGGAGCGCGAGACCGCCAGGTCGGTATCGCGCAGCCTGACGAGCCGTGGGACGTTCTCGGCGCCTTGCCGACTGACCGCGGTCTTCTCGGTGGTCATGGTCAGGACCTCCTGGATCCGTGAGCCTCGTGGTCCCTCTGCTCCTCGACGGTCCTCTCCGCAAGGGGTTCGGCCTCGAGTCGCGCGTCCGGGATGGGCAGGCCGCTCTCGATCGATATCCGGTAGGTGCCCTGCTCGATGCGCTTCTCGGCGCGCTCGACCGCGGCGAGCTGCTCGCGGAGGCCGGCCGCGAGGGCGACCGAGACCGACTCGGAGTCGAGCGCGCTGGCGGCGTCCACGTACTCTCCGGTCTGCTGGCGCTGGAGAGACCCATCGGCGCTGATCTCGCCCACCTGCGTTGCCAGCAGGGCTTCAACTCGCGTTCGCTCGCGCGCAACGAGTTCACGGGCGCGTCGCTCGTTCACGATGACCTCCTGGTCCGGATCAATCGGGCTGCTCGCCCGGCGCCGGAGTGATTCCGCGAGTCGGCGAACGCCTCGATGGCGCTCCGGTGGTTCGATGGGGTTCCGCGCTCCAGCTCGGAGCGTGGACCAGACAGACTGGCCCTTGCGTTCGCCTACCAGCGTGCGGCAGGCATCCGAGGTGGTCATTACGCTTCGTCATCCGGCATCCCTGATCTCAGGGCTCGGCCCACTCCACGGCGTCTCCGAAGGACACCCGCATGGCCTCGAAGAGACGCACGTCCAGCGGCCGGGAGATCGCCGGCGGGTCGGCGGGGCTCCCGAAGGGGTCCGGATCGGCGTCTTCGTCCGCGCGCAGGCGGATGCGCAGGTTGCCGCCGCTCCAGCCGACGTCCCGAAGGTGGTCGCGCGGGACGGCCGTCAGATCGACGCCGTATCGCGGCGTTGACGCGTCGGTCGGAGGCTCGGCGGCGATCAGGAGCTCCCGAGGGCCGAGCACGGCGATGCCCGTGACGGGCCCATCCCGGAACAGCTTGCCCTCCACCACATCCCCCGCCGCGACCATCTCGTCCGCCGGCGGGTCGATGCGCAGGTCGTCGCGCCCGTTCAGGATGTACTCCCACTTGTGAGGCAGCTGTCGATCCGAACGGTCGTCGCCGTCCGCCCCGATCCAGACGAAGCTGGGTCGCGTCGGAAATGCGGACCCGGCGATCCGGCGGCGGAGCCACACGATGCTCTCGCGGATCAGCGGCCTTGCCACGGCGTTGTACCGGACCGCCATCTGGCCGTTCTTTCCGATGAGCGAGAGCCGGCCGAGGAGCAGGACGACCCTATCGTCGATCGCCAGCAGCTCGCCCACCGGCATCCTCTCGACGGAGCCGGCGCCACCATCCTCGGTCCAATGGCCGACGGCGTCCGAGCCGAACGCGACGACACGCGTGTGCATCGCCAGTTGACCGCCTATCCACGCGCGCTTGCCGGTTCCGGGAATGACCAGCAGGCGCTCGAGAGACAGGGACCCGCACGCCTGCTCCAGCGCCGACCACGCGGCGGCGGGGACCTCGGCTCGCGAGATGGGGCGGAGCGGCATCGGCGTCCGCTCCTGCCACTCGTGCGCCCCAATCAAGCGCGCCAGGAACCGTTTGGCGGGCTCCAGGACACCCGGAAACCAAACGCTCACGGCGCTGCCGTCCTCCTCCGTCGCGTCCATCGGTGATCGCCCCGACCCTGTGGCCCAGCCGACCCTGCATGGGGACCGTCGAACCATACCAGCCCTTGTTGGCCGGGTCCAAGCGCGGCGGCAGTTGGGAGGCGGGCCTCGGGATTCCTGGACCGGTCGACAGTCCGATGCCGACCGGTCTGGGTCGAACCTAGAGTCGAGCTGAGGAGCGTTGTCCGACGAGCAGCCGGTAGGCCGCGACAACAACGACGCCACCGATCACGGCAACCACGATGCTCTCGACGTTGAGGCCGGTCACGTCAGCGACCTTGAGGACGGTGCCAGCCAGGTAGCCACCGACGACAGCCCCGACGATGCCCAGAAGGATCGTCGCGACGACGCCTTCCGAGCCGCCCATGATCAGATTCGTGATGAAGCCTGCGATCGCCCCGAGGACGATCCACGCGATGATGCCCATAACGGCGTTTCCTCCATTGGATAGGGATTGGGGACGAGCGACGAAGGGCCTCGGCGTTCCGAATGAGCGCTCAACAAGCGTTTCGCCCGTTGCTGGGTCCCACTGTCAGCGCGGTCGGGCGGCGTCCTGAACGTTGCCAATGCCCTGCTGGGCGCTACCTTTGATCTGCTTGGCCTTGCCTTTGGCCTCCTGAGAGTGATCGCCGGTCGCCTTGCCGAGACCCTCTTCGACTTTGCCGGTGGCCTTGTTGATGGAGCCTTTGGTGCGCATACCGGTCATGTGGATACTCCGTTGGCCATGCCTGCCACTTAGTGGTGAAGGTCGATGGCCAGGTGATCCTGGGCCTCGCCGGTGCTCGTCGCGAGGATGAGAACCCTCCCTGCTGGTCTGAGTCGGGGCGAAATGGCCGTTCTTCGAGTCTGGTTCGACCGCCCGGCGGTCAGGTCGCCCCGATGGGCCGCAATGCTCGATGAGGCGTGCTAGCGTGAGAGCGCAGGAGGATGCCCGGTGGGTGATCGGCTGACGTTTCTCGGCCATTCGACCGTCCTTGTCGATCTCGACGGCGTTCGCGTGCTCACGGATCCGATGCTCGGTCATATGGCCGGTGCCATTCGGCGGCAGTGGCCGGTGGCTTCCCGGACTGCCCTCGCGGATCTCGCCGCGGTCTTCATCAGCCACGGTCATTGGGACCACCTGGACATGTCGTCCCTTCGGAGCCTGCCCGATGCGCCTGAGCTCATCGTCCCGGTGGGGCTTGGGCGGCTCGTGGCAAAGGCTGCGCCCGGGATCGTCCACGAGCTTCGACCCGGCGATCGGCTCCGGGTGGGCGACTTAACGCTCGAGGCCGTCCACGCCGAACACAGTCGCCGCCGCTCGTTGTTCACGACTTCGGAAGATGCCCTGGGCGTCCTCATCACGGGATCGAGCGGCGTCTACTTTGCCGGCGATACCGAGCTGTTCCCGGCCATGGCGGACCTGGCCGGGCGTGTCGACGTGGCGCTGCTGCCGGTCGGCGGTTGGGGTCCGCGACTGGGCGCCGGCCACATGGACCCCGTCCGAGCGGCCGAGGCCGCGGGGCGAATATCGCCCGCCGTCGCGATCCCCATCCACTGGGGAACGCTCTACCCGCTCGGTCTCCGTCGCCTGGCGAGCCGTCGATTCGAGCGTCCGGGGCCGGCCTTCCGCTCGGCTGTCGCGGCGCGCGCCCCGGGTGTCGAAGTGCGCATTCTGGAGCCCGGGGAATCGATGGAATTGGGCCGGGGTGCCGTTCGATGACGCCCGGCGTTGGTCGGCAGTCCGCCCCGCCGAACCACGGCCCGGTCGCGCGCTACCGGCTCCAGGCCCACCTGATGTGGGAGTGGCGCCCCGTCCGCCTGGCTCTCTTGCGCCGCGCGCTCCTGTCGTACATGGGAGCTTGCCTGGCACTGGCGATCACCACGTTCGTGCTCCCGGGGCTGAGGATCGATGGCGCGGGAGCCCTCTTGCTGGCCGCGCTGCTGGTATTGGCTCTCGACAGCTCCTCCGACATCGTCCTCCAGTGGCTGTTCGTGGCATGGCCGATCTTCGTCGCTCAGACGCTCGGCCTTGTGGTCCAGGTCCTGGCGATCATCGCCGTCGGACGAGTGGTCCCGGGCGTGTCGGTGGAGGGGACGGCGACCGTGGTTTGGGGCGCGGTGCTGCTCACGATACTCAATACGCTGTTCGCCGAGCTCGTGGCGGTGAGCGACGACGATTCCTACTACGGCGTGCTGGTCCGGCGGTTGGTCGCGCGCAACTTCGGGCGCACCCGGGAACCGACGCCGGGGCTGCTCGTAGTCCAGATCGACGGTCTGAGCCTGCCCGTCCTGAACCACGTGATGCGGGGCGGCCGGGTCCCGGTGCTGAGCGGGCTGGTGCGCGACGATGGCGCCACCATCTACCCGTGGACCGCGTTGCTGCCGCCGACGACTCCGGCCAGCCAGGCGGGGATCCTTCATGGCCGAAACGACGGCATCGCCGGCTTCCGCTGGTACGAGAAGTCGAGCAATCGGTTGATGGTTGCCAACCACCCGGACGATGCCGCCGAAATCGTCCGTCGCGTCAGCGATGGCTCGGGTCTGCTTGCCGACAACGGGGCCAGCATCGGCAATCTCGTGACCGGCGACGCACCGCGAAGCTACCTGACCATGGCCACCATTGGGGCGGGCAAACCTCACGACGACGGGCGGCGCCTGCGCGGCTTCCTGGCAACTTCCGTCAACTACCTGAGACTGCTGGTGCTCATGGTCGGCGAGATGGTCAAGGAGCTGTATCAGGCTGAGCGCCAGCGCGGCCGGTCGGTCGAGCCGCGCATGCCCCGCGGCCTGCAGTACGCCGTCGAGCGAGCCGTCACCAACATAGCCCTCCGCACAGTCTCCACCGCCTTCGTCATCGAGGAGATGTTCCGCGGGGCGCCGACCATCTACGTCGACTACACGGGTTACGACGCGATCGCCCACCACTGCGGGCCTGAACGAGCGGAAGCCATAGATGCGCTGGCAGGCATCGATCGGGCCATTGGTTCACTCGTGAAGGCCGCTCGGAACACCAGCCGAGCCTACCGGCTGGTGGTGCTCTCCGACCACGGCCAGTGCCTCGGCGCCACGTTCAGCCAGGTCCACGGCCAACCGCTCGAGGCCGTCATCGCCGCCCTGCTGCCGGGCAACATGACCGTCGTGGGCACCACCGACTCGGTCGAATCAGCCGGCATCGGCCGGCGGATTGCGGCCGAGTTGAACCGAGGTGCCGGTCCCGGATCGCTGCTCGCACGCCTGTTGCCCGGCGCATTGAGACCCTTCGGTGGCGCCGCCGGGCAAGCCGCGAGCACGCCGCCCGACGTCGTTGTGGCCTCGTCCGGAAGCCTGGCGCACGTTTACTTCACGAGCCAGCCGGACCGGATGACAGACATAGCCATAGAGAAACGCTTTCCACGCTTGATTGAGGGGTTGGCCCGACATCCGGGGATTGGAGCGCTGATCGTCCGATCCGCATCCGGAACCCCGCTGGTCGTGGGGCCGCAGGGTCGACTCGACCTGGCCGCAGCGCACCGTGAAGACCCAGACCCGCTGGGTGCCTACGGTCCTCGGGCGGCAGAGAACCTGCTGCACCTCGACGGCCTTTCGAACGTCGGTGACTTGATACTCCTGGGCGCGGTCGACCGTGTCTCCGACGAGGTCACCGGGTTCGAGGAACTCATCGGTTCGCATGGCGGCCTCGGCGGCTGGCAGGCCGAGCCGTTCATCCTGTGCCCCGTGACACTCCCCCTGACCGAGGGTTTGCCGATTGGTGCGCCGGCCGTGTATCGCCAGTTGAAGGCATGGCAGGCGCAACTGGAGGGCATCCATGACGACTGAAGGCCGGGCCGAGAAGCCCAAGACCACCCGTGCCGCCGAGCCGCGCGTGCACTCCGACAGGCCCGTCGACCCCAAGGAGGCCGAGATAAGGGCCGAGAAGAACGCAGCCAAGCGCCTCGGCAAGTCCCTGGGTCCGGGCCTGATAACAGGGGCATCCGACGACGATCCCTCGGGCATTGGGACCTACGCCCAGGCAGGAGCCCAGTACGGCTTTGCCACGCTCTGGACGACCATCGCGATGCTGCCCATGCAGACGGCAGTCCAGTACATGTGCGCCAAGATCGGCCTGGTGACCGGCAAGGGATTGGCAGGCGTGCTGCGGGAGCACTATCACCGTGCCCTCTATCCGGCCGTGATCGGCCTGGTCCTCGCCAACACCCTGAACGCCGGCGCCGACATCGGAGCGATCGCGGCGGCCATCAACCTGCTCGTGCCGCCCATCCCGTCTATCGTCTTCGTCCTGCCGGTCAGCCTGGGGATCATCGCGCTCCAGGTCTTCGGAGGCTATCGGCTCATCGACAAGGTATTCAAGTGGCTGTCGTTGGCCCTGCTCGCATACATCGGGGCGGCCCTCTTCGCGCGGCCCGAAATCGTGAAGGTCCTCCTCGGATCGCTGGTGCCGACCATCTCTCTCGACCCGGCATATATCGGCATCCTCGTCGCCCTGCTCGGCACCACGATCTCGCCTTACCTCTTCTTCTGGCAGGCCAGCCAGGAAGTCGAGGAGCAGATGAGCATCGGTCGGCGCACGCTACGACAGCGCCGGGGGGCCAGTCCGTTCGAGCTCAAGTACGCCCTTTGGGACACGATGGCGGGGATGGTCTTCTCCGAGATCGTGGCCTACTTCATCATCCTCACCACCGGAGCCACCTTGTTCGTGGCGGGCAAGCACGATGTAGCCTCGGCAACCGACGCCGCCCAGGCGTTGCGCCCGCTCGCGGGCGACGCGTCCGCGTTCCTGCTTGCCATCGGGCTCATCGGCGCTGGCGTACTGGCCGTGCCCGTCCTGACGGGCTCCGCGGCGTACGGCGTCTCCGAGGCTTTCGGCTGGCGATCCGGGCTCGATCACAAGGTCACTCGCGCGCCGCAGTTCTACCTTGTCATCGTGGCTGCGACGCTCGTCGGGATGGCCCTCAATTTCCTCGGCGTCCCTCCGATAACGGCCCTCGTCCTGAGCGCCGTGCTGAACGGCATCATCGCCGTGCCGCTCGTCTTCCTGGTAATGATCGTGTGCAACGATCGTGCGGCGATGGGGGAGAGGACCAACGGACGTCTATTGAACATCATCGGGTGGACGACCACGATCGCGATGGGCCTGGCTGCCGTTGGCCTGATCGTGACCACGATTCTTGGGTAGGGGCAGGTTGTCCCCGAATCGCGAAACCGGCTGCGGAAGGCGCGTCTGGGGACGTCAGACCTTGGGCACCTTCCGCTCCGCCGGCGGTCAGATCGTGAGGAGTCGGTCGAAGAAGGACCGGTAGTGCTGCAGGGCGACCCGGAGATCTTCCGTCGAGATGGTCTCGCCTTGAACCAGCTGCGGTTCGAGCTTCGCTCGCTTCTCGGCGAAGGTCTTCGCGAGCTGCTTCATGACCTCCGCAACGAGGAGATCGGCCTGCTCGACCGATCGTCCGGGCTCGTCCACGAAGCTTGCCTGGATGTCCAGCCACCGAGTCCGGAATGAGTCGGCCGCGCCCGGCGCGAAGAGCAGGATGCTGCTCCTTCTGGTTGTTCGGCGCAGGCTCGGGGTACTGAACCGCGGCCGCTTCGGGCGCCGGAGAGCGAGGCTCGGAGTGTCGTTCGTTGGGAGCGTCGCCGGTTCGTTCATCGGGCCGCAACCGGGACGGGGGGCTCCGCTACGGACTCGACGGCCGGCTGCTCTTCCGCCGTCGGCTGCTCCTGCACCATCTCGGTGAACAACGCGTGTGAATTGAGTACGGCCTGGCGCAGGTCCTCGGTATTGGCCTGGCCGTCCGCGGCGCGGAGCGCGATCTCGTGCGCGGTGCGGTAGCGGTCGAGGATCGCGGGATGGTCCACCGACACATCGGCGGAGCGCTGCTCGTAGTCGCTCTCGGGGTAGCCACGAGCGGCCATGACTCGCCCGATCAACGCGTCGGCATCCTGAGCGGCAGCTGATGGATCGTCGACGAAGGTGGCCTGCATGACCTGCCACTCGTCGTTGAAGCTCTTGCCTTCGTCGGCCGTCAGGGGCTGGATGTCGAACCCCGTGACGCGCTTCTGACGGGCCGTGAGCTCGCTCTCCGCGGAGCGAACGTCGCCCTTCTCGGCCACGGTCCGGTCGTATTCGGTCCCGAACCGCTGCCGCAGCTGCTGGCTCGTCTGCTCCGTCTCGTTCCGCCGTCGAGTTTGCTGGGTTGAGTACAAGCGCGCGGCCACGATCACGATCGCGACGATCACGACCGCGGCGATTATCAATGAGGCAATAGGCATGATGGAGTTCCTCGTTCGGCTCCGGACCGGGATGCGTTTCCCCCGGGCCGCAGCGTCTTGATCGATACCAGTCTGGTATCTCGAAGCCGCCTGATCGCTCACGCTAGTCTCAAAGCCGGCTGCGGCGCGAGGATGAAAACCCACGATTCCGGCGTAATCATCCGATCGGCGGCGATCCCGGCGGTCTGCCGGATCGCCCGAAGATGGTGATTTGCGCGCTTAGCGCCGGCGGCGTCGGGCCGGCCCGAAGGTCAACCAGTCGACCATGACTCCGACTCCCCAGGCCATAAGCCGCAGGAGCCAATACACGATGGCCAGCGGCCACGCCACTATCAGGCGCAGGAGCGAGATGAGCCAGCCATGATCGCCACCCTGGCGAGTGATGACGATTTGGGGACGATCGCTACCCATTACTCGCGCCGAACGGAGCTCGGGTCATATCCAAGCCCGCTGCGCCGTCCTCTTCATCCCGGCGCTCGTACCGCCCGGGCAAGCCATCTATGGCTCCCTCGTTCGACGGGTCGCCGGGCTCGGCATCGATGGGCGGCAATGGTCCGACGTCGGCCCCGATTGGGTCTGGCCTCGGGGTCTCGATGAGCGGCGCGTCAGAACTGGCAGCACTGTCGTGGGTCACGGGATGTCCTTCTGAGTACGCGGCCGACGAACGCGCGGATCACGCGCCGGCGGGCATAAGAACCGTGGCGCCGTAGTCCGTGCGCGTCTTTGGTCGCGTGCTACCGCCAGATCTTCTAGCGCCGGTAGAGGGTGAAGCCGCCGCCGAACAGCAGGACCAGGATGATGATGACGAGCAAGAGTTCCATGGGAGACCTTCTTTCACTACTAGCCTGCTCGTCCTCAGCCGATGAAACGAGGATGAAAACCCCGTCTTCCGTGTGGGCCTAGATCGTTGGTGCCGTGATCGTCACGCCCGACAACTTGTCGATGCCGATGTCCATGGTCACCGTCTCGTGCGAGGGCGTACCGAAGATCTTCTGCTCGAGGGACGCGGCAACGCTCAGGCCTGCCGGAGTCCCGTCGTCCTCCGCCCAGAAGCACAGACTGCTGATGGCGAGCTTCTCCTGACCGGGACCGGCCGCGATGCCAAAGGCTGAAAGGTCCACGCCCGCCATTTCGGCGACGGAGAGCTGATGAAGGTGTCTGCCGAACTTGACCTCCAAGCCCTCGTCGATCAGGACGATGCCGCTGCCCACAAAACCCTGAAGCGTCTTGCCTGGGGCCGGCGCTTCGGTCCATTTGCCGCCGTTCGTCCGCGAGTACGCCGAGTCGCCGACCACGACGTTGTCGTTCGATCCAGCGATGCCCAGGACCTTCGAGGAGATCGAGACGTCGCTGTCTACGCCTTTGACCTTGAATGTTCCCGTGATCGCGCCCGAGCTCGAGCCGATGAACAGGGCCACCTTGACGGACCCCACAACGGAGCCCTGGGCCTGGAAATCAGTGCCTGCGACCCGGGCTTTGAAATTGCCCACCGTCGACGTCGACTTCGGCGTCGAGGCAGCCCTGGCAGTGGCTGGAGCAGATGTCCGGACGCCGGTGAGCATCGCGCGTCTGCGCCTCCAGGCTGCCACCGAGCCCACCGCGAGGACCACGGCCATTCCCAGGGCAGCACGGCGAACGGCGGACACTATGAGACGCTTCTCTCTTCGCGCTGAGTGGCGTAGATGGCCTCGGCCTGGTCGGCCGCTTCTGCCAGGACTTCCTCCGGCGTGGCTTCAGGGTAGGCCGCCCGAATCGCGGAGGTGACCTCGAGCAGGTTCATGCCTTCGACTTCCTGAACCGCCTGGATGTTGATGACGTAGTTGGCCAGCATCGAGAGGACTGCCGCCACCGGCAACCCAAAGAGCGCGCCCCAGATCCCGGCAACTTGCGCTCCGACCAGGACGGACAGGAGGGTGACGAGCGGGTGAACCCCCGACGTCCTCTTCATCAGCCGCGGCACCGCCAGGTTCATGATCAGCGCCTGGCCGATGAATAGCACGAGGGCGACCGGGATGAAGGCGCCGGGCACGAAGGCCGCGGCGATGAAGATGGGCGGCAGCAGAGCCAGGCCCGGGCCCACGAAGGGGATCGGCATGCAAACCGCCGCGATCAGGCACAGGAGGAACAGATACGGGAGGCCGAAGACCAGGCCAACGGCGATCGTCAGGGCGACCTGGATCGCGATGAGGATCACCTGGGACCAGAGCCACCCTCTGAAGGCTCGGCCAACCGACCGATCGAACAGATCGAGCTGGGTCTCGAAGCGGTTTGGGATCACCCTGCGCCATTTGGCCTGAAGGCCATCAGCGTCGGAGACGATGAAGATGGACAGGATCAGGATCATCGAGAGGGTGCCCATGATCGAAGCCACGGTCCCGGCGATGGCGCCGGACTGAGTTCCGAGGGTCGTCTTGATGTCGGGCAGGATCCGGCCCTCTCCCTCGCGGAACAGGGCGGCCAGGTCGATCGTCCCGGTGCTGATTCCCAGGCCCTTCTGGAGCGAAGTCAGGCTGCCGCTGATGGTCGCGGTGCCCTCGTCGAGTCGATTCACCAGGCTCTGTGCCTCGGTGACGCCGATTGAACCGGCCGCGAGAACCAGACCCACAAGGGCGAGGGCTACGCAGGCGTAGACGAGACCGACGGCGATGCCGCGTCCAAGGTGCAGGCGGTTGGCCGCCCCGTCGACGACCGGGCTGACGATGAAGGCCAGCAGCCAGGCCAGAAAGCAGATCGAGACGATCCCGCTGAAGGCGCTGACGATCGCCAGGAACCGTTCCGCGATGAGTAGAACGAAGACGACCGAGCCGGTCACGAAGAAGATCGTCCCGAAGCGCCGGAGGCTGTTGGCCGGGCGCAGGTTGACGGCACGCAGACCCGCGAGCCGAAGCTTCGGAACCGCGGTCGTCATCTGGGTCCTCCGAAAGTCGCGCACGTCCACGCCGGGCGTGCCTTTGCATGCTTCTCAGAATCTGATCGAATCGGGTGCCGGGCGCGAGGATGAGAACCCTGCGTGCGTGGGAATCGCCCGTGCAACGTGCCTCAGGCGGTCGGCGCGGCCGGGATCTCGCGTCCCCGGCGAATCGCACTGGCGAGGCCCCAGGCGCCTACGACGAGCGAGACCGCGAGCAGGACGGCGGATGATCCGAAGAAGTCGGCGGCCGGCCCCACGACGATGATCGGGAGCAGGCTCGAAACCGATACGAGCATGTTGAGGATGCCGAAGACCCGACCTCGGACCTCCTCGGGGAGTTCCTCCTGGAGCTGGGTCTGCGCGGAGATGGCGACCACGGCATAGCACATGCCCGACACGAAGGCGATACCCACGACTACCGAGAGCATGGAAACGGCCTGGTTGAGGTCCTGCGCGCCGTTGGCGCCGGCCGCCCCGGCTATCTGGACATTGAGGAAGTGCCAGATCGAGCCGAGACCGGATAGCAGAGCGAGCAGCAGCCCGAGAACGATCAGCCCCGCCTCGATGATCCGCCGCCTCGGGAAGTTGTGGCCGTAGGCGTTGACGCCGAGGACTCCCGTGACGATCCCCACGCCAAGAGGCAGGATGACCACGACCAGGCCCTTGTCGCCGAGCCCAAGGGACGTCTTGGCGAAGTCCGGGCCGAGCACGGCGAGGATGCCGATCAGCGCTCCGGTGACCCCCATGTACGAGAGCGACCAGCCCACGTTGTGGTGCTCGCGGATGTAGGCGATGCCCTCGACCAGTTGCCCGAACGTGCCCTCGACGGCCTTCCCGGCGACCACAACCGTGTGAACGGATGCGCCCTTGGGGACCGGCCTCGGGAGGGCCGCCGGCAGCGAGAAGGGGAGCGTCGACGGAAGCAACGTGGGCGGCGGCTCCGGCGGGAGTGATTTCGGCAGGACTATGCAGAAGACGGCAGCCACGAAGTAGAGAGCGGCCACTATCAGTATCAGCGTCTGCGGGCCGGCAATGGCGATGACAAACGGTCCGAACAGGGCAAAGCCCAACGCGAAGGCGGCGTTGGTCGTCAGGGCAAAGAGGCCGTTGGCGGCCAGCAACTGGGATTTCGGAACCAGGTAGGGGATCATCGAGGCCTCGGCCGGCCCGAAGAACGTCGTCAGAGTGGAAATCACGATCATCAGCAGATATAGAAGGAGCAGGTTGCCGCTGACGAAGAAGACCACCACGAAGGCCACGCCGCGGAGCACATTCGTGGCGACCAGGATGAGCCGCTTGTCCGCCCGGTCCACGAAGACGCCGGCGATGGCCGAGAAGAGGATCGCCGGGGCAAGAAAGCACAGCAGAAGAACGCTGATGGCGATCTTTGAGCCGCTGTAGGTGGACGTGATGATGACCAGCAGGCCGAGCATGACCATGTTGCCGCCGACCATGGTCGACAGCTGGGCCAGCCACAGGAGCAGGAACGGCCGGTTGCGCAGCACCGCGATGCCGCCGCCACCCTCAGGAAGGGTGCCGACCACGCGCACGTTCGTTATCGCTGTCTCAGGCGATGGGGTCGGCATTTGTGCCCCGCTGTGACATCTCGATCACGTGTCGGAACCTGCTGCGTGTTGCCCGGGCCTTCTTGGAAAAGCAGGAACGGCCCTCCGTCTAGGGCCGTTCCTGCTGGGTGGTTCTGAGCGCGAGGAGAGCGCTCGAGCGCGCCCTTTGCGACTAGCGGCGGCCGAAAACGTTACGGCGCCCGCCAAGGCTCTGGTATACGGCGATGACGATGATCGCGCCGACGACGGCCACGATGATGCTCGTCAGGTTGATGCCGGTCACGTCGGCGATCTTGAGTACATCTGCGGCCACCCATCCGCCGACGATCGCGCCGACGATACCGAGGACGACCATCATGAAGAGACCCTCACGGGTGCCCATGAGTTCGCTGGCAACGAAGCCGGCAATCGCGCCGACGACCAGCCAGGCAAGCAGTGTCATATTGGGAATATCCACGGAAGTCCTTCTTTCGAAGCTGTGTGCTTATGCCCGATCAAGCAGGGAGGGCTTGCCCTGGCATTGCACCGTAGGCTTTCGACGCCGCTCCCGCGAGGATGGAAACCCTGCCGGGGGTCTTTCGGCCGGCCACGCGACACTGGGTTCTTTTCCGCCCGGCCGCCCACCATACTGTGGAACGTGACGCCATCGGCGGTCCCTGCGGAATCTCAGCTCGTCGTGATCGGATCATCGGCGGGCGGCATCGAGGCGCTCTCGCGCGTGGTCGCGAGCCTGCCGGTCGACTTCCCCGCGCCGATCGTGATTGCCCAGCATCTGGATCCCCGCCGGCCCAGTCACCTGCACGAGATTCTCGCCCGCCACGCCACGCTGCCCGTCCGAGTGGTCGAGGAGCGAGAGGCCCTCGAGAACGGCGTGATCTTCGTGGTCCCTTCGAACCGGATCGTTGACCTGAGCCAGGGCGACCTCCGGCTTCATCCGGCCAGGGCCGGCGCGGTCGCGCCATCCATCGACGTGCTGTTCGAGAGTGCGGCTGGTGTCTTCGGCCCCGGGCTCATCGCCGTGATCCTGACGGGCTCCGGGTCGGACGGATCCTCGGGCGCCTGGCACGTGAAGCAGGCAGGTGGGGCGGTAGTCATCGAGAATCCCGCGACGGCGATGTTCCCGTCGATGCCGAGCTCCATCCCGCCGTCCCTGGTCGACGCCACGGCAGACCTGGACTCGATCGGATCGGTCCTGAGCGATCTCCTTGCGGCAGGCAACCCAGCTGCGGACGGGCGCGATCACGACGAGCTGAGCCGGATCCTCGAACGGATCCACGAACGCAGCGGCATCGACTTCGGCAGCTACAAGCCGCCCACCATCCTGCGGCGATTGCACGGCCGGATGACGGCCACCGCCCGCCCTACGGTCGCCGGGTACGCGGCATACCTGGAGTCCAATCCCGAGGAGTACGCCCGGCTCGTCAACAGCTTCCTGATCAAGGTCACGGAGTTCTTCCGGGACCCGAAGCTGTTCGATTACTTGCGCGATCGCGTCCTGCCCGAGCTCATAGCGGAGGCGCGGCGCGACGGCCGCGAACTCCGCATATGGTCGGCAGGCTGCTCGAGTGGCGAGGAGGCCTACTCGGCCGCGATCGTCGTTGCCGAAGCCCTGGGAGACGAGCTTCCGTGGCCCGGGGTTCGGATCTTCGCGACTGACATAGATCGAGACGCGATTGCCTTCGCGCGCCGGGGAGTCTATCCGGCCAGCGCTGTCGGGAGCCTGCCCGCCGGCGCTCGAGATCGCTACTTCAGCAAGTCGGACGGCGGGTACGAGGTCAACAAACAGCTGCGCGCCATGATGGTCTTCGGCGAGCACGATCTCGGCGAGCGAGCGCCCTTCCCTCGGATCGATCTCCTGCTCTGCCGGAACGTCCTCATCTACTTCGCCGCGCCGATGCAGCGGGTTGCCCTGGAGACCTTCGCGTTCTCGCTGCGGCCGGGTGGCCGTTTGGTCCTGGGGGTCTCCGAGACCGTCGCGACTTTGCCGGAGCCGTTCGAGCAGGAGAACGCGCGCCTGCGGATCTATCGGCGACTGGCCGGGAACTACGCGATTCCACCGATGCGACCCGCGGTCCTCCGCCCGCGTCGAGGCCCTGAGTCGCGGCTCGACCAGGCCATCCGTGTCACCCACCGAGATGTTCGTCGCGAGGCGGAGTCGTCGGCGTCGGCGGACAACCTGCTCCTGAATCTGAGCGTCGGCGTTGTGGTCGTCGATCCGCGCTACTACATCCTCCGGATCAACTCCGCGGCCCGCCAGATGCTCGGGATCCACGGCACGGCCTACGACCAGGACTTCATCCATCTCGCGGAGGCACTTCCGGCCAGCGCGATCCGAGCCGCGATCGACTCGGCGTTGACCGGCAAGACCAGCTCGGCCGTCTTCGAGGTCGAGCCCGCCGACGCCGCCAGCGAGACGGCCCATTTCATCGAGGCCACCATCCGGCCGTATCGCGTCGAGGCGCGTGCCATCGAGGGGGTAGTCGTCGAACTCACGGACGTGACCAGGCTCGAGCAGGAGCGCCGCGCCGAGGCGCGGACCAAGCACCGGCTCGAGAAGGCCGTGGCCACCAACGCCCGGCTCCTGCGAGCCAACGAGGAGCTGACGGCCCTGGTGGCCGAACTCCGGACGGGCAATGAGGCGATGCTCCTGGCCAGCGAGGACGCCCAGGCCACGAGCGAGGAAGTCGAGACCGTCAACGAGGAGTTCCAGGCGACCAACGAGGAGCTGGAGACCCTCAACGAGGAGCTGACGGCGAGCGTAGAGGAACTTCGTGTCGCAAACGAGGATCTCGCGACTCGCACCGAGCAGCTGAGCGTCCAAACCGGCGCGCTCGAACAGCAGAGACTGAGCCTCCAGGAAGAGCACGATCGCCTGCGATCGATACTGGCCAGCCTAGGCGATGCGATCGTCGCGGTGGACCACGAAGGCCGCGTCATGGTGACCAACCACGCCTACGACAGGCTCTTCGGGGGCGCCGACGCCGAGATCGAACCCGAGGATGCCGCGGGCCTGCCACTTCCTTCATCCGAACGGCCACAGCAACGGGCCGCTCGAGGAGAGCGATTCCGCATGGAATTTGCCGTGACCCAGCCCGATGGATCGCGGCGCTGGTTCGAGGCCGTGGCCGAGCCGCTCACCGCCGGGGACCGGACCTGGGGCGGGGTGCTGGCGATCCGGGACCTGTCCGAGCGAACGATGCGTCTCAGCCTGGAGCGGTTGATGGCCGCGGCGGGCCACGAGCTGAAGACCCCGGTCGCCGCATTGCATGGGTACCTCCAGCTCGTGGATCGGTACCTCGACCAGAAGGACGAAGTCCAGGCTCGCGCCTACTCGACCCGGGCGCTCGCGCAAACCAGGAAGATCGGTGACCTCGTCGAGCGCCTCTTCGACGTGAGCCGCATCCAGTCCGGTCGGTTGGAGCTCGTCGCCACGACGATCGATCTCGTCGAGGTGGTCTGCGATGCGATCGAGGTGGCCGAGACGCTGCCGAAAGCACCACCCATCCACCTGTCGCCGACTCGCGGTCCGATCCTCGTACGCGCTGATGCGGGCCGGCTGGAGCAGGTCTTCGTCAACCTACTCGCGAATGCCGTAGAGCATGCCGAGAGGTCGCCCGTCGACGTGACTGTGCGCCGGTCCGGCTCATTCGCGACCGTGGAGGTCCGCGACCACGGCCCGGGGATCGCCAGCGACGTGCTGCCGCAGCTCTTCCAGCCGTATGCACGGCTGGGGCAGAAGCCGTCGGCGGGGCTGGGCCTGGGGCTCTATCTGGCACGGGAGATCGTCACCGCCCACGGCGGAACGATCGATGCCGCGTCCAGCCCCGGTGAGGGGACCGTCATCGTGGTTCGGCTCCCGATCGGCAAGCGGAAGACGCGCGGCCACGAACAACCTCCGACGGGAGCGAAAGAGTGATCCGGCTGGCGATCCTCGAGGATCACCCGGCCATCTCGGAAGGGCTGACGGCGCTCATGAAGGGCGAGCCGGACGTGACCGTGGTGGGGACCGCGCGGGATAGCGTCGCGGCGGACCGCCTGATCGCGGCCCAATCGCCCGACGTCATCCTGTGCGACATCCGTCTGGCGGGGACCGTGGACGGGCTGGAGATCCTCGCCCGCCATACTCCGGGCCCGGCGTTCATCATGCTGAGCGCGTACTCGTATCCAAGCTACTACGCCACAGCTGTAGAGCGCGGAGCAAAGGGCTTCCTCTCGAAGATGGCGACTATCGAGGAGATCCTCGCGGCAGTGCGAATCGTCGCCGCCGGAGGCATGGCCTTCCCGGATGCCGCTCGCCGATCCGCTCGGACCGCTCTCCGCCCGCCGACGCCGCGCGAGGCCCAAATCCTGGCTCTCGTGGCCGAGGGGCACGCCAATGCCGAGATCGCCGATCTCCTGTCGCTGCGGGTCAAGACGATCGAGAGCCAGCTTCGCCGGATGTTCGACCGCTACGACGTGACGAGCCGGACCTCGCTGGTGCGCGTGGCCCAACGACAGGGATGGATCGAGGGCGGCCAGTAGATCGCCCGCAGACAGGGTATTCATCCTCGCGCCCGGCCCAAGTTCAGGCCTACCGTCAATAACGGCAGTGGCCGGAGCGTCTCCCGACGGTAGACCGGGAGGCGACCGCGCCGGCACGAGCGTGCCTGAGCACGAGTCACTGATGACGACCCCAGAACAGGTCTCGCCTGCTGCCGATCTGGCAGTCGGATTACCCGCACGCCGAACTGCTCCGACGGCAACGGACCGAGCGCACACATAGTCGGCCCACGACACGTGGGCAAGGAGATCAAGCCAGTGAACCGTACAGCCAGCGTTCCTATCAGACTCGCAGCCGCCGTGCTGTTCATCGGCCTGGCGGCAGCCGGCTGCGCCGGTGCCGGTGCCAGTGCCAGTGCCAGCGGGTCCACGAGTCCGACTTCGCCTGCGGCGCCGAGCCAAACCGCCTCGGAAATCCCGACTCCGATCGACACTCCCGCATCAACCGCGATAGTCGTAACCGACCCGATGAGCGCCGCCGAGGCAACCACTGCCCCCGCAGCCAATGCCGAGGCGACGAAGGCGCCCGCAGCCAATGCCCCGGCAGCCACAGCGAAAGGCGCTACGGCCGCAACTGCTGCGCTCCCGGCCGGGCCCGCGTCGGTGAATCTCGGAACCGCAGGCAACTTCGTGCTTCTGTCAAAGGCCGGAATCTCAACCACGGGAACAACCAGGATCACGGGCAATATCGGAGTCAGCCCAATCGCTGCTACCGGCCTTACCGGATTCGCGCTGGTCCTGGATAAGTCCGGCGCATTCTCTCAATCAATTGCAGTGGTCGGGAAGGTTTATGCCGCCAACTACGCCGTCCCAACGCCCAGCGTGCTAACCGTGGCCGTGAAGGACATGGAGACCGCCTACACCAACGCGGCAGGGCGGTCGGCTGGTGCCACAGGGCTGGGCGCCGGAAACATCGGCGGGCTGACGCTGGCCCCCGGCGTCTACAGATGGGGCACCGACGTCACGATCCCCACTAACCTGACCCTTTCGGGCGGCGCGAACGACGTCTGGATCTTCCAGATCTCGGGGAACCTCTCGGTCAGCTCCGCCAAGCAGGTGATCCTCGCGGGCGGGGCGCTGGCCAAGAACATCTACTGGCAGGTTGCCGGGACAACAACGCTCGGCACCACCTCTACGTTCAACGGAACCATCCTATGCAAGACGAACATCGCACTACGGACGGGCGCCGTTCTGAACGGTCGAGCATTTGCCCAGACCGCGATTACGCTTGATGCCAATTCTTGAGCCGCGAGCACTTTGAGAACCGGCTCCGCATCGGACCCAAGGTGGTCTGACCGAGCCTCAGCGACAACTCGCCGGGAAGCCGTTCCTGCGCGAGTTGTCGTGGGCTCTGAACGTTCTCCGAACCGTTACCGTATCCGCGGTTCGGGTTCCCACGCCGAATGGCTTCGCCGCCGAATCAGGTGCTCTTCATGCACTGCGCGGTGAGCCCCCCCGAGATTGCCCCTAATGCGGGCCCGTGAAAAGGATGTTGCCCGTCTCCGCCCGGCTAAGGTCTGGTAGCACCCGCTTCCGCCGTTTGGGATCTACCAATACGCTGATGGTAGCGCCGGGTTGCAGATACGGAACCATCTCGCTGGGAATGTCGTGCCGGCACACCGCGGCATACGGCGCTCCACCCCCTGGAGGCGTGACAAGCATCGAAATCTTGTACACGATGTTGAACCCGGCCATGCTCGTCTGGATGCGCTGCATGGTCTCGTCGATGGACCGGACAACAGCTGTCGAGGGTAAGCCATTCTCGATCTGATAGGTTGCGCTCCGGTCTCGCCAGATAGCAAAAGCGACAATTCCCAGGCCCAGCGCCGGGATCGCCATCATGCCCAGGACAATCTCCACTTAGCTCCTCCGATAATCCGACTCCGACTCAAGCGAGCCTCTACCAGCAGAGACTGCGGAGGCCTTCGCCCAATACGACTCCGTCGGCGGCCAAAGGTTCGCTTGAAACTCTGCTTTGCGTCTCGATCGGTCCGATTTGTGACTCGCTGCCCGCACCGGCAATATAGCGGCTGCTGACATAGCGGCTGAGAGCGAGATTTGGCTTGAGGAGGTCACGGTGAAGGACGGGATTTGCCCGAAGTGCGGACAGGCGAGCGTGTACGAGCAGGAGATGGGGGTTACCTATCGCAGTTCACACGGTGGCGCCTTCGTGATGGACGGCACCTGGCAGGTCGCCCACGACTGCGATACGCGCAGCTATTTGTGCATCCGCTGCGGCTACTTCGAGAACTACGTCGATGACGCCGAGATGCTGGCGAAGATCCCGACGGTCAAGGGGTGGACCCTCGTCGCCCCCAATCGCTTCTAGACCGGACCGGCATCGCGTCGAACCTTTGGCTCGCCAGCGAGGTCGTCCACCTGGAGGCGGCGATCGCCGAGCGGATGTAGTCGGGGCCGACGGGGCAGGAGAATTCAGGAGGTCACCGTGAAAGACGGGATCTGCCCAAAATGCGGGCAGGCGAGCGTGTACGAATGCACGAAGGGAGTCACTTACGGCAACACTGGTGCGGGCCCGTTCGTGATTGAAGGCGGATGGGGGTCGGTCGGGCACGAGTGCGACACGCATAGCTACCTGTGCACAGGCTGTGGCTACTTCGAGAACTACATCGACGATGCCGAGATGCTGGCGAAGGTTCACACGATCAAGAAGTGGACCCTCGTGAGCCCGGGTCGATAGAACGATCGTGAAGCGCCGATGAGCCCGACCGGCGGCCCCGTCGACATCCCCGTCGGGGGTCGGCCGCCGCGAAAACGCCCCTTGAGCCAGGTCGACCGAGACTTCATCGAGTCAATCAAGCGGAGCGAATCGTTCGAGGGTTTTGAGGCGCGGGTTGGAGAGACGGAGACGTATCGTCTGCAAATCCTTGGCCGGGGCGAGATGGCTTTCTACCAGGAGGGCGGGCGCGCGCTTCTGTTCGAGATCGACCCGCGGGGAGGGATCCTGTCGCGGTCGATCCGCCGCTGGGACGATGGCCTTAAGGTCACCAACGAAGAACGAGCCGTGGTCGTCGACCGAATGTCGGCCTACCTCCGTTCGCGAGGCGTCGAAGACGTTCGGGTCATTTGACCCATCCATGCGGCCACTATCCATGCGGCCCGACCGATCACAGTCAAGCCCAAACAGACCGACAGCAGCTCGACGCCCACCGGCGTGTCCTCGGGCGGCCACCGCCGGGCTAGTACCCTGAGCGGGGAGCGAGACCAGGCCCGTTCGTCGATTCGGGTACTTCACAAGCGTCGAGCTCAGAAGTCAGTCGTCAGTGGTCACGTCGAAGGTGACTGGCGCAACACCGAGGGTTCGAGCGATCAAGCCACGGGCACCGTCCAGCACCCCGGCCGTCGGCGATCAACTCACGATCGCTTGCCATGCGCTGACGTAGCTCGTCCATCACTCACCCCCACCTCCTCGACGCCGTAGGCAAGGATCATCCTCGACCAGCTGGCGCGGTCGGTCAAGCCGCGAGGATGTCAGATCGGCTCGAGCTTTGCGGACAAACGACCCAAGCCGGTGTAACCCCGATCGGCGACGATCGCGGCGACCCTGGGCAGGCGATTGGCGCTGAACTCGTCGGCGAGGCGTTCGCGACCGACCTTCACGTCGTGCGGCTTCGCCGGATCCACCCGAGTCGCAATCGGCAAACCCAGGATCTCGATGACGATGCTCCGCTTGGCTCCGATCGGGCGACCGCCTCGTCCGCTGGCGTTGTGAAAGGTGAGGCCAGCTCGGCCGCCTCGCACGGTCTGGCCGTCAATCATCACCATCGAGGGATCGGCCTGGCGGTTCTTCTTGAGTCTGATCTCCTGGGCGAGCAGCTTCATCGCCCGATCCCAGACGCCGTTGCCCCGCCAGCGTCGCCACTGTTGCCAAACGGCAGGCCAGGGCGGGTATCGGTCAGGATGAGCAGCCACTCCGGGTCTTCCAGCTCGATTACCGCCGCCATGCCGGGCGGTCTGGCGGGCGGGGGTGACAGGTTATGTGGCACAGACGGGCCAACCCGAGCGTGAAAGTTCATTCACAGGCTCTTAGCCGGGATCAGATGCTGGCTCTATACTGGCCGCCGTCGCGCTCGAGATCGTGGCATCGGATCAGATGCTCTATCTGAGCGTGGACTTGCGACAAACAGGGCGCCCGTAGCTCAGTGGATAGAGCATCTGACTTCGGATTGCCCGGACGTATGCTCTGTCCGCTACGAGGGGATGGGGCATGCAAAACGAGCAGGATCAGATGCTCTAGGTGAGCACGGTCGGGCGCTTGCCATTCTCGACTTCAAGGTGAGAGGCCGGATTATACGCCTCGGCGCCTGGGCTCTCGCCCGTTAGGCATCACCCGATCGGGCGCGTCACGGCGATTAGGCGGCACCGATCCGGTCGTGGTTCCACCTGAGTCGCACTGAGGGCGGGCCACCGGCCTTGAAGACGTCGGTTGAGACTCTCACACCTTCACTGGGTGCAACTCAGTCGGATGCGGCCGTTTGTTATCAGCCCGCTAACGATCCGATTGCACTCCACTCTCATCGTCTGACCCGATGATCACGTACCAAGACGTTCCGAGCCGCCTTGGCGAGCCCCAGTTGCTCGCATGCGATCTCGACGGAACGCTCCTCGACCCGGACGGCATCCTGCGGCCGGCAATTCGCGACGGCATCGGGGCTGTGGTTGCCGCCGGTGTCCGCGTCGTGCTTGCCACGGGTCGATCGACCTGGGGGACGACCGCAGTCGCCCATGGACTCGGCCTGTTCGGGCCGCACATCACGATGAACGGCGGCACGTACGGCTCGCCGGTGACCGGCGAGCTGGTCTGGGCCCGTCGCCTCACGCCCGATGTCGTAGTCGATGGGCTCGTGTTCGCGCAGGAGATCGGCTCGTCGCCCCTGATGTGTTTCCTCCACCGCCACGTCTGTCAACGGGGCCGAAACGGCGAACCCTCCGTGCCCGACTTTGCGGACGGCCCGCGCCTCCGCGTCGTGGACTCGCTCGTGGACATGGCCGACTACGGTCCGATCAGGATCTACATACCGGTCCCGGCTGTCGAACACTCGCGGTTCGTGGCGCAGGCGCAGGAGTGGTTCGGCGATCGGGCGTCGATCGTGTACGGCGACCAGAACGGCCTCGAGGTTATGGCGCCGGGCACGAACAAAGGCGAGGCGCTGCGTCTCGTGGCGGCCTCGATGGGCCTGGAGATGGACGAAGTGGCGGCCATCGGCGACGGGCCGAACGACAGGGAGATGCTGAGGTGCGCCGGCCGAAGCGCGGTGCTGCTGCCGCAGCCGGGCGCCGCGCCGGTGGCGGGGCTCCCATTTGGGGAAGCGACGGAGGTGGTTCCGTCGTCGGCTGACGACGGTGCTCTGGAGGCCTTGCGTCGCTTCTTTCCCTCGATCGAATTCGGCCGGACGGGAGCTGTTAGGAACCTGCGAATCGCCGGTAGATCGCGGCGTGACGACGACCCGGGGCCCGGCCTGGACACGACGGCCGCCTGAGGCACCCAATCGACCGCGGCTTCGCCTGCACCGCCCTCGACCGCTACGATTGCCTTCGACCCAATGGGTCGGGCATATGAGATGGATCCGGAGGAAGCTCGCTGTGGCTGGTCAAGACCCCGATCCGATGACCCCCGACAGCCTGGAGCATGCCCTCGGGTGGCTGGAACGCAACCTCGACGACATGACGGACGCCGCCCGCCGCCAGGGCGAGGCCATCCGCCGGCAGACAACGATGCTGCCCCCGGTTCTGTCGGTGCCGTCGACCGAAGCGCCGGCATCTACCGAGGACGTTGCCGCCGGCGCGGCCAGGGCGATCGCCGCATACGACGCTCTTCGAGCCTCTTCGGGCCGCACGGCGTCCACGGCGTCCAGGCCGTCCACGCCGTCCGCCGCAGTCGCGAAGCCTGCGTCCCAGGCCGATCCTTCGGCCGTTCCCGCCGATCCCACGGCGCCACCGTCGGCACCCACCACCGATTCCACCACGCCGCTTCTCGATTCCCTCGGACGCGACCTCACGGCACTCGCAGCTCGGGGTGAGT
>Ga0302323_100000423_pt1 | contig 33378 bp, 18 predicted proteins | sample Fen_T0_3_FD_201950 | JGI IMG/M metagenome (GOLD analysis project Ga0302323, IMG submission 201950) | Peat permafrost microbial communities from Stordalen Mire near Abisko, Sweden - Fen_T0_3 | ecosystem: Environmental > Terrestrial > Soil > Wetlands > Permafrost | place: Sweden: Abisko...
GGTGTCGACGAACACCAGGGGGTTGTCGGTCGAGGAGGCCGCCTCGCGCTCGAGGACCGTGCGGGCGAAGCCGAGGACGTCGCGGCTCGCGCCGTGGACCTGCGGCATGCAGCGCAGGGAATACGGGTCCTGGACCTTGCCGCAGTCCTTGTGGGATTCGGCGATCTCGGACCCGACCAGCAGGTCGCGCAGGAGGCTGGCCACGGCGATCTGGCCCGGGTGTGGGCGGGCTGCGATGACGCGCGGGTCGAAGGCGCGGGCCGTGCCCTTCAGGGCCTCGAGGGAGAGCGCGCCCGCGATGTCGGCGATCCGGCAGGTGCGCTCGGCGTCGAGCACGGCGAGGCCGCCGACCGCGGTCATGTGCTGGGTGCCGTTCAGCAGGGTGAGGCCCTCTTTGGCCTCGAGGACGAGTGGGGTGATGTCGGCGCGGCGCAGCGCCAGGGCGGCCGGGAGGCGCTCGCCGTCGAGCTCCGCCTCGCCTTCGCCGATCATGCCCAGCGCCAGGTGGGCGAGCGGGGCGAGATCGCCGGACGCGCCCACGCTGCCTCGGGCAGGGATGATCGGGTGGACGCCCGCGTTGAGCAGCTCGCACAGCCGCTCGCAGCACAGCGGGCGGGCGCCGCTGCGGCCGGTGGCGAGCACGGCCGCGCGCAGCAGCATCATGGCGCGGACGGCGTCGCGTGGCAGCGGAGCGCCGACGCCTGCGGCGTGGGAGCGCACCAGGTTTTGCTGGAGGCGAACGACCTGGTCGGCCGAGATCCGGACCTCGGCCAGCGCGCCGAACCCCGTGTTGACCCCGTAGACTGCCGGGGCGGCGTCGCCGCCCGCGACGACTGCATCGACGACCGCGCGGGCATCCTGCATCGCGCGGCGCGCCGCACCGCCAACCTCGACCCGGCGGCCGTCGCGCGCCACGGACATCAGAATTTCAAGCGTCAGGGGCTCGTCGCCGAGGCGGAACACGTTCACGGCGCAGGTGTATCGCACCCTGACCGGCCCGGCTGGCGAGCGCGTCTGCGAAAAGCTCCAAATACCGGGAATGTCGTAGCCCTACGTTGACACCTCGGTCGCGGTCTGATGATCTTCGATTGATTTGGGAGCGCCACCGGAAGATGACCCGGGCACGCCAGGGGACGGCGCGCCCGACACCGCCGTTCCTCCGCCGCTGGGAGATCACGCCCAGCTCACGGAGCGGGCACGATCCTTGGCTGCTCGTATCGACGCCATGATGACCGATGACGACGAGCCGTCGCGCGGCACGGAAGCGCCCCTCGATCTCGAGGAACTCGAGGAAGTCGAGGAAACGCCCGCGATCGCACAGCCGCGACCGGCCGCGTTCCGGACCGCGGCACCCACGCCGCCGCCGCTGCCTGCGGCGCGGCCCGCGGTCGTGACGGTGCCGCCGCGTACGCCGACCGGGAAGCTCCCGACGCTCGGCGGACGGCCGCCGCTGGCACCACGGGCGACCGCCGCGATCTCGGTGCCGCCGATGCCGACCCCGGTGGCGGTGTCGATCCCGCCGCGCGAGACCGAAGCCGCGCGTGCCGAACCGCGGACCGGGGCTGCCGAGCGTCCGCGCACGCCCAGCGCACCGAACCTGGGGCCCGGTGCGGCGGGATCGGGCGTCGGTCCCAGGGCGGCCCGTGAGGCCGCGCTGGCCGAGGCCCACGATACGTTGCAGACCGAGCCGGTGGTGGCGCCCCCGCAAGCCGTGACGCTGCCCGGCGTGGCTCCGGTCGTGCCGGCGCCGCGCGGGTCGTCGGCGACGATGGGCGAGGCGCCCGCGGCGGCGCCGGGCACGCTGCTGCCGCTGCCCTATGGCCTGGCGGGCCGGAGCCGCGGCACGACGCTGCCGCCGCCGCTCGGCGATACCGTGGACGGCATGATCGGCGCCGGGCCGGACACCGCGTCGCTGTCCGACGGCGGCTTCGAGGTCTCGACCGGGATCGCCAATATCGTCGTCGATCAGCCGCTCGAGTCCCACCTCGAGTCGCCGACCGTGCTCGACCGGGCGCTCGCCGACCTCGGCGACGCCGGCGGCGAGAAGCGCGCCGAGGCGATGGCCAAGGAGCTCGACGCGACGACCGAGACCTCGGTCGCCGCGATGCTCGCGTACGAGCTCGGCGAGCTGTACGAGCGCCGCCTCGCCGACGAGGCGCGCGCGGTCAAGGCGTACGGCCGGGCGCTGTCGCTCGATCCAGCGCTGCGCGCGAACCTGTGGGCGATTCGCCGGGTGTTCTACCGCCGGGCGCTGTGGCCCAACCTCGTGAAGTTGATCGACGCCGAGGTCGTGCACGCGCGCGACGATGTCGAGCGCGCCGATCTGCTGCTCGAGAAGGCGCGGCTCGCCGGCGAGCAGATGAACGATCCAGCCGAGGCGCGCGCCGCCCTGGAAGAGGCGACGCGCATCGCGCCGCTGCACCAGCCCGCGCTGCTCGAGCTCGAGCGGGTCCTCGCGCGGGTCGGTGATACCGCGGCGCTGCTCGATGTCTGGGAGCGGCTCGCCGAGGCGGTCGAGCATCCGGCGCGCAAGGTCGCGTACTGGCTCGACGTCGCGCGGTCGGCCGCCAGCACCGACTACGGTCGCGCCCAGGTCGCGTTCGCGCGCGCCGCGGAGCTCGCGCCCGAGGGCGCGGCGGCCGAGCGGATCGCGCGCGAGCGGCTGCGCGCGGCCGAGGCCCATGGCGCGCCGGTCGATGTCGCCGCGGCGATCGAGGCGCTCGCGGCCCAGCTGGTCGCCGCGTTTGGCCTGGCCGCGGTCGAGCGCACCCCGGTTCCGGGCGATCCCGAACCGCCGGGCGAACGGCGCGCCCTGCGGCTGCGCGGCGAGCTGGTCGCGCTGCGCCGCCGCCAGGCCCAGCTGGCGCGGATCGACGCGCCGGAACGCGCCTGGGACGTGCTGCAGCAAGCGATCTCGATGTCGCCCGGTGAGCCGCTCGTGCTGTCGGATCTGACCGAGCTCGCCGAGGAGCTCGGCCGCTACGATGATCTCGCCGAGCTGGTGCAGAACTGGCAAGCGGTCGAGGGCGATCCCGGCCGCGCCATGGTGCTATCGATCCGCCGCGCCGATGCGCTGCTGCGCGGCGGCCAGCGCGATCAGGCGCGCGCGCTGCTCGCGTCGCTCGAGGCGACCGCGCCCGGCTTCCTGATCCTGACGTCGGCCGCGGAGCGCGACGCGCTGGGCCGCGGCGATCCGGCCGACCTCGCCAGGACCTACCTCGCGGCCGCGAACGCGGCGGTGCTCGGCAGCTGGCTCGGCCCCGGGCAGCAGCCGCTGCCCGATCCCGGCGCGGCAGCGGCGCTGTACGTCCAGGCGGCCGAGCTGCTGGCCTACGAGGTCGGCACCAACGAGGCGTTCGACGCGGCGCGCACGGCGCTCGGCCGGGCGCTCGAGGCGGTGCCCGACTACCCGGTCGCGCTCGAGGCGCTGACCGAGCTCGACGACGTGACCGGCAACGTCGGCGAGGCGCTCGCGCGGCTCCAGGCCCAGGCCGCCGCGGCCACCGGCGAGCCCCGGCGCGCGCTGATCGAGCGGGCGATCCGGCTGGCGCGCAGCCACGGCGAGCTCGAGGCCGTGCTGGCGCTGGAGACCGAGCTGGTCCAGCTCGCACCGTCAGAGCTCGCGCTGCGCTGGCGGCTCGAGGCCACGCTGGCCCAGCTCGGCAAGGATGACGAGCGCGCCCAGCTGCTCGCCGAGCTCGCGGCGCTCGAGGCCGACGCCATGCGGCGCGGCACGGCGCTCCTGGCCGCGGCCCGGCTGCGCGAGCGCGGCGGCGCCGTCGAGCAAGCGACCGAGCTGTATCGCCAGGTCCTCGCGCTGTGGCCCGAGGATACGTTCGCGCGCGAGTCGCTGATCGATCTGCTGCGCGCGCAGGAGAAGTGGACCGAGCTGGTCGCCGAGCGGCGCACCGAGGCCCGGGCGCTGCCCGACGGGCCGGCGGCGCGGCGCGCGCTGCGCGAGGCGGCGTGGGTGCTCGAGGTCCGGCTCGGCGATACCGCGGCGGCAGCCCAGGTCTACGACGAGTGGCTGATCCGCAGCCCCGACGACCGCACCGCGCTCGAGGGCGCCGCGCGCTGCCGCGCGAGCTTCGGCGACCGGCTCGGCGAGATCACCGCCCGGCGCTCGATCGCCGAGTTCGATACCAGCCCCGAGACCCAGTGGCTGCTCGGCCGCGCGCTCGAGCGCGGCGGGCAGTTCGACGAGGCGGCCGACGTGTTCCGCGCGCTCGCGGTGCGCGACGAGCCGTCGGTCGCGGCGACCAGCGCGGCGCTGGCGCTGTCGGATCTGGCGGCGGCGCGCGCCGATACCGTGATGCGCGTCGAGGCCACCGCGTCGCTCGCCGGCCGCACGACCGAGCCGCGGCTCGGCGCGGCGCTGGCCGAGGACAGCGGCTGGATGTACGCGCTCGTGATCGAGGACTTCGATCGCGCGCAGCTGTCGTTCGCGGCCGCGACCACGCTCGAGCCCAGCCGGCGAGGCGCGCTGCTCGGCGCCGCGCTCGTCGCCGCGCGGAGGTTCGATCCGCCCGCGCTGGCGGCGGCGTACGAAGGCCTCGCCGCGTCGGTCCAGATGCCCGAGGCGGCGGCCGCGCTCCACCTGCGGGCGGCGGCGATGGCGAGCGCGACCGGCGATCTCGATCTCGCCAACCAGCGGATCGCGGCGGCGCGGCTGGCCGCGCCCGACGATACCAGCGCGTTGCTCGTGGTCGCCGAGACCGGCGGGCTGCCGCAGATCGACAGCGAGCTCGAGGGCGAAGAGGCCGAGGCCAACGAGGCGGCCGCGGTCGACGGCCTGCTCGCGCGCGCCGAGGTGCTCGAGCTGCGCGCCGCGCTCGCCGACGATCCGGCGTCGCGATCGTCGTGGGAGCTCGATCGCGCGGAGGCCCTCGAGCTGGCGGGCCGGCTGCGCGAGGCTGGCTCGGTGGTCGCCGCGGTGCTGGCATCGCAGCCCAGCGATCTACGCGCGCTCGAGGCGCTGCGCCGGCTCGCCGCGCGCGCCCACGATATCCAGGTGTGGGCGCGGGCGAGCTACCAGCTCGCGCGGGTGATCGGCGATCGCGCCGCCAAGCTCGTGCTGCTGCGCGACGCGGCGAGCGTGTTCGACACCGACGCCACCATCGATCTCGCGATCGGCACCTACAAGCGGATCCTGCAGGTCGATGGCGGCGCCCCCGAGCTGCTGCGGCTGCTCGAGCTGCTCCGCGCGCGCGGCGATATCGCGATGCTGGTCGGCGTGCTGAGCGATCGGCTGGCCTGGCTCGAGTCCGAGGCGGGCGACGGCAACGAGAAGCAGATGGTGCCGCTCTTGCTCGAGCGCGCCACGGTGCTGCACGGGCTGGGCGATCAGGCGGGCGCGGCCGCCGACCTCGATGCCTTGCTCGATCGCGCGGCGAGCAACGTCGAGGCGCTGCGGTTCCGCGCCGATCTCGCGATGAACGCGGGCGACGTGCAGGCCGCGGTCGCGCTGTGGCGGCGCTGCCTGTCGGCCGAGAACCGGCCGCAGCGGCGCGCCGAGATCGAGCTCCAGCTCGCCCAGGTGCTCGCCGAGAACGTCAACGACCTCGCCGGGGCGATCGAGAACCTCGAGCGCGTGGTCGAGGCTAACCCCGACGACGCGCAGCTCCGCGAGCGCCTGCTCGGGCTGTGCCTGCGGGCCACCGACTGGGATCGCGCCAGCCGCGAGATGCGCGCGCTGGTCCGGCTGCGCCCGACCCCGCAAGACAAGGCGCGCGAGGAGCTCCGCCTCGGCCTCATGCTGCGCGATCGGATGGCCGATCGCGTGGGCGCGCGGCTCGCGCTCGATCGCGCGCGCACGCTCGATCCGCTGAACCTCGAGGTCGTGCGCGAGCTGTCCGAGCTGCTCGAGGCCAGCGCGCGCCAGCAGGTGCTCGCCGCCACCGCGGCCAGCTTCCGGGCGGCGATCGCGGCGAGCCCGGGGACCGCGGTGCTCTACGAGCGGCTCGCCCAGGTCGCCGGCTGGCAGAGCGACGTCGATGCGCGCTGGCTCGCGCTCGCCGGCGTCGAGGCGCTCGGTGCGCCGTCGGTCGATCAGCGCCAGGTGCTGACCCAGGGCCGCGCCGAGCTCGGCGTCCCGGTGCGCGCCAGGCTCGACGACGCCTTGCGCGCCAGCCTGCGGGGCGCCCCGCACGGCGGGCTGGCCGAGCTGTGGCAGGCGATCGCGCCCGCGGTCCAGGTCGCGACCGGCGTCGACGCGAGCAAGCTCGGGTTCACGCGCGCCGATCGGATCGCGGTGAAGAAGCTCGGCGACAAGTACGAGGCGCTGGCGATCGCGCTGGCGTGCTTCTCGCTCGACGACGCCGAGATCTACGTCAGCGCGGCGCGCACCGGCGTGGCGCACGCGCTGGCCGCCGAGACGCCGGTCCTGTGCTTCGGCGCCGACGTCGCCGCCGCGACGCAGCCCCAGCACCGCTGGCTGCTCGGCCGCACGGTCGCGACCGCCGCCGAGGGCATCGCCACGCTGGCCGGCCTGCGCGAGGGCGAGCCCGGCTGGACGCTCGCCGCGGCGTTCCGCGCCAGCGACGCCCCGGTGCCCCAGGTGCTGCAGGCCGAGCTGGTCGGCGAGGACGCGAGCATCGTCGAGCGTGCCAAGCTGCTGAAGAAAGAGATGAGCCGGAAGGCCAAGGCCACCGTGGTGCAGATCGCGCAGACCAAGCCGGGCGAGCTCGGCAACATCGAGGTGTTCCGTCGCGCCGCGCTGGCGATCGGCTACCGCGCCGGCCTTTTGTGGTCCGGCGATCTCGCCGTGGCGCTCGCCCAGCTCGACGTCGGCCGCGGCGGCAAGGCGCTGACCGACAACCGCGCGGCGCTCGATCTCACCGCGTGGTCGGTCTCCGCGGATCACCTGAAGCTGCGCGACCGGCTCGGGGTCGCTCTGAAGGGCGCCCGATGAGCACGCCGAAGCCCCCCAGCAAGTCCGGCAAGGTCGGTCCGTTCCTGGGCGACGATGATCTGTCCGAGCTCGACGCCTGGGTCGAGACGTTCGACGCGTTGCACATGGACAGCGATGGCGCGCCGGCGCCCGGCGTGCAGGGCGGACCGGCCGCGGCCGGCGAGCCGCCGCTCGATCGCCACGTCCACGAGCTACGGCCCCGCACCGAGCTCGGCGAGGACAGCACCGACGGGTTCCGCGATCCCGCGGCGTTCGCCGACGGCCCGCCGGGGCTCGGGCCCGATGCCTCCAGCGAGCCCACCGCGTTCGACAGCAGCGACGGCTTCGATGCGTTCGGCCCCGACGACGCCGAGCCCGAGCGGCGGACCGAGGCGCCGCGCGCCCCGACCGCGACCGCGATCGATGCCCGCGGCCTCGACGCCCAGGAGGCCGACTTCTCGGAGCTCGAGTTCGCCAGCAACATCCCGACGAGCACGGCGAGCGAGGCGTTCGCCGGCCCGACCGCACCGTCGGCGCCGCCCGTGATGTCCGAGCTGCCGGTTCGCACCGCGGGATCGCCGATCCATGTCGACGACGACAGCGTGGACGATCACGCGTTCGGCAGCGACGAGGAGGACGACGCGATCTTCACCTCCGCCCCGCGACCCGACACGCCGTTCCCCGACGAGGCCCGCTACGACGCCGGCGCCGCGTCGCCCGCGGCGCCCGAACCGCGCCGCGGACCGGCGATCGTACGCCGCACCCCGGTGCCGGCGCCCGATCACCACGCGGAGCCCGACGCTCACGACAGCGACTCGATGTTCTCGGAGCAGACCCGCGTCGCCGATTTCACCGAGCTCGAGAAGCGGGTGTTCTCGTCGCGCCAGTCGCAACCCTCGATCGTGCCGCCGCCGGCGGACGACGACGACTACGCCGACATCGAGGTGAGCGACGAGAAGTCGAGCGCGCCGGAGGCGGCGATCGCCGAGGTCCAAGCGACCAGCCGGCGCACCGCCCACGTGCTGCGGCGGCCCGATGCGATCACCCGGCCACCGCCCGGATCGCCCTCGGGTTCGACGCCGGCGGTCGGCGCCGAGTTCGACGACGAGCGCCCGAGCGCGCGGATCCCGGCCCAGGTCGGCGGCGAGGACGACTTCTCCGACGTCGCCGCCGCGGTCGGCGCCCGCGAGGACGACGCCCTGGGGATCCCCGAGGCCCCGGCGCGCCGGTCGAGCCAGCAGCGCGCCGAGCGCAGCGCGCCGAGCTCGATGCTGCCATCGCCCGACCTGGCGCCACGCCGGCCGAGCATCCAGGACGAGCTGGCGGCGTTTCCGCAAGCCCGGCCGGGCCCCTCCGAGCTGGAGGCGTTCCCGAGCGACGGAGGCGATGCCTACGGCGCGTACGAAGCGCCGCACGCGTTCGACGAGCCGCACGCGTTCGACGAGCCCGCCGCGTTCGACGAGCCCGCCGCGTTCGACGAGCCCGCCGCGTTCGACGGCCCGCACCCGTTCGACGATCCGAACGAGTTCGACGAACCCGAGGACCTGGCGCGCGCGGCGGCCCAGCCGCCGATTCCGCCGCCACCGCCGCGCAGCTTCGCCCGCACGACCCCGCCGCCGCTCGAGGCCGCGGTGGCCGGTCAGCGGCCGGCGCCGCGCACGACCCCGCCGCCGCTCGAGATTCCGTCGATCGCACGCCGGACGGCGCCGCGCACGGTGCCGCCGCCGCTCCGCAAGTCGGAGCCGGGGCTCGGCGCCAGCACGCAGGGCGCGGCGCCGTATCCGGTGCCAGATCCAGCGTCGACGTTCGGCGAGACCGAGCGCGGCATCTCGGTGTCCCAGATCCTCGATAGCAGCGGTGCGCTGCGGCCGCCCGCGGTGAGCGAGCTCTACGCGCGCGTCAAGACGCCGACCTCGGTGCCGCCGACAAGCGGCCTGGCCGGCGGCTTTGGCAATGGCCTGATCGGCGGCGATCCGCTCGCCCCTCGGCACTCGGCCACGCTGCTCGAGTTCGGCGCGCCGCCGGCCGCCGCGGCGCAGACCGTGGGGCCGCCGCGCTCGGTCCGGCTGGCGACGCCGATCGCGCCCGAGGCGCCGGCCGCGATCGAGCCGACGCTCGATCTCGAGTCGCTCGGCCGCGACTGGCCCGAGGAGGTCCCGCCGCTGCCGACCGCGACGCTCGACGAGGCGTACGCGCAGGCGCTGCTGATCTACGAGCGCGAGATCGCGTCGGTCGACGACAGCGCCAGCTCGGCCGCGCTGCGGATCGAGGCCGGCCGGCTGTGCGAGCGGCTCACCGACTTCGAGCGCGCGCGCGGCCACTACGACGCGGCGCTGATGGTCGACCCCCGGGCGACCCCGGCGCTGCGCGGCCTGCGCCGGCTGGCGCGCACCAGCGGCGATCTCGCCGAGGCGATCCGCCACCTCGATGCCGAGATCGCGGTGGCCGGCGCGCTCGAGCGCCGGCCGCTGGCGCACTACCGCGTCGACCTGATGATGGCGAGCAACGAGCAGGACCTGGCCCGGGTCGCGGCTGGCGAGCTGCTCGACCAGGCGCCGTCGGATGTCCGCGCCTTGCTCGCCCAGCTCGAGCTTGCGTTCCTCGATGGCCGGGCCGACGAGTTCGGCGTGGCGCTCGAGCAGCTCGCCGAGGCGGTCAGCGATACCGAGCTGCGCGCGGCGCTGCAATCGGCGCGCGGCGCACTCGCGGCGCACCACAACGATACCGGCGCTGCGGCCGGCTGGTTCGCCGCCGCCGCCGAGTCCGATCCCACGGCGCTGGCCGCGCTGCTCGGCGCGATCCGCCAGGCGACCGGCGCCAACCACGCCGAGGCCGCGGCGCGCTCGCTGATCGATCTCGCGCGCCAGGTCGAAGCCTCGGACCCGATCACCGCCGCGGCCGCCGCGGTCCGCGCCCAGCAGTGGACCGAGGGCGAGCTGGCGGCCACCGCAGCGTCGATCGCGATCGCCGCGGCGCCTTCCGATCCGCTGGTCGCCCGGCTCGCGGCCCACCGCGGGGACCCGGCGGCCGATCCGATCGGGATGGCCAACGCGTTCATCCACTGGGCGCACAACGCCGGCTCGAACGCCGAGCGCGCCTACGCCGCGGCGCGCGCCGCCGAGCTCGATCCGGGCCGCGGCGCCGAGCTGTGGGCCAGCGCGATCGCGCTCGACCCGGGCGACGACTACGCCGCCGCCCAGCTCCGCACCTCGCACGTCGCCGCCGAGGCAACCCAGGCCGCGATCGACGTCGACCTCGCGATCGCGGTCGACGCCGCGCGAGATCGCGCCCGGCTGCGCGCGGCCTACGGCATGATCGCGCAGAGCCAGCTCGACGCGGCGATCGACGTGCTGCAGCGCGGCCGCGCGGCCCGCCCGGCGTCGATCGCCCTCAGCGAGGCGCTCGGCGAGGCGCTCGCCGCCGCCGGCAAGTGGACCGAACGCGCGACGCTGTTCGCCGAGCTCGCGGACGAGCCGGGCGAGCACCTCGATAAAGACGTCGCCCAGCTGCGCAGCGCGCTGGCGTGGGAGGAAGCGGTCGGCGCGGTGGCGAGCGCCGAGGGCGCCGAGGACGAAGGCCGCGCCGGCGTGGTCGCGACCACCGCGGCGGCGCTCGACGCCTGGGAGCGCGTGCTCGAGCGCGGGACCTCGCCGTCGGCCCACGCCGCCGCGATCGTGCTGGCGAGCCGGCTCGGCGACTCCGCGCTGCTCGGCGACGCGCTGGTCCGCGCCCAGACCGCCGAGCGGCTCCCGCTGGCCGCGGCGAGCCTGGGGCTGCGCCGCGCGCGGTTGATCGCGATCGAAGACCCGCACCGCCACGAGATGATCCTGAGCGACCTGTCGCCCGCGTTCGACGATCCGCGCCGCACGCTGGGGCTCGTGATCGGCGCCGCGCGCCGCAAGGAGCTCGGCGACGCCGCGGCCGCGCTCGAGGAGCGCTCGTCGCTGATCGAGGGCAAGGCGGCCGAGACCGAGGTCGCCGCGCTCCGCCTGCGCGCGGCCCAGCTCGCGCTCGATGCCGGCGACGCGATCAAGGCGACCGCGCTGCTCGACAAGGTCGAGCAGGCGCTGCCGCAGCTCGGTGTGGTGCCCGATCTGCTCGCGGCGGCGCGGCGGCGATCCGGCGAGCGCGAGCGCGTCGCGGTCAAGCCGGCGCGGCGCGGCGAGGGCCCGGCGACCGGCGCGGGCGCTGCCGACGCGTTCGCGCGCGTGGTGCGCGACGCCGATCTGGCGGCGTCCCAGGGCGATCCGACGGCCGCGCTCGGCCTCTATCAGCGCGCGCTCGAGCTGCGCCCCGACGACCCGCTCGCCACCGTGCCGCTCGTCCGGATCGCGAGCGAGCTGCGCGAGCCGGCGCCGATCGCCACGCTCGCGCTCGGCCAGCTGCGGGTCGCCGAGGAGGCGGGCGACGCACCGGCCAAGGCCGCGGCCTACGAGCTCCTGGCTCACATCGACGGCGAGCTGCGCGGCGATCCCGGCTCGGCGCAGCTCGCGCTCGAGAACGCCGCCCAGGCCGACCCGTCGCGCATCGATCTGCTGCAACGGCTCGAGCGCGAGTACGCCGTGACCGATCAGCTCGGCGATCTGCTGCGCCTGGGCACCGCGGTGCTCGACGCCACGCCGCCCGAGCTCCGCCGCGATCGCGCGGCGCTCCTGATCGACCTCGCCGGGATCACGGCGCGCGACGGCCGCCCCGAGATCGAGCTCGCCGATCTGTACCGCCGGGCGCTCGCGATCGATCCCCGCGCCCGGATCGCGCTGCTCCACCTCGAGTCGATCGTCCGGCGCAGCGGGTTCTCCGCCGAGCTCGCCGACCTCGAGGATCACATCGCGACGTACTTCGAGGGCGATCCCCGGACCCAGGCCGCGTTCTGGACCCGGTCGGGCGAGACGCTCGCCGAGATCGGCCAGATCGACGCGGCGGTCCAGCGGTTCGGCAAGGCCGAGGCGGCGCTACCCGGCCACGTCCCGGCGCTCGAGGGTTGGCGCCACGCCTCGCTCAAGGGCCAGCTGTGGATCGACGTCGCCGAGGCGGCGACCCGCCAGGCCGCGGGGGCCGACGCGAGCCAGGGCGCGGCGCTGCATCACTTCGCGGGCGTGGCGCTGATGGACAAGGCGCTGGTCGGCGACCGGGCCATGGCGTCGTTCCGCCGCGCGCTCGCGGCCGAGCCGGGCCACCGCGACGCGTTCCTCCGGCTGCGCATCCTGCTCGAGGAGGACGCCAACCACGACGAGCTCGCCGCGCTGCTCGCGCAGCGACTCGAGGTCGAGACCGACGCGACGTCGCGGATCGAGCTGCACCGCGCGCTCGCCGAGCTGCACCGCAACTTCTTGTCGGATCGCGAGACCGCCAAGGCGCACTTCCGCGCGATCCTCGAGGCCGACGCCAACGATCTGCGGGCCCACGCCGCGATCGCCGACATCGCGTGGGAGCAGGGCAGCTGGCAGGAGGCCGCCGATGCGCTGATGGCGCGCGCCCGGCTCGAGCGCGCGCCCGACGTCCTGAAGACGCTGTGCTTCCGGCTCGGGCTCATCTACGCCGATCGCCTGGTCGACGTGCCGATGGCGCTCCGGGCGTTCCAGCGCGCGCTGACCTATCAGCCCGACGACGAGAACACGCTGGTCCGGCTCGCCGATCTCGCGAGCCAGGCCGGCGAGTGGAAGCTCGCGCTCGGCGCCTGCGAGCGCCTGGTCAAGAACGAGAGCGATCCGGATCGCCGCGCGGCGCACCTCCACCGGGTCGCCAAGATCTTCAAGCAGGGGTTCGGCGACGCCAAGCGCGCCGAGCGCGCGCTGAACCTCGCGCTCGACGGCGCGCCGACCAACGACGAGGCGCTCGCCGAGCTCGTCCAGTTCTACAAGGACGCCAACGACTTCACGTCGGTGCGGGTCCACCTGAACCGGGTCGCCGGGGCGATGCGTGCCCGCGTGATCCTCGATCCCAAGGACGGCGTCGCCTACCGCGTGATCTCGCGCGCGATGGCGGCGCGCGCCACCGCCAACGTCGGTGGCTCGCTGCCGATCGCCCGCGCCGCGGCCGAGCTCGCGGAGCTGCTGGGCGCGAGCGGCGAGCCGGAGAAGCGCTTGCTCGAGCAGGCGCGCGCGCCCGAGCTGGCGCTGCTGCTCCGGCCCGAGGCCGACGAGGTGCTGTTCGCGCGCGGCGTGCCGGTCGAGCTGCGCCACATGTTCCAGCTGCTGGGCGATCGGATCGCCAAGCACGTCGGCGTCGATCTGCGGCCCTACGGCGTGACCCGCGGCGATCGGCTGCGCGCGCGCGATAACCCCATCGCCGCGGTCGCCCAGTCGATCGCCAGCGGCCTTGGGTTCGGCGAGATCGACGTCTACATCGCGAGCCGCCAGCCGTGGGCCATGATCGCCGAGCCGACCAGCCCGGTCTCGCTGGTGCTCGGCTCGTCGATCGCCGCCGCCGGGGGCGACGCGATCAAGTTCGCCGCGGGCGCCGCGCTCAAGCTCGCCCAGGCCTCGCTGGCGATCCCGGCGCGGCTGCCGGTCGACGACCTCGGCGTGCTGGTCGTCGCCTTGCTGCGGCTGTTCCAGGCCGACTTCCCGATCGTCGATATCGACGCCGACGCCGTGTCGGCGCAGACCCAGAAGCTGCGCCGGTTGATCCCGACGAGCCTCATGAACGAGCTCAAGCCGTTCGCGCTCGCGATCGACGGCCAGCGGTTCCGCCACGCCGAGCTGTCGCGCGACCTGCGGATCGCCGGCCTGCGCGCCGGCCTGGTCGCCTCGGGGGCGCTGCTCGCCGGCCTGCGGATTCTCGCCGCGCAGCTGGGCTCCGAGCTACCGGACCTGCTGGCCGATCCGGTCGCCCAGGGCGTCGTTCAGTTCGCGCTCGGCGAGGACTACGCCCAGGTCACCCGGTAGCCGGCTCGGCCACGCTAGCGAACGACGAACACGTAGTCGGTGTGGCCACACGCACCGACCCGCAGGATCGTGTGCGTCGCGCGGTGCGGACGATGCGGGTGACGCGCGTCGAGGCGATGCCCGACCACCGCGAGGAGCGTCCCGGCGACGACGAGCGCGCAGGCCAGGGCGATCGACCGGCGATGATGCGGCACGGACTCGGCGAACATCGGCTGCATGGCCGTACAATAGCAGCGCGGTCCTCCGGACGCTCGCGAATCATCGAGGGCGAACGAGATCCTCGCAGCGCCGCCGCGGCGATGAGCCCGGCCTCTTGCATCGCGGTCCCCCCGCTCGGCGCGCAGGAATATGATGTGGGGAGTGTCAGAAGACAAGCGGACCAGAATCGGTCCTACGGGGCCGCTTCGGCCGGTGACCACCGGCGGCAGCGCCGCGGCCCCGGAGGGCCCGCCGCCGCCTCACGCCCCGCCGACGCCGGCCGCTCCGCCGGACCTGGCGCCCTCGACCGGCAGCGCCGACCCGATGGTCGGCAAGACGCTGGACGGCCGCTATCAGATCCAGAAGAAGCTGGGCGAGGGCGGCATGGCCGCGGTGTACCTCGCGACCCACCACACGCTCGGCAAGCAGGTCGCGCTGAAGGTCTTGCACGGCGAGCTCGCGCGCAAGCCGGACCTGGTGGAGCGGTTCATCCAGGAGGCCCGGTCGGCGTCGCGGATCCGCCACGAGAACGTGATCGACATCAGCGATTTCGGCCACACGGCCGAGGGCCTGGTGTTCTTCGCGATGGAGCTCCTGACCGGCCACGACCTGCACGAGGAGATCGCGCGGGCTCGGCTCGCGTCCCAGCTGCTGCCGTGGGAGCGCAGCAAGCGGATCTTCCTGCAGATCTGCGCGGCGCTGACGGCAGCCCATGCGCTCGGCATCGTCCACCGCGACCTCAAGCCCGAGAACATCTATCTGGTCGAGTTCCTCGGCGAGCCCGACTTCGTCAAGCTGCTCGACTTCGGCATCGCCAAGCTGCTCGACGTCCACGAGGGCGATCGCAAGCTGACCCGGACCGGCATGCTGTTCGGCACGCCGGAGTACATGTCGCCGGAGCAAGCGCGCGGAGATAGCGTCGATGCGCGCGTCGATGTCTACGCGATGGGCTGCATCCTGTTCCAGCTGGTCACCGGCCGCGTGCCGTTCGAGCACGACAACTTCATGGGCGTGCTGAGCATGCACCTGACCGAGCCACCGCCGGTCGTCCCGGCAGACGTGCTCGCCTCGATCGGCGCGCCGCGCGAGCTGGCGGACGTGATCGCCCAGGCGCTGCGCAAGGATCGCAACCAGCGGTTCGCGTCGATCGACGAGCTGGCGCGCGCCGTGCGCCGGGTCTCGGGCGACCAGCCCACCGGCGCTGGCACCGCGCCACCGGGCGCGCCGGCGCCGCCGGGCGCGGCGACGCTGGGCCGTGCGCAGACCGCGTGGACCGGTACGCCGTCGATCCCCGCGAGCAACGATCCTCGGCCGCGCCCGTCGCGGCTGCCGGTGATCCTCGGCGCCGTCGTGGTCGCCGCCGGCATCGCGGCGGCCACGGGCTACGTCGCCAGCCGCGACGCCGCGCCGGCCCGTGGCGGGGCGCCGGCGCCGCCGCTCGCCGCGCCGGTGGCCCCCGTCGCCGCGGCACCGCCGCCACCGGTCGCAGCGGCGGCGCCCCCGGCGGCGGTGCCCCCGCCACCCGCGGCCACGCCACCGGCGCTGGGCTTCGAGCGCGCGCAGATCCGCCTCGTTTCGACCCCCGCGAGCGCGGAGGTCCAGGACATGACCACGGGCGCGGTGATCGGCCACACGCCGTTGTCGTTCAGCGTCCCGGCGTCGCGCACCGCGCGCGAGTTCGTGCTGCATCGCAAGGACTACGTCGACGCCGTCGTCGAGCTGGTCCCCGATCGCGCCACCGCCACGTACACCGAGCAGTTGCGCCGCGGCGCGTCGGCCAGCACGCGGGGCGTGCACACCCTACCGCCCGCCACACCCGCGCATCCCGCGCCGGCGGCGACCGCACCGACCGCGCCGGACCCGGCAACCTCGCTGGCACCTGCCGCGCCGGCGCCGGCCAAGCCGCCCACCGACGACTGCGGCGATCCGCCCTGCCTCAAGACCGATCCATCGCGGCCGAGCGCCGTCGCGGGTAGCGCGAGCGAGCCTCGGTAGGACCGTGCTCGCACCCTACGAGAGGCGTTAGCTCAAGAGGCGTCGAACAAAGGGGTCGGGGCCTTGGCTCAGGCGCACCGCCCGGTTGACGTCGACCTGGGCCTTGACCTTGACGGAAGTCGTTGAGGTAGACGTGACCGTGGACGTAGAGCCCATCGTCGACCTCGACCTTGCCCCCGACCGCCCCCGAAGCCCATCGACGCATCGAGATCCGAGGGCTCGGCGGCGGCCGGGGATCTGTCGTGGGATCTTGCTTCGAGGTCATCGCATCTGGCCCTCGTGAGGACCGGCAACACTGCAGTCTCGATCGACTCGACCGGCCGCATCCGAGCCCGCATGACGCTTGACCGTCCAGGCGACCACAGCTACATCGCGCTCACGGATACGGCCCTCGTATGGACCGACGGTGAGCACAGCGACGTGTTGCATGGGCTTGTGTTCGGCGCATCCGCGGACGTGAAACCGTGGCGCGTCGTGCTCGATGCCGCGAGCACCTACTTGTTGCCGGGCAAGACGGTCGTCGCGGTCCGCTCGCACGAGCGACTGTCGCTGTACCGCCTGGCCGACGGAAGTCCCGCGAGGAAGAGCCTGGACGAGATCTCGGCATTCGCGATCGATGATGATATCGTGGCGATGCTCGACGTGCACGGCGCCGTTAGCCTCGTCGACGCCGCCAGCCACAAACTGCTGTGATCGGTGAAATCCATGATCGCCGCGACTGGCGCAACGGCAGTGCTTCTACCGGGCTCCGTCCTCGTCGAGACCGGTAGCCGCCGCGACGGGACGGTCGTGTTTCACGAGTACGACCGGACCACCGGCGCGCCCCGCAAGCCCCGCAAGTTCGTTCCCAGGGACACGAGTTCGACGTCAACCATCTGGCTCGGCTCCACGGAGGATGGAGGGGCGCTCGCGGCAATCGGCCGTCTCAGCCAGGAAGCCGTCGTGCGCACCGACCGTGCCGGCCTGATCGTGTGGTCGTCGAAGGACTGGAAGCCGCTGCAGCAGACCCTGCGATATGGCGGCGTGGCACTCGCGTCGATCCAGGGCGACGATGGTGCTACTGCGCCGAAGATGACCGACGAGCATCATGAGCTGATCGCCTTCGATGCTGCGCATGGCACGGTCCGCTGGCATCGCCCGCTCGGTCGTCATGCGACACTCAACACGGTGGTGGGCGGCTGCGTCGTTGTGCTCGACCTCGACGATGCGAAGAAGCTCGCGTGCCTCGACGCCAGGACCGGCGCGCCGCGCTGGGAGCGCCCGCTCACCGGCACCGCCGCGGTCGTCTGGTCGAGCGGCGATGGCATTGTCGCGGCGACCGGCTCGTCGCTGGACATCGTCAAGCTCGATCCCGCCACGGGGCGCGTTGTCTGGCAGTTGACGCCGCCCGAGACGTTCGTGAAGGACGGCCGGCTGATGTTGCGATCGACCAGCCCATCGCCGGTGCCCTGGGCCCTCGGCGAGCAGTTCGCCGTCGTCGTCGACGCGCAGGTCGCCTACCTGATCGACTACGCGAGCGGCAAGCTCGCGGCCGTGAAGTTGTGACGATCGCCGGCCTCGCCCACGAGATCCGCCGACTCTCTGACCGCTTGCTCACCCGCGTCGATGGCGATCCGCCATCGACGACGTCCCACGGTGCGCTCGCGCTCGAGCTCGGCCGCGCCTTCCAACTTCGACCGATCGATGTCGACGTCGCGCTCACCGTGCTCGGGGCCGAGGTCGACGCCGAGTTCCGCAGCCTGCTCACCGCCGCGTTGCCACGGGGCAACAGCGGGACCGAGCTGGGCATCCTGGCTGCGCTGCTACCGGAGCTCGAGCACCGGATCGCCGCACTCGATGCGGTCGGACCGAGCTGCGCGCTCGTCGCGCGAGGCATCGTGCGACGCATCGAGGACGGCACCGACGCTCGCCTCGTCGCATCACGTCGCTTCCGCGCGACAGCGCTGGGGCGCGCTGTGCTGTCCGAGTTGCCGGTGTATGCAAAGCTTCTTGAAGCGCCGCCGGTGATGCATCTGTGGGTCAAAGCGCCGCGCGGGCTCGCCCGCACGATGATGGAACAGCGCCGCGGAGCGCTTTGCATTGTCTCGGGGCCAGCTGGCACTGGGAAGACGACTTGGGCCACGACGATGGCCGCCGACATTAGCTCGCCGCTGCTCGCGATCGATCTCGCCGCGGCTGCCGCCGTCGAGCGTCCTGCCGTCTTGGAGATCTGTGAGCTCATCGAGGACGCCGCGATCGCCGAGCGCGCGCTCGTTCTCGATAACGCTGGGCGTTACGTCGCGGCTGGTGGGCGTTTGACGGGCCACCTGGAATGACGAGCACGTCCGCATGGCCGCCCACGGCTATGGCGCCGACATGCGAGCACTCCAGCTCAACATCGTCAGCGTGGCGCAGCAGCAGCAATTCTTCCAATCCCATCTCCCGCAGTGGGAAGCGAATGCGCAAGCATGGCGCGACATGCTGAAAGCACAGACCGGCGGCTCGCTCGTAGCCCGCGGCAACGATCTCGACCGCGGCTAACGAAGCGTGGGCAGTTCCGGCGGGGGCGGCGCGCCTTCAAGCACGGCGCGGGCGCCGCGAGTGGCGGCGTCGTGGAGCAGATGGAGCATAGCGGCCTCGAGAACGTCATGCTCGATGGCGTGCGCCCGGCCGAAGCAGCGATCGGCTCCCCCTGTGCCAGATCTCGAGGCCCTCCGCGCAGGTGTCGCTGCGTTCGCCGGTGTGCAGATCCTCGCCGCTTTGCGGCCCAGCGCGGAGCAAGGGCGCTACAGCGCGACGATGATGTCGACGTCGTGCGCGAGATCGCGGCCCCACCAGATCTCGAGCCGGACCGCGACGCTCCACTCGACCGGGCCGCCGGTCGGCCCGACCGCCGCGGCGACCTGGCGGATCGCGTCGGCGACCGGGTGACTGCCCGGCACCGGCTGCTTGTGGAGGGCGTCCGAGGGCACGACGAGCTCGAACGGAAACACCTGCGACTGGTAGGTCTGGGCGCCGCCGAGTTCGTGGTCGAACCGGAAGATCTCGCTGCGGTTGACGACCGAGGTGCGCTGGCCGACGTGGCGCTGGATCTCGACGATGCGCTGGTGCGCGACGAGCGAGACGATCAGCCGCTTGGCGTCGACCGGCTCGGTGAGCGCGAGGGTCGCACGGCCGCGCAGGGCGTCGCCGGGAGCCACGCGGGTGCGGTCGAGCTCGAGGCGCACGGCGCCGCGCCCCAGGCCGGTCACCTGCCTGGTGGTCTGCTTGAGCGTAGTTCCCAGCTTGGTGAACAAGCCGCTGGCCTTCTTGAGGAGCTCGTCTGCGTCCGCCATGACGGCAGATTGCCACAGGAATGCCGCGACGCGACGCCTCGCGTAAACCGCGACGGCTGGGTCCTCGCCGCGCAGCCAAGGTCCGCCAGCGCGGCCCACGCAACGGCGCGAGCACAAGCTCGTACATCGCTCGCTGGCCCGCCGGGCCGCGGCCGTGCGGCGTTCGCCGGCCGCGTGGCGCGACGCCGGCGCGGCGATCGGGCATGGTTTGCCGGTGACCGAGATCCGGACCAGTCGCGTCAATGTCGGCGCGGTCGAGCTCGCGTACGACCTGTTCGGCGACATCGAGCACGGCCGGCCGCTGGTGTTGATCATGGGCATCGGCGCGCAGCGCGTGCTGTGGGACGACGAGCTGTGCGCGCAGTTCGTCGGCCGCGGGTTCTGCGTCGTGCGGTTCGATCACCGCGACATCGGTGAATCGAGCCGGCTCGACGCGCCGGCGCCGCACCCGGGGCGCGCGCTGGCGCGCCGCATGCTGGGCGTGCGCGTCGCGGCGCCGTACAGCCTCAGCGACATGGCCGGCGACGTCGCGGGGCTCATCGACGCGCTCGGGTTCGGCGCCGCGCACATCGTCGGGGCGTCGCTCGGCGGCATGGTCGGCCAGCACCTCGCGATCGAGCATCCGGCGCGCGTCCGCTCGCTGACGTCGATCATGTCGTCGCCGGGCGCGCGGCGCTACCTGCCCGAGCCCAAGGCGCTGCGCGCGCTGTTCCGGCCGCTGCCGACCTCGGCGGAAGAAGCCGGCGAGCAGGCCGCGCAGACGTTTCGCGTGATCGGCGGCACCGCCTGGCCGGTCGACGTCGATCGCCTGCGGCGCGCCGGCGCGCTGGCGTATCAGCGCGGGCTGTCGCCGCACGGCTTCTTGCGCCACTTCGCCGCGGTGATGGCCTCGGGGGACCGCCGGTCCCGGCTGCGCGACGTCCAGGTGCCGACGCTGATCATCCACGGCAGCCGCGATCCGATGTTCCCGCTGCGGGCCGGCCGCGACCTCGCGCGGCTGATGCCGCACGCGACCTGGCTGCCGATCGCCGGCATGGGCCACGACATGCCATCGCCGCTGTGGCCGACGATCGTCGCGGCGGTCACCCGCCACGCCGATCGCGCCGACGACCGGGCGGCCGCACGCGCGGCGTCGTGAGCGGATCACGCGCAGAGGCGCGCGTTGCGTGCCGCAGCGGATCGCCAGCCGAGCTGCGTCCGTGTGCCCGCTGGTGGTAGAGTCTCGCCGCCCGCCCGGGTGGTGAAACTGGTAGACACACGACACTTAAAATGTTGTGAGCCGCAAGGCTCGTGCCGGTTCGAGCCCGGCCCTGGGCACCGACGCTGCTGCGCCGATCAGTAGCTCCACAGGCGGATTCCGATGATGCCGTAGGCGGCGAGGTACGCGGTCAGGCAGCACGCGGCGAGGCCGAACCCGACGCGGTACAGCTTGCCGACGAGGTGCCCCGGCGGCCGCAGCCATCGCACCGCGTGGACCGCCGCGCCGACCGAGGCGACCGCCAGCGCCACGGTTACCAGGCAGACGCCGAGCGTGTAGAGGTTGAATTCGCCGAGCACGCGGGCGCGGGCCGCGGCGTTCAGCAGGCGCGGCGCGGCGATCACGCAGAGCCCGGCGAGGAACTGCCAGCCGTAGCGGGGCGACCGCCGCGACCGCCGGCGCAGCGCGATCGGTAGCAGCGCGACGCCGGTCCACAGGATCACCACGCTGGCCAACGGCACCGCGCACAACGCCCACGCCACGGCGCGCGGCTCCTCGGCGAAGTAGGCGCGGTTGATGACGAAGCTCCGCTGGCCGTCGTGGCCCTTGCGGAACGCGATGTGGCTGCCGCGCGCACCCGGCAGGCGAAACCGGTCGTCGCCCAGCGGCACCAGCTCGAGCTCGAGCGGCGCGATCGCCGGCACCAGCGCGAGCCACAGCCGACCATCGTGGGCGACCAGCTCGACGCCTGGCGCCATGCGTTCGAGGAACGCGAACAGCTGGTGGCGCGGCGCGGCGAGGTGATAGGTGCCGGCCCAGCGCCGTAGCTCGGCGTCGGGTACCCGAACGGGCGGCGGCGGCGTTGTCGGTAGTCCGACGAGCAGGTAGTCGACCACCAGGTCCTGGATCTCGCGCAGCGCGCCGAAGCAGTGCCAGGAGTTGATCAGCACGACGAAGCCGACACCGCGGTCGGGCAGGTAGCCGTAGCTCGACAGAAAGCCGTCGACGCCGCCGTTGTGGCCGCGGATCCGGGCGCCGAAGGACACATCGCCGTAGTTACCCAGGCCATAGCTCGCGTCTCCGGAGTCGATCCACGCGGTCTCGCTGCGCTCGATGCGCGCCATGCCGGCGGGCGAGATCAGCTGGGTGCGACCGATCCGCCCGCGCCCGAGGCCGAGCTGGACCAGCGCCGCGAGGTCTCGGGGCGACGCCATGAGGTTGCCGGCCGGGCGGTGGTAGATCGCGCGATAGGGCACCGGATCGTCGCCGCCGGCGTAGCCGCGGGCGAGCCGCGCGTCGACCTCGGGGGTGAGCCGAAGCGCGGCGCCGGTCATGCCGAGCGGCGCCAGGATCTCGTGCGCGAGGACGTCCTCGTACGGCCGGCCGGTGAGCTTCTCGAGCAGATAGCCAGCCACCGTGTAGCCGGGGTTGGCGTACGAGAACCGCGAGCCCGGTCGCCAGCGCGCGACGCGCGAGCCCGGGTTACGGGCCAGCACATCGCCTAGCGGCATCGCCTCGATCTCGAGCGGGCCGTGGCTCTCGTTCGGCCGCATATCGTCGAACCCGGCGGTGTGCTCCAGCAGGTGGGCGATCGTGATCGGCTGCTCGGCCGCCCAGCGGTTGCCGATCGCGAGCTCGGGTGCGAGGTCGGCGACCCGCGCGCGCAGATCGGCCCGGCCTTGCTCGACGAGCCGGACGAACGCGAGCGACACGACGCTCTTGGTGATCGAGCCTGCGCGAAACAGCGTATCGCCGGTCACCGGGCGGCCAGTGGCGCGGTCCGCGACGCCGACCCCGCCGACCCACAGGATGTGATCGCCGTCGACCAGCGCGATGCCCGCACCCGGCACGTGTTCGCGCGCCAGCACCTGGGCGATCGCGCTGCGCAGTCGCTCGACGTCGGGCGGCGGTGGCTCGGCCGCTGCCGTTCGAGCGGTTGCGAGCGCGACGATCCCTGCGAGACACACGGCACCCACCTTCATGGGGGCGAGCCTACCTCCGGTACGCGGTCTCGGGGGCCGCGAAGGCGCGGCGCGGCGCAGCGTGCTACAACGCGGCCGTGTCGCGCTATGACGTGTTCCGGAGGCGGATCGCCCCGATCGCGCTGATCCTGGCGATTGCGCTGGTCGCGCGCGACAGCTGCGAGAACGGCCAGCGCACGCACGCCACCGTGGAGCTCGCGCTGGGGCCGGCCGGCGCGGCCGCCGCGCGCGCCGTCGATATCGAGGTGGTGGCCGGCGGCGAGACCGTCGGGACGTTCCACCGCTCGGCGCTGCCGGACGCGCCGATCGGCCCGTGCAAGTTCCCGGTGACCTTGACCGCCGAGGACGGCGAGCTGCGGATCGATCTCGACCTGGGCCGGGCGCATCGCCGGCTGACCCGGTCGTTCCACGCGGTCGAGGGCTCGACCATCGTGGTGCCGGTGCCCGACGACGCGACGCGCTGACTACTTGCGCGCGCCGGGGCGGGCGATCCGGTTGGGCCGGCGCAGCCGGGCGAGGGTCTCGACCTGCGCGGTGCCCGGCATCAGATCGAACGGCTCGACGCGATCGAGCGTGTAGCCGTGGGCCGCGAGCGCGATCAGGTCGCGGCCGAGCGCGGCGGGGCCGCAGCTGACGTAGACGATCGTCGGCGCGGCGAGCTCTGCGACGAAGCCGCGGGCCTCGGCCGACAGGCCCTTGCGCGGCGGGTTGACGACGACGATATCGGGCTTGGCGCCCAGCTGGCCGCGGACATCGCCCGCGTCGCCCGCGATCGCGGTGAGCGGCAGGCCGGCGCCCTGGGCGGCGCGGCGCAGCTGGCCCACCGCGTCGCGATCGATCTCGACGGCGATCACGGTGGCGCCGGCGCGCGCCAGGTGCAGGCCGATGCCGCCCAGGCCGGCGAACAGATCGACCGCCTGGCTGCCCTGCGCCGCGCCGGCGAGCTCGGTGATCCGGGCGTACATCGCCGCGGCCTGCGCGCGGTTGACCTGGAGGAACTCGCCGGCGCCGACCTCGACCGGCACGCCGGCGATCTGCTCGACGAGGTGGCCGTGGCCGACCAGCACGGTCGCGCTCGCGCCCGATGGGATGATCGCGCCGTCGCGCCGATCGTGCTCGACCGCGAGCAGGCTGTGGACCGCAGGGTGGCGGGCGAGGGCCGCGGCGACGGTATCGAGCTTGCTGCGCGGCGTGCGCGGCGCGACCACGAGCACGACCATGACGTCGCCCTCGGCCTCGCGCACGATCACATAGCGCAGCTCGCCGGTGCGGGTGCGCTCGTCGTACGCGACGAGGCCTGCGCGCTCGGCGGCGCCGCGCGCCCACGTGGCGACCTCGTCGATGATCGGCGCCACGACCTGGCAGCCGAGGGTATCGACCACGTGGTGGCTGCGCGGCGCATAGGCGCCCAGCACGATGTGGTCGCCGCTGTGCCCGACGACGTACTTGCCCTTGTTGCGGTAACCGGTGGTCGCGGGCGACGGCTGCACCGGGGCGATCTCGACCGCGCCGCTGGCGATCGCCGGGACCTCGGCGAGCGCGCTGGCGACCCGGCCGTGCTTGTAGCCGAGCTGCACGGGGTACTTGAGGTGCTGCCACACGCAGCCGCCGCACCGGCCGTACGCCGGGCAGACCGGTGCGACGCGATCGCCGCTGGGCGGCCCGAACCGCTTGATGATCCGGCCCCACGCCTCGGGCCGGTGCGGGCTCCGGTGGTCGATCGCGACCTCGGCGCGCTCGCCGGGCAACAGATCGCCGACGTGGACGTCGAGACCCCCGACGTGCCCGACGCCGGCCCCGGCGTCGTCGAGCGCGATCGCCTCGACCTCGCACCGATGGGGCTGCGCCACGGACATCCGACATGGTATCTACGACACTTGCGGCGTTGATCAAGCGCTCGCGCCCGCTGCCCGATGTCCACCGTGTTCGAGAACGCCTCTGGGCCCGCGGGCCCCTCCGACCCAACCCCTCCGGCCGGCCCGCTCGTCGTGGCCGCGCTGTCGGGAGGCGTCGACAGCGCCGTGGCCGCCGCGCTGCTGGTCGAGCAGGGCCATCGCGTCGTCGGCATGACGATGCGGCTCTACGACGCGCGAGGTACCGCCGCGGCGTCGGGCGGACGATGCTGCGGCCCGCGCGACATCGAGGACGCCCGCGCGGTGTGCGCCCACCTGGGCATCCCGCACTACGTGATCGACCTCGCCGCCGAGTTCGGCGCCGCGGTGGTCGACGACTTCGTCGTGGCCTACCTCGCCGGCGAGACCCCCAATCCGTGCGTGAAGTGCAACCAGCACATCAAGTTCACGCCGCTGCTCGAGCGCGCCCGCGCGATCGGCGCCGACGTGCTGGTCACCGGCCACTACGCGCGGATCGCCCGGTCGGGCGCGGCCCACGAGCTGCACCGCGGCCGCGACGCCGGCAAGGATCAGTCGTACTTCCTGTTCTCGATGCCGGCGGCCGAGCTCGCCGCCGTGCAGTTCCCGCTCGGCGGCATGACCAAGGACGAGGTCCGCGGCCACGCCGTGCGGCTCGGCCTGCCCAACGCGGTCAAGCCCGAGTCGCAGGAGATCTGCTTCGTGCCCGACGGCGACTACGCCGGCTTCGTGTCGGCGCACGCGCTGCGCCGCGGCCGCGCGATGCCCGGGCCGGGCGCGATCGTCGATGCGACCGGCGCGGTGGTCGGTCACCACGGCGGCGTCCATCACTTCACGCTCGGCCAGCACCGGGGCCTGGGCAACCTCGCCACCAAGGACAAGCGCTACGTCACGGCGATCGATCCTGCGCGCGCCGAGGTCCGCGTCGGCCCGCGGTCGTCGGCCGAGCGCGAGAACCTCGTGATCCGCGACCTGCGCTGGCTGTCCCCGCCGCGCGCGGCGCTGTCGGCGACCGTGCAGGTCCGCCACCGCGGCCAGCCGATCGCCGCGACGATCCACGTCGACGGCGCCCACGCTGCCGTCCAGCTCGCCGAGCCGACCGTGGCCGCGCCTGGCCAGGCCGCCGTGATCTACGACGGCGACCGCGTCCTCGCCGGCGGCTGGGTCGCCCGCTAGCTGCGATCGCCGGGGCGACGCCGTCCATGTCGACGATCACGACGAAGATCGCGGCGCCGTGCTCGCGCGAAGCAGCTCGCTGATCTCGGGGAGCGCGGCGTAGGCGGCGCGCCAGGTCGCGTCGTGGAGCGCGGCGAGCTTGCGCTGCGCGGAGGCCCGGCCGCGCTCGCGCAGCGCGTGGGCGCGATGGCGGTCGCCCGCGGCGTGCAGGACCGCGGCGCACGCGACCAGCACTTCCTCCTCGGAGCCCTCGAGGTAGCGCTGGCCGTCGAGCAGGTGCAGCGCGCGATCGACGAGCGCGGCGGCCTCGGGGCTCGGGGGGCCCAGCCGGGCCAGCGCGACCGCCTGGCGCGTCAGGCCCTGGATCTCGTAGCCGACCAGGGTGGCCTCGCGGGCGACCGCGGCGCCGTCGGCGGCGTCGGTGGCCGCGGCGCTGAGCGCGCCGGTGCGCAGGTGGGCGCCAGCGCGGGCGACCAGGGCGAGCGCCTCGAGGTAGCGCGCGCCCAGCCGGCGCGCCTCGGCGAGCGCCTCGTCGAGCATGCGCAGGCCTCCGGACCGGCCGCGGCGCTGCTCGCAGATCCCGCTGTGGATCAGGCATTCGGCGCGCGACCACCGCGAGCTGGTGCGCGACAGGATGTCGAGCGCGGCCTCGAACATCACGGCGGCCTGATCGTGGAGGCCGACCTCGAGCAGCACCATGCCGGCCACGCTCTGGGCGTCGCCCTCGCGGCCGCGGTCGCCCGATCGCCGGCACAGCTCGAGCGAGCGCAGCGCGCACTGCATCGCGGGCGCGAAGTTGCCGAGGTACAGCTCGATCATGGCGACGTGGTTCTTGACGATGCGCTCGAGCCACGGGTCGCCGGTCTGCTCGATCAGCGCGAGCACCGGGCCGTAGGCATCGCGCGCCGCCTCGTAGTGCGCGCGCAAGAGGTGGATGCGGCCGCGCCCGACCATCGCCGCCATCTCGTCGGCGACCGCGCGCTGGCGGTGGAACAGCTCGCGGGCCGCGCCGACCACCTCGAGCGCCTCGTCGAACCGGCCGACCCGCTCGAGGACCTCGCCGCGGACCCGCAGCGCCTCGCCGCGCAGCCGATCGTCACCAGCGGTGATCGCGTGGACCTCGGCGATCGCGGTGGCGTCGCTCGCGGCGCCGTAGTCGCCGAGCCGGAGCAGGCGCTGCGCGCGGCGGATCGCCACGTCGGCCAACCGGGCGGGCTCGCCGGCGCACAGCGCGGCCAGCGCGTCGAGATCGCCCGGATCGGCCGCGAGATCGCCCTGCAGGCGGTGGGCTTCTTCGCGGCCAGCCAGCGCCTCGCGGCGCCGCGCCCTGGACGTCTCGCTCGGCGGCGGTTCGCCCAGCTCGCGCTCGAGCCCGAGGGTGCGCGTGAAGCACGCGATCGCCGCGCCGGCGTCGGACGCCGACAGCGCGAGCCGGCCGGCGCGCAGCCAGAACGCCGCGGCGCCCGCGATCTCGCCGCCGCGCTCGAGGTGCTCGGCGATCGCCGCGGGCGGCTCCTCACGGCCGGCGAAGAACCGCGACGCCAGCAGGCGGCCGACCCGGGCGTGGCTGTCGCGCTGGGCGCGCCGCGAGAGCGATTCGTAGACCACCTCGCGCACGAGCCCGCGGGCGAACACCAGCTCGTCTTCGCCGGCGGGCTCGCCGTGGTCGCCGGCCTCGTTGCCATCACCGCTGCTCGGGCGCACCAGGAAGCCGGCGCGGGCGACCTCCTCGAGCTCGGCGTCAAGGCTGGGCTCGCCGACCAGCTCCTCGAGCAGGCGGACCCGGACCGTCCCGCCGAGCAGCGCCGCGAACCGCAGCGCGGTCTTGGCCTTGGCCGGCAGCCGATCGATCCGCGCCGACACGACGTCGCGGGCCGACGCCGGGACGTGCTCGGCGCCGGAGTCCCGCACCGCCTGGGCGAGCTCCTCGAGAAACAGCGGGTTGCCGCCGCCGCGCGCGAGCAGGGTGGCGATCGCGGTCGGCGTCGCGGCGTCGCCGAGCCGGTCGACGATCAGCGCGCGCAGATCGACGCCGGCCAGATCGCCGAGCTCGATCGTGGCGTCGACCTCGGGCGGCTGCAGGCCCTCGGGGCGCGCGGTGAGCACCAGCAGCTCGGGGCCGCGCGCCGGCATCGCGAGCAGGTGGCGCAGGACCTCGAGGCTCGCGGTGTCGGCCAGGTGGACGTCTTCGACCACGGTCAGCGCCGGGCGCTCGTGGCTCGCCATCGCGCTGCGATAGGCCGCCAGGCCCGCCGAGATCCGCGGCCGCAGATCCGCGGTCTCGCGCGCGCCGACCGCGACGCCGTCGCGCAGCTCCATCGCGCGATCGAGATCGGTGGTGACCGCGCGGGCACGCTCGGCGGGCACGCCGACGCCGGTCAGCAGCTGGTACAGGCGGTGCGTGACCTGGGCGCGGGCGCCGCGACCGCGCGATGGCGGGATCCGCAGGGCGGCCTGGTAGAGGTCGATCACCATCGCGAACGGCGCGAGCCGCCCGGCCGGGGTCGCCGCCGTGGTCGTCACGCGCAGCGGCGCGCCGCCCCCCGCCCGGCGCGCCACCAGCTCGGCGACCAGCCGGCTCTTGCCGATCCCGGCGGCGCCGGTGATCAGCACGGTGAGCCGGCGATCGGCCGCGATCGCGCGCTCGAGCCAGCGCTCGAGCTCGTCCAGCTGCGCGGTGCGTCCGACGAACGTCCCGCGGCGCTCGAGCCGGGCGCGGTCGCGCTCGCGGAACCCGCGCGGCCCCAGCACCTCGATGACCCGGCCGCGCCGGCCGATCCGCCGGCCCGGCGGCAGCTCGCGCAGCGCGTAGAGGCTGCTGGTCAACCGGCCGGCGCCGCCGACGAACAGCGGGCGATCCTCGGCCGCCTCGCGCGCCAGCGCGCGCGCCTCCTCGATCGCGTCCGCGGGGACCCGCGATCCGGAGTCCGGGGTGCGCGCCACCGTGACCGTCGGGGCCGCGGCGCTGCGCGGAGCCGGCGTGGTCGACGACGCGGGCTGGGTCGCGACGCCGGTCCGCGCGCCGATGTGGACCTCGGCCTCGCCGGTGTCGCGCGCCATGGCCGCGGCGTCGAGCGCCCAGCCCATCGCGACCGCGACGTCGTCCTCGCCCGCGACCTCGAGACCAAACGCGACGACGAGCCCGGCCGGCGCGAACTCGAGCACCACGCCGCCGCGCTGGTACGCCAGCTCGCCGAGGCTCTTGGTGATCGGCCGCAGCGCATCCGACGCACCGGTGAGCTGCGCGGCGACCACCACGATGCGGCGGCGCTCGGCCAGCGCGCCTGCCGTCATCGCGCCGAGATCGTCGTCGATCGCCGCCTCGCCGAGCGCGGCGCTGGCGGCGCTCGCCACGCTCGCCTGGCGCGCGCGCCCGCCCGCCGGCGCGTCGAACTCGATGTCGATCTCGATCTCGATCTCGTCGTCGTTGGTGGTCTCGGGCGCGGCGACGCCGCGGATCGTCTCCTCCTCGGGCTGGCGCACGAACCGCGCGGTCTCGATCGCGGTCGCCGTGCGCGCCATGACCGAAGGGCCCCGCAGGGGGCGCTGGACCGGCGCCGTGCTGATCTCGAGGTCGAAGCCGCCGTGCCCCCCCAGCGCGAGCGGCGGCGCGATCGCCGTGCGCTCGGCGTCGGAGTCGAGCCCGGCCGGCGGCGGCGCGATCGCCGTGCGCTCGGCGTCGAGCTCGAACCGGCTGCGCCCCGGCGGCGGGGTCAGCGAGATCCCGGTGACATCGGACGGAGGGCGCGGGGGCGGCCGGTCGGCCGGCGGCTGCCGCGCGGCGCGCTCCGGCGGCGCGGTGCGCACGCCCGAAGGACGGGTCACCCACGGCGTCGGCTCGGGCGTCACGCCGCGCGGCGGGGGCGGCCAGCGCAAGACCTGCGGGGGCGGCTCGGGCAACGCCATCGTCTCCGACGACCGGACTGGCGTCGGCGCGGCCGTCCCGCTGGACCGGGGCCGCCGCACGAGCGCCGGGTGCGGCGATCTGGGCGCGGGCGTCTCGGACGGCTCGGGCAGCTGGATCACCGCGGTCGCGCCCGGCCGCCACGTGCTGCGCGCGCGCTCCGGGCGCGACGCCAGGTGGGCCAACCAGCGCGCGAGCGCCCGCGGTCCGGCCGTCACCGCCGCCCGCGCGCACGACGCGGCGAGATCAGCGGCGCTGCCGCGCGCGGCCGGATCCTGGGACAGCGCCCGCGCCACGCCATCGGCGACCTCGCGGGGGATCTCCGGGTTCCGCTCGTCGATCCGATCCGGCACGGTGTGCCGCACCGCCTCGAGGATGCCCTTCAGATCGTTGCCGCGGTACAGCGGCAGGCCGGTCATGAGCTCCCACGCCACGATGCCGAGCGCGAACACGTCGGACGCGGTCGACGGCGTCTCGCCGAACGTCTGCTCGGGGGCCATGTAGCGCGGCTTGCCGCGCAGCCGGCGCCGCTCGAGCGCCGAGGCGAACCGCGCGCGAGAGATCCCGAAGTCGAGGATCTTGATGTCGCCCTCGGCGGACAGCATCACGTTCGCCGGCGAGACGTCGCAGTGCACGATGCCGAGCGCGTTGCCGTAGCCATCGGTCTTTCGGTGCGCGTAGTCGAGCCCCGAGGCGACCTCGGCGATGATGTACGTGGCGATCGGGACCGGCGGCAGCGCGTCGCGCGCCACCGCGTCCTGCATCGCGGTGCGCAGATCCTGGCCCTCGATCAGCTCCATCGCGAGGAACAGCTCGCCATCGGCCTTGCCGAAGTCGAACACCTGCACGATGTTGCGGTGGGTCAGCTCGACCGCGATCCGCGCCTCGTCGATGAAGCTCCGGATGAACTTGGGCTCGCGCGCCTGGTGCGGCAGGATGCGCTTGAGCGCCTGGATCTTCTCGAACCCGGCGATCCCGATGGTCTTGACCTTGTAGACCTCCGCCATGCCACCCTGCGCGAGCTTCTCGAGCACGTGGTACTTGCCGAAACGCTCGCGCAGCGCTTCCACCGATCCGAGGGTACCATGGGTCGTGGCTGACTTTTCCACGCTCGAAGCGATGCTCGGCTACACGTTCCGCGATCGCGGCCTGCTGGAGCAGGCCCTGCGTCACGCGAGCTGGTGCAACGAACACCCCGCGGCCGGCCTCGAGGACAACGACCGCCTCGAGTTTCTCGGGGACGCCGTGCTCGATCTCGTGGTGCGGCACCGACTCATGACGCGGTACCCCGAGCTCCGGGAAGGCCAGCTCAGCATGACGCGGGCGCAGGTCGTCAGCGAAGCGGGCCTCAGCGAGGTCGCCGCGCAACTCGGGATCGGCGCCTGGCTCGTGCTCGGCAAGGGCGAGGACAAGTCAGGCGGCCGCGCCAAGCCGTCGATCCTCGCCGATGCGTTCGAGGCGATCCTCGCCGCGGTCTACCTCGATGGCGGGTTCCCCGCGGCGTGCGACCTCGTCGATCGGCTGCTCAGCCAGCGGATCGAGACCGTCGAGTTCAAGGGCTTCTACGACTTCAAGACCCGGCTGCAGGAGACCGCCCAGGCGCGGCTCAAGTCGACGCCGACCTACAGCGTCGTCCAGGAGCTCGGGCCCGACCACGACAAGCGGTTCGTGGTGGCCGTCACGCTGGGCACCGACGAGTGGGGCCGCGCGATCGGCAAGTCGAAGAAGGAGGCCGAACAGATGGCCGCCGCCGAGGCGCACTTCCGGCTCGAAGGCAGCGATCTCGGCCGCCGCCGAAAGCGCTAGCGGCGATCGCCCATGCGAGGCTACGGCGCCTTGGCGAGCTCGGCGTCGATCTGCGCGATCGCGGCGTCGAGCTTGGCGCGGCTCTTGTCGTCGAGGGTCTGCCCGCTGCACAGCCGCTGGGTGAACACCGGCTTGCCATCGACCTGGTAGACCTTGAACTGCGGCGACATCGCCATGCAGTGCATGCGCGCCATGGTGACCTTCCAGGCCGCGCCGTGCAGCGTGGCGTCGAGCCGCTTGAGGTCGGCCTTGGCGAGGCAACCCGTGCGCTGCGCCCGGGCCTTGCCGTCGGCGTCGGTGTCGTCGCGCGTCCACGCGCCGGTGGCGAACACCTTGACCGCCGAGGTCGCCAGCTGGGCGCCCGGATCGACCTGCTGGTCGATCTCGAACACCACCGGGCCGGTCGCGCGGCAGCCGTCGCTCGCGACCGGGGCCGCCGGCGCGACGGGGGCCGGCTTGGCGGGCCTCTCGGGGGCCGCGGACGCGCGCGAGGCACACGCGAGCGGGATCAGCGCGAGCAGCGGGAGACCGAGCTTCATACCCGAGCTTGACATGCGGCGGGGCGAAAACTTCACCGTCACGCCCGGCGGGTCCGGACCAGCGCCAGCACGTCGTCGCGGCTCGGCATCGCCGACCACGGCCCGAGCTCACGCGTCGAGAGCGAGGCTGCCGCCGCGGCGAGCTCCATGCAGCGCGCGAACGGCAGCTCGCTGAGCAGCGCCGCGGCGAACGCGCCGTGGAACACCGAGCCGGCGCCGTAGGCGTCGAGCACGTCGCCCGCGAACGCCGGGCACCGCACGGTCTGGTCGCCGTGCCGGCCGATCGCCCCCTTGTCGCCGAGCGTGATCACGACCGCGCGCGGGCCGAGCCGGAGCAGCTCGTCGAGCGCATCGGTCAGCTCGCCGCGCGGCGCGAGCTCGCTCGCCTCGCGCTCCGACGCGATCAGGATATCGGTGACCCGGACGAGATCGACCGTGCCGTCGCGGAGCTCGCCGACATCGAAGATCACCGGGCTCTTCATGCGCTTGGCCAGCGTCGCGGCGTGGAGCTGCTCGGCCGGCGCCGTGCCGTCGATCAGCAGCGCCGAGGCGCTCGCCAGCACGAGCGGCGCGTCGATCGCCACCGGCTGGCCGACATCGCCGTGGTACCGGGTGCGCAGCGTGCCGTCACCTGTGACGGTGACCAGCTCGCAGGCGCTCGATCCGACCGCGCGCAAGAGCTCGACGTCGATGCCGGCGTCGCGGAGCGCCATGCGGACCAGCTGGCCGAGCAGGTCGGCGCCGTGGGTCCCGGCCGCGCGCGCCCGGCAGCCCAGCCGGAGGGCGGCGCGCAGCGCCACGGCGACGCCGGTGGCCGGGGCGGTCGACAGCGCGGCCAGCTCGGCCGCCGGGGCGCCGACCTCGGGAAGATTGGGGCCCAACGCCGAGATCGCCACCCCGATGCGCCCGAGGCCAACCACGAGAGGCGCTTGCACGCCGCGAGCATACTCCACCGCACCGCCGGGTCGAAAGCTGGTGCGGTCACCGGCGATTTGCTGGTAGCGTGCCGCGTCCCTCAAGAACGTGTGCCTGAGGACCTGTGATCGAAGTGGCATCGCGCATTTCCGGAACCCCCGGGCAACGAGTTTCGGACATGGACGGTCCCAGTGCCGATCCGCCTCCGAGCGCATCGCCTCCTGGGACCCCCGTGACCGACCTGGCCGAACCCGCACCCGGAACTCTCGCCGAGCCACGCTCCCGCGTCTCCGCCACGCTCGCGGACGACGCGCACTTGATCGCCGCGTGCCGCCGTGGCGAAGCGCGCGCCATGGAGATGCTCTATCATCAGTACAAGCGCCGCGTGTTCGGGATGGCGCATCGCATCGTCGGTGTGTCCGACGCCGAGGAGGTCGCGCAGGAGGTGTTCGTGCGCGTGTTTCGCGGCCTCGCGGCGTTTCGCGGCGACTCGGCGCTGTCGACCTGGGTCTACCGGCTCACGGTCAACGCGGCGCTGTCCCATCTGGCGCGCCGCGGCCGTCGCCAGGAGGTCGGCGACGATGGCCTGACCGAGCTACCGGCGCCACCGGTCGTCGAGCGCGACTCGGCGCTGGCCGCGCGCATCGAAGCCGCGATGGCCCAGCTCCCGCCGGGCTACCGCGCGATCCTCGTGCTGCACGACA
>Ga0302323_100000425_pt1 | contig 33325 bp, 32 predicted proteins | sample Fen_T0_3_FD_201950 | JGI IMG/M metagenome (GOLD analysis project Ga0302323, IMG submission 201950) | Peat permafrost microbial communities from Stordalen Mire near Abisko, Sweden - Fen_T0_3 | ecosystem: Environmental > Terrestrial > Soil > Wetlands > Permafrost | place: Sweden: Abisko...
CTGATCTTGCCTCGGTCCCGGCGTTGACCGACTCTAGTGGGCATGATCACCACCTTGCGTGAGGCCCGAGCCGAGGCACGACTTCTTCGCCAACAGGGCGACTTCGCAGGCGCCCTTTCGGTCTACGAACGAATCCTGGCGTCCGTTCCCCTCGACTACGAAGTCCGCACGCTCATCGCGGATATTCTGGTGGAAGCCGGGGCCGCGGACGTGGCGGCCCAGGTCTATCGCACGGTCGCCATCCACGACATCCGGGCTGGCCATCCGCTGCCGGCACTGGTGGCCTGCCAGGCCTTGAGCAAGCTGGGACAGCCCATCGACGATATCGAGAACTTGCTGGTGCGAATCTTCGCTTCGGGATCGCCGCAACTGGCGCGCTTCGCGATTCGCCCGGCACCTGTCGATCCGAACACCAAGTTCGAGGCAGGCAACGCCGGCCACCCCAAGTCGCTGCAGCACGCGGCCGAGCAGGCCCTGCGCGCGGCTCTCGATCTCTCGGTTTTTGTTGGCTACCAAGAGCAGTACCACCCGCTGCCATTTCTTTCCGAGCTGACCCAAGAATCGTTCATCGCGGTGGCGCGATCGCTCACCATCCTGCGCCTCAAGGACGGCGACGTGGTCATGCGCCAGGGCGACGCCGGGGATTCGCTGTTTCTGGTGGCCAGCGGCGAATTGCGCGTCTTTGTGAACACGCCTGCCGGGCCCAAGGACGTGGCCCATTTGTTCGAGAACACCCTGTTCGGCGAGATGGCGTTGATCACCGGCCAGCCACGCACCGCCTCGGTGGCCGTGGTGGGCGAGGCCGACGTCATCGAGGTCAGCAAGACCGCCCTGATGCACGTGATCGCCGGGGTTCCCTCGGTGCGCGAGGCGCTGGACCGCTTCTCGCGCGAGCGACTCATCAAGAACCTCTTGCAGACATCGCCGCTCTTCGTGCCGTTCACCAAGTCGCAGCAGGGCGAACTTCTGCGGAAGTTCGAGGGTCACGAGCTGGAAGCCGGCGTGGACATCGTGCACGAGGGCGAACGTGGTCAGGGCCTCTTCCTCATTTTGTCGGGCGAGGTGGATGTGATCTCGCGCTCGGCAAGCGCGACTCCGGTGAATCTGGCACGTCTGCGCGCCGGTGACATGTTCGGCGAGATGTCGCTGGTCACCGATCAACCGACCTCCGCGACGGTGCGCGCGGCGACGGCCACCACCGTACTTTTTCTGGCCCGGGAATACGTCGAGCGCTTGGCCGAGGCGGTGCCAGAGGTGCAGGCCTATTTCGAGCAGCTCGCGCTCAACCGCGCGCGCGACAACACCCTGCGCTCCGACAAGGGCGCCATCCCCAGCGAGGAATTCGAGGTTGATCTTAGTGACGTCGTGCCGATCTAGGTTGGGGAGGGCACAGAGGGCGGAGCGGAGGGCGGGGGACGCTAGGCCCTTTCGATCTCCTTGAGCTGAGCGAAGGCTCGTTCGCGAATGCGCGGATCGGGATCGCGCAGGTTGCGGATCAGCGTATCGCGGGAGAGCCTTTCGGCGCCCCGGCGTTCCTTGCTGGCGCTCGGCTCGGACGGCGCGGGGGAAGCAAAGACGGATGGCGTGCTCCTTTCTTCGGTGGAGCTGGCTGGACGCGACGCCGGCTCACAGCGTTTCCAGAAGTCGTGCACGCGCTCGGCGCGCTCGATGCTGATCTGGGTTTCCAGAACCAAGTCGAGCGCCGTGCGCGCGTCACCGCTTCGCTTCGGGTGGCCAAGCAAGGCGAGCAATTCGGCGTCGTTCCAGGCGTCCGGCGGAACGCGTCCGGGTTCGCTCAAGGCCAACTGCGCTTTGAGGGCAAGAACTTCGGCCCGCGGGTAGAAGGCCGCGCGCATGGGACCACGCACCGAGCGGAGGAGACCCTTGCGCTCGAATTCGCGAATCTTGAATTCGCTGGCGAAGCCCAAGGCTGCTGCTGCCTGTTGGCGGGTGAAGTGCCCCTCGCATCCCACCGGGGTTTGCACATGCTTTCTCGGCCGAGTTGTCGCTGGTGCCATCAGCGCCAACCCTACGCCAGGACGGCGGCGTCACAAAATTTCCGCAGGCTTCCATCGTGCCTACATCGGCCCTCAGTGCGCCATGGTGGATCGGACTTTCATCGGCTTTCCAACAAACTTCATCCAAGATTCATCGTGCTTTCATCGGGCAAGACGATACGCATCTCAGTGGAGGAATAGCGGACTTTCATCGACTTTCCATCGTGGATCCATCGTCGTTCAAGCCGAGTTCCATCGGGTATGGCTCGGCAAACAGACTAGAAGAGAATCTGATTGGCGGTCGTATCAGCGTCCAGCGACAGACAGGACGACAGATCCAGCACCATGAACTCCATGGCCTTCTCGGAGGGGTTCAAATCGCCGGCGGCGCAACAGCTGGGAAAAGCCGCGGTCTTGGCCTTGTCGTCTGCTAGGTCGCTCAGGTGCGTGCTGACGTCGCCCGAGTCCACGTGCAGGCCGGTGTACACGAAGCGGCCGCACAGGTTGGTCGCGTCGGTGGAGCGGCGATCAACGACCTGACCACTGCTCGTCAGATTGAAACTTAGAAAGTGCGCGTAAGCGGCAGCTCCGGCGGTATCGGCCGCCGAGGCCGGCTGGTAGAGCCAGCGCTGGGCCGAGGGCGCTGCGGCCAGCTCGTCAACGGCCGTGCGTTTGATGTCGCCCACCAGGGGAAGCGTTCCCAGTGCCTGGGAAGCCTTCACCGCCACCAGCCACTGTGCGAAGTCCCTGCCCTTGGCGAAGGACGTATCCACCAGCGCCTGGGCGGTCGTACTGGCGGGTACTGCCGAGCTCGACGGATCCGCCGCGTCGACATAGGGGAACCAACTGGCCACATCGGCCCCAACCGGAGACGGCACAGCCACACTGCTTTGGCTATCCGGCTTGGGCGGGAAGGAACGGATCCAGGCCGAATTGTAGTGCTCACCGAGCACGCGCCCGCCGCTCGACAGGTACTTGACCAAGCTGGCCTTGGCCGTGTCGGTGATGGGGTTGGGCAGGGTCCGGGTCGGATCCGCGGCGGACTGGTTGCCCGCGCAAGCCAGCAGGACCAAATCGTATTTCGAAAGCTGATTGATATCCGACCAGAAAGCCGCCGCATCGGGAAAGGCAGCCCCGCTGCTCACCCCTGGGTCGTAGCGGCCACTGGGGTCGGAGCCAAGCGCAGGTGGCTGGTTGTAGAGATTGACGGAGCCTGTTCCGTCGGGGTTGGTGAATTCGCTGGCATCCACGCCCATGCGCAAGAGCAGGCACTGCAACCTGTCGGCTGCGCCTGCCGCGATGGCTATCCTAGGCAACGAGGTCTTCTTGCCGTCGCTGCGGCTGCGCGGCAATCGGGTCGATTCAGGATCGCCGATGGGATTGTCCACACAGGCGTTGTTGATGTCGATGTAGCTCATGCGTCGCCACTTGCCGAGCTGAACCACGATGGGGATCTGTCGGCCCACAGGGGCTTGTCGGATGGTGAAGGAGCCGTCGGGGCCGGTCACCGCGCCCGCGATGGGGCTGCCCGATGGTTGCGCGCACCGCCCGCACAAATTGCCAGGGCCCTGGACGATGTCGCCGATTTGGTCAGGTTGGTCCGGGATGTAGACAACGGCGCCGTAGACAGGGGTTTTTCCGGATGGATCGAAGACCGTGCCGCTCACCGTGGTCCCCACGTACGCGTTGCTGCACTTGGGAACCAGGCACGAATAGCCCGAGCCGTTGCATTGGGCGGGCCCTTGGCTGGTGGTGATCATGATGCTTCCGCCCGCTCCGCTTGTGGCGCCGCCTGAACCCATGTTCACGGCGCCGCCAGTACCACTCGGTGCTACACCTGAGATATTGGCCGAGGTACACGCGAGTGTGAACAGCGCGGGGACGATCAGCAAGCAGGCCGGTCTGGTTGCGGACCATCGCCGCGGGCAGGCCTGATGTGGGGTAGGAATCGTCAACACGTCTCCGCTACTGCGATCTTTCGCACTATTCGCTGCTGCCATCCAGGCATGTTTGACCGCTTCCGTGCGACCCATCACGGCGCGCTGGTCCCACACGGCGCGCATACGGCCTTTGCCTTTACCTCACTTGACCGTTAAGCTCTCCTTCCCGTGAGGATCTCATGATGCGCTTGCTTCGTTTCCTCTGTCTGATGTGCCTGCTCGCGGCTTCCAGTGTGGCCCACGCCGGGCCCAAGTCGGGTAGCAGCTTCGGCGGCCTCAGCGGTTTCCGCTCGGGTTCGGGCAGTGCCTCGCGCGGCCTTTCGCGCAGCTCGGGCAGCTACGGCGGCGGATCGAGTTTCGTATTCCTGCCCAGCTTCGGCTGGGGCTACGGCGGTTGGGGCTTTGGCGGCGGCATGGGCATGGTGGGCAGCCTGATGCTGGTGGGCATTGTCTGCTTCGGCGCGGTCCTGGTGGTTCGTTCGATGCGGCGGGCTTCCCGTCGCGGAAATCTGGGATACCGCACCGACAATGATGAATACGACGACGTGGCGACCTCGATGGATCGCTCGTTCGTCTACAAGATTCAGCTCGGCCTCGGGCGTTCCGGGCGTGGCGTGCAAAAACGACTCGAGGAATTCGCCAGCACGGGCGACACCTCGTCCGAGACGGGGCTGGCCGAGCTCCTGCGCCAAACGGCCCTCGAACTCATGCGCGAAAAGGACGCCATTCGCTACGGCCTGGTCGAACCGGCGGGTCCGTTCAGCCTGACCAACGGCGAAGCGAAGATGAACGGCGCCGCCATGGCCGAGCGTTCGCGTTTCCAGCTCGAACGCGTGCGTGGATCGGAGGGCAAGGTGCGTCGCTCCGAGGCGGCAGAAACGGTGGGTAAAGAGGCGCTCGAATTTCTTGTGATCACCATTCTGGTGGCCACGCGTGCCCCAATTGACCGGATGACCAAGGTCGAAGATCGCTCCGCGCTCGAAGGCGTGCTGTCCGAGCTGGGCGGCGTTCCCGCCAGCGCCCTGCTTGGCCTCGAGGTCGTGTGGACGCCCGCCGACCCCGACGACTCGCTCACCGAAACCGACCTCATGACCACCTATCCCGAGTTGCGGAGCATGTGAGATGCCGCCCCTGGCCCACGCTGCACCGCTGTGGCGCATGATTCTCGACGCCACCATCTTCGGCGTCACAGGTATCGCCCTGCTTATCGTGGGCTACTACATCTGGGAGCTCGTCACCCCCTACAACCTGCGGCGCGAGTTGCAGGAAAACAAGAACCTGGCCGTGGCGGTGGTTGCGGCTTCCTTCATCGTTGGCATGGCCATCGTGGTCGCCGCCGCTCTCGTCCACATAGGATAGCCATGCCGACGCAACAGAATCACACGGTGAGCGCCCTTGTCTTGATCCGCACGAGGGGTGCGGATAGATTGTTGAGGAGCGAGGGTGCCGGGCACGATGCATAAGCTGCTCATCGAGGACGATGAAGGGAAGACGGTTGCCGTACCCCTCATTCGCGAGGAAATCACCATCGGGCGCACGGATGGCAACACCATCCGCCTGACCGAGCAAAACGTCTCGCGCAAGCACGCGCGCCTGACCTTGCGCAATGGGGTGCTCAGGATCGAGGATCTGGGCAGCTACAACGGCACCAGCCTGAACGGCAGTGCGCTTTCCGGTGTGGCCAGCCTGAAGGATGGCGACGTCATCCTTATCGGCGACTACCGCCTCGGCATCCAGGAGGATCGTTCCAGCCAGGCCGTCCCCGCATCGTCGTCGTCATCGGAGGGCACCCCGGCGGCGCCGCCGGTTGAAGCCATGATGGATGGGCAGCCGACCATTCCCATCAGCACCATGGTCGCCCAGGCCGCGGCGGCAGCGCCCACCGCCTTCTCCGAACCTCCGGCCCGGCTGGTCATCACCAGTCGATTCATGTCCGGGACTGAATTCGTTCTCGATCGCCCCTCGCATGTGGTGGGCCGCACCGGCGAAAACGACATCATTATCAACCACAAGTCGATCTCGCGGCACCACGCCAAGATCGTGCACGAGGGAAGCCGCTACGTCATTCTAGACCTGGAAAGCGCGAACGGCGTTCGCGTGGGTGGTACCGAAGGCGACCGTATCGAGCTGCAATCCGGCGACGTCATCGAGCTGGGCGAGGTTCGCCTGCGCTTCCTGTCGGGAGACAGCGCGCTCTTCGACGAGCCGCGGGCCTGGCACAAGAACAAGAGCCTGCTGGGGCTGGCCGTGGGTGGTGGCATCGCCGGTTTGGGATTCTTGCTCTACTTCGCTTTCTCGGGGGTTCCCAAGCAAGACGCCAAGGTCGCGCAGGTGGACAACAAACCGCCGGTGGCACCCACGGTGCAGCCCACACCGCCCACGCCACCGCCGCCCGTCGAAGAGCCCAAGCCCACCGAGCCCTTGGTGCCCGTGGCGGAGTTGCTCGCCCAGGCCAAGAAGGACGCACAGGCGGAAAAGTGGGAGGAGGCGCTGGCGCTGCTCGGCAAGGTCATCGCGCAAGAGCCGGGGTCGACCGATGCGGCCAACCTGCGCAAGGCCATCGAAGCGGAAAAGCAATACAGCGACAAGCTCGTGGCTCTCAAGGCAGCCATGGCCAACAAGGAGTTCGAGACCGTCCTGCAAGGGACGACCGAGTTCCCCGACGAGAGCATGTACAAACCGCGCGCGGTCGAGCTGCACAAGAGCGCGCAAATTCAGTTCGTGGCGACCCATCTCGAAGCCGCCAAGACCAAGCTCGCGGCCAACGATTGCGAGGAAGCCCGTCGCGAGGCCGAATTGGTGCTTGGCCTAGAGGCGAAGAACAAGAAGGCCGTGGCCGTGGTCAAACGCTGCGAGGTCTTGGCCAAGCAGGCTGCTGCAAGCGCTGCTGCCGCCGAGGCACCCAAGCCCGAACCGGTTGCCGTTGCGCCCAAGCCAGCCCCCGAGCCCGCCGCACCCAAACCTGCGCGCCGACCTGCCGCGGTTCCCGTGGCTGCCCGAGCACCCAAGCCCAAGCCCGCCGCCGTCGAGCCTGCCAAACCCGAGCCTGCCCCAGCCGCCGCCGATCCGGACAAGCTCATCAAGGATGCTCAGCAAGCGTGGTTCCGTGGCCAATACGCGGTCGCTATCGATTCAGCCCGCAAAGCCCTGCGCGTGAAGCCGAACCTGACCAATGCCTACCAAATCATCGCGGTCTGTTCGTGTGCCCTGCACGATGCCGATTCGGCCGCCAAAGCCTTCGAACGGCTCGACGAGCGCAACAAGCTGTACGTCAAGTCGTCCTGCCAGAAGAACGGGATTAGCTTCTAGCTGGTCCGCCCGATTCCCTGTGCTTCCTGCGCCTGGCGTCGGGAACCAGGACACTGCCGGATAATTGGGAATCTGTGCTACATTATTCCCCCCGCATGGCCAACGAGGCTCAGCCGCTCATCCGACTTGTAGCAGCCGTTATCGAACGAGATGGCCGCTATCTGATTACCCAGCGGCGCTCCACCGCCGTGCTGCCTGGTCTCTGGGAATTCCCGGGCGGCCGGGTCGAAGAGGGCGAGACCGACGAACAGGCGCTACGGCGGGAACTTGGCGAACGGCTTGGCACCGAGGTGGAAGTCAAGGCTCGGATGGCGCATCGGGTCCACGACTACCATGGCTACTCGGTGGATTTGAACCTGTACCAGACATCGATCAAGGAAGGCCAGGAGCCGCAGGCATTGCGCGTGGCCGAGGTACGCTGGGTGCCCTCGAACGAGTTCGAGAAATACCCGTTTCCGGCCGCGGATCAGGCCACCACCGACCTGCTGCTCGGCTTCCGACGTTAATGATGGGAACCCTCAAAGGGTTCGCTTCGCCCTCGGCACCCACCTCCCACCCTGCCTCCCCCGCGCTTCGCGCGGCCTCGCCAAACCCTCCCGCGCTCTGGCGGAGCCGCGAGGGCAAGGGCGTGGTGGGGGAGGCCCCGAAGCACCGACGGAGTCGGTGGGCAAAGCCCGGCTCCGCCAACGCGGTCATGGGAACCAACCGGTAGCTAACTAGGGAGCCGGGGCGCAGAAGCGAACGACCGTGTTCGGAGTGGCGTTGGCCACCAGGGCGATGCTGCCGTAGGTGCTGGAAGCCGGGGTCCAGTTCATGGCCTCGATGCCGGCTGCACGGCACACGTAGCCGCCGCGGCAGTCACCATTGCTGCCGCAGTTCCGTTCGCAGTAGCGCCGCTCGGAATTGCGAGGCACGCAGTAGCTGTGGGGCACGTCAGGCACGCACAGGTCATCGCTGGTGCAATCCGCGTCCGTCGTGCACGGCGGCATACCCGATGTTTCGTAGGGGAAGATGCGGATGCAGACGGCCTCGGATGGGCAGGACTTCTCGTCGCAGCCATTGACCGTGCAGTAGCCGCCCGGTTGCGAGAGGTCGCAGTCGCGCGTGCCGTCTTGCGCACAATCCACGTTGGTGGCGCAGTCATCGCCGATCTCCTTGCCACAGGCAGGGGCAAGGAGCGCAAGCAGGAAGCAGGTGACGGCGAAGCGGGGCACGGCGGGAGTATTGGACATAACCGGGTCAAGAATCAACGAAGGACTGCCCCAAGGACCATGGTGAGCAAGAATCCGAGCACCACGCCGGTGGACGCCGTGCCTTCGTGGCCGTGGCTGTGCGACTCGGGAATGACTTCGTTCGAGGTGACGTAGATAAGGATTCCCCCTGCCAGGGCCAGCACAAAGGGCAGGGTGGCAGCGGCGGAGGCGGAAAGCGCGTTGCCCAGCAGGGCACCGAGCGGCACGGCCAAGCCGCTGGCCGCAACGACAAGCAGCCCGCGCAAGGGCGGAACCCCCGAGAGGCGCAAGGGAGCGCCCATGACCACGCCCTCGCAGATGTTCTGGATGCCGACCGAGATGACCAGTAGCCAGCCCAGGCGCGAGCCGTGGCCAGAGGCGAAACCCGCGCCGATGGCCAGGCCCTCGGGAATGCGGTGGATGCTAAGCGCACCGACGATGGCGTAGCTGCGCCGGAGCTCGTCGGACGATGGGTGCGGGTCGTGGCCTTCCAGACCGATGTGGCCGTGGTGTCCGCCGGCGTGGCGGTGAGGGATGAAACGATCCATGAGCGCCGCCACCACCACACCGACAAGGAAGCCCAGCACGACCTTGACCAGCACCACACCGTCGAGTCCGGCTGGGCCTTGCACGCCCTCAAGCGCCTCGGTCAGCAAGCCCAGCGTCGCGGCGGCCAGCATCAGACCCGCGCCTAGCCCCAAGATGCCGTCGTAGGCCCGCCGAGGAAGGCGGCGTAGGAAGAAGAATGGGAAGGCGCCCAGGCCAGTGGCCAGTCCGGTTAGACCTGCAGCGGTGAGGGCTTGCAGCATGCGAGGCCTGTTCTTAGCACGCCCAAGCGGGAGCGTTCGAGTAAGCTGCCTGGGCCATGGTTGTCTATCTGGGATTGGGCTCGAACCTCGGCGACCGGCGGGCCGAGATCGCCCAGGCTGTCCACGCCATGGCCCAGCTGGGCCGCGTGGCGGCAAGCAGTAGCCTCTATGAGACCGAACCCGAGGGTGGGGCGGACCAGCCGGAGTACTTGAACGCGGTGGTGCGGGTCGACACCGAGCTTTCCGCGCGCTCTCTCCTGCAGGCGTGCCTGGACATCGAGCGCAGGCAGGGGCGCGTGCGTCCCACGGGGATGGCCAAGGCCCCGCGGACCCTCGACATCGACCTGCTTCTCTACGGTGCGGCCGTGATCGAGGAACCAGGACTCAGCGTTCCCCATCCCTCGCTGCTGTCGCGCCCTTTCGTGCGCATTCCGCTCGCCGAGGTGGCACTTCCAGGCCTACGCCATCCGGTCAGCGGCGAGCCCCTCACCGAGTGCCCGCCCGACAGCACCGTTAGAAGGATCGATCAGTTGGCGTCTTCGCCGGTCGGGGGCTCTTCGTAGGTGACCTCGACCTTCCATTCCTTGGCCAGCCATTCGAGCAGGGCCGATTCCCGTCCTTCCACCGAATCGGTCATGGCGGCTTCGATCACCGTGCCGTAAATGACCTCGCGCGCTTCCTGGCGCCCGATGGTCGAAAGAAAGGTGCGAAGCGCCTGCTCGTCGGGGAAGCGTTTGTCGACCTCCTCCACGGCCTTGCGATAGGACGCATCGCCGATGGCCTCGACGATGGCTTCGATTTCCAGCTCTTCATCCTCGGTCACGTGGCCGCTGGCCAGAACCACGAATTCAAGCAATCCCGCCAGTGCCAATTGTTCTTCTTTGTTGAGGTCCGCAAGTTCCATCGTGGTCTCCTTTCCCAATCCTACACCAAGGCGGAAGACTTGGCGGCGTTGCCAAGTGGCGGAATTCACGTGAAATGACCCGCGACGGCGAGGATAATCGGCGTTCTCCTCGATGAAACCCGTCAAGAACATCCTCATCACCATGGGCGACCCTGCCGGCATCTCCGGCGAGGTCATCGTCGGCGCGCTGGCCAAGCTCGCCCGGCCCACCTCGGCTCTCGCCAAGCAGATTCGCGCGCTCCTGGTCGAGCGGCTGGCGAATCTATATGTCGCGGGCGATGGCCAGGTGCTTGCGCACGCCAAGCACATCCTGCGCGCCACCCTCCCGGTCGAGGTCGTCGATGGTTTTGCCAGCAAGCTACAAGCACCAACGCGCATCGCGCTCTTCGAGCTCAGCAAGATCGCCAAGTCGGGATTTCGCTTCGGCGTTCCAGCCTATGGCCGCGAGCAGCTCGACTACCTCGATTTCGCCATCGAGAAGGCGCGGCGCGGTTCAGTCGCCGCCATCGTGACTGGGCCCATGACCAAGGAGGCGGTGGCCAAGGTCGAACCTGGCTTCGTCGGACACACCGGCTACCTGGCCGAGGAGCTCGGCGTGCACGACGAGCGCATGGCCTTTCTCACGCCCGACTACATCCTGGCCCTGCAAACCACGCATATTCCACTCGCCGACGTGGCCAAGAATCTCACCCAGCAGGGCATCGCTACCACCATCGCGATGCTGGCCGCGGCCGGGCGCAAGTATTACGGACGCAAGCTGCCAGTGGCCGTGCTCGGACTCAACCCGCATGCGGGCGAACACGGCCTGCTCGGTTTGGAAGAAGATCGCATCATCGTGCCAGCCATGGAGCGGGCGCGCGGCCTAGGCTTTACCTGCGACGGGCCGTTCCCGGCCGATTCCTTCTTCATCGCGCGGGTGAAGCGCTACAAGCTCATCTTGGCCATGTACCACGACCAAGGTTTGGTCGCGGTCAAGCCGGCCTTTCCGCGCGTCTCGGTGAACGTCACCTTGGGACTGCCCGTGGTGCGCACGTCCGTGGATCACGGCTCGGGCTACGACATCGCCGGCAAGGGCAAGGCCGACGAAACCAGCATGCTCTACGCCATCAAGGCAGCCTTAGAGTTGACCAGAACTTGAGCGAGCGCCGGGGACGCGGCGCGGGTTTCTGCGCCGGCCTTCCGCCGCGGGCGCGCCAACAGTACTCGCGCAACATGCGCTGGTGCAGGTTGGCCATGCCGGTGAAGCGAACCCCAAGGCCGTAGAAATAGTCGTCCAGGGAGTCGCGGCAGGTTTCGCCCGCGGCCCAGATGGTTTCGCCAAGGGCGGGCAGCTCGAATTCCAGTCCCACCGGCGTGCGCGGCGGATAGGGGTGCTGGACCAAGGCGTTGAGGTAGAGCCCGCTTTCGCTGATGTCCACGGCCACCGCGCGCTGGGGCTGATCCAGGACGTAGGCGCTGACGTAGAGCTCGAGCGGGATGCGTGAATCGAATCGACGGTTGTCGAAGAGAGATTGCTGAGTCATGACGATCTCCAGGTGGTTTAATGTAGGATATTAAACCACAGAAGGTTACACGTCAAATGACACGCCCACTCAACGTTTCAGGCTGGAGGCGGCGGGGAAAGAGGTGACGGGCTGAACCACGCGCACAGGAGGTTGCTCGCTCTTGGTGCGAATGCGCGCGATCCATTCGATGGCCGCGCCCGACGCCGGGGGCATGATCACCGTCGCCTTGAGGCGGCCCTCGCGCACCAGGCGCTGGCCGAAGGTTTGCGACCCATCGCAACCCGTGATGAACGCGGCGCCCAGCGGGAGATCTTTTTGCGAGGCAACGTCGCGCAGGGCCTGCCGCACGCCCAGCGCCATCTCGTCGTTGTGGGCCACGAACATGCCCGGCAGCTCCGAGTCCGAGCTGAGATCCGCAGCCCAGCGCGCGACGGCCATGCGGGCACGCTCGCTGGTCCAATCCGCATTCAGCTCGATGAGACTGAAATCGGCGGCCAGGATCTCTTTCAGACCCTCCAGCCGCTGCATGGCCGTGACGGCGTTGAGCGGGCCGGTCACGCACAGCACCTTGCCCGCGTTCCCGACCAAGGCGCGCACCTGCCGGCCGTGGATGCGGCCGATCTCCAACTGGTCAGGCGTCACCACGAAAATCGCGCGGCTAGGGTACTGCGCGCGGATCTCGTCGATAAACATGCCCTCGTTCAAGAGCGCCCAATCGATCCCAGCTTCGGCCGCCTCGCGCACCATGTCGGGCAGTACATCGTCGCGTACCGTGCTGACCAGGATCGCCGCAAGCTTGGTGGCCTGTGCGTTCTTGATAGCCGCGTGAATCTGCTCGACCTGCCGGTTGGCATCGTTCTGGGCCGATTCGATAAGGATCTCGAAGCCCTGCTTTTTGGCCTCGCGCAGGCCAACTTCCTTGAGCCGCTGCTGGTAGTCGTTGTCGTTGGAGCGGAGAAACAGCCCGATGGTGCCCAGCATGGGGGTATTTTTGCACAAATGAGGGGCTTTCGCCGAGGGTCTATTCACGATCTTTTGCAGCTGGCGGGGTTGTTTTCGGCTGGCATAGTGTTCATCGCAGGGTGAGTGGTGGATAATAGCGGCCATGCAAGCGATGATTCTCGCTGCCGGGCGCTCGTCGCGCCTGGGATCCATGGGGTTGGCGCTGCCCAAACCGCTTATGCCGGTGTGCGGGTATCCCGTTATCACTTACGGCATTGAGCTCTGCCGGCGGGCGGGCCTCCACGACATCGTGATCAACCTGCACCACCACGGCGACAAGATTGGGCAAGCCCTGGGTGATGGTTCGCGCTTCGGCGTGCGCCTGAGCTATTCGGTCGAGGAAGAGCTGTATGGCACGGGCGGAGCGCTGTGGAAGGCGCGCTACATGTTTTCCCCCGGACCGGTGCTGGTCTTGAACGGCAAGGTCGCGGCGGACATCGATCTGGGTGCGGTCGTGGCCGCGCATCGCCAAGCGCCCCAAGGCACCGTGGCCACCATGGTGGTGCGCGAAGATCCCAATCCCGAGCTGTGGGCGCCTATCGGTGTGGACACCGCTGGCGCGGTGTTCAGCATTCGCGGCAAGCGCGCCGAACGCACGGCGCTGGGCAAGGTGCTGCCGCGCATGTTTGCCGGCATCCACGTGGTCGAACCCGGCCTGCTCGACCGGCTGCCCGAAGGGGTTTCGGATGTCATCGGCGACGCCTACATTCCGGCGCTCATGGCGGGGAACCGGATTGCGTCTCTCACCATGAAGGGCTACTTCGCCGAGCACTCGACGCCCGAGCGCTACCTGGCCGGCAACCTCGATCTCTTGCAGAATCCGTCGGTCCTGCCGCAGGCACCGGGGCCGCTGGTGGGCGTGGATGACGGCGCGCAGGTGGACAAGAGCGCGCAGATACGCGGCCCGGTGCGCATCGCGGCTGGCGCCATCGTCGAGGCCGGCGCCGTGGTCGGGCCGCTGGCGGTGGTGTGTGGCGGCGGGCGCGTAGCAGCGGGCGCGGAGATCGCCCGCAGCGTGGTGTGGCCTGGGGCGACGGCCAGCGGGAAGAATGTTGGCGCCGTGATCATGCCCGATGCGGTCTACGTCGCCGAAACCACGCCCGCGCCCATCGATCCTTCTCCCGCCACATAAAAGTTGACCAAGTCAGTCGGCTTTCGTTGGAGGGCCGGTGGGATTCGCCGAGCTGGGTAGGCTACACTCGGCACGTGCCGCCACGCCTTGTCCAGATCCGGCCGAAGAAGCTGGCCCCCGAATTGCGCAAGCCGAGGCCTGCCTACCGCCTGGAACGAAATCCGGTGCGTCGCTTGGCCCTGCGCCTGTGGGGCGATGCGCATGCCCTGCGCGTGTCGATCCAGCTGGCCTTCGTCGCCCTGTGCGTGTGGATCGGGATCGAATTTCACGCCTTTGTGCAATGGGGGCTGTCGGGCGGTGCGTATCCCGGTCGCCCGCCCGGCGTGGAAGGCTTCTTGCCCATCAGTGCCCTCATTGGCTTCAAACACTGGCTGGTCACTGGCGCCATCAACCGCGTACATCCCGCGGCCATGGTGATCCTGCTGGCCATCGTCTTGATGAGCCTGGCGGTCAAGAAGGCCTTTTGCAGCTTCCTGTGTCCCGTGGGCACGCTCAGCGAGTACCTGTGGCGGCTAGGTAGGCTGGTCTACCGCAAGAACCTGCTGCTGCCGCGCTGGCTCGACTATCCCCTGCGCGCGCTCAAGTATCTGCTGTTGTTGTTCTTCCTGTGGGCGGTGCTGAAGATGGATCCGCCGACCTTGGACGCCTTCGTGAACAGCCCCTACAACAAGGTCGCGGACATCAAGATGTACCTGTTCTTCGCCGAGCTGTCGGGCCTGGCGCTCAAGGTGCTGGTGGTGCTGGCCGTGCTGTCGCTCTTCGTGAAGAACGTGTGGTGTCGCTTCCTGTGTCCCTATGGCGCCCTGCTTGGCATGGTGGGTTGGCTAAGTCCGCTCAAGGTCACGCGCAGCAAGGACACCTGCATCGATTGCGAGCTGTGCACGCGCGCTTGCCCGTCGGACATCCGCGTGCACACCGCGGGCCGAGTGTGGAGCGACGAATGCACGAGCTGCCTGGAATGCGTGGCCGCCTGCCCGGTCAAGGACACCCTGGAGGTGCGGGCGCGCGGCAAGGCCGTCTCGGCCCGCATGATCGCGGCCATTGTCGTAGGCATCTTCCTCGGTGTGACCGGCCTGGCCATGCTGACCGGTCACTGGCAGAACCGCATCGCGCCCGACGAGTATCTGCTGCGCTTCACGCGCCTGGATTCACCCATGTACCAGCACGCGCGCGGCCATGTCCCCGCTTACGGGCCGGAGGACTAGTCCCCCAGCCCAAGTGCAGAAGAGGTGCAGACTACGGCAGGAACTTGATGTTGGTGATGGTCACATCGATAGGACAGGAGGTGGCACCACCGTCGACGCTGGTGTTGATATTGGTGCCGGTGAACTGCCACTGAATGCCGACCACTTGCTTGGCGTTGGCCGTCGACCAGTTGGAGAAGTCGCTCAGCTTTTTGGTGATGGTCGTCGCGGTCGTGATGGGGGCGCTGACGTCCACGATCTTTTGAACCACGGGGAAGCCGTAGCAACTCCCGGCGGACGAGTCGCAGCCTCCGGGGGGCGTCTGGGTGGTCGGCCGCTGATCGAAGGTCTGAATCTGCATCTCGAGATCGCAGCCGGGTGCGCCCGAACCTGAGATGTCGAACTGGACCTGCGTGAAATTGGCCACGGTGGCGCAGACATTGAAACCAAGTCCGCCGCCCGAGTAGTCGCTGGGAAACACGGAGCCGGTCAAGTGCAGACCCTTGGGCGTTCCCTCAACCGCTGCCGATACTTTTGAACCATTGGTTCCGCTGTAGCCGAAGACTACGCCGTTCAGGGCCGGACTTGAACCCCACTTGGGGGAAGTCCAGTCGCTGAAGTCCGTGACCACGCCGCTGCTCGGTTCCACTGCGGCCGAGCAGTTGAGCCCGGTGCTGCCGCCGGCACCCGTCGCACCGCCCGCGCTGGTCGTGCCACCCGCGCTCGATCCACCGGCGCTGGTGCCGCCGGCGCTGGTGGTGCCGCCGGTGCTGCTCGGGCGTTTGCCGCTCGAACCACCGCAGTTTATCGATAGCGTTGCGAAGGCCAAGCAGCCCATCGCTGCGGTTGAAACCCAATACACCTTTGCCGCCGTTCGCATGGGGAGTTTCCTTTCTCTAAGAAGTCGATCCGAAGTGTCGTTCCTCCTATCAGCCCTGGCATGGCCAGACAAGGCGTCGGCATGCTTTGCGTGCGCTGAGCGCGCGTTTTTCAGTGTCCAAGCTTTGCAGCTGCGCAAATCTGGCCAAGTGCTAGCATCCTTGGCTATGGCATTTCGAGACGTGGCAGTTTCCTCCGTGGTTGCGGCCATCGTGGCCGCTGGAACAACCTTCGCCCTTCACCGCACGGTGCTCTCGCGCGAGGCGGTCGAGGTGCCCTCGGTGCTGGGCCTGCCAGCGCAGAGTGCGCGCGCGCTCATCGAGAGCCGCGGCCTGATGTTCGTGGTGGGCGAAGAGCGCGAGGACGCCAAGGCGCCCGCGGGCAACATCGTGGCGCAACGGCCGATGGAAGGTTCGCGCATCGAGCGCGGGCAGGCGGTGGACGTGTCCGTGGCCAAGGCGCCCGCGCTGATCAAGGCGCCAGGCTTGGTTGGCATGACCCTGTCCGAGGCCAAGCTGCGCGTTGAAACGGCCAAGCTGGCTTTGGGCAAAGTCGTGGAGGAAAACAGCCCCGAGGCCAAGGCGGGCAACGTGATCTCGCAAAGCTGGGCCGAGGGCAGTGAGATCAAAGTCGGGACGGCCGTCGATCTTGTAGTCTCCAAGGGCGTGGGCACGATCGCCGTGCCCAGCGTGGTCGGCCGGTCGTTGTCCAAGGCCAAGGACGAATTGCAGAAGGCCGGCTTCACCGTGGGCAATCTGAAATCGCGCTCCGACGAGGATCATTCCGACGGCTTGATCTTGGAACAGACCCCGGCCGCGGGTCAGCAGGCGCCCAAGGGTTCGCCCGTGGATCTGGTCGTGAATAGAACCTAGCCGCTCGAACGCTGTGCCGCGGGCGTGGGCATGCCAGGATCCGGGCCCGCGACCACCAGGTTGCGCCCGCCGCGCTTGGCGGCGTAGAGCGCCCCGTCCACGCTGGCCAGGAGCATCTCCGCCGTGGCTGTGGATCCCGGTTGCAAGGTCGCGTGACCGGCGGAGGTGGTCACGCGCAGGACCGAGCCGCTGCCGATTTCGTGCACCGCCTCGGCCACGCGCCGGCGCAGACGTTCGGCCACGATGGCCGCCCCGGGCGCGTCGGTGCTCGGCAACAGCAGCACGAATTCCTCGCCGCCGTAGCGTGCGGTGACGTCGGTGGGCCGCATGCGCCCGCCCAGCACCTTGGCAACCCCGGCCAGCACCTTGTCACCGGCCTGGTGGCCATAGGTGTCGTTCACGTTCTTGAAGTGATCGATGTCGAAAAGGATGAGGCTCAGCGGCGCACCATCACTCTTGGCCTGGGCCATCTTCTGGGCGAAGGCGTGATCGAAGTAGGCGCGGTTGTAGAGCCCGGTCAGACCATCGCGCTGCGCTTCGTGCTCCAGGGATTTGGCCTTGGCTTCCAGCGAGCCCATGGCCTCGCGGGCATCGTGGACCTGCCGATTGGCGGCCAGGGCCAGAATGAGCAGGGTTTCCTTGGCCTGGTCGAGGATGGCCGAGAGCTCTTCGGGCGAGCCGATTTCAACGTCGAAGTAGTTCGCCACTTCTTCGCTTCGCTTGGCCACCTGCCGCATGGTCACGTCGAGCTTCTGGTCGTCGATCTGCAACAGATGCGAGGACGATTGCCGGAGCGCCTTCATTGCAGCCGCGGCGTCTTGCTCGATCCACACGTCGGCAACCTCGCCCGAGATGGCCACCAGGCGAACCAGGTGGGCAATATCGGGATGCGTGCCTTCCGGAAGCCGTTCGGGCGTGTGGCTGCCAGCGATGGCCGCGCACAGGCTTGGCGGAAGTTTCCAGCGTTCGGCCAGCCAGGCGCCCAGGGATGCGTGATCCTCGCCGTAGAGCGTCCGTTCACCCTCGGCAAGCGATTCATGGCGAATACCAGGCCGGGCCAGGGTGAGGTAGTCAGGGCCTGACAACTGGCGCAAGGCCAGGATGCCGATGTCCTGCAGAAGTGCCCCCAGGAAGGCTTCTTCGCCTAGCCGATAGTTGGTGGACGTGGCCAGTTCCCGGGCCGCCACCGCCGACAGCAAAGAGCGCTTCCAGAACCAGGTGAGGGCTTTCTTGTCGCGCGTCTGCAGGCCCTTGACCAAGGAAAACGACAGCGCCAGGGGGCGAACAGCGGACAGGCCGAGCAGGCAGATGGCGTGGGAAACCGTGCGCACCTGGCTCTTCAGGCCGTACATGGGCGAGTTGGTCAGACGCAGGATCTTGGCCGATAGGGCGGGGTCGCTGCCGATGAGCTTGGCGATGGCGTCCATGTCGGGCTCCTCGCGCTGGCACAAGTCGAGGATCTGGATCGCAACCGCCGGCATGCTCGGCAGGTCGGCGCACTTCGCAAGCTTTTCCCTCACACCGATGCCCATGGCTTGAAGTGAATCTTCGGCAGGGTGGCCAGGCTTCTGTAGGCGAACGCAGGAAGCCGCGGCAGGCTGCTGGGCGTGCTCGCGCAAGCAGGCTATGCTCGGCAGCCATGACCCAACCCCCGAAGACCGCCGAGCACGTCCACTTCCTGCGGCAGTTGCGGCTATTTCTCGAAGAGATCTGCTGCGAGATATGCCGTTTTCAGGTGGTCGGGCATCACGACCTGGGCGCTGAAGGCGTGGAGATTGCGCGTGAGGTCGACCTGGGTGTGCCTGGCGCGTTTGCCGACGTCGTGGTGCGTTCGCCGGGCCGGCCGCCCATTTTCGTGGAAGTGAAATACGGCTACGCCAGCGATCGCATGGTCGAGCACTTCACGCGTAAGTACCAGCAGCCCTCGCCCACGGTCCCGGACGCGGATCGCATCATCGTGGTGGTCGATCGGGCAGAGCGCGCGGACTGGACGCAGCTGGAAGCGCGCCTGCGCAAGGTGACGAACCCCAAGCTGAAACTGGAATTCTGGGATGAGGCCCGTCTGCAAGAGCTGGTGGCCGAGTGTTTTGGCGTGAAGCTCGGGGCCATGACCAACGAGGGTCTGAACGAGTTGCGCAACGCCATCGACGATATCAAGTGGTGCTGGGCCTTCGGCGAACGGCACGTGGAGAGCCCGCTCAAGACCTCCCTACTTTGGCACTTCGGCTACTCGCGCCTGCTCCAGCTGCACAAGGTACACAAATTCGCGCCCGAAGAGATCCTGCCGCCGCGAAGATTTCGCAACGCCGTGGTCTTGCTGGCCGACCTGTCGTCGTTCTCCAGTTTCGTGCGCGACACCCGCGACGACGAAGTCATGCGCAACGCCCTGACGACGTTCTACTCGAACTCGCGCTACGCCGTCATCAACACCGGCGGCATGATGTGCCAGTTCGTGGGCGACGAGGTGCTGGCCATGTTCGGCGTGCCCGATGTGCAGGACGGCTACGCCCAGCGCGCCCTCGAGTGCGCGCGTTCGTTGTTGCAGATTGGCAGCTCGGTTTCCAACCGCTGGCAGCGCGAGATCGATCGTATCCAGCCCTCGGGCGGCGTGCACATCGGCATGGCCATGGGCGACATCCAATCCGTGCTCTACCGCCCGTTCTGCCGCAGCCACGTGGGCATCGTGGGCGATGCCGTCAACCTGGCCGCGCGCCTGCTGTCGCAAGCCGCGACCAACGAGATCGTCGTGTCCAACACCTATTTCCAGACCCTGTCCGACCGCGACCAGGGCGGTTTTCAGGAGATGGAGCCGCTGGAGGCCAAGAACGTCGGCCTCATCAAGGCCTGGAAACTTGAGCAGCGATCAAGCTACTCGACCCGCGGGGCGTGAGAACCCTAACCACAGAGGACACAGAGAACACAGAGTCCGGACCGGAAAGGGATGGGCTCGGAGCCGGATCCGGAAACCCATCACCTTCGCTCTCCGTGTCCTAGCTATTTCACAATCACGCCGCAGGCGATGCGATCACCCGCGTTGCCGGCCGGATCGGTCTTCATGTCGTCGGGCTTGGCGTGGATCACCAAAGCCGTGCCGCCGCCCGTGTACAGCGAGTGCGCGTCCGAACCCAGATTCACGCCCTTGTTGACGATGGTGGCCCGGGCATTGCCCTTCTCGTCGGCCGTGAAATTGAGCATGTCACCCGCGTGCGATCCCTCGGGATTCTCAAGCCCGTGCTTCTTGGCCTCGGGATTGAAATGGGGCCCGGCCGATTTGAAATCCGGCCCATCGCATTTGGCGTTCTGGTGGAAGTGAATGGCGTGTTCGCCGGGAGCGAGCCCTTTCAGATCGAGCTTGAGCGAAACGCCCGGTCCGGAGGATTTGATGTTGACCGTTCCAACATCCTTGCCGGCGGCGTCCTTGATGTTGACCGTGATACCGTTCGACTTGGCACTGCCGGTGGCGGGTGCAAGCGCGAACAGTGAGATGAGGAAGCAGAAGAGGATGGCTTTGCGCATGGCCAGAGCTTAGCGCCGATAGGGGTTCAGTCCAGCACCAGGGCATTGAAGGCCGAGAGCAGGCGGCGGACGGCATCCAGCGCGGCGAACTCGCTGGGCTTCTTTCCCCGCGCCAACTGCACCACGCTCTCAGCGGCTGACATGACATCGCTGACCCCGGTGATGCGTCCCACGTCCGGCGCAGCCCCTTGTGCGAAGTCGAGCAGCGCTCGCTGGTACTCGCGCAGTTTGGCCGCGCATTCGTCGCTGCCCTGGCCTTGGGCCCTGTGCGCACGCAGCCAGCCCTGGGCGGCCAGCGCGACCCGGCGCATATGCCAGGCGGCTTTCTGTCCCTCGTCCTTGCCCTGGCGCGAGAGCTCTTCGAACTGCCAGGCCGTGCGCGCGGCGAGAAACTCGGCGCGAAAGGTCGCAGCCAGCCGACCTAGCGCATCCTGTTTCTGTCCGCCTTGGCAAGCGGTCAGGTAGCTGTCGGCCGCGCTTTGCAGCTCGGACATGGTCGGCTCCGCCGTGCCAGCCTCGCTGACCAAGCGCTGGCAGAGGGCCAGCTCTTCGCCGCGCAGGCGTCCGCGACCGGCGCTCTTCTTGCCCTCGGCACTTGCGTCGCCAGCCATGGCCAGGCAGTCGGCGTAGCGGTCGAGCTTGGCGAAGGCGTGTTCGATCTCGGCCTGCGGACGCGGATCGTCGGGATAGTCCGCGGCCAGTTCGGCGGGCAGGGGCGGCGGATCGGTGGGCGAAGGCAAGGGCAGCGCATGGCGAAGGTGCAGCGAGAGCTTGAGGCCGGGCTTGGCCTCGAACGCCAAGCGCCGGGTCACGCGTCCAGGCGACGCGGCGTTGAGCACATGGGGTGCGCCCGAATCCAGGTCCAGCTCGCGCTGGGTGGTGGGCACGTGGTCGATCTGCACGCTGGCCTGACTTGGCTCGACGGTCAGATGAATCTTGGTGATGGCGCCCCGGCGCACTGTTGGACCTTCATCGGGGCGCAGGTACGTGTACGCGACGCGAGCGCCGACGGCCAGCCCGAGCAGCAGCAGGGCCTTGACCAGGTGCGAGCGGGTGCGCGACGAGAGCAAGCGCTCGTGCGCCAAGGTCTGCTTGCCCCTGGCGGCGGCGCGCGGCCGTGCCGACTCGTCGATCGCGATCTCGCGCACGATTTCACGCGGCTCTTCGCGCGGCTCGGCGGCCGGCCGCCGGCCCGGCGCTGGGCGTGCGGTCAGGGGCCGGTCCTCGGCCAAAAGCGGCGAGGCCTCGCTGTCGGGCGGCGGCGCGAAGGGATCGGCGCTGCTACTGGCGCGATGGCGCTCGGACGGCGCGGGGGGGGCCGGCTCCTTCAGCAGCGCGATAGAAGCCGATCCCTGGGCCGCCGGACCCTCCCCGTCGACGAGCGAAATGCGCAAAGGATCGCCCACGGAAGCGGAGACCATGATCGGACTTGGCGTGACCTCGGACGAACCGCCGGAGATGGCGTCGCGCATGGCCGCCGCGCTGGGGAAACGGTTCTCGATCTCGCGATCAAGGGCGCGCACCATGGCGGCTTCCAGTGCCAGGGAAATTTCGGGCCGCAGGCTGCGCGGCGGCGGGTATTTGCCCTCGAGCAGGCCGCCCAGAATTTGCGCGTAGCCTTCGCCGACAAACGGCGTGCGGCCGCACAACATTTCGTACAGGACGACGCCGGCCGAATAGATGTCGGCGCGGTGGTCGATGGCTGCCACTTGTCCGATGGCTTGCTCGGGCGACATGTAAAGCGGCGTGCCCAAGATCGAACCCACCATGGTGCCCGAGCCCTTGGTCGTCGCCGCGGCGCCGGGAACCAGGGGAATGAGAACCTTCGAGATGCCGAAATCGACGATCTTGACGAAGTTCGGCCGCTCCTCGCTGCCGAGGACGAAGATGTTGTCCGGCTTCAGATCGCGGTGAACGATACCGTTCTTGTGCGCGGCGGAGAGCCCGCTTAGGACTTGCACCATCAAGTGGGTGGCCAGCGCAATGGGGAGCTGCGGCGTCCTTTTTAGCGTGTCGGCCAGCGACTCGCCGTCCAAGAGCTCCATCACCATGAACAAGAGGCCGTCCTGCGTGCGGCCGAGGTCGAAGACGTCCACGATGTGGGGATGGCCGATGGCGCTGGCGGCGCGCGCCTCGCGCTCGAAACGTTCACCCAGCTGCGCGTTGGCGCTCATTTCTTCGAGCAAGGTCTTGACCGCCACCCGCCTGCCCAGGGCCATGTGCATGGCTTCGTAGACCACACCCATGGCCCCACGCCCGATCTCTCGCGTGATCTGGTATTTGCCATCGAGCACATCGCCGGGCGAGAGCGACCCCGGACGCTTGGCCGCGATGGCCAGTCCCGTCAGCGGACAGACCCTGGCTTCCTTGGGATGGGAACTACCGCAGTGCGGGCACGCCACGACGCCAGGATATCAGCAGGTCACCTGCCTGTCAGGGAAGCGCCCAGCGAAGCGTCCCGACTGGGAAAGCGGTAGAAGCCCAACACATGAGGTGGTGAATTCCTAACACCTACCAGTTCATACATCAGGTGGCTCTAATGATTTCAATAGCTTGGATGCTACGTGTGTGTGGCGCGCACATTGCTGGATCCTGATTTCGCCATGGAATCGATCGCCACTTCCCGCCAGACCAACCGCATCTTCCCTCCCAACCGGACACGCACTGTGTCGGCCTTGGCCCTGCCCAAGGTGCTTCTTTGCGACCTGGACGGCACGCTGATCGACACCATGCCCATCCTGGCGGACCTGGCCACAGAAGTCATCGTCGGCATGTACGGCATCCCCAAGGTGCTGGCCCGTGAGCTTTACCTGACCACCTGCGGCCTGCCCTTCATCGCCCAGCTCGAAGACATCTTCCCGGGCGACGCGCGCAACCAGGCGGCCTCGGATCTATTCGAAAGCGGCAAGCCGGCTCGTTGCAATTCGGCGCGCATGCCGACCGACACCCGCGCGGCCCTGATCGAGCTGCAGCGTCGGGGCGTGCGCATCGCGGTCTCGTCGAACAACGGGCGCGAGAACGTGGAAACCTTCGCCAGCACCGCCGATTTCGCCTTCGACCTGGTCATGGGCTACGGCAACGGACTGTCCAAGGGCCGCCCGCACGTGCAGATGGTCGAGCGCGCCTTCGGCGTGGGCCGCGGCGAGATGCTCTTCATCGGCGACTCCCTGCACGACGGCGAGATTGCGCACGTCGAGGGCTTGCCCTTCGTGGGCGTGGCCGGCACCTTCTCGAAAGAGAGCTTTTTGCTCCGGTTTCCTGGCCAGCCGGTCGTGCACCGCTTCTCCGAGCTGCTCGGCCTGTTCGAGAGCCAAGCCGCCGCGGCCGTGGCCTCGTACTAGGACGCGCCATGAACGTCGTGCTGCTGGCAGCCGGGCTGGGAAGCCGACTCGGCACGCTCACTCGGGATCTGCCCAAGGCCCTGATTCCGGTGGCTGGCAAACCGCTGCTGCTGCATGTGCTGTCCTTTGCGGCTCGTTTGCGCCCCTCGCGCATCATCGTGGTGAGTGGCTTCTGCTTTCCGCAGGTAAGGGAAACCCTGGAAAAGTTTCGCGCTGGCGACCCGGCCGCCGCTGCCCTGCCCATCGAATTGGTTGAAAACACGCAATTTCGCGACGGCAATCTGGTGTCGCTGTTGGCCGCCAAGCCGCTCATCACCGAAGGTTTTCTGGTTATGAACGTGGACCACATCTACCGGCCCAGCATCGCCGAAGTGGTCGCGCCCGAGGTCAGCGCCGTGACCGCGTTCATCGACACCGACCGCACCCTCGGCAACGACGACATGAAGGTCGAACGTGGCAAAGGCGGCCGCATCGTTTCTATCGCCAAGACCCTGACCAAGTTCGACTGCGGCTACGTCGGCATGTCGCGCGTGCCGACCGCCCTGCTCGGTCGCTACTTCGAGGAAGCCGACCGCGCGCTGGCCGAAGAGGGTCGGGCCATCCATGTCGAACGCATCCTGGGCCGGCTGGCCAAGACCGATCTGGCCCCCGCCTGCCGCGATATCAGCGGCCACGGCTGGCTGGAAGTCGATACCCCCGACGAGCGCAAGGCCGCCGAAGCCGCGCTGGCGGCCGGTCGCTGGGCTTGATCCTGGCATGAAAGACCCCGGCCAGACCCTGTGGTTTCCCTACGCCCAGATGCAGGGGGTGGAGATCCAGAACCAGGTCGTGCGCGCCGAGGGCGTTCGTCTGCACCTGCGCGACGGACGGACTCTCATCGACGCCATCGCCAGCTGGTGGTGCGTGATCCACGGCTACAACCATCCCGAGCTGAACGCGGCCCTGCGTGCGCAGGCGGATGATTTCGCGCACGTCATGCTGGGTGGGCTCACCCACGCACCGGCGCAGCTGCTTGCGGATCGCCTGGTGGCCTTGGCGCCGCCGGGCCTGGCCCATGTATTCTTCGCCGACTCGGGCTCGGTGGGCATGGAAGTGGCCATGAAGATGGCCGTGCAGTACTGGAAGAACCTTGGCGTCGAGGGCAAGCACGCGTTCCTTTCCCTGCGCCATGGCTACCATGGCGACACCACGGGCGTGATGAGCCTGGGCGATCCCGACGATGGCATGCACCGGCTGTTTTCGGGCTACTTGCCCAAACAGCACTTCGTTTCTCCGCCCGAAGGCATGGGCGACGGGCGCGGCGAGATCCGGCGCTCGGTCGATGAGGCGCTGTCCGAGCTGGCAACGGCCCTGCGCGAGCACGCGCACGCGATCGCCGCCTTCGCCTGCGAGCCACTCATGCAAGGCGCGGGCGGATTCAATTTCTATCCGCCCGCTTACCTCACCGAGGCGAAGAGGCTGTGCGACGAGCACGGCGTCCTGCTCATCTGCGACGAGGTGGCCACCGGTTTTGGCCGCACGGGATCCTTGTTCGCGTGCGAGCAAGCCCGCATCACCCCCGACATCATGGTGCTGGGCAAGGGCCTCTCCGCCGGCTATCTCGGGCTTTCGGCGACCTTGGCGACCGACCGCGTTTTTGAGGCTTTTCTTGGCGAAAGCCATGACAAGGCCTTCATGCACGGGCCCACCTTCATGGGCAATGCCCTGGCTTGCGCCGTGGCCCTGGCCAGCATCCAGATCTTCGAGCGAGACGGCTACCTCGCCAAGATCCGGCGTATCGAAGAAATCCTGCGCGAAGAGCTGCTCGGCCTGCGCGCGGAGACCGTTGCCGAGACGCGCGTGTTCGGCGCTTGCGGTGCCATCGAGGTGCGCGACCCCTCGGCGTGGCAAGGCCTTCAGGCCTTCTCTGGCCAGCGCGGCGTTTGGCTGCGGCCGTTCGACAAGGTGGTCTACACCATGCCGGCCTACGTGATCGACGAGGCCAGTCTGCGCCAAGTTTGCCAGACAATGTCTGCCTGGTTCGGGTCAGGCTAGGGCTCCATGGCCGACGCCGCATCCGTGCTTCGCAATCGAAACGTCTTCCTGTTCCTGGCCGCCCGCTTTTGTTCGGCCATGGCGCTCATGATGTTCAGCGTGGCCGTGGGCTGGCAGGTCTATGCGCTCACCGGCAGCGCCTTCGCACTCGGCATGGTGGGTTTGGCGCAATTCCTGCCGGCGTTTCTGCTTTCCTTGCCCGGTGGTCTTGCCGCCGACCGCTTCGATCGGCGTGGCCTGCTCCTGGCCTCCTTCGCGCTCGAGGTTCTCGTCGGGGCAGCTCTGCTCGCACTCTCGCTGCATGCTTCCCCAAGCGCGATTTGGATCTTCTGCGTGATTGCCTTCATCGGCGTGGGGCGAGCCTTCATGGCCCCGGCCAATGGCTCGCTTTTGCCCCTGCTGGTTGCGCCCGCAGTCTTTCCGCGCGCGGTGGCCTGGAATTCCACCGTGTTTCAGATCGCCACCATCGCGGGCCCGGCGCTGGGCGGAATTCTCTACGTGCTTGGCCCGTGGCTGGTCTATGGCACCGGGACCGGGCTCATGCTTGCGGGCTTCACCTTCATCGCCAGCATGCGCGGCCAGTGGAAGGTCCACAATAGCTCCGCCGGCTGGAACGGACTGCTCGAAGGGGTGCGCTTCGTGTTCGCCAAGAAGGCCATTCTCGGGGCTGTGTCGCTCGATCTCTTCGCGGTCCTGTTCGGTGGGGCCACCGCGCTTCTGCCTATTTTTGCCCGCGACATCCTTCGCACCGGCCCCTGGGGTCTCGGCTTCTTGCGCAGCTCGCCCGCCATCGGTGCCGCGCTCATGGCGTTGTGGCTGGCCCACCATCCTATTCGCGGGCGCGCCGGCCGCCGCATGTTCACCTGTGTTGCCGTGTTCGGTCTATGCACCATCGTATTTGCGCTCTCGCGCAGCTTCTGGCTGTCGGTCATCACGCTCATCGTCCTCGGCGGCGTCGACATGGTCAGCGTGATCGTGCGCGGAACGCTGGTGCAGGTTTCCACGCCCGATGCCATGCGCGGCCGGGTCAGCGCGGTCAACATGCTCTTCATCGGTGCCTCCAACGAGCTAGGTGAATTCGAGTCGGGCGTCACCGCGGCCTGGCTTGGCACCGTCCCGGCCACCGTGCTCGGCGGCGTAGGAACCTTGCTGGTCGTGCTTTTGTGGCTGCGCCTTTTCCCGACCTTGCGGCGAGCCGATCGGCTGGAAAACGCCGTGGAATAGGCGAAGGCTGGCCATCGTGAGAAGTCGCATCTTTCTGGCCGCGTTCATCTTCTTGGGCGCAGCGGCGTTCAACCCCGCCACGCGCCCCGAAGAGCGCAACGCCATTCTCATCTCGTGGGACGGAGCCCTGCGCGAGCACGTGCGAGGGAATCTCGCGCGCGGCACGCTGCCCAGCCTCGCCAAGCTCGTTAGCATGGGCGCGCTGGTGGACATCGATGTCACGGGCCACCAGACCGACACCAAGGCTGGCCATGCGCAGATGCTCACCGGCTACGACCCCGCGCTCACCGGCGTGCACTCGAACGGCAGGTTCCAGCCCATCCCGAGCGGCTATTCGATCTTCGAGCGGCTCCATCAGGCTTTGGGCAAGCACGGCCTCGCGACCATCATGCTGACCGGCAAGGATCACAACCTTGGCTCAAGCCCGCCCGGGTTGCTCAGCCAGGGCGACCCCTATTTTCTGGCTCGTCAGGGCATCACAGTGTGGGACGGCGACCAGATCCGATCTGCCCGCGTGGTCGGCGAAAAGGCCGTGAACTACATCCGCACCTTCGCAAGCGAGGGCAGATTCTTCCTCTTCATTCATTTCGCCGATATCGACGTCAGCGGCCACCGTGATGGCGAGGGTTCGCAGGCGTACGACGGGGCGCTCGCGGAGTGCGATCGTTGGTTGGGCAAGATCCTGAGCGAGCTCGATACCCAAGGCATCGATGGCCGCACCCTGGTCTACGTCAGTGCGGACCACGGATTTGAAGTCGGAACGAAGAAACACGGAAACGCGCCCCACATCTTCCTGGCTACCAGCGATCCGTCGGTGGCACAGGCGGGCCAGCAGCGCGATATCGCACCCACCGTCCTGCGCGCCATGGGCGTGGATCTGGAGACGATCACCCCCGCGCTGCCAGGCAAAGCGCTCGGCAAGTGAAGATTCGCGCGACTACGGACCGCACGGGATGGGCACTTCGCCGGGCAGCGTGAAGCGCGGGCGCGCGGGATCGAAAAGCGATCGATCGCTGGCATCGAGAACGCCACCACGCTGGCGCAAAGCCTCGGCCATGGCGTCGCGAATCGGCACCCCAATTTCGTAGTCGACTTGGGCGCCCGCGAAGAAGCCATCGCCGCCGGTGGCCAGAAAATCGGTGGTGATGACGGCAAGCATTTCCTCGTCGCGAATGGGCGTGTTATCGGGCCGAGTGAGCACAACGTCCAGGCCGCCGCCCTTCGTGCATGCTGCCCGCACGCGCACGCCCGACAGCGAAACCTGCGAAACTGCGTGGCCCAAACTGCGCGCCAGCAGACGGCGGAACTCGCCGGCCGGCAAACGCAGCGATGCGAAGGCGTTGTCGAAGGGGAAGGTTTCGTACAGCCGGCCGTAGGTGAGCTGCCCGGCTGGCAGGGCGGCTCGCATGCCGCCGCCGTTGATCATGGCCACGTCGCTGGGGCGAGCCGCGCGCATCAGATCGGCCAATAGGTTGCCAAGGGCGGTTTCTTGTTTGCGGTTGTGGGGCAGGGGGCGCAGCACTTGCACGTTGAGGGACTCGTTGCCCTTCACCTGGGCCGCGGCGAAGGCGGGCGCGTTCAATCGCAGCACCTCTTCGCTCTCGTGCACCGGGCTGCCCTCGTAGTCGCCAGCCCAGCAGGATTCGGCCTCGCCCGCTTGGCAAATGTCGTGTGGTGCTTCGAGGTGGGAGGCAACGACCTTGCCCGACTTGCGATCCACCGTCAGATCCACGCGGCCAAAGGCGCGTCCGTTGCAATAGGACTGGATGATGGGCACACCGCTCACCCGCTGAGCGACGGCTTGATGCGTGTGACCAGCCACGATGGCGTCCACCGCGCCCTTGGGCAAAGCGCGCGCGATGGCGAAGATCTCGCTTTTGGCATCGCAGGAATCGAGCTTGTCGGGCACTGCGAAATCCGTGCACGCACCGCCCTCGTGGACCACGACGAGGACGACCTTCGCGCCGCGGGCACGCAGCCCGCGCGCCTCGCGGGCGAAGGTCGTGGCCAGCGGCGGAAAGTCGAGGCCGGCCACATTCGCGGGCAGGGCCGAGTGCGGAGTTGCGGTGGTGACCCCGCCAATTAGACCAATCTTGACGCCAGCGGCGTCGATGATGGTGGACGGCTTGAAGTTGGGCCACGCCACCGGTTTGCCCGTCTTGTGGTCCACTACATTCGCCGCCAGGAAGGGAAAATTGGCCTCGGCCGCGCGTGCCTTGAGCGCGCCGCGCGGATCATCGTCCGGTGTGACAGGCGAGGGCGCCGGTCCGGCAGGACCGAAGTCAAATTCGTGATTGCCGATGGCCGCCGCGTTGTACCCGAGGGCATTGTAGGCGCGCACCACGGGGGCGCCCTCGGCCAGGTTCGATTCCAGCGTGCCCTGGAACATGTCGCCCGCATCGAGCAAGACCACCGCGCCGCCGCCGTCCTTGCGAACCTTGCGCAGATTCTCAAGGTACCCAGCGAACCGGGGCAAGGCTGCGATGTGCCCGTGCAGATCGCTCGTACCCACGACCGAAATAGTCACCTTCGAGGGAGGCGCCGCGTGGGCGGCGGAGGTGAATGCGACAAAGACGAATAGGGATAGGAAGGCGCGCATAGTGGGCGAAGTATGGCTTGGGTTCAGCGCGTGGATCCGGATTATTAACCACAGAGAACACAGAGGACACAGAGGTCGGAGAAGATGGGGTTTCCGGATCTTGGATCCGAACTCTTCTTCCTTTCCGGCCTCTGTGTCCTCTGTGTCCTCTGTGGTCTACTTCTGAAATCGGCGAAAAGCGGCTGAGTCGTGCTAGGTTTGGCCGACTATGTTCAAAGGAGTCATTACCGCGCTGGTCACGCCCTTGCGCAACGATCGGGTCGACGAAGAGGCCTTGCGCCGCTTGGTCGACGAACAGATTCGCGCAGGCATCGACGGACTGGTTCCCGTGGGAACCACCGGCGAATCCCCCACTCTCGGCAACGAGGAGCACATCCGAGTCATCGAGGTGGTGGTGCAAGAAGCGAAGAAGCGCGTGCCCGTCATCGCCGGCACCGGCGCCAACGCCACCCGCGAGGCCATCGAGCTGACCGCGGCGGCCAAGGCCGTGGGCGCCGACGGCACGTTGCAAGTCACGCCCTACTACAACAAGCCGACACAAGACGGTCTCTTCCGCCATTTCAAGGCCGTGGTCGACGCCGTGGGCTTGCCCATGGTGGTGTACAACGTGCCCGGTCGCACCGGCTGCGATCTTCTGCCCGAGACCATCGCCCGGCTGTGCGAGCTGCCGCTTGTGGTGGGCGTGAAGGAAGCCACCGGCAACTTGCAGCGGGCGGCGCAGATCATCGCGCGCGTGGGTGACCGCATGACCATGCTCTCGGGCGACGACGCCACCGCCATGCCCTTCTATGCGATCGGCGGCCACGGTTGCATTTCGGTGGTTTCCAACGTCGTCCCCGCCGACATGGCCGCCATGTGGGACGCCGCTGCGGCCGGCAACTGGGCCAAGGCGCGCGAGCTGCACTACAAGGTGTTCCCGCTTTCCGAGGGGCTATTCATCGAGGCCAACCCGATCCCGGTTAAGGCCGCGCTGGCCATGATGGGCAAGATCGCCGACGAGATCCGGGCGCCGCTCTACCCGATGGCGGGCGCCAACCGCGAAAAAGTGCGCAAGATCCTCGCGGATCTCAAGCTCATCTAGGGTTCGCCATGGCCGTACGTATCGCTGTTTTCGGAGCTGGTGGAAAAATGGGGTGCGCCATCGTGCGCGCCATCGCCAATGCCGAGGGCGCCGACTTGGCTGCTGCCATCGAGCGCCCGGACTATCCCTATCTGGCGGCGGATGCCTCACAGTTGGCGGGACTCTCGCCATCGGGCGTGCGCGTGGTCGACCAGCGTCCAGCCAAGGGCGCGGCCGACGTGTGGATTGATTTTTCGACCCCGGCCGCGGCGGTGCCCAATGCCGAGGCCGCTGCCGCCGCCGGAGCCGCCATCGTGATCGGTACAACCGGTGTTTCCGCGGCCGACAAAGAGAAGATAGCGGCGATCGCCAAGACCATTCCCGTCGTGCTCACCCCCAACATGTCGATGGGCGTGAACGTGATGCTCAAGCTGGTAGCGGATGCCGCGCGCATGCTGGGCCCGGGCTACGACATCGAGATCGTGGAGACCCATCACCGAGCCAAGCGGGATGCGCCCTCGGGAACGGCGCTTCGCTTGGGTGAAGCCGTCGCCGAAGCCACCGGGCGCGATCTGGCGACCACGGCGCGCTTCGAACGTCATGGCGATATTGGTCCCCGTACCCAGTCGGAAATCGGCATGCAAACCCTGCGCGGCGGTGACGTCTTTGGCGATCACACCGTGTTCTTTTTCGGCCAGGGCGACCGCGTCGAGATCACCCATCGCGCTTCCTCGCGCGACACCTTTGCCCACGGCGCAGTTCGCGCGGCCCTGTGGCTGGCCGGTAAACCGGCCGGACTTTTCGACATGCGCGACGTGCTCGGACTAAAGTAGTTCGAGAAACCATGGACAAAAACGGCCCAGCAGCCGCTCCCGTGCCCGGCGAGGTCGAGCATCCGCGGGCTGCCATGCTGGATACCTATCCCGCCGAAGACGTGGTCCGGCTCTTTCTCGACGAGGAAAGCGCGGCCATCAAGGCCGCCAAGGCTTGCGCCGTGGAGATTGCCCAGGCCTCGCGCCTGCTCGCCGAACGCCTCGCCGCCGGTAGCAGGCTGGTCTATGTCGGCGTGGGCACAGCGGGCAGGGTGGGCGCGCTGGAAGCTGCGGAGTGCGTGCCTTTGTTCGGGCTGCCACCGTCGCTGGTGGTGCCGGTCCTGGCGGGTGGTCCGCAGGCCCTGGCGCGCACGGTGGAGGTTGCCCAAGACAGCCGGCGCGAGGCCGAACAGCGCATGCGCAAGGCCGCCGTGGGCCCAGGCGACGTGGTGTGCGCGGTTGCGGATGTAGAAATCTCGGTATTTCTACGCGCGGCCATCGAGTACGCCCGCTTCCGTCGGGCCCACATCGTGCTCGTCTCGTGTGCACCGCCCCCGCCTGCCGAGGACGGCGGCGCGCTCGCGGACATCTTGATCCAGCTCGACCCAGGGCCCGAAATCATCGCGGGCGCCACCCGCCTCAAGGCGGCCACGGCGATCAAATTGGTGCTTTCGGCCTTGTCGAGTGCCGCGTTTGTGCAGCTGGGCAAGACCTACGGCGGACTGATGGTCGATGTGCGGCCGACCACTCCGCGGACCTGGAAGCGCGCCATCCAGCTCGTCGCGCGCTTGTGCCGGCTAAGCGAGCCCGAGGCGGAAAAGCTCATCAAGAAGGCGGGCGGAAGGGCCAAAGTCGCCCTTGTGATTCACCACGCCAGAGTCAACGCGGCGCGTGCCAAAGAGCTTCTTGTGCAGCACCGCGGCTCTTTGCGCGCTATCGTGGGCGATATCGATCTGACCGGCTAGACTTGACCATTGCTTGTTTCGCGCACTATCTTGCTGGTCATCTGGCGCAGTACCCCAATGTGATTGGCGCTCAAGCGCGCTTTTTTGAAACCGATGTAAAGGAGAGTAGACAACCGATGAAGAAGTCCGATCTCGTGGATCTCGTGGCCCAGAAGCTGAACTTCCCTAGGCCGCAGGTCGAGCAAACCATTGAGTCACTGCTGGACGCCGTTGCTGACGGTCTGGCCAAGGGCGAACGCGTCGACATCCGCGGGTTTGGGGCATTCCAAATTCGGGAATCTGCCGCGCGCAGCGGTCGCAACCCTCGCACCGGTGAAACCATTCAGATCGCGGCTCGCAAGACGCCCACCTTCAAGGTCGGCAAGGAATTGCGCGACAAAGTCAACGGGCCGACTACACCCTAGGGAACAGCGGGAAAGCAGGAGCGAGGGAAGTAGTATATGGGAACGCGCCTTTTCGTAGGGAACCTCTCCTACAACGTCAACGAGCAAGAGCTAAAAGAGGTTTTCCAGTCCGAGCAAATCGAGGTTCGCAGTGTCCGCGTCGCGATGGATCGCGAAACCGGGCGCCCGCGTGGGTTCGCTTTCGTCGAAACCGAAACCGAAGCCGGCGCCAAGCAGTCCGTTGAGAAGCTCGGCGGCCGGCTGGTGCAAGGTCGTCCCCTCATCATCGAGGAAGCTCAGGCCAGGCCGGCACCAGGCGCGCCCCGTCCCGGCGGTCCGCGCCCACCTGGCGGACCAGGCGGTCCCCCTCCACGCATGGGCGGTGCTCCGCGTCCCGGCGGTCCCATGGGACCACGACCAGGGGGTGCCCCCATGGGTCCCGGCGGTCCCCCGCGCAGCTTTGGTCCACCACGGCCTCCAGGGCCAGGTGGATTCGACGCGCGTGGACCGGATCGGCCACCCGCCGGAAAGATTGAAGGGCGCCGCGAGCGACCCGAGAAGAAGAAGTCAACCCGGCCCAAGCCCGAGGAGCGCGAGCGCGGCAACTGGCATTGGTCCGGAATCAT
>Ga0302323_100000426_pt1 | contig 33324 bp, 31 predicted proteins | sample Fen_T0_3_FD_201950 | JGI IMG/M metagenome (GOLD analysis project Ga0302323, IMG submission 201950) | Peat permafrost microbial communities from Stordalen Mire near Abisko, Sweden - Fen_T0_3 | ecosystem: Environmental > Terrestrial > Soil > Wetlands > Permafrost | place: Sweden: Abisko...
GCGCTCGTCATCGAGTCGGTTCAGGACGCCGTCGATCCAGCCGAAGCAGAGGGCCTCCTCGACTGCCTCTTCGTACAAGACGGTGGGCTTGCCGGCGTGCTTCTTCCAGGTGACCAGCCACACGCCGCTCGATTCCCGATGGTTGGCCTCGAGCCAGGCTCGCCACTCGGCGCGACTCGCGGGCTGAACCCTGGGCTTGTCGTCCATGGCGCAAGTATCGTCCGCCCGCGGAGGGCCAGCCCTGAGCCGCGTCGCCAGGCGCGGCCTTCGCCACGGCGCACTGCCCACCGGCTATTCTCACCCGGTGAGCGACTTTGCATTTCCCAACGGGTTTCTCTGGGGGACAGCCACCGCGGCGCACCAGGTGGAGGGCGACAACACCAACAGCGATTGGTGGGCCTTCGAACTGAAACCGGGGACGCCGTGCAAGGAGCCGAGCGGCAAGGCCATCGAGCACTACCAGCGCTACCCGCGCGACATCGCGCTGCTGGCCGGCCTCGGCTTCAACACCTACCGCTTCTCGGTCGAGTGGGCTCGGATCGAGCCGACCGAAGGCACCTTCGACCAGGTCCAGATGGATCACTACCGCCGGATGGTCGAGCTATGTCGCAAGAGCAAGCTCACGCCGATGGTGACGCTCAACCATTTCACGCTGCCCAAGTGGCTGGCCGATCGCGGGGGCTGGCTTTCGCCGTCGACGCCCGGCCTCTTCGAACGCTTCACCCGTCGCGTCGTCGAGGCGCTTGCGGACAGGGTCGACTGGTACTGCACGCTCAACGAGCCCGGCATGGTCGCCTTCGGTGGCTACGGCGGCGGGTTCCCGTTCCCGCCCGGGCTCAAGGGCATCGAGAGCTGGAAGGCGGCGACCGCCGCCCTGGTGCAGGCGCACAAGCTTTCCCGAGCGGCCATCAAGGAGCTTCGACCCGACGCCAAGGTCGGGCTGACCAACGCCATGCAGGAATGGGAGTCGAACGCGGGCGGCGCACCGGTGATGAAATACGCCCGCCGGCTGATGGAGGACGCATACCTCGAAGCGGCCGTCGATGACGACTTCATCGGCGTCCAGACCTACACCCGCATCAGGCTCGATTTGGCGCGCGCCGCCGGCCTCCTGGCCAATCTGGCGCTGGGCATTCCGCAGATCGAGAAGCTCATCGTCGACCGCTTTACCGCGTGGCAGCGCAACGCCGGTTCCGGCATCAGCCACGAACCCGGCGCTCGCAGCACCCAGATGGGCTACGAGTTCCGGCCGCAGGCAGTGGCCGCCACGGTCCGGCGGGCCGCACAGCTCCTGCCCGGCAAGCCGATCATCGTGACTGAGCACGGCGTCGCCACTGCCGACGATGCGGAGCGCGTCGAGTTCATCACCGAAGGTCTCCGCTCCCTCCACCAGGTCATCGCGGACGGAATCCCGCTCCAGGGCTACATCCATTGGAGCGCCTTCGACAACTTCGAGTGGGCGAGCGGCTATGCCATGCAGTTCGGTCTAATCGCCGTCGATCGGGCCACGCAGGAACGGACGGTCAAGCCGTCGGGGCGTTTCCTCGGCGAGATCTCGCGCGCCAACCGGCTGCGGCTGCCGGGTTAAGCGCGGCCGGATAGCAGAAGACCGGCGCTGCTGCGCCGGTCCCGAAACCTCTCCTGTACTGGTGACCCTCCGCCACTACCTCGCTGTAAGGCCCGCGCGAGTGTCACCGCTGATGTTGCCGGCCCTGGGTCTGAACAAGGGGTTCGACGCGTCGCAGTGCGGATCGGCCGTCGGCAGGTTAGTCCCACCTTCATCGCGATTGAGTCGCGCATCTCTGGCCATCGTTGCCGCTTGCATCTCGCCTCCTGACATACCGGGGCACGTAGGAGATTGCCTCCAAGCTACGCCTGCTTTAGGGTCGATGCAATACCCCATCGAATGGGCCCTGATGGGATAGCCTTTCGCGACCGATCCCTACATCGAGGCGTCTCGCGGGCCGGGTCAAGCCGCGGCTTTCGCGCCGCCCGCCTCCATCGATTCTTCGGCAAGGAGCCAGCACCGCAGATGGTCGACAAGGAGTCGCCGCTTTCGAGGCCCGCCTCGCCGGCTGCCGACTGGGCCCTCGATCCGACCGTGACCTTCCTTAACCACGGCTCGTTCGGCGCGTGTCCGCGAGCGATCCTCGATGTCCAGAAGGGCTGGCGCGACAAGCTTGAGGCAAATCCGGTGCGGTTCCTCGCGCGCGACCTCGAGGACCTGCTGGATTGGGTCCGCTCGGAGATCGGGGCGTTCGTGGGCGCCGAGGCCGACGACCTCGCCCTACTCTCGAACGCCACCGCCGGAGTCAACACCGTTCTGCACTCGCTGCGCTTCGAACGAGGCGACGAGGTGCTGGCGACCGACCACGCTTACAACGCCGCGCTCAATGCGGTCCGGTTCGGCGCGGCGAAGGACGGAGCCAAGGTCGTGCTGGCGCGGATCCCCTTCCCCATCACCTCGCCGGACGAAGCCTTCGACGCGGTCATGGCCGCCGTCACTCCGCGCACGAAGCTCGCGCTCCTGGACCACGTGACCAGCGTCACGGCGCTGATCATGCCGATCGAGCGGCTGGTGCCGGCGCTCGCCGAACGGGGCGTTGACGTGGTGGTCGACGGCGCCCATGGACCCGGAATGGTGCCGCTCCGGATCAAAGAAATCGGCGCCGCGTACTACACCGGGAACGGCCACAAATGGATGTGTGCACCGAAAGGGTCCGCCTTCCTGCACGTCCGCCGGGACCGGCAGGCCCTCATCAAGCCGCTTTCGATCTCGCACGGCGCTAACGACAATCGAACGGACCGCTCGCGCTTCCGACTCGAGTTCGACTGGCAGGGAACGTTCGACCCGAGCGCCTGGTTGACCTGGCCGGCCGCGATCGACGGCATGGCCGAGATCATGCAGGGCGGCTGGCCCGCGATCATGTCGCTCAATCACCGCATGGCGGTGGCCGCCGGCGAGATGCTTGCCGAGGCGATGCAGACGCAGACTCAGGCGCCGGCCGAGATGATCGGATCGATGGCCACGATCAGGTTGCCCGGAGGCCCTTGGCCCAGAGCCGAGGCGCAGCGGCGGATGGAGATGATCGAGGAAGCGCTGCGCGGAAGGAAGTTCGAAGCGCCGCTGATGATGTGGCCGTGCCCCTGGCTCGTGGACTCGGGCGACTTGCCGCCCGACACCCAATTCGACCTGCTGATCCGAGTCTCCGCCCAGCTCTACAACTACCTCGGGCAGTACGAGCGGCTCTCCTCAATCCTGGCCGGCTTCGCGGGCGTGAACAGGCCCTAAACCGGGCCCGCTCCGGCGACGATCGACACGGGGTAGACGTGGGGCGTCAGACCCGTCCGACGCGGATACTCGGCGGCGACGACCCGTTCGAAGTCGGGCACGGCCGCGTCGTGGACGAGGTTGACGGTGCAGCCGCCGAACCCGGGCCCGGTCATGCGCGCGGCCACGACACCCGGGACGGATCGGGCGATCTCCACCATGGCGTCGAGCGCGGGCGAACTGACTTCGTACAAGTTGCGGAGCGACTCGTGCGAGGCGGCGAAGAGGCGGCCGAGCTCGTCGAGGTCGCCCGAGCCGAGGGCGGCTGCCGCGGCCACGACACGATCGTTCTCCTTGACGACGTGTTCGGCGCGGCGAGCGACGGTCTCCGACAGGAATTGGCGGTTCTTACGCAACGTGTCCATGTCGAGGTCACGAAGCGACGCCACCGATGGAATCTCCTGCGCCACGAGGGCAACGGCGCGGCCGCACTCGGCGCGGCGCTCGAGGAAGACGGCCTCGTGCGACGCGGCGACGCCCCCGAGGGCCGCGGCGGTGGCCGCGGGCGCGGAGTGGGGCTTGGCCGGCGCGGGCGCCGAGCGGTACTCGGCGCCCAGCTCGCCGACGGCGGTCGAATCGGAGGGTTCGCCGGTGTCGCAGACGACGACCGTCACGCCCGCCGGCATGGTCACGTAGCGGCTCTCGAGGGAGCGGCAATCGAGCAGCATCGCCCGACCAGGGCGGCCGGCGGCTGCTGCAAACGAATCCACGAGCCCACCGTTCACTCCGAGGAAGTCTAGTTCGGCGCGCTGGGCAAGAGCCGCAAGCATCGGCGCCGACACGAGCCGCTCTCGAGCGAGAAGCGCGAGGCCCGAGACGAGCTCCAGCGCCGCCGTCCAGCCGAGGCCGGCGCCGGGTGGAATCGTGGAGTCGAATACGCCATCGAAGCCGCGGACCGGGAGGGCGGCTTCGTGCAGAGACCAGGCCATGCCGGCGACGTGATCGCTCCAGCGCGGGCGCAGCGCCAGGCCGGCGCGCGGCGCCTCACCTGTCGCCACCGCCCGGCCGACCCGCAACCCTTCGATTTCGTCGATCCGGAACTCGGCCCGTTCGCGGGTCGGCAGCGATGCAACCCGGACCAGTCCGTCGCTCCGCCACCGGACCGCGATCCAGGTCTCGAGAGAGATCGCCGAATCCAGGACCAGCCCGTCGTTGTAGTCCGTGTGAGCGCCCATCAGGTTGATTCGGCCGGGCGCCCGGAAGAGTTCGACCTCGGAGCGTGCGAGCCCGGCGGCGTCGGGAAACGCGTCCGCCAGCGCCGCTTCCAGCCGCCGCCCGCGGGCCATACCGCGCGCATTGTCCGGTTCGGCGTGCCTTTCCATCGGCTGATGCTATCGCGAACAGCCGACCCGGAGGTTGCACAACGGAACACAAGTCGGCAATCCGACACCGAGCACGGATGCACGGGCGCTAATATGGATTCGCGTCCATACCTGCCCATGTCTGCCGGGGCTGAGTCAGGGGCAAATGGAATCCGTCGACCCCTTTGTGGCGCTACTGGCGGTGGCCACCGTGGCGCTCGTGGTCGTGGCCGTGCTGGTGGGGCTCGCGCTCTTTGGGCGAGGCCCTCTATATCGGCGCCTTGTGGCAATCGGAAGGGGACATCGCGCCGGCAAGCGCAAGGGTCAGCCCGACACTGCTCCGGTCGCGGGCATCGCCATCCTGCCGTCAGTCCGACTCCTGGGGCGGGAGCACAGGCCGGAAGGTCGACACGATGCCCTGGCTCGCAAGAGCGTACGGCCCCCCGACGATTCCCTGGACGAGATGCTGCGCGGAGAATTCTCGGCGGAGGCGTTCAACCGCGGCATCCGAATCCTGGCCTGGTCTTTCATCCTGGTCGTAGTGGTGATCATTTCGGTCAGCAAGCTGTGGCTGTCCGCTCAGCCCCAGATCTTCGCGACCCTGGCCGCGGCCGGCGTCTTCGTCCTGGTCGTCCACGAACTCATGCCGCCGGGTGGCCTCGGGACGCTGCGCGTCGTGCTGGAGGCATCCGCGGGCATCGTCATGCTGACGATGCTTGTCATCTTGACCGGTGGCGCGTTGAGCCCCTTCTTCTTCATCTACCCGTTGCTCGTCGGCGGCGCCGCCCTCATCGCGTCACCCAGAGCGACCCTCCTACTCACGGCTGAAACGACCGCCGCCTATTTCGTCGGCTCTTTCTACGTGCCCCTCGGCGTGGACGCCGGAAGGGAGTCGATGGCCCGCGTCGCGATAAGCCTGACGGTCCTGGTGCTCCTCGCCTACACCGGCATGGTGATCTCACGCATTCAGCGGCGAACGCGTGAAGCGGCGATCCGCATGTCCACCGTGGATTCGCTCACAGACTTGCGCAACCGGGCATTCTTCTTCAACGCCGTCGATCGAGAAGTTCTGCGCAGCCGGCGCTTCAGGCGCGGCTTCTGCCTGCTGATGATGGATCTGGACGGGCTGAAGTCGATCAACGACCGCTACGGCCACTACCAGGGCGACCTCGTCCTCCGCGCCGTCGCCCACGTGATCCGGACGGGACTGCGCGGCGTGGACGTTGCCGCCCGCTACGGCGGCGACGAGTTCGTGGCGCTGCTTCCCGAAACGGATCCCGCGGGCGCATACCTGGTAGCCGAGAAGATCCGCCAGGCGGCCAGCGAGATGGTCGTTGGGGCCCGCGGTCTGGAGATCAAGACGTCGATCTCGATCGGGGTCGTGTCCTATCCGGACGACGGACGCACGGCCGACGAGCTGATGATCGCCGCCGACCAAGCGATGTACTCGTCCAAGCGACATGGCAAGAACCGGGTTGTCGGTTATGCCCACCCCGACGATCTGACGGCGCCGTTCCCGGCCCCGCAGTACCCGATGCCGGTACCGGCCCCCGGCTTCCTCGCCGACCGTGGCGAGCGGGAGCGCGATGAGCGCGAGCGAACCGAGCTGGACCGCGGCGAGTTGGATTCCGTTTGAGCGGGCGGTCGAAACGGCCCGCGGTGTAGCATCCCCGCATGGCCGGCTTTTCGACACGCGCAATCAAGGCGTCGACAACCGCACCCCACGTCGACCAGGTTCCCTCGAGCGTCCCGATCTATCAGGCCGCGGCCTTTTCCACGGCCGACGCCGCGGAGCTGGGCGACGTGCTGACCGGCGCGGCGCCGGGCTATGCGTACAGCCGGATCGACAACCCCACGACCGCTGCACTCGGCAATGCCGTGGCGGAACTCGAGGGCGCGGAGGCCGGCTTGGCCTTCGCGACGGGGATGGCCGCCATCCATGCGGCGATCGTGTCCGTCGTCCGGGCCGGGCAGACGATCGTGGCTGCGAAAGCGGTCTACGGCACGACCCGCGACCTGCTCGTGCGCATCCTCTCGGGGCTGGGTGTCGCCACTGAGTTCGTCGATACCCGCGACCTCGCCGCCGTGGACGCCGCGCTGGCGCGAACCGGCGCGCCGGTGCTGTATGTGGAGACGGTCTCGAACCCGACGATCGTGGTCTCGGACCTGGCGGCGCTCGCTGCCGTCGCGCATCGCCACAACGCGCTTCTGCTGGTGGACAACACCTTCGCGTCGCCGTACGGGTGTCGCCCGATCGAACTCGGCGCAGACCTGGTGATGCATTCGGCCACGAAGTACCTCTCCGGCCACGGCGACGTTCTGGCGGGAGTCGTGGTCGGGAGTAACGAGAGGATCGCCGCCGTCCGCCCGATCCTGGTGGACGTGGGCGGGGCCCTGGCGCCGCTCGCCGCGTTCCTGGTCCTGCGCGGCCTGCCGACGCTGGCGATCCGGATGGAGCGCCACACCGAAACGGCGCTCGAACTGGCGGCCTGGCTGGCCGGGCAGGACGGCGTCGAGCGCGTGCACTATCCGGGACTGCCGGGAGACCCGAGCCACGAGGTCGCCGTGCGGCAACTCCACGTGTTCGGCGGCATGCTGGCGTTCGAGCTGGCGGGCGGTCGCGAAGCTGGACGAGCGTTCCTCGACGCGATGCGCGTCGCCGAACGGACCGCCTCGCTGGGTGCGGTGCGGACGATCACGACGGCTCCGCCATCCACCACGCATCGGCAGCTGGACACGGACGCGCTGCGGGAGGCGGGCATCGCCCCCGGTCTGCTGCGCTGCTCGATCGGGCTCGAGGACGTGGAGGATCTCCGCGCCGACATGGAGCTCGGCCTGGCGGCCGCTCGGGCAGCCACCGGAGCCACGTCCAGGAAGTAGTGTTGCGCCGCCGGGTGCGGCCTCGGGCGTCGCGTCGCGCCACCGCGGGCGGTTCGGCGGATCTCCACCGGAAACAAGAAACCTCTCCGGCCCGAAGGCTCGGAGAGGTTTCCGCTATTTCGGCTTCGAAATCGAGCCCGGCTCGATCTCTCGGGACCTCAGTACTGGAACAGGAGCTCGCGATACTTGGGCAGCGGCCAGAGGTCGTCGGCCACCAGGGTCTCGAGCTCGTCGGCCGCGGCGCGAACCGCGTTCTGCGCCGGGATGACCGCATCGTGGAATGCCTTGGCCTCGGCGCGCACGGAGCCCGCCTCGTGGGCGGCGTGCTGAGCGTGCTCCAGGGCATGGATGGCGTCGACGAGCTGATCCGCCAGGGCGGCGACCTTGTCCGCCACGGCGACGGCGCCCTTCGACTTGCCGGCGGCCGCGAGCTGGCCGAGGTACTTCACCGCTGCGGGCAGGATCATGGTCTTGGCCAGATCGAGCGAGCAGTTGGCCTCGATGTTGGAGACCTTGACGTAGCGTTCCCAGTTGATCTCGACGCGCGCCGCGAGCTCACGCTCGGATAGAACGCCGAAATGCGAGAACACCTTCTTGGCCTTCGCGGTCGAGAGGGCCGGGAGGGCGTCGATGGTGCTCCGGTTGTTCGGCAGTCCGCGCTTGGCAGCCTCGGCGTGCCATTCCTCGGCGTAGTTGTTGCCCTCGAAGAGGACCTGCTTGTTGGCCTTGACGATCGCCGACAGGATCTTGGCCAGCCCGTCGAAGTCGCACGACTCGAGCTTTTCGAGGTCGTCGGCCAGCTTCTCGAGGGAGTCCGCGACGGCCGTGTTGAGGACGGTCTGCGGCCAGTAGATCGGAGCCGAGGAACCAACGGCGCGGAACTCGAACTTGTTGCCGGTGAAGGCAAACGGCGAGGTCCGGTTGCGGTCGGTGGCGTCCCGCGGCAGGACGGGCAGAGTGGTCACGCCCAACTCCATCGACCCACCGGTCTTGGAGGTGGAGGCGGCACCCTTCTCGAGCTGCTCGACGACGTCTTCGAGCTGGGCGCCGAGGAAGACCGAGACGATCGCCGGGGGCGCTTCGTTGGCGCCGAGGCGATGGTCGTTGCCGGCGTCGGCGATGCCGGCGCGCAGCAGATCCGCGTGAACGTTGACGGCGCGGATGACCGCGGCCAGGAACGCCAGGAACTGGGCGTTGTCGTGCGGGTTGTGGCCCGGGTCGAGAAGGTTCTCACCGTCGTCGGTGGCCATCGACCAGTTGTTGTGCTTGCCCGAGCCGTTGATGCCTGTGAAGGGCTTCTCGTGGGCCAGGAACATGAGGTCGTGCTGATGCGCGATGCGCTTCATCGTGCTCATGACGATCATGTTGTGGTCCGACCCGACCGAAGTGGCCTCGTAAACGGGAGCCATCTCGAACTGTGCCGGCGCGACTTCGTTGTGGCGGGTCTTGGAGGGGATGCCAAGGCGCCAGAGCTCGCGGTCGAGATCCATCATGAACGCGAGCATGCGCTCCCGGATTGAGCCGAAGTACTGGTCCTCGAGCTCCTGGCCCTTGGGCGAGGGAGCGCCGAAGAGGGTGCGCCCGGTGAGGATGAGGTCGGGGCGCTGCTCTGCCAGCCGCCGGTCGACCAGGAAGTACTCCTGCTCGGGCCCGATCTGGGTGAAGACCCGGGTGGCGGTGGTGTTGCCGAACCACTTCAGGACGCGCAGGGCCTGCTTGCCCAGGGCTTCCTGCGAGCGCAGCATCGGGATCTTGTGGTCCAGAGCTTCGCCGGTGTACGAGACGAACGCGGTAGGGATCGTGAGGGTCACACCGTTCGGCTCGACCTGGAGGAAGATCGGGCTGGTCACGTCCCAGGCGGTGTAGCCGCGGGCCTCGAAGGTGGAGCGGATGCCGCCCGACGGGAACGAGCTTGCGTCCGGCTCGCCCTGAACCAGGCCCTTGCCCGAGAACTCGGCCATGGTCTGGCCGTCGCCGGTGGGGCTGAGGAACGAGTCGTGCTTCTCGGCGCTGCCGCCGGTCATCGGCACGAACCAGTGGGTGTAGTGGGAGGCGCCGTGGTCCAGCGCCCACTCCTTGACACCCTGGGCGACCGCGTCGGCGATAGCCGGATCGAAGGCCTCGTGACCCTGGATGGTGCGGCGCAGCTTCTTGAAGACCGGCTTTGCCAGGTACTGGCGCTGGGCGGCCTCCCCAAACACGTACTCGCCGTAGATGTCTTCGCCGGCGTTGTCCATGTAGTTCTGGGTAGAGGCAACCTTGCGGTTGGAAATCGCCTCGATTGCTTTCTGGCGAGCGGTCATTTGGACTCCTATCGGACCTTTGGTCGACTGGTGTGTGGCAGCCTCTTCCCAGATTCCCGCCTCATCGGCAGCAGGGAACCTAATCCAAGGGATCGATTGAGAACGCTACCGGAATGAATGGGCGATGTCCAAGAGTCCGACCCGGCGGGCCCCCAAAATGATCCGCAAATGAAACCGTTGCGGCCCCCAGCGGGGTTCCTCGGCCGCCGACGGGGCTCCGCGGCGCACGGCGGGGCGGGCACGGCGCGAGGGCCGGCGCGGGCGGGCCGATGCGCGCGGAGCGAGGGCCGTGGCCGGCGTGGAGCGGGGCGGGCACGGCGCGAGGGCCGTGGGCCGGGAGCCGAGGGGCTGCGCGAGGGCCGTTGGCGTGGCGGGCCCGGCGGGGGGCGGGGCGGGTGCGAGGGCCACGCGTGCCGGGCCGGCGGCGGGGCAAGGCGGCGCCACTCCACAGTCCCCAGAACTCGCGCTTTAGCAGTACCAGTACTTGTAAGTGCGTACCGAGGTCGCTCCCACCCGCTTGCCGGCCCAACTCCAGCGGAAGCGAGCGTGGGATCGGCACCCGCGGGTTCGTTCTGTCTCCCGGTCGAGCCGCCGTGGGTTCGGGCTTCGCTTAGCAGTACTGGAGTTGCTATTACGCAACAACGGGTGGTCTCACTGCTCCTCGGGCGGAGTGGGGCGGCACGCCCTGGCCATCCCGCCACCCACGGTCCCACTCCTCCTAGAGCAGTTCCGGTCGCACCCACTCCTTGCCGAGCACGTGCTCGTCGAGGAAGGCGAGGACCGTCTCGTACCAAATCCTCGAGTTGTTCGGCTTGAGGATCCAATGGTTCTCGTCGGGGAAGTAGAGGAAGCGGGCCGGCACGCCGTGACGGCGCAGATCGGTCCAGAGCATGAGCGCCTCGCTAAGCGGCACTCGGAAGTCGCGCTCGCCGTGAATGACGAGCATCGGCGTCTTGATCGAACCGATGCTCGCTGCGGGCGATTGCCGGTCGTACAGCTCGGGCTGGGTGTATGGATCGCCCATCTCGTGCTCCCAATCTGCGCCCGTGTCAGTGGTGCCGTGGAACGGCCGCAGGTTCCAGAGCGACGCGTGGGTCACGATCGCGCGGAACCGATCCGTGTGGCCGGCGACCCAGTTGGCCATGTAGCCGCCGAAGCTGCCGCCCGCCAGAGCAGTTCGCGATGCGTCGAGATCGGGCCGGGCGAGCGCCCCGTCCAGAGCCGCGATGATGTCCGTGTACGGCGCTTCGCCCCAGCGACCCCAGCCGCGTTCGACCATGTGCTGGCCGTAGCCGATGGAGATTGCGGGGTCCGGCATCAGCACCGCATATCCGCGCTCGGCGAGCAGTTGCGGGTTCCAGCGCCAGTGCCAGCCGGTCCACGACCCGATCGGGCCGCCGTGCGCGAGGACCACCAGCGGCGCGGGCTTCTCGGCGGAAGCGTCCGGCGGGAGCACGAGCCACGAACCGATGGCGGTGCCGTCGGCGGCCGTGGCCGAGACCCGCTCCACGCGACCGCGTCCGACCGTACCGCCATCGTCGATGCTGCGGGGCAGCACCACCGGCGTCTGGTCGGCGCCGATTGCGGCAAATCGCACGATCCGTGCCGGAGTGGCCATCGTGGAGAGCAACGCGTAGACGGTCTTGCCGTCCGGCGAGGGGCAGAGATCGCTGAGCGCTCCATCCGAGACGAGGCACGTGGTCTTGCCGTCCGCAACATCGACGCGGAAGGCGGCTACCCCGCCCAGGCGATCGGCAACGAAGAAGACGGCGCTCGAGTCGGGCGCCCACTCCGGAGACTCGGGCCAGAGATCGAGCTTGGGCGTCAGGTCGCGGCCCTCGCCGGTCGCGAGATCGATGAGCCAAAGAACGGTCGCCGAAGCCTTATCGGGCGAGCCGGCGGTCGATCGGGCGGCGACTACGAAGCGGCCGTCGGGCGAGACCCTCGGGTGGGCGAAGTAGAAGTCGCCCTCGGCAAGCTTCCGTCTGGCCTTCGTCTTGACGTCGAGCGCCATCAGGCCGACCGGCGTCTTGGGCAGGTTCGACCAATCGGCCCAGCCGGCGACGATCGTTCGGCCGTCGGGCGAGATGTCGAAATCGGATTCCAGGAAGACGGGGCCGACATCGCCGGTGACATCGGTCGGGTCGAGCCGGGCTTCGGGATCGGCCGGCATCGGCGCCGCGAAGAAGCGCTGGCGCTGAGGAGCCAGCCAGTGGTCCCAGAATCGGATCGGATAGTCGTCGAACAGGAGCGCGCCCACCTTGGCGTCCGTCCGAGCCTTCGTCCGGGCGGCGTCGTCTTCCAGGCTTGTCGCCGCGGGATGGACGAGGGCGCCAAAAGCGAGCATGGCGGCGTTTCGGGCGGCGGCGACTCCCTCGATGCCGCCGTCGGGCGCGAGCAGGAGTCGGGCCTCTCCGCCTTCGGCCGGCAGCGACCAGAGGGCCGCGATCTTCTTGTCCGGATCGGCCTTGGCGTCCGGATCTGGCCGCGCGGAGGTGAACAGCAGCGAGCCGTCGCGCGCGAACGCATGGGCAGATTCGCCCGCGCTCGACCGAGTCAGGCGGCGCGGGGCAGCGGCTCCTGTGGGGTCGACCTGCCAGAGTGCCGTCCGCAACTCGTTGGCCTCCGGGCCGGGGCGCGTGACGGCGACGACCAGACGGCGCCCATCGGGCGACAGCCGCAGGCCGGAGATTCGGGGGGTGGAATAGAACCGGTCAAGAGTTAGCGGTTCGTTCATATGCCGATCATGGCGCAATGCCGGGAAGTCGTCCCGGAGGGCCAGTCCAGTGTTGGCCACCGCGGCCCGCCGCCCGCCGCCCGCCGCCCGCGACTCCCCAACACGCACTCCATGAGTACAAAGTTGTCGTGGCACCCGATTCGCCGGCTGGCGACCGCTCTCCCGCGTGGCTCCCGCCCGACAGCGGGTCGATCGGTGCCAATTGCGGCCGAATCAGGCCGCCCAGGCGGTTCGGCCGCCACCCGAGCGCCTGTTTGCTCAGGCGCCGCTTGTGCCTCCGACACAACACTCACCCCATGCGTGCTAGGGAGGACTCGGGCGCGCCGCCGGCAGCCATTCGGGCCGCTACCCGTCCGGCAACTCCCCTGCTATCATTCCGTGGCCCTCAGCGGGCATTCGGTCGGGGCGTGGCGCAGCTTGGCAGCGCGCATCGTTCGGGACGATGAGGTCGGAGGTTCAAATCCTCTCGCCCCGACCAAACTCACCAATCGATGCCCTCAGCTCGACAAACGGCGCCCGTCGGCCAATCGAGGCTGGCGGTGGGCGGTTGCCGCGGAGGAGACCCCTGGTGTCGCTGCTGTCCTGGCTCAAGCGAACCCTGACGGGCGCGCCGGATGCGTCGGCAGCGGAGCCGCCACCGCGCCACGAGCGACGCGAGGCGGGTCGTGAGCGGCATCAGGAGACCGGCGAACCGGCCTGGGAGGACAGCGACCGGCTCGACGACCCGCCGGGCACGGGGAAGCGCAATCCTGACGCGGCGCCGGAGATCCTGGGCGACGTCTGACGACGGCCACAGAAGGTACGGCCCCCGTCGGCCCGTCGAGGCTGGACGCTCCGTCAGTCAATGATCCGCTCGCTTTGTCCAGCCCATCACGAAGGCTGGGACAGCCTCGCCTCGGGCAGGGCCGGCTCGAACAGCTCGACCGGATTGCCTCTCATGCGGTCGGCAGCGCAGCGGATAGACCGCAAGGCAAATCTAGCCATCGGCCGATTCAGGCCAGCTCGGCTGCCAGGTCGGCCGGCTCGCTGACAGGCCGACGGCAGGCGAAACCGTGGCACACGTACGCGGTCGCGCGGCCGCCGTTCGCGGAACGGCCGCTTAGAAGTGCCAGCGTGCTCGACTCGGGACTCCCGAGCGTCAGCACCCTGTACGGCTGGAACCCGCTCCTGGCGACTGTGAGCATTGCCCGCGTATCCGCTGCCTCAGGGTCACCCACGATCGCGACCTGCGCCACGGCCGCTGAAGCGAAATCGAGCGCCCCGAGCCAGGCCGGGAATGCTCGCGGATATCGCGCCGCCACCTGCCCCATCTGGCCCAGCGCCCGTTCGGCAGCGTCGCGAAGGCTTCCATCGCCGGTCAACTCGGCCAGCCGAAGCATTACGGCAGCTGCCGCCGCGCTTCCCGACGGAGTGGCTCCGTCCTGGGTCTCCTTCGGTCTGATGATCAGCTGATCGGCGCCGGTGGACGTATCGAACCAGCCACCGGCGGCGTCGGCGAATTCGCGCTCCACGACGCCGATCAGCTCGCTCGCCGCGACCAGCCATCGCTCGTCGAACGTCGCCTCGTACAGGCAAAGCAACCCGTCGGCGAGGCAGGCGTAGTCGTCGAGGCCGCCGTGCCCGGTGGTTCGGCCGGACCGGAACGACCGCGCCAGCCGACCGTCCGGCCCGCGAAGGAGACCGAGAGCCGCTTCGGCGATCCCTTCTGCGACGGCCAGGTCGGCTTGCCGCTCGAGGACCGGGATAGCCTCGGCAAAGGCGGCCAGGGCAAGGCCGTTCCAGGCCGTTATCGCCTTGTCATCCAGGGCAGGCTGCAGCCGACTGGTGCGCCGCTCCAGCAACAGGCAACGGGCCAGTTCCAGCCGACGGGCGACCTCCTGAGCAGGGAGTCCGAACTGGGCCGCGACCTGCTCATCGCTTGCCACTCGGGAAAGGATCGTCCGGCCCTCCCAGTTGCCGGCGGCGATGACGCCGTACGCCGACGCGGCGAGTTCGGCGAGATCCGGCTCCTCGTCACGCGGCCGCGGCCCGAGGCCGGCACCTGGATCGTGCCCCGTTCTCGCATCGGCCGCCGGTCCGGCCAGCACGGACTCGACCTCATCGAGAGTCCAAACGTAAGTCGCGCCCTCGATCCCGTCGGTGTCGGCGTCCTGGCTGGCGGCAAATAGCCCGTCCGGAGTCCGCATCTCACGGACCAGGTAGTCGAGGGTCGTCTCCGCCATTTCTCTGAAACGTGGCTCGCTGGTGAGCTGGTAGGCATGGAGGTAGACCCGCGCCAGCTGGGCGTTGTCGTAGAGCATCTTCTCGAAATGCGGAACCAGCCAATCCGAGTCCGTCGCGTACCGGTGAAAGCCGCCGCCGATCTGATCATGTATGCCGCCGTGGGCCATGACGTCCAGGGCGCGAACCGCTGTGGCCAGGACGCGATCGTCGAGTGCGGCGCGGGTCCGTCGCAACAGCAGTTCGATGACCGCCGGCTGCGGGAAACGTGGCGGCCCACCCCAGCCTCCGTGCTCGAAGTCGAAGTCCGCCACCAGGCGCTCCACGGCCGCGGACACAACACCAGTCTGTGGTTCGTTCGGCCGCCGGCCCTGCAGCCGGACCACCTCAGGCTCACCGACGACGCGGTCGTCCGATGCCGGCCGTACCTCCTCGGGCTCGGTCCGCGGCTCGTCGGCCCGGCCGGTAGCGCGACCCCGCAGCTCAGCGGTAAGCCGATCCGCCGCGGCCTCGACGTCGCCCCGACGCTCCGCCCAAGACGTGGTCACCGCCGCCAGAACCTGCCGGAACGACGGTATGCCGTATCTCGGGTTTCGTGGGAGGTAGGTGCCCCCGTAGAACGGTCGGCCATCGGGCGTCAGAAAGAGACTCATTGGCCAGCCCCCTCCGCCGGTCATCGATTGGAGCGCCGCCATATAGACCGCGTCGAGGTCGGGCCGCTCCTCGCGGTCGACCTTTATCGAGACGAACCCGGCGTTCAGGAGGTCGGCCGTCTCCGGGTCCTCGAACGACTCCCGCTCCATGACGTGGCACCAATGACATGCCGCATAGCCGATCGAGAGAAAGATCGGCAGGTCTGCCTGGGCTGCCCACGCGAGTACCTCGGGCCCCCACGCGTACCAGTCGACCGGGTTGTGGGCGTGCTGTAGCAGGTAGGGGCTCGTCTCGGCAGCTAGGCGGTTTGGCGTCTCTGACATCGTCCCGATCGTAATCGCAAGCGCGGATGGACGATCCGAAGATGCTCGCCGAGGCCGCCTATTGAGTCGGCCGACCTTCACACCGAGTCGAGTGAGGTTGTCTGCGATTGGAGCGAGCCAAAGATGCCCTATTCTGCCGACGCAGCGATGCGGTCGATAGCTTCGGCCGCGCGACTCAGCATTCCGCCCAAGGTGGTGGAAACATGGCCACGCCCTACACGTTCTTCGCCGATCTGGCCACCGAGGCGCCCATCCCGGCCCGTGGCATTCTCAGCCAGACGCTCTCTAACGAGGGCGACATCGAGTTCTTGCTTTTCGCCTTCGCTGCGGGAGAGCAGCTTTCGGAGCACACGTCGGCTCGGCCGGCGATCATCCACATCCTCACTGGCGAGGGTGAATTGACCATTGGCGGCGATGCCCATCCGGCTCGACCGGGGACGTGGTTGCGGATGGCGCCCGAGGTCAAACACAGCCTGATTGCCCGGACTCCCATGCAGATGGCGCTCTACCTGCTCCCGGGCGGATAGCCTCGAACCAACAGCACCCAGCTCAACCGCTTGGGTGGTCTAACAAACGCCCTTAGGCCGTCCTCCAGACCCTACCAACGTAGCTCGGTATGTTCGCGACCGGGATCAGCAACGATGGCGACGGTGTGTCGGCTCTAATCCTCTCGCCCCGACCATTCGAGTAGGTAGGCCCTCGGCGCGTCCTTTTCACGCTCGAATTCCGGCTCCTCCCATCGTGTCGAGAGACCGCGGGACCCTGCCCGAATGGGGATGATCCTGAACCGGCCGACCTGAATGTCCCATCGGCCGGGTTTGTGACAATCCTTGTCACATCTGTCACAACGAGCGCGGGCACCACCCGCAGTCGCCGCGTGCCCGGCTCTGGCAGTCCGACCCTGCCTTCGGGCTAGCCTCCCGGGCCCGAGCGAGGCCTGGCCGGACGCCAGCCGCCGGGTTTCGTCAGGCGCCCCGTGTCTTGGCCCCTCCCGCATCGAGCGCACACTTGGTGAGAAGGAGGACCGGGCATGGGAGAGCGTCAGACCATTCAGCAACTTCTCGCCGACGCCCGCGCCGGCCTCAACCGGCTCGAACCCACGGCCGCCCTTATGGCGCAGGCGGCGGGGGCGACCCTCATCGACACCCGGTGTGGAGATGATCGACGAGCCAGCGGGGTCATCCGCGGGTCGGTTCATATCCCACTGTCAGTCCTGTTCTGGCGCCTCGATCCAACCTCGGGCTACCACAACCCGAGTGTGGCCGATCCCGCAAGGCAAGTGATCCTGCTTTGCGCCGACGGCTACTCGTCCAGCCTGGCGGCTGCAACGCTCAGGGGCTTGGGTTTCGCTCGCGCCACCGACGTGATAGGCGGCTTCAATGCCTGGGTCGCCGCGGGCCTGCCGATCGAGCCCGCATGAAGGTCCGTGACAGCGGGATGCCCGAGCAGGCAATGTGGGATCGATTCTTCGATCCGGCGAGCATCCTCGCGCGCCTGGGCCTGACACCCGAGACATCGAGCGCCGTCGACCTTGGCTGCGGCTATGGGACGTTCACCATCCCGGCCGCGAGTCTCATTGGCGGCAAGGTCCACGGTTTCGACATCGAACCCGAGATGATCCGAGTCACCGGCTCCAAGGCGGAGAGCGCGGGCCTTGCGAACGTTCAACTCCACCTCCGGGACGTCGTTGCCGAAGGCACTGGATTGCCCGACGCTTGCGTCGGCTACGTGATGCTCTTCAACATCCTCCACACCGAGGAACCCGACCGGTTGTTGCGTGAGGCCCACCGGATTCTGACGCCCGGCGGTACGGCGGCCGTCATGCACTGGGTCAGCGATCGGCCAACACCCCGCGGCCCGGCGCTCGACATCCGTCCGAGCCCGGCGGATTGCCGAAAGTGGCTGGCTGCGGCAGGTTTCAGGGTAGAAGGTGGCGTCCTGGATCTGCCGCCATACCACTTCGGACTTGTGGGGCGGAGGATCTAGAGCCGCTCGCGCCTCAGAAGACCAGCACGCGCTCGCATTCGAGAGTCCATGCGGACGTACCTCGCTATCACTTCTTGGGAGGCATCGCAGCTACGTGGTCCAGCGACCGGACGATCCAGTGGTTGCTCAGCGCAGAGGCCATCGACGGCGGCAGGGTGAGATAACCGCCCATCGGCCGCTCGGCCGGGCCGAACGGGCCGACCCCATCGATGACGCCGAACTCGGCTTTGTCCGCCGGCGCGAGCTTGATTCCGATGTCGGACCCGAACAGGCCCATGAACATGTTGCCGTTCACAAACGCGCCGAGGTTCCCGAACATGGGCTTGACTTGAACCCGGGGATCGTCTGGGACGAGCGCCCGAAATCGCGCCTTGTCCTCCTCGCTGGGTTTTGGGATCTGCACTGGGGTCGCCTCCAAGGGAGCGGTCCGGTCGATCAGCCTTCCAGGATGCGCTTGACGTTGTCGAGTGCTTGGACTTCGCCGACCATGGTCTTCTGCACCATCGAGCCCATCAGGAGCTTCTTGAGACCTTTGACCTCGGCGTCGAGCGAGAAGGTCAGGCGCGTGCCGCCGGCCACCGCTTCGAAGTCATATCGCCCGTGGGGGCGAACCGGCCCCGCCGTGGTCTGGAACTCGATGCGGCGGTTGGGCTCGAACACCGTGACCAGATAGTCGGCTGAGACTCGGCGGCCCATCGGACCGCTCACCCCCTGGGTGTACGTCGCGCCGACACCCTCGCCGGACACGCGCTTGATGTCGAGAATGCCCGAGCGCCACTGCGGGCACTTCTCTCCATCCGCTATGAACGCGAAGACAGTCTCGATCGGCTTTGCTATCTCGACGAAGTGGGTCGCTTCGGCCATCACGTCCTCCTGCAAGTGTGAGACCCAAATCTGAAGCACGGGCCGACATCGGGGCGAGCGGGCTCGATGGACTTCCGCCTGCCGGATCGGTCTGAAGCTTTGCCGAAGTGGAGCACATGTCCTAGTTCTCCGCTGGCGCTCTCGGGCGCGAGGCCTTTGATCCCTCGGCGTCGGGCGGCCGATGAAGACTGGGTCGTCGGTCAGGACGGCGCGTACGCGCGAGTCGCACCGCTAAGAGGGCGAGCCCTGCTCAAGCCCTTACTTGATCAGCTGGCTAGCGTCGACCAGTGATCGCCGCCCACAAGATTGCATGTGAGCGCCATTGGGACATTCAGGTCGTCGGTGTCGGCTTGACTCCTCTCGCCCCGATCATTCATGTAGTCGCGGACTACCCGTGCGGCGGTCCCCCGACATTCCTCGCGTCAGGACGTGGCCGATCCCCCAACGACTGCGACGTGGATCGGCAGCGATGGCCACCCGGCGTCTGTCGTCAGCAGGACGGCGGCACCCAATTCAACCGCCGTGGCGACGACCAGCGCATCCGGCAGCCGCAACTTAGGTCCGTGCTGGGCCCCTAGCCTCGCCGCGGTTGCAGCGACCTCCCGGGTGGCTGGTTCCACTCGAGCCGGGAGAGCCGCCAGAAACTCATCGACCTTTGCGACCGCGCCCGCACCCTGCCGAAATGGCCCGACTAATACTTCGGCATAGGCGGAGGCCGGGATGGCCAACTCGTCGCCCCGGCTCCGAACCTGCGTCAGGGCCTCCCTCGCCACGGAGTGGTGGGTGTCGCTCGAATCGAGTACCGCGATGATGACACCGGCGTCGAGGATCGTTAGCGCCATTCGCGGCGCAGTTCGTCAAGGTGATCTGGAGCGAAGGCGCTTGTCAAGGCGCCGGCAAATCGATCGACCGGATCCTCCTCACGGACCAGGATCAACTCACCTGGTCGGCCAACCTCGGCCCGGAGGCGATCACCCACCTTGAGCCCAGCCCGAACGAGGGCGTCCTTGGGGATTGTGACCTGATTCTTTGCGCTCACCTTTGTGTAACCTCGGCGGCGAGCGGTCTTTACTCTCGCACTCATGGGTAAAGCTTACGCCCACGAGGTCTGTTCGGCAAGATCGGCCCTATCCTCGTCCGGCATCGGTCATCGATGATCGACCTCGGACTGGCGCACCTATCGCGCGCCGGGGGTCGCCGTGGTGGCTGCGTATTGAGGGCGGCCAGCGGGTCGATAGACCTGAATCGTTATCCCCTTCGGGGTGGACCGCGATTCGACCAACTCGAGCGCCATGTCCGGGCCGGTGGCGGAGAACAGCCGCGTGCCCTCGCCAACGACCACGGGGAAGATGAACAGGTTGAGCTCATCGACGAGGTTGTTGTCGAGCAGCCACCGGAACAGCTCGCCGCTGCCGTGGACCTGCAGCTCGCCGCCCACCTTGGCCTTCAACTCGCGAATCGTGGCCTCGACGTCACCGGAGAGGACGGTCGTGTTCGCCCACTTCGGATCGAAATTCGCGGTGGATGCGACGTACTTGGGCCGCGTGTTCAAGGCCGTCCAGATCGGGCTATCGCCTGGATCGTCCCACGTCCCCCAAGAGCCGGCGAAAACCTCATAGGTCCGCCGGCCGAACAAGAACACCTCGGCGCGCTGGTAGATCTCGTCCATGACTGTCCCAGCTTCGTTGTCGAAGTGGGCCCATCCCATGCGCTCGAATACCTCGCGCGTGGCTACCCCGGCTACCGGTGCACCGGGTGCCTGCATGACTCCGTCAACAGAGACCTGAACGGTGGCTGTGAGCTTCATGATCGTCCGGTCCTTTCTGACACGCCGGGGTGTGAGCGATCCGAGGACGAGACCGTTCGGAGCGACGCTCTTTTGTTCAGTGATTTGAAGCCGGACAGCAATCTTGCGTCCAGCCCGTCTTCCTGAGCGCCAGTTCGATCGAAACCGGGACGATGATCCGCGGGGTGGGAAACGCAGCCGCCAGACGTCTCGCCCCGACCATTCGAGTAGGGGGCCCTTTGGAGGGCCGGCTCGCGGCGGCATCGGCCTCGTCGTGGAGCCCTAGTTGCCAACGCTTGACGCACCATCAACACGCGCGTACGCTAGGACGTACGTATTAGGAATACACCGGCCATGACCACCGTCACCGCAACCGAAGCGCGCAAGCAGCTCTACAAGCTCCTGGACGACGTGTCCGACTCGCACGAGCCGGTCCAGATCACCGGCAAACGGGGCAACGCGGTTCTGGTGGGAGAGGATGACTGGCGCGCCGTACAGGAGACCCTGTACCTCGTGTCGATTCCGGGCATGCGCGAGTCCATCATCGAGGGCTTGGCCACGCCTGCGGAGGAACTCGACGGCGAACTCCGCTGGTGAGCTGGAGGCTCGTCTACACGAAACAGGCCCAGAAGGATGCCGAGAAGCTGGCCGCGGCCGGCCTGAAGCCTAAGGCGCAAGCCCTGCTGGCGATCCTCGCAGAGAACCCCTACCAGACGCCACCCCCTTTTGAGAAGCTCGTCGGCGACCTGTCCGGCGCGTATTCGCGGCGCATCAGTATTCAGCACCGCCTGGTCTACCAGGTCCTCGACCAACCGAAGACGGTGAAGGTCCTGCGACTGTGGACGCACTATCAATAGGTCGGACACGCCATGCCGAGGCGAGGGTTCTACGCCCAGCGGACGATCTGCCACCGCACCACGCCAATAACCTCGCACCCAAGCGCGAGTGGGCCATTCAGGTTGCTACGGTCGGTGTGAGTCCCCTCGCCCCGACCAGTTCTGCGAGACTCGTTCGAGCCGGACCTTATGGGTCCTGCTTTCTCGTTGCCGGGCGATATGCCCGGTCCAGCCGTCGCCGAGCCACGACAGGCGGCAGCGGGCGCCGCGACGCCTCCTCAACCCGTGGCGTGGGATCATAGATCGCGTGACTGATCCAAGCGCCGCCGACGAGACGCGCATCGACCGCTGGCTGTGTGCGGTGCGCCTCGTGAAGACCCGACCGCTCGCGACAGGGCTGTGCGAAGGCGGCCACGTCCTCGTGAACGGGTCGCAGGCGAAGCCGTCGACCAAGGTTCGCGCAGGTGATCGAGTGGAGGCCCTCATCGCGGATCGCGCGCGCGTCATCGAGGTCGTGCGGCCGATCGAGTCGCGGGTCGGGGCCCCCGCCGCCGCGACCTGCTACGTGGACCACAGCCCGCCGGTCGTGGCAGAGGCCGAGCCGGGGATGATGCGCATCCGCGGGGAGGGCCGGCCCGGCAAGCGTCTCCGGCGCGAGCTCGATCGCCTGCGCCGGTCCGCCGACGCCTGAGCCCTAGACACCCGGTTTCGGCTTCTCCACGATCAGCAGCGTCACAGATTCGGCCGCCAGCTCGATGTTGCCATCGCCAAACGGGGCCGTCCCGATCTTCTCGGCGTTGTGAGCCTGGTCGAAGAGCCACTCTTCCGCGGACGTGCCCCTCCAACCGAGGATCGTCATTTGCTTCGTCCGAGTCGTCGCCGACAGGTTGACGATCATGACGGCGAGCGTGCCGTCCGAACGCTTGGAGGCGTAGATGCTCACCAGGGGATCGTCAGATGCCGATCGAACCAGCTCCGTCCCAAACTGCTGAAACATGAGGTAGTCGTAATAGATCGGGTTGACAGCAAAGCTGCCGACGATGCCGTATTGGGTCGCCAGGGCAAACTGGTCGACCATGTCGACCTTCTGTTCGATCAGCCGGCCGAGAACGTCCGCGAACCAGATCGCGTTCATGTGCGAGTCCATCGACCAGTCGGTGCCGACATTCGGGACCCAGCTCGAGTTGATCTCGGTGACGGCGACCGGCAGGTCCTTGCCCGTCTGGTCCTTGATCAATGTTCGTAGGGCCGGAATGATCTGATCCCACTCCTTGCCGCCGGCCCTCAGGTCGTCGACCGTGATGGGAGTCGAAGTGTCCTTGGGCAACGGATAGCGATGGATCGACACGATGTCGACCAGGTCGCCATTCGCCTTCAGGAACGACGACAGCCAGGCGACGCGGGCCTTCATGTACGTGTCGGTGGGGTTGGCGGTGAACTGGCTCACGTCGGGACCGATCAGTTTGATCGCCGGGTCAACGACACGCATCGCCTGGGCGAACTCACGCCAGTCGGAGTTGTATTTGTCCACGGTGTACTCGGAGCCGTCGTCGGCGGTGGCGTAGAGATCCGCCTCGTTACCGATGCCCCAGTACTTGACGGCGTAGCCCTTGGTCACGTTCACGTACTTGACCAAATCCGCAGCCTTGGCCGAGGTGCCGCCCTTCAGACGGACGACGATGCGCGGCTCTGCGCCGAGCGTGCGGCAATAGGCGATGAACTGATCGACCTGGTAGGTCTGGAGGTCGTACCGGTCGCCGTAGTTGCCGCCCGGGAAGGTGAGCGTGGTCAACTTGGCGGCCTGGACCTGGGGCTGGAGGTCGAACGGCACCGACAGCCACGGGCCGTCGTTGGTGCCGTAGACCAGTGGGCTGATCGGGCCTTGGTCCGAGCCCGCGTCCACGAAGAGTCCAGCGGTCGGCGTGGGCACCGCCGTCGGCACCGGCGGGGGCGTGGGAACTGGCGTCGCCGACGAGCCGCCGCATGCGGACACGAGCGCAGCGATCGCGAGTCCTGCGGCCGCCCGGCGCCAGATTCGAGCCTTCGTCGACATTCCATGCTCCAGGTCCGAAGTTCAAACCCATATTGGCTACGACGAACCGATCATCTCACGATGGCAGCCCGGCTCCGACGCACGATCGGTGAGACGACAGTGGCACAGCTCGGTCAGTGGCTGCCCGAGATGAGTCGCTCGCGGTCGAACAGCCTGGAGACCAGCAGCCAGCCGAAGACATCCAGGACGATCAGCAGGGCGCCGCAGCCGATGGCCAGCTGAGGTGTCGGCTCGATGACGTTGAGCGCGATCATGACGGTGACGAACACGGGCGGAAGACTCGCGAGGACGCCGAGCTGCTGCGCGACCCTGACGTCGCTCGAACGCGTCGAGATGGCGATGGCAACCCAGACCGTCCAGCAGGCCAGAAGCGGCGTGAAAAGAAGTTGGGCGAGCAGGTCCATCGGCTGCATGACCGATGCCGCAACGCCCGGCGCGGCCTTGACTTCGACGATACCGACGAAGACCGCGAACACAAGGTATGCAATGAGTAGCGACGGAAGCAGCGCGGCGACCGCCTTGCCGATGAGGAACTCGTCGCCCCGGACAGGCGTCGTGAGCGCCGGCTCAAGGGTGCCCTGCTGACGCTCTCCGGCGACGGAATACGCCGCGACGAACACCGGCACGAGTGTCGGAATGCCGAGCATGTAGAGCAGCACGTGCTCGTGAGCCAGGCCCTCGGATGCCCCGCTCGAGAGCCGAAGCACCGCAATGAGGGGCTGGATGGCGAAGACCAGCGGAAGGATTGCCATGCCGTAGATCACGGACCGGTTGCGACGGTACTCTCGGACTTCCTTGCGGACGATGGCCCAGATCCGGCGCCTGCTCATGCCTCTCTCCGGGATGCTTCGGGGTCTTCGGCGATCAACTCGAGGTACACGTCTTCGAGCGAATGATGCGACTCGGCGATCGAGAGCACGTCGGCGCCGGCAGCCACCAGCGCCCGGGTCGCGGCCGGAGCCGCGGTCGACGGATCGGACACCGCGAGAACGTAACTGCCGGTTGTCCCCTCCTGGCGCCAGCTGTCGACGGCCTTTAGCCCCGTGAACACCTTGCGCGGATCGGCGAGCGGGTTCAGCGTCGAGACGAGGATGGTCCTGGCGAAGAGCTGGTCTCGGAGCTCGCCCGGGCGGCCGATCGTGCGTAGCGTCGTGTTGAGGATCGCGACTCGATCGCACAGCCGCTCCGCCTCCTCCAGTCGATGTGTCGTGAGAAAGATCGTCACGCCCTGCTTGCGGAGCCCATCGATCAGCTCGTGTACCTCGCGGGCTGCGACGGGATCCAGCCCGGCCGTAGGCTCGTCGAGGAAGAGGACCTCTGGATCGCTGAGGAGCGCGCGAGCCAGAGCGACGCGTTGGCGCAAGCCTTTCGACAACGTCCCGCACGTGTCGTGGCTTCGATCGATGAGGTTTACCGCCCGAAGCGCGGCCGCGATGCGATCACCCGGATCGCGAACTTCATACAGGTCGGCAAAGCATTCGAGGTTCTCGACAACGGTCAGCTTCAGGTAGAGGCCCGGAGCCTCGGGCATGATCGCGATTCGGCGCCGAATCTCGACCGCGTTCTCGGGAGTCAGCTGGAACCCCGCCACCGTCGCCGAACCCGATGTCGGCACGAGCAGCGTCCCAAGCGTCCGGACGGTCGTGGTCTTGCCGGCGCCATTGGGGCCGAGGAAGCCGAAGACCTCGCCGCGGCCGATCTCGAACGAGAGGTCCTGGAACGCGACTCGGTCGCCGAACCGCTTACTCAGACCTCGGACGGCCAGTGCGGGACCCGGTCGTCCCGCCGACCCCGCTTCGAGTGCACCCATGTGATCGAGCACCGACCGCCTCTATCTACCCGCGCCGTCCAGCGCGGTTCTCTCGGCGGCAATGTAAGCACAGTGCGTTGGTCAGTGGAGAGCCGAGATGCGCCGTTGCCATATGACTCGTATGGGCCTCGGTCGCCCGAGACGCAGCATGGCTGTCGCCCCGGTCCTTCTGGTTCCCCGGTGCCCTTGGCGATAGCCGTGGCGGCGGCTCCACCCGTCTTCTGTCGGTGCTAATCCTCTCCCCGTGGCCGGGGCGCCCCTGAATGACCTAACGTCCGGCCAGCCAGGCCGCCGGAAGGGCGTGCATGCTGGCGCTGTCCCAGCGCCGCCCGACGGCCAGCAGCCCACCCGGGGTCTCGACCTCTCCAACCAGCTCGTTGTTGATGTCGCTGAAAGCCGGCTGGTCGGCGACGCGGCCCCACGTTGCACCGGCGTCGGTGGAGACCCACACCATCGCGTTCGCGATGCCGTTGACCAGGTGGTCGCCGGCCGCGATTAGCACGCCTCCGGCGATGAAGATTCTATTGAGCGACTCTTCATTCCCCAGCGGAATCGCTGCCGCCCGCGGCGCGTTCCCGTTGGTGAAGCGCAAGACCTGGGTCAAATCGCTGATCGAGCCGCTCGGCAGCAGCCCGGACAGCTGGACCACCGCGAGAAAGCTGTGGCCGTCGCTCGTGACCGCCGTGGGCCGCGCGTCGTGGGCGATCGTCTCTGGCCCAGTCCAGCTGGTCCCATCCGCGCTGCGCCAAACGACCATATCTGTGGTCGGGCTCTTGTCGGTCCTTGGGGCGCCGGGCACCGCGCCTAATGCCATTGCCGTCCCGTCGGGCGCAGCTGCGAGACCTCGCAGGTCTGCCGCAAAAGTGGCGGAGACGTTCGTCCAGGTCAGTCCGTCCGTGGAGGTGACGAACTGCGAGGACGTGACTGAGCTCGATGAGTCCTGCGTGACGACTGCACCAATGAAGCCCCGTGAGCCGACCGCCACGTAGGACGGGGCCGGGCCGTGGGCACGGGTCCAGGCTCTGCCATCGGACGAGACCCAGACGGCCGGCACGGTAGCTTCTGGATCGCTGGGAATCGGAGCTGGGTAGCTGCCGATAGCGATCAGTCGCTTCCCATCGGTCACCAGGCCAGAAAGGGAGGCGTGCTCGAGGGCAGGAATGTGACCGTTCATGGACCAGGAGTGCCCGTCGCTCGACGTCCAGACAACACCCCGGTTCACTGCCGGGTCGCCGGCTGCGCAGCACGATGCCCAGATGGTGCCGGTCGCAAGGAAGGCGCCATGGAACGCGACCACTCCGGTCGGTGTCCCGCCCCCCTCGACTCCGGGCGCGGGATCGGGCATGTCAATCCGGGACCAGACCCGGAACGCAGCGGCCACCCGCGCGCTGGGGCTGCTGGCCGGAACGGTTGGAGCGGAAGACGACGCGTCGGTGGAAGTGGCCACCGGCTGGGAAGACGGACTCGGCCTTGGGCTCGCTGTTGGGGCTGAGCTGCTGACGGTCGGTGATGCATTGCTGCCCTGGGACTGGGCGAGCCAGACGGGCAGGCCGGCCACAACTACGGCGATTGCCACAGCCGCAGCGAAAAGGCCGAGCATCGCCGCCGAACGCGGCCACCGTCCGAAGCGAGCTCCACCCGCGATGCCTCGGACCCTGGCGGTGGATGCCAAAGATTCCGTCTGTCCTCGCAACTCAAGAGGCGCCGCCGGCAGCTCGGCGCGGCGGAATGCCTCGCGAAGGTCGCGTTCGAGTGCATCCGGTTCGGACTTGGGTCGGCTCATCGGGAAGCCACCTTTCCGCTGACTTGAAGCCTCTGCTCATCGCGCATCGCCTCAAGCGCCCGATGCAGGCGCGTCTTGACGGTTCCAACCGGCCAACCCAGTCGCTCGGCGACTTCGGTGAGCGGGAGGTCCGCCCAGTAGTGAAGGACTACGACGGCGCGTTCATCTGTAGACAGGTGGCGGATGAGGCGGAGGGCTTCGTCACGGTCGAGAAGGGCTTTGAAAGGATCCGCAACGCGGCGGTCGTCGTTCGCGGGAAGCTCGACGAAACGGACCCGGCGGTTTCGTCTAATCCGGTCCCGACAGGCGTTTACGACGATCCGATCGAACCAGGCCTCGAATGCAGCCGGGTCGCGCAACGATCCCGCCGACTGCCAGGCTCGGACTGCCGCATCGTGGGCCACATCCTCTGCGTCGGCAGCTTGACCAACGATTAGGCCGGCGAGTCGGTAGGCCCTGTCGAGGCCACCGGAGACCTGACGGGCGAAACGCTCGTCGGCCTCGCTCTTGGTCCTCAGCATCGCCCCCTCCGTCGCCTGCCAGAATCCGCCAGAGTCGTCGACCACCGTAGCATCGTCCATCGCCATCCAAGACGAGCAGGCAGTCGAAACGGTTTTCGGGCATAGTCGCTACTAGCCCCGTCGCTCGATCGGAAACGCGCTTCCTCCGCCGGTGGCGACTGGCTCCGCAGTCGAGCAAGCGCCCGATCAGACCCTATCGCACGCCATCATCAAGGTTCCGTCATGTCGAGCGAGACGAAACGCTCGCGGTTGAGGTTGATGTCGGCCGGCAGGTCGGCGACCTTCTGCAGCCCGACCGGAAGGCACGACCAAGGTCAGAGCCTGGGCTCAGCGGGTAGCCAACCGGCCGCGGCCTCGAAGGATCGGGCCTCTTATGGGAGGAGAGCTGCAATGGCCGTTCTCGGTCTCCGCCGAAAGCCTGGGCTGATCGCCCTGACGGTCTTTCGGACCATGCCCCTGGCATATCGAATGCACCTCGGCCGGCTCTTTGGGCACACATTCCTCAACTTGACCCATCGCGAGCGGAGGAGCGGGCGGCTCTACACGACGGCCCTCAAGACGGTCGCGTGGGACCGGGCTACCGGCGAGGTGGTCGTCTTCTCGATGTACGGCATGAACGCCGCCCGCCGGCGACCATCCACCGACTTGCTCACACGAGAGCGCCAGTGGGACATTCTGGTCTGCCAAGGGCGGCGCGACGCTCGTTAGGTCAGAGCCGGCTCAGCTTGCCTGAGCACGTCGCCCACGGGGATACCGAGCGCTTCGGCCACGCCCTGGCCGTATGCGGGATCTGCCTTCAGGCAGTTGCCTATGTGGCGGAGCTTGGCTTCTGTCGGCGCATCGCCCATGGCCCGGGCGGTGTTCTCGAACAGCAGCTGCTGCTTCTCCGGAGCCAGGAGTCGGAACAGTTTCCCGGGCTGCGAGTAGTAGTCGTCGTCCACGCGATGGTTCCAGTGGTCTGCCGCTCCCTCGATTGACAGCGGCGGTTCCGCGAAGCCCGGCTGCTCCTGCCATTCCCCGTAACTGTTGGGCTCGTAGCCGAGAGTGCTGCCGTGGTTCCCGTCGACGCGCATCTGACCGTCGCGGTGGAACGCGTTCACTGCGCAACGCGGCGCATTCACCGCGATGCTGGAGTGGTTGACGCCGAGCCGATAGCGCTGTGCGTCGCCATACGAGAAGAGCCGCCCCTGCAGCATCTTGTCCGGTGAAAAGCCGATACCGGGCACGATGCTCGCGGGATTGAAGGCCGCCTGCTCGACGTCGGCGAAGTAGTTCTCGGGATTCCTGTTCAGTTCTACGACGCCCACCTCCATAAGCGGGTAGTCGCCGTGAAACCAGACCTTTGTCAGGTCGAATGGATTGTGGCCATAGGTGGCTGCATCCTGCTCGGGCATCACCTGGATGAACATCTTCCAGCGCGGGAAATCGCCCGTCTCGATGGCGCCGAAGAGATCACGCTGGGAGCTCTCGCGATCCCGGCCGATCAGCTCGGCAGCCTCCGCATCGGTCATGGTCTTGATGCCCTGCTGAGTCAGGAAGTGGAACTTCACCCAGGAGCGCTCATTGCGCGCGTTGAGCAGGCTGAACGTGTGGCTGCCAAATCCATGCATATGGCGATACGAGTACGGAATGCCACGGTCGCTCATGTCGATGGTGAGCTGGTGCAGTGCCTCGGGCAACGAAGTCAGGAAGTCCCAGTTGTTCCGCTTGCTGCGCATATTGGTGTGCGGGTCCCGCTTCACGGCATGGTTCAGGTCCGGGAACTTGAGCGGGTCGCGCAGGTAGAACACCGGCGTGTTGTTGCCGACCAGATCCCAGTTCCCCTCCTCGGTGTAGAACTTCAGAGCGAAACCACGGATGTCCCGCTCGGCGTCGGCCGCGCCACGCTCGCCCGCCACGATCGAAAAACGCGCAAACATGTCGGTCTTCTTGCCGACGGCCGAGAAGAGGCTGGCCTTCGTGTACGCCGTGATGTCGTGCGTTACGGTGAAGGTCCCGAACGCGCCGGAGCCCTTGGCGTGCATGCGCCTCTCGGGGATCACCTCGCGATCGAAGTGGGCGAGCTTCTCCAGGAACCACACATCCTGGAGCAGCATCGGGCCGCGCGGGCCGGCGGTCATCGCATTCTGGTTATCGGGAACCGGGGCACCCCCGGCCGTGGTCAGCGTCGTCTTTCGCACCATGACTCGCTTCCTACCTGCCGCGCGGCTTGGAGGACTCCGGCCAGCCGCCCAGCCGGCGAGGAACCTCAGTGGGCTTTCAGGTATCTCGCCGCCGGATGCGCGAAACCCAAACCTGCTGCGAGGTCAGGAGCGTGTAGACAGCCGTGCCGCACGCATTCTCCGCATGATGGGCATTCGAGGTCTGGCCCCGCGAGGATGGAAACCCGGCCGTCCCGCCGGAAGACCGGCGCTCGGCCTCTTCTCGCGCCAGAGAATCTCCATACGGGCTGCGCGACGGCGATCGGCTCCGGTAACATTACCGGTGCTATGTGACGGACGGCGCGCAGGAAAGGCGGAGACGTGGGAACTTCGCGCAAGCCAAGGAGTTCGCGCAAGCCACGGAGTTGGGCCGCCACGGGCATTGTGGCCCGGCTGGCGTGTCTGCTAACTGCGACGGTACTGACTTCGGCGGCGTGCGCCGGCCAGGCCGCCACGGCTCCGACGGCGACTCCGGGCGCGGACGCCGCGGGCATCGTCTGGTTGTGCCTGCCGGGCAAGGCGGACAACCCGTGCGAGGCTACGTTGACCACGACGGTGATCGACGCATCGGGGAAACGCACCGTCGAAACCATGACACCGGTGGCCAATGCCCCGATCGACTGCTTCTACCTCTACCCGACCACAAGCTTGCAGACGACTATGAACGCCGACCTGTCGATCGATCCGGAACTGGTGACGATCGCCACATGGCAGGCCGCTCCGTTCTCCAAGGTTTGCAAGGTCTACGCGCCCGTCTATCCGCAGCTGACGATCCCGGCCTTGGGCCGCGGCGGGGACAAGACATCCGGGCTGCTGACGGCCTATTCCGGAGCCCTGGCCGCCTTCGACGACTACCTGGCCAACTACAACAAGGGCAGGGGAATCGTGTTCATCGGCCATTCCCAGGGCGCGATGCTCCTGATCAATTTGCTCGAGGACAGGGTCGACACGGCGCCTGAAGTTCGCAAGGTCCTCGTGTCGGCGCTGCTGCTCGGCGGAAGCGCCACTACGGCCCCGGGAAAGACGACCGGCGGGGACTTCAGCGAGATCCCAACCTGCGCTTCGATCACGCAGACGGGCTGTGTTTTCGGATATTCGAGCTTCGACGAGACTCCGCCCACGGACGCGATGTTCGGCAGAACGGCGACCGCCGCGGGCATGCTTCGACGCCCACAGCGCGGCGAGCAGCTGATGTGCGTGAATCCGGTGGCGCCGGGTGGTTCGGGCACCATGAAACCCTTGATTGCCACATCCGACATGCCCCGGCTGACCGCGCAGCCACCCAACCCTCTCCCCAAGACCACGTTCGTCACATATTCGAACGCGTACACGGCCGAGTGCCAGACGAACTCCGACGGCGCCTGGCTGCAGATCAGCCGGCTCGATCCGGCGGCGGCCGCGCCCATACTGGTAGGAACCGAGGGCCGATCGTGGGGCCTCCACGACTTCGATGTCAGCCTGCCGCTCGGCAACCTGCTCGACCTGGTGGCCTCGGAATCGACGGCCTACAAGGGGTAGGCCCGGGGGCGACTTGGCATCGATGACTAGCGACGACGCAAACACCAAGACCCGGGCCGGCTCGGTCCCGGCGGCATCCCGGATCGACTCCCGCGGAACAACAGTTGCCGCTCGCGCTGCGGCACTTCCCGGCCGAAGCCCAACCCGGCGGGGCCTCCGACCCCAGACCGTCCGCGCGTGAAGGCACTCCGTGTCGTCTACCTCGCGCTCGGCGCCTCGACCGCATCGCTCAGTGTCTTCATCGCAGTCATCCTGCAAGAACGAGGCCTGAGTTCGCAGGTCATCGGGCTCATTAGCGGTATCGGCGCGTTGGCGCTGTTCGGCGCCATCGCCTTCTGGGGCCACATCGGCGACCGAGTCCTGGGCAGACGGACCACCCTTCAGCTGGTGGTTGTCATCGCCATCGCGATCGCCGTGTGCATCGGCCTGTCACCTCCACCGATCCTCCTCGCGCTCCTCGTGATTGCTTTCACCTGCACCCACGGCGGAGCCCTGGCTCTGTCAGACGCCCTGGCCGTGAACGCGCTCCAGAACCCCGCCCGGCAGTACGGGAAGATCCGTCTGATGGCCAGTCTGTCGTTCGCGGTGGCGACGATCGGAGTCGGCTTCGCGTGCGATCGCTTCGGCTACCCCGTAACGAGCCTGTTCTACCTGTTCTTCGGCACTTGCCTCGTGTCGGCGGCCTTTGCGTCGCCGCCTGATCGAGATGCGGCCACCAGGTCTCGCGAGACACCCGCGTCGGCGACGCCCTCCCGGTTCGGGTCAACTGGGACCGCGGTCAGAACGCAGCCTCGCCTGCTGCCGGTCCTCGCCACCGTCGCCGTCGTTGCTGCCGCCATGACGGCCGGCTCGACCTTCCTGAGCCTGCGTCTCATCGCCCTTGGCGGTCAAGCATCCGACGTCGCCATGTCGTTCGGTATCTCCGCCTTCGCCGAGATCCCCGGCATGTTCCTGGCGGCCCGTCTATCGCGCCGATTCGGGCTTCGGGGCGTGTTCTGCCTGAGTGCGGTCGCCTACGCCGCGGCATTCGCCTCGTGGGCCGTACTGACGTCGCCCTCGGCTATCGTGGCAACGCGCCTCCTGACAGGCCTCGCCTTCGCAGGAATCACGTATTCCATGGTGCTCACGATTGGCCAACTCCTTCCGCGGGCGCTCCAGGCCACCGGCCAGGCGCTCTATCAAGGCACCGCTACAGGTATCGCTTCGGCCGGTGGGAACACGATCGGAGGCGTGCTGTACGGCGCGCTCGGCGCGCCGATGCTCTTCCTCATCTGCGCCGGACTGTGCGTGGTCGGGGGGTTCATCGCCCTCGGTACTCTCCCCGGCCGCGTGTTAATCCCGATGGGCGCACTCGAGGAGACCACGGGAGAGGAAGTCGCGAGCGTCTGACACGGGCGGGCGGGTCGGATAGGTTGCCAGTGGCGGTTCGACTCCCGACTCTCGACCATCCGAAGATGTCCCGCCGTGCCACCAAGTGCGACGTGGCTGCCGCCGCAACCTGCCCGGGACTAGGGTTGTTAGGTGGATGGAAGCCTGTTCCAGACGGGCGTCGACTCGTGGCATGACTTCTACATCGCGGTCGGATCGGCCTCTGCCGCGCTTCTCGGGCTGCTGTTCGTCGGCGTGTCGATCAACCTCTCATCGATTTCCCTGGCGAAGCGAGCCGACGTCCGGACGAGGGCCGATCTCGCCTTCTCGAACCTGCTCTACCTGCTTTGCGTGTCTCTGATAATTCTCATTCCCAGCGCGGACGCCGACTCCCTCGCCATCAGCTTGACCGCGGTCGCACTGGTCGGTCTCATCCGTATCGGCCTCCGAGTCGTCCGCCTCATCGGCCGTAAGGATGGGTCGTGGAAGGGTCGCGGCACGATCCGTGGGCTTTCGTGGACCCTCGCCGCCGATGGAGTGCTCCTTTACGTAGCGGCATCGCTGGCGGCCAGGAATGACGCCGTGCCGCTCTACTACGCCACTTTCGTCGTCTTTGTCCTGCTCATTGGCGCAGCGGATGTGGCCTGGGGTCTGCTCGTGGAAGAAACCGAGGACGCGCCTCCGGCGCGCTGATCTGGTTCGTACCCACCCGATTGAGGTCTCGGCTACGCGACTCAAGGTGCGTGGCGTGGCTGAAGGGCCCGCCCAATCTTCGATAGGAGAGCGCGATGAGCAACGAACAGGTGGCGCCTGAGACGAAGGGTGTTACGACGGCGTTGCTTACGACTG
>Ga0302323_100000427_pt1 | contig 33311 bp, 26 predicted proteins | sample Fen_T0_3_FD_201950 | JGI IMG/M metagenome (GOLD analysis project Ga0302323, IMG submission 201950) | Peat permafrost microbial communities from Stordalen Mire near Abisko, Sweden - Fen_T0_3 | ecosystem: Environmental > Terrestrial > Soil > Wetlands > Permafrost | place: Sweden: Abisko...
CTGCTCCGGGATCTCCACGTGACGCTCGGCCAGCTCGGAGATGTGGACGAGGCCCTCGATGCCCTCCTCGACGCGGACGAACGAGCCGAAGGGCACCAGCTTGGTGACCTTGCCCGGCACGATCTGACCGATCTGGTGGGTCCGGGCGAAGTGCTGCCAGGGGTCCTCCTGGGTCGCCTTCAGCGACAGGGAGACGCGCTCGCGGTCCATGTCGACGTCGAGCACCTCGACGGTGACCTCGTCACCGACGGCCACGACCTCGCTCGGGTGGTCGATGTGCTTCCACGACAGCTCGGAGACGTGCACGAGACCGTCCACACCACCGAGGTCGACGAACGCGCCGAAGTTGACGATCGAGGAGACGACACCCTTGCGGATCTGACCCTTCTGGAGCTGGGTCAGGAAGCCGTGGCGCACCTCGGACTGGGTCTGCTCGAGCCAGGCACGACGCGACAGCACGACGTTGTTGCGGTTCTTGTCGAGCTCGATGATCTTCGCCTCGAGCGTCTGGCCGACGTACGGCTGCAGGTCGCGGACGCGGCGCATCTCCACCAAGGAGGCGGGCAGGAAGCCGCGGAGGCCGATGTCGAGGATCAGGCCGCCCTTGACGACCTCGATGACGGTGCCTTCGACGACGCCGTCCTCCTCCTTGACCTGCTCGATGGTGCCCCAGGCGCGCTCGTACTGGGCGCGCTTCTTGGACAGGATCAGGCGGCCTTCCTTGTCCTCCTTCTGGAGGACCAGGGCCTCGACCTTGTCACCGACGTGGACGACCTCGTTCGGGTCGACGTCGTGCTTGATCGAGAGCTCGCGGGAGGGGATGACCCCTTCGGTCTTGTAACCGATGTCGAGCAGGACCTCGTCCCGGTCGACCTTCACGATGGTGCCTTCGACGATGTCTCCATCGTTGAAGTACTTGATGGTCGCGTCGATCGCGGCGAGGAAGTCTTCCTCGGAGCCGATGTCGTTGACGGCCACCTGGGGCGCGTCGATCTCCGAGAGGTAGGCGGTGCTGCTCGTCATAAGGGAATGAGTTCCTTGGATGGATGGAGTTGTCGCGGGCACGCCGGAAGCCCTCTGTCACTACCGCAGGATCTCCGCTTCCCGCTCGAGGGCGGGCACGGCTGAAAGAGATAGCGAGCCGGTGTCCGCTCCGTCCGGGACGTGGGCAGACTTCTGGCGCCCTGCGAGTCTATCCGGGGCCTCCGTCGTGCGTCCAACCGACGAGTCAGGCGGGAACGGCGTGGATGTCTCCGGTCTCGGCGATGGCCCGTAGGTGCTCCGCGGCACGGTCGGCCACCGGGTTCTCACCCGCGCGCGCGGCGAGGTCGACCAGGGCCCACAGGTCGGCCGCCCGGGCCAGGTCGAGCGCCTCCGCCGGGGTGCTGCCACGGCGCTCGCACCACGCGGACACCAGCCCGCTCAGGTACGCCGGGTGGCGGTCGAAGCGGAGCAGGTTGCCGAGATCGGTGGCCGGGTGCCCGGAGTGCGCGAACTCCCAGTCGAGTACCCCGGTCACCTCCCGTGAGGCCGCGTCCACCAGGAGGTTCTTCGGGTTGAGGTCGGAGTGCACCAGACACGTCCGGCCGACGGTGTCGAGCAGGTCCTGGGCCTGGTAGGCGACCCGGACGAGGGCGTCCACGTGTCCCGGCTCCCACCCCTCGGTCCGGAGGTCCGCGGCGTGGTCGTGGACGAAGCCCGGGAGACCGTCGGCGCCTTCGAAGGCACCGATCCGCAGGTCGGGGTCGACGAACGGGCCGGGACCCAGCGTCGGCATGCCCGAGAGATCGGCGGCGAGCGCGCCGAGGCGCGCTCCGAGCGCCGCCAGCTGAGCGTCGTCGAGGGTGGGCAGGACGAGGTCGCCGCGCTCCCCAGGCAGGTAGGACGCGATCAGGAGGCCCGGTCGGTCCGCGGCGGCGACCCCGCGTCGTACCTCGAGGACGTCGGCCACCGGCACCAGTCCGCGGACCAGGTGCAGGATCGCCGCGTCGATCTCGGGAGCGGCGTCGTCCCTCCGGCCAGGGGGGTAGATCCGCACGACCGACCGCTCTCCCCCGGTCTCGGCGAGGAACGTCTGCCCGGACCAGCCGCCGGCCAGGGGCGTCAGGTCGGAGGGGTCCACGGCCCTCACGTTGCCACAGCGGGCGCACCACCCGGCCCAGTAGGGTCGCGCCGTGGAGGACCACCTGCCGCAGCGTGTGCGGGTCGAGCGCCGCCCGGTCGACGAGGCCGAGTCGCGGCGCGCCAACGGGCCCGACTGGGACCGCTACGCCGACGAGTACCAGGCCACGCACGGCGACTTCCTCGGCGACACCGGCTTCGTGTGGGGGCCCGAGGGGCTCACCGAGGACGAGGCCGGGGTCCTGGGCGAGGTCACCGGCAGAGACGTGCTCGAGGTCGGCTCCGGGGCCGGCCAGTGCTCCCGCTGGGTGCGCCTCCACGGCGGGCGGTCCGTCGGTCTGGACCTCTCCGCCCGACAGCTCCAGCACTCGCGGCGACTCGACGAGGAGACCGGGCTCGCCGTCCCGTCCGTGCTCGGCACCGCGACCGCCCTCCCCTTCGCCGACGGCAGCTTCGACGTGGTCTTCTGCTCCTTCGGCGCTCTCCAGTTCGTCGCCGACATCGAGGTGGCCGTGGCGGAGACGGCCCGAGTCCTGCGGCGGGGCGGCCGCTTCGCCTTCTCGGTCACGCACCCGACCCGGTGGAGCTTCCCCGACGACCCGTCCGAGGCCGGGCTCACGGCGACGTCGTCGTACTGGGACCGCACGCCCTACGTCGAGGTGGACGACGACAGCGGCCGGGTCGCGTACGTCGAGCACCACCGGACCCTGGGCGACTGGGTCTCACTGCTGGCGGGGCACGGGTTCCGGCTCGTGCGGCTGCTCGAGCCGGAGTGGCCCGCGGACCACGACCGGGTCTGGGGAGGCTGGTCGCGCACCCGCGGCCGGATCACGCCCGGGACAGCGGTTTTCGCCGCCGACCTGGGCTGAGGCTCGGGGAAGCTACGCGGTGGGCGTGGCCGTGGGGGTCGACGCGGCCTCCGTGGGCTCCGACGACGACGAGCGACGCCTGAGCAGCAGGAAGACACCGAGCCCCACGCAGATCAGCCCGACGACGAGTCCGACGAGGGGCAGCACCTTCGTGATCAGCGTGAGCTGCTTGGCACCCGCTTTCGCATCGTCGACGTTGGACTGGATGGTCTCGGGCGTGTACTCGGCCGTGAGGTCGAGCGCGGTGTCGCCGCCGTCCTTGAGAGTCCGGACGTCGTGGACCTGCTGGTCGATGATCTTCCCGGTGACGGGGTCGATGGAGTACGTCTCGTCGAGGTTGTAGATGCCCTGGATGTCGTTGCCCAGGTCGATCGGGGCGCCGGTGATGACCTGGTGGTACTGGTAGACCTTCAGGCCGTTCATGGTGGTCTCGCCCGCGTAGTCGGCCGGCGGGGAGGTCTTGGTGACGTCGTCCCAGACGTCGTAGCTCTTCTTCTCGGCGTGGAAGGGCCACTTGTTGACCAATCCCGACACCGGGACCGGGGTGACGAGGATCTTCGGGTCGTCGAAGGCCAGGGCGGTGGTCCGGTCGGCGACGAAGTTCAGCTGGGTGACGCTGATCATCCGCGGGTCGGACTTCGGCAGACAGTCGGCCGGGTCACCGGTGTCGACGTTCACGCAGGTGGAGGTCACGAACACCACGGCGCTGCTGGTGGACTTCTTGTCGTCGACCTGGGTGATGTTGGTGATCTTCACCGGGTCGTGAGCGGTCTTCCCCGTCGCGGGGTCGAGCTTGTCCGCGGTACCGGTGAGATAGGTGCGCTGGTAGCTGTTCAACGGTGTGCGCTCGGCGGCAGCGGGAGCCCAGAACTGGGCGACCCCCGCTGTCACGAGGAAGAAAGCGCCGAGAAACAGGAGCAGCCAAGCGGGCCAGACCCTCTTCATGACGCGCATTCCCTCCCAGTGGTCCACGTCGGTGGGGGGACAGTAGCAGTTACTCACGAGTCACGTCCGCTGGTGCAGGCGTGTCCGAGGGGTCCGCCAGGGGTCGCGCGGACCCCGGGAGACGCCGATCCCTGTGGCATACTCCGCCGGGTGTCAGCCCGGGTCATGCTTCGGCCACGGGCCCGCCGACAAGCCGGGTCACCCGTCCAGCGGCTCGGGCTGGTGGTGATCGCGCTCGGCCTCGCGTTCCGGATCTGGTCCCTCGCCGGCTCGTGGTTCTACTTCGACGACCTGGCCTTCCTGTCGGCCGGCACCAACAACCCCCTCAGCTGGGAGTTCCTCGGCCGTAACTACGCCGGACACCTGATGCCTGCCGGTTGGCTGGTGATCAAGGGACTGGCGACGTGGGCGCCGTACCACTGGGGGGCCTGGGCCGGGTTCCTCGTGCTGGGCCAGCTGGTCGCCTCGCTCGGGATGCTCCGGCTGCTGAGGAGCATGTTCGGCGACACCCGGGTCGTGCTGGTCCTGCTCGCCGGCTACTGCTTCCTGATCTTCACCGTCCCGGCGGGGGTGTGGTTCGCGGCGGGCATCAACCAGCTCCCCTTCCAGGTCGCGCTGGTGTTCGGGCTGCACGCCCACCTCGCCTACCTGCGCACGCACCGGTGGCAGTCGCTCGTCGCCACCCTGGCCTGGACGGTGTTCGGGCTCGCCTTCTACGAGAAGGCCGTGCTCCTGTTCGGCTTCTATGCGCTCCTCGCCCTGTGCTGGTTCGCCCGCGGGACGTTGACCGACCGCTTCGTCGGGTTGTGGCGTGACTACCGCGCCGGGATCATCGCGCACGGCGCCGTCGCCATTCCCTACGTCGCGATCTACATGAAGTTCGGGCTGCACGGCACCCAGCCGGCCGGCACCTTGGTCGCCTCCGTGGGCTACCGCCTCGTCGCGGTCGCGTTCAGCACCGGGGTGATCGGCGGCCCGTTCGAGTGGCGGTCGACGTCCGCGAACTCCCTCGCCGACCCCAGCGACCTGATCAGCCTGGGCTCGTGGGTGGCTCTCGGCTCACTGGTCTACTACGCCTTCACCACCCGCACGGCGAGCCGGCGGGCCTGGAGCCTGATCGTCTTCAGCCTCGCGGCGGACGTCTACCTCCTCGCGTCGGCGCGGGCCAACCTGGTCGGCCCGGACATCGGGCTGGAGTACCGCTACCAGACCGAGTCGGCGGCGATCGTCGTGCTGGCGATCGGCCTGGCCTTCCTCCCGCTCCTGGGCGCTCCCGAGACCAACCGGCTGCGCGAGGGCGTCGACCGGCCGCACGAGCGACCAGTGGTCCTCCGGACCGTGACCGTGCTCGTGGTCGCTGGGGCAATGGCGTCGACGCTTGCCTATGTCCGCAACTGGCAGGACAACAACCCGACCAAGCCCTACTTCGACAACCTGCGGGAGACGGTGGCCGCCACGGACGGCAAGCCACTGCCGCTGGTCGACGAGTCCCTCCCGCAGAACCTGCTGTGGGCCTTCGGCTACCCGGAGAACACCTACAGCCACGTGTTCAAGGCACTGGACCTCCCCGTCGAGTACCCCGACCAGTCGATCGACCGCCTCTTCGTCCTCGACGGCCAGGGTCGGGTCACTCCTGCGATCGTGCCGCCGGCACGGAGCATGGTCGGCGGCGAGGGCTGCGGCTACGTCCTCCACCGCGCCCCGACGACGATCCCGCTGGACGGCCCCGTGGTCGGGGGGGGCTGGTGGATCCGGATGGACTACGGCGCACCGAGGCCGTTCCGGGTCCGGATCGGTCTCGGTGACACGAGCGAGCGGATGCGACTGCCGGCGGGTGCCCACACGGCGTACTTCAAGGCGGACGGCAGCTACGACTCGGTCGTGCTCGCGAACAGCCCTCGCGGCCGCGGCGCGTGCGTCACCCAGCTGGTGCTGGGCAATGCCGTGGCTCCCCCGTCGTGATGAGGGCTTCGCAGGCGGGGTGGTGGACCCGGGTCTGGCACGGCGACGATCCCGCCAACGCCCGGGTCGTGCCCGTCGCGGTCGGCCTGATCGTCGCGCAGCTGGTGCTCCGCGGCTGGGCTTCGTTCGGCTCGTGGTGGGTCGGCGACGACTACATCTTCATCGCCCGGGTCTTCGGACCGAACGGCACGACACTGCCAGGCCTGCTGAGCGACTTCGCCGGCCACGTCATGCCGGGCGACTTCTACGTGACCTGGCTGTTCACGAAGGCCGCCCCCTTCGACTACGCACTCCCGGCCACCGCCCTCCTCGCGATGCAGGCGCTCGCGAGCATCGGGCTGCTGCGGCTGTTGCTGGTCGGGTTCGGGCGCCGGTGGGGCATCATCCCGCCCCTCGTGCTCTACGCCGCCACGTCGTTCTCGGTCGAGAGCTCGGTGTGGTGGGCGACCGGGATCCAGGCCCTCCCCCTCCAGATCGCATTCTTCTGGGCGATGAGCTGCCAGCTGAGGTACCTCCAGACCCGGCGGATCCAGTCGGCGGTGATGGCGCTCGGTTGGGTTGCGCTCGGGCTGGTCTTCTACGAGAAGACGCTGCTGGTGATCGGCGCCCTCGGCATCGTCAGCGTTGCCTACTACACGCGAGGGACGGCTCAGGAGCGAGCGATCCAGCTCTGGCGCAGCTACCGGTTCTCGGTCGTGGCGGCCTTCTCCCTGGGTGCCGCCTACCTGGCCCTCTATGTCCACTACGGCCTCAACTTCTCGCCCACTGAGGCGTCTCGGACCCCCATCGGCCCCACGGCCGACGTGATGATCCTCCGGGGCTGGGGCCCCGCCTCGGTCGGAGGTCCGCTGACCTGGCGCCACGACGACCCGCACGCCCCTATCTCCTTCGCTGACCCCTCGACGTTGTTCGTCCTGCTCGCATGGGTGCTGATCGTGCTCTTCCTCCGCGAGCTGGTGCGATCCCGGACGGGGTCCCTCCGCGCGCTGCTGCTGCCAGGGTTCTTCCTCCTGTGCGACGTGCTCCTGGTCGTGGCCAGCAGAGCCTCGATGATCGGTCCCGTCATCGGCTACGAGTACCGCTACATCACCGAGCTCTCCGCCGTCACGGCAACGGCCGTCGCCTTCGCGTGCATGCCCGCGCGAGGGGCGGCCGAGCCCGTGACCGTCAAGCGGCCGAGCCTGTTCCTCGACAGACGTCGGCCGGTCGCGATGGCGTGCCTGGCTGTGGCCGTGCTCGGCACGTTCTCCACCGTCACCTATGTCGCGACCTGGCATCGTGGCCTGCAGGAGCAGAGGACGTACATGTCGCACCTGATCGGGGACCTCCGCGATGCGCGTCCCGGTACCCACGTGGTGGACGCTCCACTGCCGACCAGCGTGGTGCTCCCCTTCGTCGCTCCCAACAACCTGCTGAGTCACATCTTCGCGCCGATCGACGACCAGCTCGACTACGTGACCGCGGCGACGGACCACATCCTCGCCCTCGCTCCCGACGGCCACCTCCGGCCTCTCGACGTCACCCCCGACCGGCACGCCTTGCCCTCGTCGAACACCCGATGCGCCTACCGAGTCGGCCAGGGCGAGCGCACGATCCCGCTGGACGGCACGTTCGCCTTCGGCGACGAGTGGGTCAAGGTGGGCTATATCGCGACGGCAGACAGCTCGGTCAACGTGAGTGCGGGTGGCGTGTCCCACCGGACCAGCGTCTCCAGCGGACTGCACACCCTCTACTTCAAGGCCGGCGACGAGCCCTTCGACTCGATCCGGCTCGGGGGCCTGATCGGCGAGGCGACCCTCTGCACCAACGACGTCACGGTCGGCCGTGCGACAGTAGCGGAGCCATCATGAGCCGACCCGACCGCACCTTCCCGACCCTGAACGCCGTGCGCGGTATCGGGGCGCTGATGGTGCTCACGACCCACGCGGCGTTCAACACCGGGCAGATCCTGCGCGGCTGGCCCGGCGGCGTGCTGGCGCGGCTCGACTTCGGCGTACCGCTGTTCTTCGTGCTGTCGGGGTTCCTGCTGTCCCGGCCCTTCTTCCTGGCCATCGGCCGGGGTGAGCGGCACCCGTCGCACCGCCACTACCTGTGGAAGCGGGCGCTCCGCATCCTGCCGCTGTACTGGGTGGTCGTGTGCGTGGCGCTGCTCTTCGACCCGGCCAACGAGGGACTGGGCTGGGAGGTGTGGGTCCGCCAGCTGACCCTCACCCAGCTCTACTTCCCCACCCTGCTGCCCCAGTCGCTGACCCAGATGTGGAGCCTCTGCACGGAGGTCGCGTTCTACATCCTGATGCCGCTGACGGCGTACCTCCTCGCGGCCACGCGGCGGCGCCGGGGGCTCCACCTGCCGACGATCTGGGCCCGCGCCACGGTGATCGCCGCGCTCGGCGTGGCCTGGCAGGCCTGGTTCGCCCACATCCCCGGGCGCGAGGGTCACTACCTGCAGTGGCTGCCGGGGTGGATGCCGATGTTCCTGGTCGGGATGTGCTTCGCGGCGGTCAGCGCGGACCTGACGCTCCGGCCGCGCGAGCACGTGCTCGACCGCATGGGCAGGGACCTGACCGGGTGCTGGATCCTGGCCGCCGCCGTCTTCGCGGTCGCCTGCACGCCGGTCTCCGGCCCCCGCACGCTGGCCATGCCCCTCGGCTGGGAGGCGGCCACCAAGGTCGTCCTCTACACGATGGCGGCCGGGTTCTTCGTCCTGCCACTGATGTTCGGCCCGGAGCTCGAGGGACGGGTCCGGGGCTACCTCTCCGGACGCATCGCGTTCTGGCTCGGCGACGTCTCGTACGGCGTGTACGCCATCCACCTGTTCGTCATGGGAGTCCTGTTCCGGGCGCTCGACATCGTCCCGTTCACCGGCCATTTCTTCACGATCCTGACCCTGGACGCGGCGATCACCCTGGCGGTCGCCACCGTGTCGTGGCGCTACTTCGAGAGCCCGATCCTGAGGTTCAAGAACGTGCGCTGGATGGTGCGGCGCGAGCCCGCCGCGACCCAGGCCGACCTCGTGTTCCAGGAACAAGCACAGGAGCAAGGAGCGCGGCGCTGACGGCGGCGATGGCCACCATGGCCCACGCCTGCGCCCAGTAGACGGACCAGGACTGCTCCTTGAGCGGTCCCCAGGTGAGCCCGGCCGTGGCGACCAGCAGCGCCAGCCCCGCGACAAAGGCCCACCCACCGGAGACCCGGAGCCGGCGCGCCACCAGCCAGGTCACGGCGAGGATGCCGAGCCCAGCCCAGCCGGTGAGGAACCCTGCGGCGGCGACGAGGAGGACGACGTCGACGCGTCCGACCCGCGCTGCGCGCAACGGCGGGAGCTCGCGGGCGGGGCCGCGCCGTAGCCGGAGCGGGCTGACGGCCGCGACACAGACGGCGGCCAGCACGGCACCGAGGATCAGCAGGCCCGTGAACAGCCGAGCCGGGGTGAACCGGACGTCGACGGTGGCAGCCGGTCCGGTCGGGAGCACCCATGCCTGCTGCCAGCCGTGGGCGCGCTGCGCCGGGAGCACCGTGCCGTCGAGGGTCGCCTGCCATCCGGGGTTGATGTTCTGCGGCATCGACAGGACGGTCGGCGAGGTCCGGGCAGGCACGTCCAGCGAGGTCGGCATCCCGGAGCCGGTGCGGGTCACCGTCGCCGGTCGGCTTGATCCGAGATCCGCGCCGGGACGCGTCAGGGTCAGCGAGTCGACCCGGAGCGCATCGGTGGGTGCCGCCACGACCCGGGTCGGACCGGCCAGCGTCACGCGCGGCGCGGCCCCGTCGGGGACACACACCTGGAACGGGACGACGGTGCCTCGGAGCAGGGAGCGGACGTTGGCGGTGAGCGACGTGTCGAACACCGTGCCGCCGATGTCGAGCCTGGGACCCTGCCCGCACGGGATCGTCACGGTGCTGAAGACGCTGCTCGTGAGCGCGCGCCCGTTGATCTCGAGCTCCGAGATACCCGGCCCGAGCTCGGTGAACTGCTGACCGTCGGGGGTGAACGCGGGATACGTCGACTCGACGCGCACGGCGAGCCTGCTGACCCGCCAGTGCGGCAGCCGAGCGCCCCCGTTCGCGTCGACGTCGATCACGCGATGACGGCTCCCGGCCCGCAGCACGAGCCGCTTCGGCAGCGAGGCCGGCGCACCCGGGTCGAGGTCGAGCTGCAGCCGCGACAACGTGGTCCGGTGCGGCAGGGTCAGCAGGATCCGCGGGCGGGAGGAGCTGGCCACCCAGGTCGTCGAGGGGTCTCCGTCGGCCAGCGCACCCGGCCCCTGGGCCGGGTCGCCCTCGCTCTGTCGCGGCACGACCACGCGGACGCCGGAGTCGCCGAGCAAGGTCGGCCAGACCTGGTTCATCCGGCGGAGGGACCCCGACACCCGGATGCCGTAGCGCGTGGGGTGCGGCACCGTGAGCTGCCTGGCCAGGACGTCGCCGTCCTCGCCCGGCTCACGGAGCAACGGGTCGCAGGTGAAGGCCGTGCGCACCTGGACGCACGGGAAGCGGTCGGGGTCGCGGGACAGGGAGATGACGTCGACGGGCGCCTGGTCGAGGGGGGCCGGCAGGCGCAGGTAGCGCTGCGGGTGCAGGGTGTCGATGTGCACCTCGCTCAGCGACACCGAGCCGGTCAGCAGCGGCCCGTCGTACACCGGGGTGATCCGCAGCGACGACGTGCTCGGCAGGCCGACGGCGTAGGACCCGTCGTGGCCGGGCTTCGGGGCGGGCACCGTCCGTGACTGGCCGCCGCCCGAGATCCGGAGCGAGGTCAACGGCAGGGACCCCGGGGCGACCGTGACCGCCACCCGCGAGACGGGACGGGCCCGGGTCAGGTCCGCCTGCCACCACTGCTGCTTGGGGTCGGAGTCGCGGGCGGAGGCCCACGCCGTATCGGGGTCGTTGTCGAAGACCGCGCCCGGGTGCGAGCCGATCGCCAGCGGCGGGGTGGCGTCGGCATAGGCCTGGGAGGTGCTGGCGACGACCTGGGAGACGCCCCCGGTCCAGGTCTCCACGGTGTCCCACCGAGCGGCGTCGTCGACCACCCGGTGCGACTGCTCCTTGCCTGCGAGCCGGAACGACTCGTCGGCGGTGAGGGTGCTGGACTCGTTCCAGCGCACGGCCGGGAAGTTCATCTCGCGACGCTTCAGGCCGTCGGTCAGGACCTGCCCGGTGACGCCGGCGGCGGCACCGGTGGCGTCGGCGGCGAGCAACGGCGGCGTGGGTCCCACCTCGTCCATCCCGGTGTCGAGCGGGGACGAGGGGTCGCCGAGGAGCACCTCTCCCGCCGTGGTGACCGCAGCCGCGGACGGGTCGCGGACCTGGTAGACGTCGATCGCCTGGGTCACCTCGGAGATGCCGTGGTCCTGGACGATCCGGGTGTTCTCCGGCGGGTTGTCGACGTAGCCGTAGGGAGCCTGGCCGACCGCCGGCCCGAACGACCGGATCAGCGAGATGCCGGGCGTCGCGGAGAGCACCGCCTTCACGTACGCCGGGTCGGGTGCGCCGGTGAGGAGGCGGTCGAGGTCGTTGCGTACGACGAGCGTCCCGACCCCGTTCGCCGCGAGGTACGACGCGAGCTGGGGTTGTGGCCGGCCGGACTCGACGGCCCGCGTGACCGCGTCGAGGAACACCACGTTACCCGGCTGCGCGAGCGGCACCACGTTGCGCACCGCCCACGGGCTCGTGGCCAGCCCCTGGAGGACGTCGTCGTGGACGTTGCCCCACGTGTAGACGCCGAAAGGCGCGGCCGGAAGCTCCAGGGCGACCGAACCGTCGTTGTGGTCGGCGAGGTAGGTCGACGCCTCGCGCCAGTAGCCGGGGACCTGCTGCACCCCGTCGCTCGCCGCGATCACGCCGAACAGCCAGGGCGTGAGGAGCGCGAACACCGCCAGGCCGACGGCCACGCGGTAGACGCGGAGCGCGACCACCGAACCGAGGGAGCGGATCACCTTGGGCAGCTCGGTGAGCCCGTGGGCCAGGCCGAGGATCAGCGGAATCCGCAGGACGACGTCGAACTTGTGGACGTTGCGGAAGGGGGCCAGGGCTAAGTCGAGCGACTGCAGCCGGTCACCGGCGAAGAAGCCCGGCAGGTCACGGGCGTAGCCGAAGCCGACGAGCATCACCCCGGCCAGCAGGCCCCAGACCAGGAACCTGCGATGCGGGTTGCCCTGCATGCACATGCCGACGAGCCCGAGGGCGGCGACGAGAGCCGCGTCGACCAGGAGGTACGGCGTACCGACGACGTGGAGGCCCGCACCGAAGTCGGGACCGCCGAAGTAGGCGACCCAGTCCGAGACGCCGAGCAGGCTGCGGGTCAGGTCGGTCGGCAGCGTGGTGATCGTGGCGTTCTCGATGTAGTCGAGGAACGGCGGTGCGTAGCGGCCGAGCAGGATCAGGGGACCGCTCCACCACGCGGTCGCGAGCACCGTGAACAACGTCCACCATCCCAGCAGCCGCCATCGCCGGGGACCGGGCTCGCGGGTCAGCAGCCAGATCACGCCGAGCGGCAGGACGGCCGCGACCGCGACCGCGTTGACGCCACCGCAACACCCGACGACGAGCGCGCTGGCCGCCGCTGCGCGGCGGACGGACCCCTCCTTCGACCCGCGGACCAACGGCAGGAGGACCCAGGGCGCCAGCGCCATCGGCCAGACCTCCACGGACACCACCCCGACCAGGGTGGTCAGGCGCGGGGTCAGCACGAAGGCGAACGCCGCGATCACCCGGGTCAGCTCGCTGCCGAGCATCAGCCGCTCGCACAGGCGCAACATGCCGAAGAACGCCAGGCAGAGGAGCAGCGCCCACCACAGCCGCTGGATCATCCACGGCGGCATGTCGACCAGATGGCCCAGGGCGAAGAACGGTCCCATCGGCCAGGCGTAGCCGTAGCTCTGGTCCCCCACCTGCCCGAACGCCGCCTGGGGGTCCCAGAGCTGCAGACCCCGGGCGAGGAACCGACCGGGCGCGACCAGCAGGTCGAACTTGGTGTCGGCGACCATCAGCCCGGCGCCCTGGATGAAGGCGAGGGCGGTGAGCACGGCGGCGTAACCGGCCGCGCGCAACGGGGACGTGAGCGACCCGGCGGGGAGCCGGGGGCTGGGTGGATCCTCGGGTGGTGGCAGCCGGGTCTTCGGCCCGTCGAGGGCCGTAGACCGCACTGACATGCGGGACACCTTACCGGCCGGTAGGGGTGCCCGTGCGCCCACCAGGGGTGCTCCGTACCCTCCTCCCATGACCGATCAGGCCGACGGCGGCGCTCGCCCGCTCGACGGGCGCGAGGTGGCCTTCCTCAGCTGGCGCGACACCCACAACCCGGAGGGTGGCGGAGCCGAGCGCGCGCTCGAGGAGGTGGCCGAGGGCCTGGTCGAACGGGGTGCCCGGGTGACGGTCTTCAGCGCCGCCCACGCCGGCGCACCGCCGGAGGACGAGATCCGCGGCGTGCGCTACGTACGCCGCGGCTCGAAGCTCAGCGTCTATGCCCGCGGCATGCAGGCGCTGCGCCGCGGTGACCTGGGGAACCCCGACCTGGTGGTGGACGTCCAGAACGGCCTGCCGTTCTTCACCCGGCTGGTGACGCGCCGACCGGTGGTCGTCCTGGTGCATCACGTACACCGCGAGCAGTGGCCGGTGGTCTACCCCGGGACGATGGGCAAGGTGGGCTGGTGGATCGAGAGCCGGTTCGCCCCGCGCCTCTACCGGCGCTGCCAGTACGTCACCGGCTCGAAGGCCACCCGGGACGAGCTGGGGCACCTGGGAGTGGACCCCGACCGGATCGCCGTCGTGCACTACGGCACCGACCGGCAGCGTCCGATCGAGGTCGGCAAGACCGAGCACCCCAGCATCTGTGTCGTGGGCCGGCTGGTGCCCCACAAGCAGGTCGAGCACGCGCTCGACGCGGTCGCCGAGCTGCGCGCCGAGCTGCCGGGACTCACCGTCACCGTGGTCGGAAGCGGCTGGTGGGAGCACGTCCTGCATGCGTACGCCGAGAAGCACGGGCTCGGCGACTCGGTGCGGTTCCTGGGGCAGGTCGACGAGGCGACCAAGGAACGGGTCTACGAGGAGTCGTGGGTGCTCGCGCTCCCGTCGCTGAAGGAGGGCTGGGGCCTGGTGGTCGGCGAGGCCGCCCTGGCCGGCACCCCGACGGTGGCCTACGCGAGCGCCGGTGGCACCCGCGAGTCGGTCCAGGACGGTGAGTCGGGGCTGCTGGTCGACGACCAGCCCGGGTTCGTGGACGCGCTCCGGCGACTGCTCGTCGACGACGAGCTGCGCACGCGGCTGGGTGAAGGTGCCCGCACGCACGGCGGTCAGTTCACCTGGGAGCAGACCAGGTCCGGTTTCGCGGACGTGGTCGAGCAGGCCCTGGCCGGACGACGCGTGTCGACCGACTGACCCGACCCGGGACTGCCTACTTGGTCGAGCCGTAGGGGACGCCGGCGCTCACGCTGCCGGGGTTGTCGGAGGCCGAGTTCACGCCGTTGCTGACGACGCCCACGATCGTGACGGCCGCGATGATGCCGCCGACGAGGGCGCTCACGATCGCGCCGATGACAGGTCCAGTCAGCATCCGGGTCCTCCCCCTCGATGGTCCGGGCGTCATGCTACAGGTCGCGGGTCGGTTTGGCTGCTTCCGCGCCCCCGCGCACGCACGGCGTGGATCGACGCCCCGGCCAGTCCGCCCAGCAGCGCACCCAGGTAGACGAGCCAGGCGAGGCCCATCGCGACCTTGCGTCCCGCCGGGACGTGCCGCGGCGTGGCCTCGCCACGGAGCCGGTCGACCTCCAGGTCGGGATGGGAGGCGAGGACCACCGCAGCCAGGCGCGGAGGTCTCCGGCCGCCTACGTCCCGCTCGATCGCGACGGTCTGCACCCCGACCGCCAGGAGGGCCTGCGTCCGCGCCGCCGGGGTGGGCAGCGCGAGCGCGGCGCGCACCTCGGCGACCCGCGGATCCTCACCCGGGACGGTGGTGCCGTCGACCACGAGGGCGTCGTCGGCGACGTAGTCCGGGGGCAGGTAGCGGCCCAGCGGGTCGAGCACGGTCCGGCCGTGGTTCCACACCGGCGCGCGGTAGGCGCCCTCCGGCAGCACCAGGAGGTCGCCCCTCCCGAGGTCGACGGCCGAGCGGGTGTCGGCCCACGAGGTCGGGTAGTCGACCGGGCGCAGGGCCCCGGAGAGGCCCCACGCGGCGTCGTAGAGGAGGAGCACCGGAAGCAACGCGCCCGCGGCGGCGACCACCCGTCGTACCTCTGACTCACCGCGGGAGAGCCGCCCGGCGAGCACCTCCACACCCACGGCCGGGAGCCCGGCGTACACCGGGAGGCACAACCCCAGCGTCCGGGTGCCGTCGCGGAGCAGACCACCACCGGGCACGTGCCCGGCGAACCAGCCGACCGGCGTGGGCAGCAGCCAGGTCAGGACGGCCACCCCGAAGCCGGTCAGCCAGAGCGCGACGAGGCGCCGGGCGTCCGGGCGCGCGGACCACGCGCGCCAGCCGACCGCGGCGAGCCCCAGCAGGAGCGCCAGGCCGAGCCAGGACAGGAACGTGGTGCGCGAGGTCGGCACCACCTCGGCGTTCCAGATGCCTCCCATGCCGAGGGCCGCGAGCGGAGCCGGCAGTCCGCCTTCCGCATGCAGGGCGAACACCGAGGCCCCGCTCCCCGTGGCCGACCCCGCATGCAGGAGCCCCGCCATCAGCCAGGGGGCGTTTCCTGCCACGGCGCAGGCGACCAGGGTCAGGTTCGTCCGGAGCCGGTTGCGCGTCGGGGTCCAGCCGGTCACGAGGAGGGTGACCGCCGAGACCAGGCCGGCCGACGCGCTCAGGCTGCCGATCGCCACCAACGCCCACGCGAGCGCAGGCACCCGGCCGGTACGACGTGTGGTGCGGCCGGCGAGCACCAGCCAGGGCACGACCCCGTAGCCGACGAGGACGGTCCAGTGCCCGATCGCCAACCGCTCCGCGGTGAACGGGTTCCAGACCGCCAATGTCACCGCGGCGAGGCGTGCCGCAGCCGACCCGCCGACGAGCCGCGCGGCGCCGACACCGGCGAGGACCAGCGGGACCAGGAGAGCGGCCTTCTCCAGGAGCTGGGCCGGCACCACGTTGTCGAGCACGGCGACCACGGCGTCCGACGGGACCGCCCGCGGCAGCGCCGTGGCGAAGCCGAGGAAGTCGCCACGCAGGTCGAGATGCGGGACCCAGACCAGGTCGTAGCTGAGCACGTACCCCGGACCCAACGCCGGCCCGAGCAGCAGCGCGGACAGCACCACCGCCCAGACCAAGGGGAGGAACCGCAGCCGTCCGGACATGCGTCAGAGAGGAAGGCGCCGGAAGAGGGGCCGCGGCACGTGCCGCAACCCGGACATCACGCCGCGCAGCAACGGCGGTACCCACACGAGCTCGGCGCGGCCGGCCACGCCACGCACCACGGCCTCGGCCACCTGGTCCGCGGACACCGACATCGGCGCCGGCTCCCGGCCCTTGGTCATCTTGGTGTGCACGAAGCCCGGACGCACGACCAGGACGCGGGCGCCGTACTCACGCAGCGCCTCACCGAGCCCGAGGTAGAAGCCGTCCATGCCGGCCTTCGACGACCCGTACACGAAGTTCGAGCGGCGAACGCGCTCCCCGGCCACCGACGACAGCGCAACGATCGTGCCGTGGCCCTGGCGCCGGAGCACCTCGGCCAGGCACACCCCGACACTCACGGCTCCGGTGTAGTTGACCTGGGCCAGGCGGACCGCGGCGGCGTGGTCGGTCCACGCCTCCTCCTCGTCGCCGAGCACGCCGAACGCCACCAGGGCCACGTCGATGTCGCGGGTGGAGGCGACCGCCTCGATCAGGGCCGGGTGGGTGTCGGTGGCCTCCGCGTCGAAGTCATGCACCTCCACCTCGAAGCCCTCCGCGCGCAGCCCGGCGACCGCGTCGTCACGGCGGGAGCCGGGCCGGGCCGCGACGGTCACCACCGGGTGGGCGTCGGACCAGGCGCGCGCGACCGCGAGCGCGATCTCGCTGGTGCCGCCGAGCAGGAGCAGGGACTGCGGCCGGCCGAGTGCGTCGATCATGGATCCATCCCCAGGGTCACAGCCCGAGACGTCGGGCCAGGTCGGAGGCGAGGATACGGCCCGGGTCCACCCGGTCGCGCACCCGTGCGAACTCGTCGGCCCGCGGATACATCGCTGCGAAGCTCCGCGCGGACAGCCGGGCGTCCTTGGCGAGGTAGACGCGGCCACCCACCTCGGCCACCCGGGCGTCGAGGTCGTCGAGCACCGAGGCGAGTCCCGGCCGGGCCGGCAGGTCGAGCGCCAGGGTCCAGCCGGCGACGGGGAACGACAGCAGCCCCTGGTTCGCCGGGCCGAACCTCTTGAGCACGGCGAGGAACGACGCGTGCCCGCCGGCAGCCAGCCGGCGTACGGCGTTGTGGACGACCTCCTCGGCGGCGTCCGGCACGACCAGCTGGTACTGCACGAAGCCCGAGGGACCGTAGAGGCGGTTCCAGTCGCCCACCCCGTCGAGGGGATGGAAGAACGAGGCGAGGCTCTGCAGCTCCCCCTCGCGATGCCGGGGTGCCTTGTGGAACCACAGCCCGTTGAAGGCTCGGACCGAGGCGCGCGAGACCAGTCCGTCGGGCACCCCCGAGGGTGCGGCGAGCCGGGGCTCCCCTGGCAACGGGTACGGCGTGCGCGCGCGGCGGCCGTCGAGGTCACCGACGAGGGCGTGCTCGCCGCGGGACAGCACGGACCGGCCGAGCGCCCGCCCGCGCGACACGGTGTCGACCCAGGCGACCGAGTAGGTCCATGCGTCGTCGGACTCGCGCATCGCCGCGGTCAGCGAGCCGAGGTCGCCAAACCGCTCGGTGTCGACCCGGACCCAGCCGGTCTCGACCGGGATGGTGCGCAAGGTGGCCCGTAGGAGCACTCCGGTGAGGCCCATCCCGCCCACGGTCGCCCAGAAGAGCTCGGGGTCCTGGGTCGGACCGATCCGGTGCGTCTCGCCGTCGGGCGTGACCAGGTCGGCGGAGACGACGGTGGCTCCGAAGGTGCCGACGCGGTGGTGGCTCTTGCCGTGCACGTCGCAGGCGATCGCCCCACCGACGGTCACGTAACGCGTGCCCGGCGTGACGGGGAGGAACCGGCCGCGGGGCAGCAGGTAGCGCATCAGGTCGTGGAGCGACGTGCCGGCGGAGACGACGACGTCCTCACCGTCCATGCGCGTCTCGCCGGAGATCGGCAGCAGGACCGTCCCGCCGGCGTTCTGCGCGGCGTCACCGTAGGAGCGTCCGAGGCCGCGCGCGACCAGTCCCCGCGGTCCGGCGCTTCGGACGGTCTCGGCGACCTGGTCGGCGTCGACGGTGAGGGCCCGGGACACCACCGGTGAGGTCCGGCCCCAGCCATGGAACACGCGCTGCTCAGCCACCCAGCACCCCCAGGCTCACGAGCAGGATCCAGGCGACCCCGATGGCCTGCAGGCCGCGGTCCCCCAGGATGATGTCCTCCGGCTCGGCAGCCTGACCCGCGTCGATGTCGACGGCGTACCGCAGCAGGCCGAGCACGAACGGCACGATCGAGATGGACTGCCACGGGACGCCGCTGGTGGGCTGCTCGAACGCCCACAGGCAGTAGGACAGCGCCGTCGACGTCGCGGCGATGCCCCAGACGAACCGCAGGTAGGTGTCGGTGTAGCGGATCAGGGACCGTCGCGTCCCGGCCTCGCTGCCCAGGGTGTGCAGCTCGGAGTAGCGCTTGCCCGCCACCATGAACAGCGAGCCGAACCCGGCCACCATCAGGAAGAAGCCGGAGAGCGGCAGCCCGGCCGCGAGACCACCCGCCACGGCCCGCATCAGGAAACCGACCGAGACCACGGCCAGGTCGAACACCGGCTCATGCTTGAGCCAGAGCGAGTAGCCGGCCTGGAGCACGGCGTAGGCCACGAGGAGCAGACCGAGGTTCCAGCTCACCGCCGTACCGGCCGTCACGGCGCCGAGCCCCAGCACCACCGCCGCCACGAGCCCGGAGCGCACCGACAGCTCGCCGGCGGCGATGGGGCGTAGCCGCTTGCGGGGGTGGGCACGGTCGGACTCGACGTCGACGACGTCGTTGACCAGGTAGACCGCCCCGGACAGGGCGCAGAACGCGAGGAAGGCGACGGCGGTCTGCCACCAGACGGGCGCGTGGAAGAGCTGCCCTGCCGCCAGAGGCGCAGCGACGACCAGGAGGTTCTTGGTCCACTGCCGCGGGCGCATGGACCGCACGACGGCCTCGATCACGCGCCGGAGTCTAGGCCGTGCCTGCAGGTTCCCGTGGCGGAGCGGCGAAGCGGGCTGCAGAGGAGCGCCCGGATACCCTGCGTGCCGTGAGGCCGAGCGACAGACTGCGCAGATTCGTGCACAGCGGGAGCTCGATGGCGGTCTCGATCAGCATCGCCAATGTCGGGACGTACGGCTTCACCGTGCTGGCGGCCCGGATCCTCGGCCCTCATCAGTACGGCGCGGTGGCGGCGCTGATGGCCACCGTGCTCGTCACGAGCGTGCTGCCGCTGGGCCTCCAGGCCACGGGCGCTCGACGCGTGTCGGCCGAGCCGGAGCACCGCGCCGAGATCGAGCGCGAGGTCCTGCGGGTCGGCTGGCTGTCGGCCCTCGGGCTCGGTGTCCTCCTGCTGGTCGCGTCACCCGCCCTGGAGCGACTCCTGCGCCTGGACAGCCTGGCCCCGGCCATGCTGGTCGCCGCGACCTCGGTTCCCCTCACCCTGATGGGCGCCCAGTCCGGCGTCCTCCAGGGCGAACGACGTTGGGCCCCCTTGTCGCTGATCTATCTCGCGCTGGGGATCCCGCGGCTGGTCATCGGGGTGGCCTTCATCGCCTGGCACCCGACGCAGACCTTCGCCATGCTCGGGATCGCGATCGCCGCCGTGTGTCCCGCAGTCGTCGGGTGGCTCGCCCTGCGCCACCGCCCACGTCCTGCTGAGGCGGCCCCCGCCGAGGCCGACCGCCAGCACCCGACGGCGGACATCCTCCGCGAGACGGCCCACAACTCGCAGGCCCTGCTGGCCTTCTTCGCGCTGTCGAACGCCGACATCATCGTGGCCCGGCACACCCTCGACAGCCACCAGGCCGGCATCTACGCCTCGGGCCTGATCCTGACCAAGGCGATGTTGTTCCTGCCCCAGTTCGTCGTGGTGGTGGCCTTCCCCGACATGTCGACCGCGGAGAGCAGACGACCCGCACTCCTCAGGAGTCTCGGGCTGGTCGCGGTCCTGGGCGTCCTCGGCATCGCCGGTGTGCTCCTGCTCCCACGGCTGGCCCTCGCCTTCGTCGGCGGGTCGGCGTACTCCCAGGTGTCGGGCCAGCTCTGGCTGTTCGCCGTCCTGGGCACGGTCCTGTCGATGCTCCAGCTGTTGGTGTACGCCGTGCTGGCCCGCAGCGGTCGGCGGCCCGTCCTGTTCGTCTGGCTGGCGTTCTCCCTGCTGATTGTGGGAGGCCTGCAGGCCACGACCGTCACCTGGCTGCTCTGGACGGTCCTCACGGTCGACAGCCTGCTCCTGCTCGCCCTGCTGCTGACCGACGTGCTGCGGCCGCGACAACTGGCCCCGGCTGCGGACGACCTGCCGCGGCCGACCCCGGCCGCCTGAACGGGTCGCGGCGTCAGTGGGCCGCGTCGTGCCAGCTCCGGCCGGTGCCGACCGAGACGTCGAGCGGGACCGCGAGCTCCGCGGCTCCGCCCATCTCACGGCGTACGACCTCCTCGAGCGCATCGCGCTCCCCCGGTGCGACCTCGAACACGAGCTCGTCGTGCACCTGCAGCAACATCCGTGAGGCCAGTCCCGCCTCGCGCACCGCGGTGTCGACGTGGAGCATCGCGATCTTGATGAGGTCGGCCGCCGAGCCCTGGATCGGCGCGTTGAGCGCCATCCGCTCGGCCATCTCGCGCCGCTGCCGGTTGTCGCTGGTCAGGTCGGGGAGGTAGCGACGCCTGCCCCACAGGGTCTCGGTGAAGCCGGTCCGCCGGGCCTCGTCGACCACCCCACCGAGGTAGTCGCGTACGCCGCCGAAGGTCTCGAAGTACTCGTCCATCAGACCGCGCGCCTCGCCGGGGTCGATGCGCAGCTGCTGGCCGAGACCGAACGCGGACAGGCCGTAGGCGAGGCCGTAGTTCATCGCCTTGATCTTGGCCCGCTGCGCGCCTGTCACCTCCTCCGCGGGTACGCCGAAGACCCGCGAGGCGGTGATCGAGTGGAAGTCCTGGCCCGACTTGAAGGCCTCGATCAGCAAGGCGTCCTCGGACAGGTGGGCCATGATCCGCATCTCGATCTGGCTGTAGTCGGCCGTCATCAGGCAGTCGAAGCCCTGGCCCACCACGAAGCCCTCGCGGATCCGGCGCCCTTCCTCGGTCCGGATCGGGATGTTCTGCAGGTTGGGGTCGGTGCTGGACAGCCGCCCGGTGGCCGCGATCGTCTGGTTGAACGTGGTGTGGATCCGCCCGTCGGACTGGACGGTCTTGAGCAGCCCCTCGATGGTCTGGCGCAGCCGGCTGACGTCGCGATGGCGCAGTAGCGCCATCAGGAAGGGGTGCTCGGTCTTCTCGTAGAGCGCCTGCAGGGCGTCGGCGTCGGTGGTGTAGCCGGTCTTGGTGCGCTTGGTCTTGGGCATCCCGAGCTCGTCGAAGAGCACCACCTGGAGCTGCTTGGGCGAGCCCAGGTTGATCTCCTTGCCGATCACGCGGAACGCCTCGCCGGCTGCGTCGCGCACCTCGCTCGCGAAGTGCGCCTCCAGCGTCTCGAGGTGGTCGGTGTCGACGGCGATCCCGGTCTGCTCCAGGGCGGCGAGCAGGTCGACCAGGGGCAGCTCGACGTCGGCGAGCAGGGCGGTGCCGCCGGTCTGCTCGATCTCACCGTCGAGGGTGTCGGCCAGGTCGAGCACGGCCCGCGCCTGCAGCATCGACGTGTCGGCGGCATCGCCGCCGCCCTCGAGCCCGTCGAGGCTGAGCTGGTCGTCGTCGGTCGAGCCCTGCTTGAGCTCGCGCTTGAGGTAGCGCAGCGTGAGGTCGGCGAGGTCGTAGGAGCGCTGGTCGGGGCGCACGAGGTAGGCCGCCAGCGCGGTGTCGCTGACCAGCCCGTGGAGCGGCCAGCCGCGGGCCGCCAGCGCGAGCATCGGGCCCTTGGCGTCGTGGAGCACCTTGGCCCGCTCAGGGTCACCCAACCAGGACATCAGGGCCGCGTCGTCCTCCGGCGTGATCTCGGTGGCGTCGACCCACGCGGCGTGACCGTCGGCCGCGGCCAGGGCGATGCCCCGCACCTCGCCGGTGCCGGCACCCCACGTGCCCTGCACGGTGACGCCGGTGCGCACCTCCGGGCCGGCATGCGCCCGGAGCCACGTGTCGATCTCGCCCGCACCGAGCCGCACTCCGTCGAGGTCGAAGCCGGAGTCGTCGACCAGGGCGGCGTCCTGCACGTCCCACGACTCGAGGAGCCGGTCGCGCAGGACGCGGAACTCCAGCGAGTCGAAGAGGGTGTGGACGAGGTCGCGGTCCCACGACTGGGCCTCGAGGTCGGCCGGCGTGAGCTCGAGCTCGAGGTCGCGGACCAGGGCGTTGAGCCGCCGGTTGCGGATCACGTCACCGAGGTGCTCCCGCAGGGCCTCCCCCTTCTTCCCGGTGATCCGGTCGGCGTGGGTGATCACGTTGTCGAGGCCGTCGTACTCGTTGATCCATCGGGCAGCGAAGCCCGGCCCGACACCGGGCACCCCGGGCAGGTTGTCGGAGGTCTCGCCCACGATCGCCGCGAGCTCGGGATAGCGGTGGGGTGGTACGCCGTACTTCGCCTCGACCGCCTCCGGGGTCATCCGGGCCAGCTCGGAGACGCCCCGCATGGGATAGAGCACGGTCGAGTGCTCGGTCACCAGCTGGAGGGAGTCGCGGTCGCCGGTGAGGATCAGCACCTCCATGCCCTCGGCGAGCGCCTCGGTGACGAGCGTGGCGATGATGTCGTCGGCCTCGTAGCCGTCCTTGGCGAGGTGACGGATCCGCAGCGCGTCGAGCACCTCGTTGATCAGCGGGAGCTGGCTGGAGAACTCGTCGGGCGTCTTGTTGCGCTTCGCCTTGTACTCGGAGTACTCGGCGAGACGGAAGGTCTGCCGCGACTTGTCGAAGGCGACGCCGATGTGGGTCGGCTGCTCGTCGCGCAGCACGTTGATCAGCATCGAGGTGAAGCCGAAGACGGCGTTGGTGTGCTGCCCGGTGGTGGTCGAGAAGTTCTCCACCGGGAGGGCGAAGAAGGCCCGGTAGGCGATGGAGTGGCCGTCGAGGAGGAGCAGCCGCGGCCGGGCGGAGGTCTCTGTCACGGGGGCAGCGTCGGGCACCTGCCGACTCTATCCACTGGCACCGACAGCCCGATCCGGCACGTCTGCCACGATGACGACATGACGGATGAGCAGATCGACGCCTTCGTCGCGGGCATGCCGGAGGGCATGGGCGCGCTCAACGACAAGATGGGCATCGTGCTCGTCGAGGTCGGACCGGAGCGGGTCGTGGCCACCATGCCGGTCGAGGGCAACACCCAGCCCTACGGGCTGCTCCACGGCGGGGCCTCGGTCGTGCTCGCCGAGACGCTCGGGTCGCTCGGGTCGGCGTTGCACGCCCAGCCGGACCGGCTGTCGGTCGGCATCGACATCAACGCCACCCACCACCGCGCGGCGACGTCGGGGACGGTCACCGGGGTGGCGACACCGCTTCACCTCGGCCGCACGATGGCGTCGTACCAGATCGTCATCACCGACGAGCAGGACCGGCGCGTGTGCACGTGCCGGATCACCTGCGCGCTCCTGCCGCGGGACCGCGTCCCGCGCTGAGGCGGTCCTAGCGCCCGGCCACGGAGCGGGAGCTGCGCAGGCTTCGCCGCGCAGCGAGCACCTGCGTGACCTGCCGGCCGGCCGCCTGTCGCGACGAGAGCTTGGCGCGGACGGCGCACGTCGGTGCCACCCGCAGCACGGCCTGGGGTCCCAGCGCGAGGCGCGCCATGAAGCGGTTGGCCTCGCGGGAGCCGGACGCGGCCGCGGTCGCCACGTGTCCGATCCCGAGCTCCTCGGCCCAGGTGACCGCACACTCGAGCAGCGCCTTGCCGATGCCGTGGCGGCGATAGTCGGACACGACGGCGAGGTTGTGCACCTGGAGGACGAGCTCGCTGTTCACCGGCGAGTACGCCGTGGCCTTGAGGAAGACCGCGCCGGCGAACCCGCCGTCGTACTCCGCGATGACGAGCCGTTCGCCCGGGCTGTCACAGACTCTCTCGATGGCGGTGGCGATGTCGTTGAGCGGCTCGTCCGCCGCGCCACGACGCAGGAACGGCTGCCAGAGCTCAGCCAGCTGTTCGACATCGGTGAGAGTGGCTTCGCGCATGGCCACCAAGGACCGACTCATCCGAGGACCTCCCGGTCAACGAAGGAGCGACACCGTCCGGTCCCCCCGTAGGCGTCGCACAGGCAGACTACGCTCAGTCCACCCGAGTTGTCCCAGGAGTCCCGTGATTGTCGGAACCGGCACCGTCGTCAACGTCGCCACGGTGCTCCTCGGCTCCGCCGTGGGCGTCCTGGCCGGCAACCGGCTGCCGTCCCGCACCCGCGATCTGGTGACGGATGCGCTCGGTCTGGTCACGCTTCTCATCGCCGCCCTCTCGGCCGTGGCCGTGACCGATCCCGCCCTCGCGGAGGAGGTGGGGAGCCACGCCCCTCTGCTGATCGTCCTGGCCTCCCTCGTGGTCGGCGGCATCATCGGGTCGCTCCTACGGCTCGAGCAGCGGGTGGAGTCCCTGGGGGGCTGGCTCCAGACGCGCCTGTCAGGGGCGTCCGACTCGGCGGAGCGCGCGCGGTTCATCGAGGGGTTCGTGACGTCCTCGCTGGTCTTCTGCACCGGGCCGCTGACGATCCTCGGCTCCCTCTCCGACGGGCTGGGTCACGGCGCCGACCAGCTGTACCTGAAGGCGACCCTCGACGGCTTCGCGGCCATCGCGTTCGCGGCGTCGTTCGGCTGGGGCGTCGCTGCCAGCGCCCTGACCGTGCTCGTCGTGCAAGGCACGATCACCGCCCTCGGCGCCGTGCTCGGCGACGTCCTGTCGGAGGCCGGGCTGGCAGCCGTCACCGCGACCGGCGGTCTGATGCTCGTCGGCGTCGCGCTGCGCCTGCTCCGGATCCGGGAGATCGCGGTGGCCGACCTGCTGCCGGGCCTGGTCGTGGCCCCGCTCCTGGTGTCGGCCGTGGCAGCCTTCCGCTGAGCCCGCTCTCCCCTCCCCGTCCCCGAAACTCCGGGCTGGGCAACGCCGGAGCAGAAGACGCGGAACAGGTACGACGACGACTCGGCGCGGCGCGGATCCGTTCCGCGTTTTCCCTCTCCCCCCACACACGGCACACCTGTCTGATCCCTCACAACCTCTGACCGGAACAGGCCAGGGGTCGGCCCGGTTGGGCTCGATATGACCCCTCCGACCACAGTCCGACGTTCCGACACCTTCCGACTGGGCGGCGACCTCGAGGTGCACCGCCTCGGCTACGGCGCCATGCAGATCACCGGCGACGGTGTCTGGGGCCTACCCCAGGACCATGAGGGTGCCCTGGTCGTGCTCAGGGCCGCCGTGGCGGGTGGCGTCGACTTCATCGACACCGCCGACAGCTACGGCCCGGTCGTCAGCGAGCAGCTGATCGCCGAGGCGCTGCACCCGTACCCCGACGGCCTGGTCGTCGCCACCAAGGCGGGCTTCACCCGCCCCGGTCCCGGTGAGTGGACCGCGGTGGGCCGGCCGGCGTACCTCAAGCAGCAGGTCGAGCTCAGCCTCCGCAACCTGCGGGTCGACCGGATCGACCTGATCCAGCTGCACCGGGTGGACCCCGAGGTCCCGCTCGAGGACCAGGTCGGCGCGTTCGCCGAGCTCCGGGAGCAGGGCAAGGTGCGACACATCGGTCTGTCCGAGGTGTCGGTCGATCAGCTCGAGCAGGCACGCACGGTCACCGAGATCGCCAGCGTCCAGAACCTCTACAACCTGACCAACCGCCAGTCGCAGGACGTCCTGGACCATGCGACCCGCGAAGGCATCGCGTTCATCCCGTGGTTCCCGATCGCGACCGGCGACCTGGCCGCCCCCGACAGCCCGGTGGCCGACATCGCGCGTGAGCTCGACGCATCGCCGTCGCAAGTCGCCCTGGCCTGGCTGCTCCAGATCTCGCCGGTCGTCCTGCCGATCCCCGGCACCAGGTCGGTGGACCACCTGCGTGAGAACCTCGGCGCGGCGACGCTGGAGCTCTCCGAGGAGGAGCTGGCGCGGCTGAACGCCCTGGCCTGACCCGCGGGGCGAGCCGACGTCCGGACCGTCGTACGACGGCTCAGACGTCGCCGCCCAGGTAGGCCGCCTTCACGGACGCGTCACCGGCGAGCTCGGCACCGGTCCCGGACCGGACGATCTCGCCGGTCTCGAGGACGTGGGCCTGGTCGGCCCGGCGCAGCGCCTGGGCGGCGTTCTGCTCCACGAGCAGCACGGTGGTGCCCTGCTGGTTGATCTCGCCGATGATCGAGAAGATCTGCTGGATCAGCTTCGGCGCGAGTCCCATCGACGGCTCGTCGAGCAGCACCAGCCGCGGCCGCGCCATCAAGGCCCGGCCGATGGCGAGCATCTGCTGCTCACCACCCGACAGCGTGCCGGCGCTCTGGTTCATGCGCTCCTTCAGCCGCGGGAACAGCTCGAAGACGCGCTCGATGTCCTCCCGGTAGGCCGCGGTCTTGCGGTCCTTGCGGACGTAGGCGCCCATGTCGAGGTTCTCGCTGACCGTCATGCCCGGGAAGCAGCCGCGGCCCTCGGGCGACTGGCTGATGCCCAGCCTGACCCGCTCGAACGACGGCAGGTGGGTGATGTCCTTGCCGTCGAAGAGGACCTTGCCCTGGCGGACCTTGCGCAGCCCGGAGAGGGTCTTGAGCGTTGTGGTCTTGCCCGCCCCGTTGGCACCGATCAGGGTGGTGATCTCGCCTTCCTCGACGCCGAACGTGATGTCTCGGATCGCCTCGATGTGGCCGTAGTTGACGCACAGGCCGTCGACCTCAAGAAGCATCTTCGTCGTCCACTCCCAGGTAGGCCGCGATCACCGCGGGGTTGTCGCGGATCTCGGCGGGCGTGCCCTCGGCGATCTTGCGACCGAACTCGAGGACCACGATCCGGTCGGTGACGCCCATGACCAGCCGCATGTCGTGCTCGATCAGCAGCACGGTGTAGCCCTGGTCGCGGACCTTGCGGATCAGGTCCATCAGCCTGGCCTTCTCGGCCGGGTTGAAGCCCGCGGCGGGCTCGTCGAGACACAGCAGCTTCGGCTTGGTGGCCATCGCCCGGGCGATCTCGAGCCGGCGCTGGTCGCCGTACGAGAGGTTCTCGGCCAGCTCGTCCGCGCGGCCCGCGACGCCGACGAACTCGAGCAGCTCGTACGCCGCCTCCTCCGCAGCCGCCTCGGTACGGCGGTGCAGGGGCGTGCGGAACAACGCGTTGAGCAGCCCGACCTTGCTCCGGGCGTCGGCGCCGACCATGACGTTCTCCAGGGCGGTCATCGCCTTGAAGAGCCGGATGTTCTGGAAGGTGCGCGCGATGCCCAGTCGGGTGATCTGGTAGCGCTTCATCTTCGCCAGTACGGTGCCGTCGAACCGGATCTCACCGCTGGTCGCCTGGTAGACGCCGGTCATCACGTTGAAGCACGTGGTCTTGCCGGCACCGTTGGGGCCGATCAGCCCGAGGATCTCTCCCTGCTTGATGTCGAAGCTGACCTGGTCGAGCGCCGTGACACCACCGAAGCGGATGGTGACGTCGTCGACCTCGAGCAGCGCCGTACGGGCGTCGCCTTGCGGTTGGTTGCTCGCGTCTGCCACCTCAGGCATCGACGGCCTCCCCTTCGAGCTCCTCGATCTCGGCCTTGGCTCGCAATGCACGTCGCGTACGCCGTGGTGGCAGCAGACCCTGCGGCCGCACGTTCACGATCAGCATCAGCGCCAGGCCGAAGATCAGCAGCCGCCAGTCACTCAGGGCGCGGAAGCGCTCGGGCAGGTAGGCCACCAGCGCGCCACCGACGATCGCCCCCCAGCGGTTGCCGGCGCCGCCGATGATCACCGCGGCCACGAACAGCATGGACAGCAGGATCAGGAAGCTGTTGGGGTTGATGTAACCGCCTTGGCCGGATGCCAGCATGGACCCGGCCAAGCCACCGATCGCGGCCCCGAGCGCGAAGGCCAGCAGCTTGTAGCGGAACGTCGGCACCCCCATCACCTCGGCGGCGTCCTCATCCTCGCGGGTGGCCTCCCAGGCCCGGCCGACCCGGCTCTCCTTGATCAGGTAGTCGGCGACCAGCACGATCAGGAGAACGGTCAGCAGCAGCCAGTAGTAGGGGACCGCGTCCAGCACGCCGAAGACCAGGAACGGCGTCTTGTGCTCGTTGTCGATCAACGGCGTGAGCCCGCGCCAGGCGATGTGAGGGATCTGGAACAGGCCGTCCTGATCGGTCCCGACCTTGTCGGGCCCGAGGCTGGGCGGAGACGGGATGTCCTTGATGCCCGCGGAGGCGCCCAGCCAGCCGGTGTTGAGGATGACGATCCGGATGATCTCGCCGAAGCCGAGCGTGACGATGGCGAGGTAGTCGCCCCGGACGCGCAGGGTGGGCGCGCCGAGGATCACGCCGGTGACCATGGTGACGGCGACCGCGATGGGGAGCACCAGCAGGAAGGGCCAGTGCGCGTGCTCCGAGGTGAGCACGCCGGTCGTGTAGGCGCCCGTGGCGTAGAACCCGACGTAGCCGAGGTCGAGGAGGCCGGCGTACCCGATCACGATGTTGAGACCGACCGCGACCAGGGCGTAGGACGTCATGGCGACCAGCACGCCGCCGAAGTCAGAACCGGTCGTGGTGAGCACCGGCGGGCGCAGCAGCGGCAGGGCATAGGCCAGGAGGATGCCGCCGCCGATCATCAGCATCCGTACCCAGCGCAGGCGCAGCCACGGGAGCTCGATGCGTCGTGGGGTGTTCATACGCGTGCCTTTGCGATCGACTCACCGAGGATGCCGGTAGGTCGGACGAGCAGGATGAGGATCAGGAGGACGAACGCGACCACGTCCTGCCAGTTGGCGCCGAACAGCGCCGCGCCCCAGTTCTGGGCGACGCCCAGCACGAGCCCGCCGAGGAGTGCGCCGCGCAGGTTGCCGATACCGCCCATGACTGCTGCGGTGAAGGCCTTGACGCCGAGGATGAAGCCGGCGTTCTGGCGGGTCGACCCGATCCGGACCATGTAGAGGGTGGCCGCCACCCCGGCCATCAGACCGCCGATCAGGAAGGTCGCCTGGATGATCCGGGTGGAGTTGACGCCCATCAGGGCCGCGGACTCCGGGTCCTGGGCGACCGCTCGGATGCCCCGTCCGAGCCGGGTACGACGGACGAAGGTGTCGAGCGCGAACATCATCAGCAGGGCCGCGCCGATCACGAGCAGGTCGATGTCGGTGACCTTGTAGTTGACGAAGGTGAACACGCCGTGGGGCTCGATGGTGACGGGGCTCGAGTAGACGTTGCGAGCCTGGGAGACGTAGTTGGCCAGCTTGTCCTCGAGGCCGAACCACCCGGCGATCCGGTCGCGCAGACCCATGATCTCGGCCAGCGAGAACGACGCACCGATAGCCGCGATCAGGATCATCAGCTTGGACGCGCCGCGTCTGATCATCGGTCTGTAGGCCACGCGTTCGAGGAGCATGGCTATCGCAGCCGACGTGAGCATCGCCGCGATCAGGGCGAGCGCCAGGAGACCCAAGGAGCTGCCCAGGCTCTGGTTGGCCGAGGTGGTGCCGTGGATGAAGACCACGACCCAGACCACGGCGAAGGTCCCGAACATGAAGACCTCGGAGTGGGCGAAGTTGATCAGCTGGAGGACGCCGTACACCATCGTGTACCCGAGGGCGACCAGTCCGTAGATGGCGCCGAGCGCGAGGCCGGTGATGGTCAGCTGGAAGAAGTTGTCGAACAGGAACGCGAAGTTCACGGCATTCCCTTCATGGCAGCCCGGTTGCGGCCGGGGAGAGCCCCCCGGCCGCAACCGTGCGGTGGTCCTAGCGGGACAGGGTCACGAGATGGGCGTCGGGTTGGCCGTGTCCAGCTTCCCGTTCTTCACCGTGTAAGCGAAGATCACCGACTCCTTGATGTCGCCGAACTTGTCGAACGCGATCGGGCCGCTCACACCGTCGCCGGAGTAGGCGCCGACGAACGTGTTCATGTCCGCGTGGCTCGACTTCCCGGCGTCGAGACCTGCCAGGAAGATGTTCGCCGCGTCGTACGCCTGGGTGGAGTACAGACCCGAGGGGCTGTTGTTCACCGACTGGTACTTGCTGTCGAAGTCCGCGGGTGCGGGACCGGCCGGGGCCGTGAGGATCGCCCCGTTGGCGGCCTGCGCACCGGCAGCCTTGACGAACGCCGGGTCCTCGGAGCCGTCACCGGACATGAACAGGCCCTTGTAGCCGGCCTGACGCAGCTGCTTGACCAGCAGACCGGCCTCGGCGTAGTAGCCGCCGTAGAAGACCGCGTCGGCCTTCGAGGCGGTGACCTTGGTGACGGTCGCGGAGAAGTCGGTCTGACCCGTCTGCACCGTGTCGGAGTTGGCGCTGTCGAACTTCGAGCCGAGGCCCTTCTTGACGTAGCTGGCCAGGCCCTTGCCGTAGTCGGAGCCGTCGTCGATCACGAACGGCTTGGTCGACTTGACGGTGCCGAGGATGTAGGACGCCGCTGCCGCACCCTGGGCCGAGTCGTTACCGATGACGCGGTGCCAGGTGGTCCAGCCCTGCTGAGTGATCGTGACGTTGGTGGCCGACGGGGAGATCACCGGCAGCCCGGCTGCTTCGAACGTCTTGCCGGTCGCCAGGGACTCACCGGAGAAGCCCGGTCCGACCAGGCCGACGATCGAGCTGTCGCCCACGATCTGGGTGGCCAGCGGGGTCGCCTTGTCGGGGTCGCCCTGCGAGTCGAAGACCTTCACGCCGACCTTGCAGTCGGGGTTCTTCGTGTTGTAGTCGTCGAGGGCGAGCTTGATGCCGCCGACCATGTTCTGGCCGAGCGCGCCGTAGTCGCCGGTGGTGGCGCCGAGGAAGGCCAGATTCTGGCCAGAGGTGCAGTTCGATGACGAGCCCGCACTGGCGCTCGACGACGTGGTCGAGCCACAGGCCGAGAGTGCCAGGCCGGCAGCCGCCACTGCGCCGAGAATCCGCAGGTTGTGCTTGGTGCCCATGTAAGAGTCCTCCGTCGGTGCTTCTGCCGCGGTGGGCGGCGCTTTCGAGATTGCGGCAAGTTAGCACCTCAGGGGGGTCCGTCTCGCCCCTCGGCCCCGGAATGTTGCACAGTTTCACGATTGTGACGTTGCCGGAACGTCGCTGCAACGGGGCTGCCAGGGGTTCGTCACGTGCCTCAGGGGCCTGAGACGCCGTGCTCGACGACACCCTCGGCGACCTCGCGCATCGAGCGGCGCAGATCCATCGCGGTCTTCTGGATCCAACGGAACGCCTCGGGCTCGCTGAGCCCGAGCTCCTTCTGGAGCACGGCCTTGGCCCGGTCGACGGCCTTGCGCGCCGCCAGCTGCTCGCCGAGATCGGCTACCTCGGTCTCGAGCGCGCCGAGCTCGGCGAACCGCCCGACCGCGATCTCGATCGCGGGCACGAGGTCGGTGCGCGAGAAGGGCTTGACCAGGTAGGCCATGGCGCCGGCGTCCCGCGCCCGCTCGACCAGCTCGCGCTGGGAGAAGGCGGTGAGGATGACGACAGGGGCGATCCGGTCGCGGGCGATCCGCTCGGCTGCGGCGATGCCGTCGAGCACCGGCATCTTCACGTCGAGGATCACCAGGTCGGGCCGGTGCTCCTCGGCCAGCTCGATCGCCCGGGCACCGTCCGCGGCCTGTCCGACGACGTCGTACCCCTCCTCGGCGAGCATCTCGGCGAGGTCCATCCGGATCAGCGCCTCGTCCTCCGCGATCACGACGCGGCGAGGCTCTGGGGTGGTCACCGGGTCAGGCTATCCGGGCCGGTCCGATCCAGCTGATCCGGTAGGTTTGGCGCGGCCCAGCCGGGTTGGCGGAATCGGCAGACGCGATGGTCTCAAACACCATTGTCCGAAAGGACGTGTGGGTTCAAGTCCCACACCCGGCACGCTCCGACCCGCAGTAACGCGGGGCGGTTTCAGCTGGTCGTTGCACCACGGTTGATTGGGTGTCCGCAGAGTAGCTCTTCGAGTCGCTGTGCCGGGGTGGCCCAGCCGAGGGTCTCTCGGGGCCGACTGTTGAGTTTGCGGGCGACTTCGTCGAGGTCGGCTGGGGTGAACTGGCGCAGGCTGACGGTCCGGGGGAAGTACTGGCGCAGGAGGCCGTTGGTGTTCTCGTTCGATCCGCGTTGCCAGGGGCTGCGTGGGTCGCAGAAGTAGAGGTCGATGTCGGCCTCGTACCCGATCCGCCGGTGCAGGGCCATCTCCTTGCCCTGGTCCCAGGTCAGCGACCGACGGAGCTGGTCGGGCAGGGTTCGCAGCACGGGGATCACGGCCTCGGCGAAGTCCTCGGCGGTACGTCGTTTCGGGAGATGCACCAGCATTACGAACCGGGATGCCCGCTCGACCAAGGTGCCGATCGCCGACCCGCCGCGGGTCCCGAGGATCAGGTCGCCTTCCCAGTGACCGGGCACCGCCCGGTCGGTGGCTTCGGCGGGTCGCTGGCTGATGTGGATGGTGTCGACCAGCCGGCCTTTGCGGCGTTCGGGACGGTGCTGGGGCTTGCGCACGGCTCGTCGGGTGCGTAGATGAGCGGCCAGCTCGCGGCGCAGTTCGCCGCGGCCCTGGACGTAGAGGGACCGGTAGATCGTCTCGTGGCAACAGCGCATGGTCGGGTCATCGGGGAACTCCACCCGTAGAGCGTGACTGATCTGCCGCGGGGACCACTGCACGGTGGTCAGCTTCGCGGCCACGAAGGCGCTCAGTCGCGGGTTCGCCGCCAGCTTTCCCGGCTTGGGGCGGCGGGCCCGATCCTCGGCGCGGTGTTGAGCCTGTAGCCCGCGGTAGGTGCCGTCGCGGTTTCTGTTGCGTGCGATCTCGCGGCCGACCGTGGTGTGGCAACGCCCGATCCGCCGCCCGATCTCTCGGTGGCTCACCTGCTGTACATGCAGGATCGCGATCTCCTCCCGCTCGGCCTGGGACAGGTAACGCCTCGATGATCGCGAACGTGGCTCCATCACCCCGCCAGCCTCGGCGAACAGACGCTGTCCCCGGTCGCCGGACACGCCGGCCGCGACCCCCGCCTCCCACGCCCAATGGCCCGCGCGTACCTCGTCCCAGAACCGCTGCCGGACCTCACGAAGAACCCTCGCCATCACCACTCCTCACCTCGAGTGGTGCAACGACCCTCCGAACTCAAGCCGCGTTACAC
>Ga0302323_100000430_pt1 | contig 33204 bp, 29 predicted proteins | sample Fen_T0_3_FD_201950 | JGI IMG/M metagenome (GOLD analysis project Ga0302323, IMG submission 201950) | Peat permafrost microbial communities from Stordalen Mire near Abisko, Sweden - Fen_T0_3 | ecosystem: Environmental > Terrestrial > Soil > Wetlands > Permafrost | place: Sweden: Abisko...
CGAGCTGAGAAGGGTCACCATAGAATAACCCGGTGACTCCGCGCCCGACGCTGCCCATGTACTTGTCTGCTCCAACCCCGTTGAAGCCCGCGCCGTAGCTGCCGTCCGAGAACAGGCCGACCGACAATAATCCCCACACGCCGTTGGCGCCGTGCACGCTGATCGCGCCGACTGGGTCGTCGATGCCCATGCGCTCGACGAAGAACACACTCCACACGACCAGCACGCCGGCCACCGCACCAATGATGAATGCGCACACCGGGCTCACGAAGGCGCAAGGCGAGGTGATGGCCACCAAGCCGGCCAGCATGCTGTTGCACATCATGGACGGATCTGGCTTGCCATATACGTTCCACATGTAGATGACTCCGCTGAGACTGGCGGCCATGCCGGCAATCATCGTGTTGGCCGCCACGATGCCGATGCGGCCATCCGAGCCGGCGAGCGAGCTGCCCGCGTTGAAGCCGAACCAGCCGAATGCCAGGATGAACGTGCCCAACTGCACCATCGGAATGTGGTGCGGCAAGATCGCTTGCGGCTGGCCATGGAGGTACTTGCCGATGCGCGGACCGATCATCCACGCGGTGATGACGGCCAGCGAGCCACCCTGCAGGTGGACCACGCCCGAGCCGGCATAGTCCACTGCGCCGTGACCGAAGCCGAGGCGGTAACCGATTTGCGCGAGCCAGCCCCCGCCCCACACCCAACTGCCGAAGATGGGATAGATGAAAGCGCCCACGAAGATGCTGAAGATGAAGAAGCTCTTGAAGCGCCAGCGCTCCGCACAGGCGCCAGTGACGATGGTCGCCGTGGTGTCCATGAATGCCATCATGAACAGGAACATCACGATCGCCGCCGAGTCGTAGCCGGCGCCGCTCAGGAAGAAGCCCGTGGTGCCGAACAGGCCCCAGCCGTGGTCGCCGTTCATGGCCGACCCGAAGGTGAACATGTGCGAAAGGGTGGGCAGACCTCCCAGGGTAGCCGGACCGCCAATCGCGGTTCCGTTCATGCCGCCGCACATCAGTGCGAAGCCGGACACGAAGAAGCCGAACATGCCGAGCGCGTAGACCAGAAAGTTCATCGACATGGTGTGAGCGGCGTTTTTCGCGCGGCACAAACCAGTCTCCACCAGTGCAAACCCGGCCTGCATGAAGATGACCAGGAAGCCCGCGACCAGGACCCACACGAAGTTGATCGAGAAGAAGTTGTGCGAAGACGATTGCGCGACGGCATCGAGCCCCGACGCCACTTGGTCCGGCGTCATGCTCTTTGGGTCGAGCTTTAGGTAGCCCGGGACGGAGGCGGGGGTGGGCGTGTTTTGAAACGCGCCGGTCTTGTCCGGTTGCACGTCCGCTGCACGCGCCAAGGGGCTCCCCAGGCTCAGGCCGGCCACGCAGCAAGCAAAAATTGCCAACCGCTTTCGCCACTTCTGAAGCACCGCCGAACCCGGCTCGCTCTTGATCTGCTCCAGCATCCGATCTCCTTGATGGGGGTCGGTGGATAGTGGGGGGGGCGTAGGTTTCAGCCGTGTTTCACAAAGGCTTCTCTACCTCATGGTTATCCTAGATGTCCGTTTGGGCTTTTTTTGCGCTGTATAGGTGACACGCCTGATAAGCCGGTGCATGGACGACAGCGCACTCCGAGCCCGTTACGACGGATACGATGGCGATGGCGACGGTCGAATCGACCTCCGCGAATTTGCCGCGCTGCTGGATGCACTCGGACTTGGCTATGAGGACGCGCAAGTGCGCTCGGCGTTCGATTCGTTGGACGCCGATCGCAACGGTCAGATCGACTTCGGCGAATTCAGCGAGTGGTGGGTCGGGCTCTGACCGATCGCACGAGCGCTAGGGAAAGAGAAGACCGCGCTGCGTCTTCGCACGTCGACGCAGCGCGGCCGGGTCATGTCTAGGATGCGCTGGATCAGGTCGAGCCAACAGCGGCCGAGCGCGGCGCGGCTGGCGCATCGCGGTCTTCCGTATCCAAGTGCCCGTAGGTGTGCTCGCTGGTGTGGTAGCCCTGCTCGCCGTGGTCGGCGAGGTCGAGCCCTAGCTCCTCGTCCTCTGCGTTCGGGCGCAGCCCGATCGTGGCCTTCAGCGCGTAGCCGATGGCGATGGTTGCGACGACGGCCAACGCAATCGTCAAGCCCATGGCCTTCAGTTGTTCGAGCCACAAGCCGTTGCCCACGAGGTCCTTTAGATTCGTGTTGAGGTTCGGGTTCATGCCGGCGTCCGCCAAGAAACCGGTCAAGAGTGCGCCGATCGTGCCGCCGACGGCGTGGACGCCGAAGGTGTCGAGCGCGTCATCGTAGCCCAGCATTTGCTTCAGCTTGGTGCAGGCGAGGAACGGTACGATACCCGCGATTACACCGATGATCAGCGCGCCCACGGGGGTGACGAAGCCAGCGGCGGGCGTGATCACGACCAAGCCGCCGACTGCGCCTGAACAAAAACCGAGCACCGTGGGCTTGCCGCGCGTGATCCATTCTGCGGCCGGCCACGCCGCGCACGCGACGGCGGTGGCGATGGTCGTGGTCATGAAGGCGTTGGCGGCGATGCTGTCGGCAGCAACCGCGCTGCCCGCGTTGAAGCCGTACCAGCCCACCCAGAGCATGCCGGTGCCGACCATGGTCAACACCAAGCTGTGCGGCGCGAAGCTCTCCTTCCCGAAGCCTTTGCGCTTGCCGACGATCAGCGCCAAAACGATGGCTGACCAACCGGATGACATGTGCACCACGGTGCCGCCCGCAAAATCGATGGCCTTGATTCCGGCCTTCGCGTTCCACACGCCGTTCATGAAGCCGTCTACACCCCACACCATGTGCGCGAGCGGGAAGTAGACCACGAACATCCAGACCGCCATGAAGATCATCAGCGCGCTGAACTTCATGCGCTCGGCGATGGCACCGACGATTAGGGCGGGGGTGATGATGGCGAACATCAACTGGTACATCGAGAATACGTTCTGTGAGACCCAAGCCGCGTAGTCGGTATTGGGCAAAGCGTCCACGCCCGCGAGCATCGCGAATTTGGTCCCGCCCAAGAACGGCGTCCCCGGGGAAAAACACAGGCTGTAGCCGATCACGACCCACAAGATCGTGATCATGCCTGCCGAGCCCAAACATTGGGCCATCACCGACAGCACGTTCTTCGTGCGCACCAGGCCACCGTAGAAGAGTGCCAAGCCGGGCAAGGTCATGAACAACACCAGCGCGGCCGAAACCATCATCCAAGCATTGTGACCGGGACCAGGTCCCGACACTTTGGACTCCTTCGAGACGCGCGCGCCGTTGTTGACGTACGCTTCGAGATCGCCGAGCCGCTCTTCGATCGCCTTGGTATCGAGCACGGGGACGGCGGCTGCAGGCGCAGCAGCGGGCGCGGGCTCGGCAGTCTGGGCGTGTACGACTCTCGGCAAGGCCGCGGCCAGCACAGAGAGCACGGTGAGCGCCAGCAAAAATATGCTTTTGGCCAAACGCTTCCTGGCGCACACTGTGAAAGATTTTATGACATTGCTCAGCATCACTGGTCTCCTTGGGATGACGGCCCACCCGCTAGGTAACCGGCGACTGGGTGACTCTTTGTTTCGATTCTCCGGCTCCGACATCACCAGCGCGTCAAAAGTCGCCTATGTTCTGCTAATCTCAAATTGACGTGAAATTGATGTGATCCCCTCGGGCTCATGAATGGTCGGATAATTGGCCACTTTCGCTAGAGCAATTCGCGCCTACGGCCTGGCCGTCGCCTGCGTTCTGGGCAGTATCGCATTGGCGGCGCTGGTCGAACCGTACGGTCATCTCGCCGATTTGGCTATGCTCCACCTGCTGGGGATCGTGTTCCTGTCGCTTCGCTCCAGCGTCCGCGCTTCGATGGCTGCCAGTATCGTCAGCATTTTCGCGTTCGACTTCTTCTTCATCTCACCGAAGTTCGCTTTGGCTTGGTCGGACGCCGAGAGCATCGTCACCTTCGTCGCGATGTTGGTGGTCGCGGGGGTCGTGAGCACGCTCAGTGAGAATTCGCGGCGCCAAGAGCGGGCCGCGCGAGCGACCGCAGCACGCACACAAGCGCTGTACGAATTGAACTTGGAACTGTCGAGCTCGCGCGACGCGCATCAACTCGCCGCGGTCACGGCGCGCCACTTGAGCAGGTTGTTCGGTGTGCCGGTGAGCGTGCTGCTGCAGACGCCCGAGGGTACGCTGGAGCCGGCAGACACGGCCCGCGATCGCGTGCTCTCCCATAGCGCTTGGCTCCGTCGGGAGTTCATCAAACAGGGCGCGCCGTCGGGCACGGCGATTTGGGTACCGGTGGTCGGCGCGCACTCCTCGCTCGGCGCGGTTGGTCTTCGGCCGAAACTGCCTTTCGAACAGGGGTCAGAGCAAGAACTCTTGCTGTCCGCCTGCGTGAGTCTATTTGCCACAGCGGTGGAGCGCGTTCAGCTGGCTAGCGCGGTGCGCCGCACTCAACTCGAGGCGGAAGGAGAGCGCCTGCGAAGCTCCTTGCTGAGTGCCGTGTCGCACGATCTGAAGACGCCGCTGGCTACGATGATCGCCGCCGGTGCCGCGCTGATCGGGCGCACGGCCGAGATCGAGCCAAAAGCGGCGGACGACATCTTGCGCTCGGTGGTCAGCGAGGGGGAGCGACTGAGTCGTCTGATCCACAACTTGCTGTCGGTCACGCGCTTGGAGTCGGCGAACGTCGAGTTGCGCCGTACCCCGGAGTCACTGGATGACATCGTGCTTTCGGCCGTGGAGCGCTTCAGCGACCGTGCCCGCAGAGTGCCCATCACCAGCGAAATCGACGCCAATCTCCCGCTGATTTCGGCAGAACCCGTGCTGCTCGAGCAAGTCTTGATCAATCTGCTCGAGAACGCGACGCGTTACGGCGGCTCGGATCCGGAGATTGCGGTGCACGCCCGCGCAGCGGACGGCTCGGTGCTCGTCCAGATCGCAGACAACGGCCCCGGAATTGCGGAGCACGAGCGCGAAAAGGTGTTCGAGAAGTTCTACCGCGGTCAGCACGCGAACAAGAGCGATGGCGGGGTCGGGCTCGGGCTGACCATCTGCCGATCAATCATTCGCGCCCATGGCGGAAAAATCGGCGTGCGGGAGCGAGCAGGCGGGGGTACCCTGGTCGAGTTCACCGTCCCGTTCGCCGCTGCTCGGGAGCAGCTCTCCAGGGAGGCCTCGCTCGACTCATGAATCGATCACTCTTACTGGTGGTGGAAGACGATCCGGAAATGCGCAGCGTGGTTTCGTTCACCCTGCGCAACTACGGGTACGATGTTCGGGAGGCCGCAACGGGAGCCGAAGCCCTCAGCCAGATTCAGACGCGTACGCCCGACGCCATGGTGCTCGACCTCGGCTTGCCGGACATCGACGGCTTCGTGGTCACTGCTTGCGTCCGGCAAGAGCACGAATTTCCGATCATCGTGCTTTCTGCGCGCGGTGAAGAACAGCACCAAGTGCGTGCCCTCGATAGCGGCGCCAACGACTACGTGACCAAGCCCTTCCGTGAGGGCGAGCTGATGGCTCGTATCCGCGCGGCGTTGCGGCGGCCCGTGCCGGTCGCAGAGCGGCGCGACCTGAACGTGGGTGACTTGCGCATCGACTCGACCCAACGCCGCGTCTTCGTTCGCGGCAAAGAGGTCATGCTCACTCGCACCGAGTTCGATTTACTCGATACCTTGGCGCGCAATGCCGATCGCGTAGTCACGCATCGCCAGATTTTGCGGGCCGTGTGGGGCCCTGAGCACGTAGATGAAGTGCACTATCTGCGAGTGTACATCAAGCTCCTGCGCACCAAGATCGAGAACGACCCGGCACGCCCGACTCGCATCCTTACCACGCTCGGCGTCGGCTACCGGCTCGTCAGCTCGGAAGCCGTCAGCTGACGGGCGTCCCGAGCTCGGCCAGTCGCCGCGCGAGAAAGCGCGATTCCAATTCGTTTTGCGCGAGAGCGCGCGCCCGCTGGTAACTCGCGGTGGCTTCTTCCCGGCGGCCGAGGCGGCGCAATAAGTCCGCCCGCGCGGCGTGCCATAGGTGATAGCCGTCGAGCGGTTGCTCGAGCGCGTCGACCAAGGCCAGGCCCGCCTCGCAGCCTTCGACCATCGCTACCGCGACGGCGCGGTTCAGTGCCACGACTGGCGACGGGTGGAGTTCGAGTAAGCGCCCGTACAAGCCCACGATTTGCGCCCAATCCGTAAGATCCGCGTTGGCCGACTCGGCGTGTACCGCCGCAATGGCCGCTTCCAACGCATAACTCCCGGGCCGAGCTCGGCCGAGGGCTTCCTGCAGCAACGCGCAGCCCTCGGCGATTTCGGCGCGATCCCAGCGTGCCCGGTCTTGCTCCTCGAGCAAGATCAGCTCCCCATCGGCTGCGACGCGGGTTTCACGGCGCGCGTCGTGGAGCAGCATCAAAGCCAAGAGCGAATCGACCTCTGCCGGAACGATGCCGAGCCGTGCCTTCAACAGCCCGCGGAGCAGCCGCGTCAATTCGATCGCTTCGCGGCAGAGCGCGCGGCGCAGCAGCTCTTTGCCATGCGCCGCTGCATAGCCTTCGTTGAAGATCAAATACAAGACCGCCATCACCGCCGACAGCCGCTCGGGCAGTTCCATGGCTTCGGGGATCGCATACGGAATACCCGCCTCGCGGATCTTGGACTTCGCTCGTACCAGCCTTTGCGCCATGGTGCTCGTGGGCACCAGGAACGCACGCGCGATTTCTTCCGTTGTCAGACCGCCCAGGGTACGCAGGGTCAGCGCGACTCGAGCCTCGTCCCCGAGCGCCGGATGACAACAGGTGAAGATCAGGCGCAGCCGCTCGTCCGGCACCGCATCGTCCGGCTCGGTCGACTGCAAGTGTCGCTCGTCGAACGGGGCCAACTCGGCGAGCAACGTCTGTGATCGCGCGCGGTGACGAATGCGGTCGATCGCCCTGTGCCGTGCGGTGCCGTAGAGCCAGGCTCGCGGATTGTTAGGTGGGGCTTCGCCCCAGTCGATCACGGCCGCGGAAAACGCCTCCTGCAGAGCTTCCTCGGCCAGATCGAAATCACCGAACGCGCGGATCAACGACGAGAGCAGGTGACCCCACTCCACACGGTACAGGCGATCGAGATCGATCACGCGAAGATCATCAGCGGGCGCACCTCGATCGATCCGTAACGCGCGGCCGGGATTTTTGCGGCGATACCCAAGGCTTCGTCCAAATCCGCGGCTTCCACCAAGTAGTAACCGCCCAGTTGCTCTTTCGTTTCGGCAAATGGGCCGTCCGTCGTGAGCCGCTTGCCGTCGCGCACCCGGACCGTGGTGGCTGTCGCCGTCGGCTTCAAGGCATTCCCGCCCAGTATTTTTGCGGAAAACTCCTTTCCGAACGCCCCGTATTCGGCAAGTTCCATTTTGTCGTAGCCCGCTTCCCAGCGTTTTTCGGTGTCATAGATCAACAATAGGTATTTCATGGTTGTTCCTTTTGCGAGCGGCCTTGTCGTAGGCCCTTGCGTCGGTTCGTCTCAAAGGCGAATGGCGGCGGCGGCGATCGACAGCTAGCGATTTCTTTTCTTTCGTTTCTGGCGGATTGCCGCCCGGCCTAGCGAGGTGCTCAAAACGGCTCGAAGCAATCGTAGTTGTGCTGGCGTGCGATGCGCCCGTCACGAAACGCCAGGAACACGGCAAAGTGGGCTTTCATCGTCCCACCGACCGGAATGTTCCCCAATGGCACCGCCAGAGTTCCCGTCCAGCTCACCTCGAGGGCCAATCGATTGCCGTCCTCCACGGAGTTCGTTATCTCGTACCGTTCGGAGACGAGCACACTTTTGCCCCTCTCCGCGCCCTGCTGGAGAGCCGCGAGATCGCGGACGGCGCCGGCCCGTACCAGTTGGTTGGGGAACTCTCGCTGCACCACGTCCGAGCAAAAAAATGGGCTCAAGTCGGCCCGTGCTTCGATGGCAGAAAAGTACGCTTGGGCTCGCTCCAAGAGGGTGTGGTTCGTCATCGGGGCTCCTTTTCGTGCGTGCGACTCGTCCATTCGTACAAACCAATGCTAACCCTGGGGCATGTCTGAAACCATTGTCATTTGTGGCTACGGAGTGGGGATCTCGGACGCCGTCGCGCGCCGTTTCGCGCGCGAGGGGTACCGCGTCGCAATCGTTGCGCGCAACGCCGAACGTCTGGAAGGCGCCGTGCAAAAGCTGACCGCCGCGAAGATCGAAGCGAAGGCGTTCCCCTGCGATCTCGGTGACGTCGACGCGGTAAAGCGGCTGGTCGCGGACGTACGAGCCAGCCTCGGCCCGATCAACGTCCTTCACTGGAATGCCTATCTGGGCGGCGCGGGGGACCTCAAGACCGCGAGTACGGACGAGCTGCGAGCAGTGCTGAACGTGAGCGTGCATGGCTTGATCGCCGCGGTGCAAGCCGCGCTGCCCGATCTCAAAGCGCAAAGTGGCGCATTACTCGTTACCGGTGGCGGTTTCGCCTTCTACGATCCGGCGGTGGACGCCGCAGCGACCCAGTGGGGGGCGCAGGGCTTGGCCATCGGCAAGGCGGCCCAACACAAGACCGTCGGCTTACTGAGCAAGAGCCTGCAAGCGGACGGTGTGTACGTCGGCGAAGTCGTGGTCACTGGGTTGGTGAAAGGCACCGCGTTCGATTCCGGGAATGCGACGCTCGAGCCTTCGACCATCGCGGAGAAGTTCTGGGAACTTTTCCGTGCGCGCGACGCGCTGTCCGTAACGATTTGAAACGCTCTCGGTCGTCGAGCCGTGAGTCGCCGCTGGCCACGGCGGTCTACGGTGTGAGGCGGAATGGCACGGCACATCCGCCTCGCCGGGCGCGTTTCATGCACTTTTCAGCGAGCAAACCGCCCGGCCTCGGACTTGCTAAAGGCGGGACCAATACGCATGCCCCGGCTCATTCAAGGCACCGTCGGTCTGTCTTTCATTTTGGGTTGCTTGTTTGCCGCAGGGGTGGCGGCGGCGGAGGACCCGCTGACCACGCCATCCCTCGACACGAAGGGCAAGCCGTTGGACGCTCCGGCGCCTGCGACCGGCCTCACCCCGAAGCTCGTCGGCCTGAGCGGCTTCGGTGGCGTGATGCTGGTCGACATGGGACCGGTCAACGATCGCCTGCAGGAGCAGCGCGCCCTCTATCCCTCGAATCTGCCAATCGCTTTTCCGATTCTCGGTGGGCAAGGCTTCGGTCTCTTCCATCGCCTGTTGATCGGTGGGTCTGGTGCAGCTCTGCTATCACGCAGCGTGGACGAGGCCAATGATCGCAAAGTCACTGCCAGTGGCGCTTGGGGAACGTTCGACTTCGGCTATCAACTCTTGCGCGTGAACGGATTTCTGATCGCGCCGGTGTTGTCCTTGGGTGGCTACGGCATGAACGTGACCGTCGCGTCCAAGAGCGAAGTTGGCTTTGACGACGCCTTGCAAAACCCGAATCGCAGCACGTCCCTCAGCAACAACGGGTTTTTGACGGGTGTCTCCGTAGTTGCCAAGGCGATCGTGATCGGCCGGCGAGCGCAAGTTCCAGGTGCTCGCTCGGGCTGGTCGCTAGGCCTACGCTTGGGGGCGCTTTATGGCTTTCCGATCCACGGCTGGCGAGCGAACGGCGCAGTCGTCAATGGCGATCCGCCCTTCGGGCTGCGCGGCGGTTACGCCGCGCTGTCGATCGGCGCCGGCACCTGGTGAGTCAGACCTCGAACAAGCCAGCGGCGCCCATGCCGCCGCCAATGCACATCGACACGATGCCCAAACGGCCGCCCCGCCGACGCAGCTCATAAAGCAGCGTAGCCGTCAGCTTGGCGCCCGTGCAGCCGAGTGGGTGGCCGAGGGCAATTGCTCCGCCGTTCACGTTCAGCTTGTCGTCTGGGACGCCCAGTTCCCGGCTGCAATAGACGGCCTGCGCGGCAAAAGCCTCGTTGATTTCGAATAGGTCGATGTCTGCGATGCTCAGTCCGGTCTGGGCCAACAGCTTGCGAATGGCCGGTACGGGGCCAATGCCCATGATGTCCGGGTCGACACCGGCTAGCGCGAAGCCACGAATGTGACCCAGTGGTTTGATGCCGAGCTCGGCGGCCTTGCGGTCCGAGAGCAATACCGTGGCGGCCGCGCCGTCATTGGTGGGTGAGCTATTACCGGCGGTCACGGATCCGCCTTGCTTGAATACCGGCTTCAGTTTGCCCAGCACCTCGAGCGTGGTGCCCGGGCGCGGGCACTCGTCGATCCTGAACTCGAGCTCCGAAACCGCGTTGCCTTCCAACACGCGCGCCCTGACCGGTATCATCTCGTCGTTGAAGCGTCCGGCGGCGATCGCGGCCAAGGCGCGCTCGTGAGAGCGTACGGCAAACGCGTCTTGTACGGCACGGCTGACATCGAAGCGTTGTGCGACGCGCTCGGCGGTGTGCCCCATGGCGATGTACGCCTCCGGATACTCGTCCATCAACTTGGGGTTGAGGCTGACCTTGTTGCCGCTCATCGGTACCATGGACATGGATTCGACACCGCCCGCCACCGACACCTGAGTCAAGCCGGCTTGAACGCTGAGCGCCGCGTGCGCGATCGCCTGTAGGCCGCTCGAGCAGAAGCGGTTGATCGTTTCTGCCGGCACGCTACTCGGCCATTTCGCCAAAAACACCGCGTTCCTCGCGACATTCAAGCCTTGCTCCGCCTCCGGCATGGCGCAGCCGAGGATCACGTCGTCGACGTCTTCCGCCTTGAGGCCGGGCACGCGCTCGAGCGCGGCCACCATGGCGGTCGCGGCAAGGTCCTCCGGGCGGGTATTGCGTAGGGTGCCCTTGAGCGCGCGGCCGACTGGCGTCCGCACCGCCGATGCAATGATCACGTTGAGGGGGAATGCCATTTTCTTACCTCTAATCAATTACGAAGCGGCTTGTTGTTCATCAACATGAACTGCACGCGTTCTTGGCTTTTGGGTTCACCGCACAGGGACAGGAACGCCTCCCGTTCGAGATCGAGAAAGTGCTGCTCGGGTAAGAGCGTGCCTGCCGCGACCGGGCCACCACACAAGACGTGAGCGACTTTGTTGGCGATCAAGGCATCATGCGTGGACGCATAGCCACCCTCGACCATCGCCCAAACGCGAGCCCCAATGGTCTTCTCTGCGTCGTAGCCGGCGGCGGGCAAGAGCGGTGGCAGAGGGGGGCGGTAACCCGCCCCCGCCAAGCCCAGTGCTCGCTGTTTGGCCTCGAACAACAGCCGCGCCGGGTTGAGCGAGATGCCATCTGCCTGCCGCAGATACTTGAGAGATTTCGCCTCTTCGGCGCTAGTGGCCACTTTGGCCATGGCGATATTCAGCGATGCTTGACCGATGAAAGGCAGCAGATCCACTCCGCTTACACCCATCAAATCAGCAGTGTAACGCTCCACCATGCGTAGGCAACCCCCGCCCGCGGGGAGCAACCCCACGCCGACTTCGACCAGGCCCATGTAGGTCTCTGAGTGCGCCTGGCAAGCATCGGCCGCCATGGCGACCTCGGCGCCGCCGCCCAGGGTGTATTGGAAGGGCGCCGCCACCACGGGGACCTTCGCGTAGCGCAAGCGCTGCATGGCGTTTTGTAGGCTAGTGACGACGCTTTCGATTTGGCCCCAAGCCTTTTGCTGTGCAGCCATCGCGATCAGCATCAAGTTCGCTCCGGCACAGAAATGCTCGCCAGAATTGCCAATCACGATGGCTTGGAAGTCTTGCTCGGCCACATCAGCCGCTTGGGCGAGCATGCTGATGACGTCGTTGTCGAGTGTGTTCAACTTGGTGTGAAATTCGACGCACAGCACTCCGTCGCCCAAGTCCAAAAGGGACGCGCCGTGGTTCTTCTTGACCACTCGCGTGGGCTCGCTCTTCAGCGCAGGGAGGCTGATCTGATGTTTGCCGCTGGCGACGACCCGGCCGGTTCGGCCGTTCACGTCATAATAAGTGGGGGCGGCGGGACCACCGGCGTAGAAGGTGGTTCGGCCGGAGGCGAGCATGCCGTCGACCCATTCCGGAACGGCTAGGCCGTCCTGCTTCATGCGAGCCACTGACTCGGCGACGCCGATCGCGTCCCAGGCTTCGAACGGACCGAGGTCCCAGTTGAATCCCCAGCGCATCGCCTGATCGATGCTCACGATGTCGTCGGCGATTTCACCCAAGCGCCGCGCGCTGTACACGAGCGTGCGTGACAGCACCGCCCAGGCGAACTTACCCGCGACGTCTTGCGCGTTGACCAGCTTGAGCAGGCGCTTCTTCGGATCTTCCTCGTTCTTGATCGCGCCGAGCGAATCGAAACGCACTTTTTCTTGGCTGCGATAGTCCTTGCTCTTCACGTCGTAGACGAGCAGTTCGGTCGGCGTCTTCTTGTAAAAGCCGGCCGAACTCTTCCGTCCCAACCTCCCTGCCGCCACCAAGTCACGAACGAACTCCGGCACTTCGAAGGTGCTGCGCGCTTCGTCTCGGGTCAACGAGTCGAAGCAGTTCTGGGCGACGTGTACCAGTGTGTCGATACCCACCAAATCCCCAGTGCCGAACGCTGCGCTGCTCGGTCTGCCCATCGGTTTGCCGGTAATCTTGTCGACGGCTTCCAGGCTCAAGCCGGCTTCCAGCATTTGATGCATCGTTAGCATCATCGAGTACACGCCGATGCGGTTGGCCACGAAGTTGGGCGTGTCCTTGGCGTCAATCACGCCTTTGCCCAAGAATTCTCCGAACTCCGTCATGCGCTGCATCACGGCGGGATCGGTCTCGGGTGCCTTCGCCACCTCGAGCAAGCGCATGTAACGGACGGGGTTGAAGAAGTGCAGCACCAGGAAGCGCGATTTGAGCTCTTGGGGCAGAACCTCCGTCATGCTGGCGATGCTGAGCCCGCTGGTGTTCGAAGCCAAGATCGCGTTCGGGCGCACGTAGGGAGCAATCCTTTCGAACAGCTTGCGCTTGATCTCCAAATCTTCGACCACGGCTTCCACGATCAAGTCACACTCTTTCAAGCGTTCCAGGTGATCTTCCAGATTGCCCGTGGTCACGAGCCGCGCCGCGTCGGGCGTGAAGAAGGCTGCCGGCTTGGCCTTGAGCGCCTTTTCCAATCCCCCGTCCGCGAAGCGGTTTCGGGCCCTTGGAGCCGCGAGCTCTTCGGGTTTCAGGTTGGGCGGTACGATATCGAGCAGGTGCGTGCGAATGCCCGCTCCCGCAAAATGCGCCGCAATTGCGCTGCCCATCACGCCTGCCCCGATGACCCCTGCCGTTTGGATTCGTTCAGCCATCTTGCCTCTAGGGTGAAGCTAGCCGAAGCTCGTCGCCAGGGGCAAAGAGCCCGCTCGACGACCGCGGACGGCGCGCCGGGTTCACTTCCACCCCGTGGGCCGAAGCGCCATAGACCTACACTGTCCGCCCGCTGCCGGAGTACGCTTTCCAGCCATGTTCAGAAAGCTCGACTCCGAGCAGATCGTGCACACCGCGAGTCGACTGGAGCGCCGGATCGAAGAACGCTTCCCAGGTGCCGGCCTGGCCAAACTCGCGGGGGAACTGACGCAGGTAACACGCGAGGCACGCGCCCTGTCGGCTTGGCTCGCGGCGCCCAACAAGCCGCTGCGGACTTTCGTCACGCTGGCCATCCTCGCCCTCTTTTCGGTCGTTCTGGCTGCCGCCGTTACTCTGCGTGGCGAGACCGGCCCGCACAATTGGGCTGACTGGGTGCAAAGCCTGGAGGCGATGGTGAACGACGTGGTGTTCGTCGGCGTCGCGGTCTACTTCCTGCTCGGGCTCGAGACCCGTCGCAAACGGGCGCGCGCGCTCGCCGCCCTGCACGTGTTGCGCTCGCTCGCTCACATCGTCGACATGCACCAGCTCACCAAAGATCCCGAGCGCACCGTCTCGGGCGGCCCGAGCACGCCATCGTCGCCCAGCCGCACCATGAGCGCCTTCGAGCTGACGCGTTACCTCGACTATTCGACCGAACTCTTGGCCATCATCAGCAAAGTGGCGGCGCTCTACGTTCAGGAACTCGCCGATCCAGTCACCGTCTCCGCCGCTAGCGCCGTCGAAGAACTCGCGGTCAATCTGTCACGCGCCATCTGGCAAAAAATAGTGATCCTGGATCGCGTTGCTCCCTCTGCTCCGGGTTGAGCGCTGTGCCGCAGTTTGCTCACGGGGACGGCGTGGCGGAGCCCTCGCGATCACACACGGGGCGATGTACGCCGTTCGGACCGCTCGCATGGCGAAGCCAGGGCGCGACGAGCGCGTCGATCTCGGAATCGAGGCCGCGCCATTGGGCGCGCTTGGCGCGCAGCTTCGATTCGAGGGCGTTCATCTGTGCAGTGCTCAACTCGCTCGCTCCGCTACCCACGCGTCCCTGCCCAATGAAGCGCCCCCGTTTCACACCGCTGAGGGCGGGGTGAAACTTCACTTCGTTCGCTCGCATGTATTGAATGCTGCAGCGCGCGAGCAGGTTTTCCATATTTCTTTCATCGAGTTGGATCTCGGAGAACTTCGCGACTTTGCGAACCGCACCGGCCAAGTCGGCCACGACCTCCTCGTACGTTAGAAACAGGACGTCTTTGCGCGTGCGATGTTTAAGACCCGATTCGACGTGTTCGAACCAGGAACCCCAAGGACACTCACCACGCAAGAACTCGCCTACGAACTGCTCCAGAGTCCCCGAGTAGCCGTCATCTGCGAGGTGGTGAAAATACGAGTTCGTAACGTCGGCCACGTTGCGCGCCACGTAGATGTACTTCGCGCCGCGAGGCAGGCGCTCGATCGGCAGATGCGTCTTGAAGAAGCGGGGGCGCGCGAGTGAGCGAGAAAAATCCAGTCGACCATCGAGACCCGAAACCTCGAACCACGGGATCACGTGATCGATGTGGCTGAATTCGGTCTCGGGCCCGCTGTTGAGTCCGAACGCCATCATCTGCAGCAGAGTCGTCCCTGATCTCGGGTAGGTGACGATGAAGACGTCGCTCGGTTCGAGCGGAAATTCCGCCAGAAGCTTGGAATATTGTAACTTCTTGTACAGGGACATCACCGGCCGCGCGAGCTGGAGCAAAGCCGAAAGGCCGAACAGCGCCACGCGCACGAGAGCACGGCGAAGGCGGTGATTGAGCGCGGTGTGCGCCGCGCCCCGTAGGATTGCGTCGTCGTCAGTCAATGGCACCCTCTCCCTCGCTGGTCCCCAGCAAACCATCCCATGCTAGCCTTCGTCACGTCCACAACCGGCGTGAACGCTAGCAGCGGGGGCCGTTCGGGTAAACGTCCCGCCAGCGGATGCGAAGCCAATCGTCCCCGCCGAACGAGGCAAATGGCTACGCACCTCCTTCCCGCGGAGACGGCTCGCAGCATCTCTGCCGCCGACTCGTGAGAGGCCTCAGCCCAGGCCTCAGGCCTTCTTGCGCCGTTTGCGGTGAAGGCCCCAGAAGGCGAGCCCGAGCCCGGCAAGCAGCGACGGGACGGTACTCGCTGGCTGGCCCGCAACGGAGCAACCGCAGCCGTCGTCGCTGCTCGCGACGTGTGCGGGGCTACTCTCGCCGGCCGCGCCGCCCTCTTCTACCGGAGCAGAGCCGCCTTTCCCGCCTTTTCCACCTGTCCCTCCGCTACCGCCCTTGCCACCGGCCGCGATCGTGCCGCCGGCAGAGGTATCGGGCGCGCCGGCCGCGCCGCCGTCGCTGGCGATCGGGCCCTCGCCACCGGCGCCGCCTTCCGGCATCGCCGTGCCGAGCGAGAGGGTGATGGTCGGTGCGGTACCAGTCAGGTCAGCCCGATCGATGGCGGTCGGTGTGATCTCGATGGAGCTGCCGGGTGCTTGTGCCGGAATGGAGGCGCGGAACAAATCCCCGCCGACGAAGGTCGCGGGGGCTTTGAGCGTCGCGCCGCCGTTGACCCGATACGTGAGGAACACGGACTTCACCTCTTGTCCCGTCTCGCTGGTGTAAGCGTCCGTGACCGCCATACGCATGACGATAGGAGCGCCGGGTAGCGCGGTCGGCATCTCGACGCCGCGAAACTTCGGCGGCGTCGTGTCGGCAACGGAAGCATCGGTCCCTTTGTAGATCAGGTCCAGGCGCGGAGTGCCTTCACCTTGCCCAGTCACGACATCGATCTTGTGGTCGCCGTCGAGATCGCCGATGTCGATGCCGAGCGTCGGATCGAGAATTTCCGGGAACGCCGACGGTATGAAGTCGAAGTGCCCCTTGCCGTTGTTCAGCAGCAACTTTTCCGGCAACGCCAACGACGCGACGACCAGGTCGTAGTGCCCATCACCGTTGACGTCAGCGCACTTGACGGCATTGTCGTCGGCATAGGGCTCACCGTGAATGACATCTTTGGTCTGGTCGGTAAATTTACCCGTCCCGTCGTTGACCAACACCTGTGAGATATTTCCGAAGAATTCGTCGTTGGTGATGTTGCCGCCCGCGTTGTCGAGCAGCAGATCGAGGTCTCCGTCTTCGTCGAAATCGCAGGCTTCGACGTTGTAGGTATAGGGGCCGTTCTTCTTCGGATAGCCGCTGGTAGCATCCGTGAACTTGGCGTGGCCGTCGTTCAAGAAAAGCTGACTCTGGCCATTGCGGTGATCGACCAAAATATCTAGGTCGAAATCCCCGTCGATATCCGCAAGATCGATGTCGATCGGGCCGGCGCCGTCTGCCCACGGCATGGGCGGGGGGACGGAATCAGCGGGTTGTACCGAAAAGTGACCCTTGCCGTCGTTCAGATACACCCAGGTATTGCCATCGGTGTGCAGCGGATCACTCGCCCCCCAATCGCCAATCACGAGGTCCATGTCGCCGTCGTTGTCGAGGTCGCCGAAATGTGCGCTGCCGGCGTGCGAACGGAGCCCCGGCGGAAGGTGCGTCAGCGCTTGATTCTCGAACTTGGCTGGTGCCGTCTGAATGAACAGCTTGTCGTCGTCGATGCCGAAGCCCCCGGGCTGGTACAGGTCCATATCGCCGTCACCGTCGACGTCGGCGATTGCGACTTGGCGCAAGCGGCTCATGGCACCGCCGAAGGACGTGGCGGTCGCGTCGCGGAACGCACCCGTTCCGTCGTTCAAGTACACGACTGAAGATTCTTTGCCGGACACGGTCTTGCCCGCTTCGTTCTTTTCATCCGGAACGTAGTAGCCGCCGCCGTTTGCGAAAACAATGTCGAGATCGCCATCGCCGTCCAGGTCGGCCACCACCAAGAAGCTCGTGTAGCAGCCGCTCTTGAACGGATTGTTCGGGTCGTTGCAGGGAGGGTCGGGAAACGCGGTGCTCGTGACGTCTTGGAAGAACGCCTGGGGCTCGGGTCCGGCGCCAGCAGCGCCGCCTTCGCCGTCCGCGGCAAGTACAGTGCTCGAGACGGTGACGGACGCCAACGCGGAAAAGATGACCGTTCGGATTTTCATGCCTTAAGCCGTTTCGGCAGGGGTTGACACATTGGTTGAAGAAGCGAGAGCGTCAGTCTGGCGTGACAGTGAGCGAGGTCGGACCATCGCAAGAAAGGGTCGCGTGGGTTAGGCCCACCGCCGCGACTCCGGCGCACACGGAGGCGAACGACGCGGACGCTGGCGTCAGTGACGGCACGACGGAGCCGTCCGAAGTCGGGATACCCACCAACAGGAACTGCGCGCTGGAGGCGATCACTCCGCAGACCTTGCGCAGCCCGCTCGAAACATCTGGCAGAGTGCTGGCGTCAGCCGAAAGCGATGCGCCGAGCATTGCTTCGAGCGCGGGTTGCTCTCTCTCTGGGTCGATGGCAGCTGCACCGGTAAGTCGGTCTTTCAGCGCCCGAACTAGGTCCCCGATCGTCCCTTTGCCGGGTGTACTGACCGCCGCTGCGAGGCCATCGATGTAGTCCGGAGCCTCTTCACCGGGGAGCTTGCTGCAGGTCGCGAAACGACTTTCCCAACCCAGGCGAGCCTGGAAGTCGAAGCCACGGAACCCGGGCTCCGAGCTCTTCAAGTAGAAGCCGACCTCACTTTGGAACTGTCGTTCGTTACGGATCAGAGCGGCCTGCGGATCTTCGTCGTCCAGCGTGTACGTGTCGGGAAAGGCGGCGACTGCCGGGCGAGACCAGCCAAGCGCCGAATACAGCGCGCTCGCGGCGGTGCGCGATGTAAGTGACGCCACGCCGTCGGCCGCGCTATTCTTGCGCTTGACCGGATCCTGGTCCGCGATCACCCAAGGATCGAAGACAGCAGGTGCGTTGTAAGCTTCACCACAACCTACCCCGGGAGCGGCGAGGTTCAGGTAGGGGCTGGCGAACACGGCTTCCAGCAACTTTTGGTTCGAGAATCCCGAGCCGACGAACGCCTGCGTCAAGTACGCCAGCTGATCGCGTGCCGCTGCATTGCGGGGAAAGCGCGTTGGAATGGTGAGCGGCGTTCCCACGACCTCGAGCCAGACATTTTCGGCCACCGTCATCGCGACCAGATACGCGAAGGCTTTGTCCGGATCCGCTACGTCACCCGTGTCCGGATCGGCGCCCAGGCCTGCCTTGCGCAACTTCTCGAAACCAGCTCGCAGTGAAGCGGCAAGCCCCCAAGGCGAGGCGCGCAAGCCAGTCACGTTGCCGAACTTCGTCTCCACGCCCGCGATGTCCACTGGCACCTTGTCCGCGCTCAGATAACGCCCGCAGGCTTCGGTCCAACCCCAGGGCTTGGCGCGACCGAGCTTTTGAAAATCCGTCTCGCAGACGGCTTCCGTCGCGCAGTAGTGAATCGGCTCTTCTTTCGTGGCGCAGCCCGGGTTGTAGAACTGCTCCTCCGCCTCCGCTTGCGTGTGCTGCTCATCGCTGCAGGTGTTGACGAACCCGTGGTAACGCAACGCCGCGTGCGCGCGATCCCCACCCTCATACCCGCCGAAGGTGCTTGGCCCGGTGGAGTCACCGAACAGGCTCTTTTCAAGGAGCGCAGGCAGCGGAAAGTGACGATTGGTTGCGGGATCGGCGGACTGCGTGACCGAGAACTCGCTGTTGTGGCAGTTTAGGCAAACGGTATCGCGGTGCAGGTAAGCCGCGTCGAACCAGGCACCGAAGTCACGCCGCCGCGTGAGTTCGAGCGCGGCAGGCAAGGCGTTGGCCCCAAGATACGTCTTGCTCAGCATCGCGAACAGGTTTGCAGTGTAGATCGGCGTCATGTCGTCGAGCTCGATCGAACCGGCGATCACGTCGTACATGGAAAATGCACTACTGCCCGAGCCTTCCACGCTCGGCGGTTGGTCGCGCACGTACGCCGCAGCCGCTGCCGGGTCTGGACTGACCGGAGTCGCAAAGCACTCTTTGTTGGCCAGCTCTTCGATGCGCTGAACTCGAATGTAGTCGCGATAGAGATCGGCCCAACGCGCTGCGTACTCCGGCCGCTTGAATAGCGCCTCGAGCACGATTCTCCGCGAATGGCGAAGATCCGTCTGGGGCTTGGCCAGCTTTTGCTCGTCCGTCAAACCGTCTGCCGCGTCGACCTGCAGGATGATGCGTGAGTAGACGTCGACCTCTGCCTGCGAATACGGACGGCGACCGAGCACGCCCAAAATTGCGCGGCGCACGAAGGCTTGGTCAGTCGATTGACAACGGTACCAAGCAGGGGCCACCGGCGGCGCCCCCGCATCTCCGCCGTCGCCGCCTTCCGGAGCCCCCGCGCCGCTTTCGACTGGTGTCTCACCGGCGGAACCGCCGCTATGCGAGGGCATACCGCTTTCGCCTCCGATCGCGTCCGGCGTTCCGCTTTCACCGCCCGACGACTGCGACGCGCCACCCTTACCGCTGCCGCCGCCCCCGGCACGGGCACCGGCCCCGGCCCCTGGCGCGCCGGCTGCGCCACCGGCCGCCGTCGAGTTCGAATCGTCGCCGCAGCCGGCGAGCGCGAGCACACAACCGAGCACGACCGTACACAGAGCCGAGGTTTTCATACGTTGTACCCCAGGACGCGGCGGGTCACGTCCGCGATTGCCCGGCTGTTTTCCGTCTGATTTTGTACGTCGCTGTTGCTGAACCCCGCGGCGTCGAACGGATAGATACCCATGGCCAAGAGCGCTGCGATGCGGTTCTCGGTCGGCGTCGTGAACACGCTCGCCTGCCCGCCCTCGGGGATCGCCCCGTACACGCCCGCCTGCTGCTCGCGGATCGGACCACCGAAGTAGACCTGCATGTAGCCGTAGGGCCAGTGATTGCGACCGAAACCGCCGTTCTGCGAACCCGGCGCGCGGCCAAATTCCTGATTGAGGACAATCATTGTCTTGTCCAAGTCGAGCTTGCTGGGATCGCCTTCCCCGGGCTTGTTCACTCGCGACAGCAGGTTGGCGAACATGTTGTTCAGGTTGCGGGATTGGGTGAACGACATCTCCTTGTGGGTGTCATAGCCGCCCCCGCCATCTGCCTCTTTCAAACCGGTATCGATCACGCAGCAATGGCGGGCGGGCGAAGTCGGGTGAGTGAGCAAGTGCGTAGCGAGCCGCAAACTCATGGCGGGCACGTTGATCTCGTTCTTCTCGCCGCATGCGTCGCCCGCCACCTTGACGAACAGAGACTCGTCCAGCACCTGCTTGACACTGTCTGCGGTGGCGACGGAGCGTGCCGCCTGATTCAGCTCTCGGAAGCGAGTCGACCGAAGGCTCGCGCTCGCGCCACCAAAATGCAGACTTTGCTCGTATTCGTCGAAGTAGACCTGCATCAGCGCGTCGTATTTCGCTCGCTCCGGCAGACCGCCGACACCGACGCGGTCGATTAGTGCGCTCAGTCGCGTCACGTTGTCGACCTTGATCAGCAGCGGGCGCGCGGAGCCTGGGTGCAGACCGGTGGCGACGAGCGACAACACGTTGTCCGTAGGAATGTAGCCACCTGCCGTCGCAAACCCATAGGAGAAGGGGGCAGGGTGGCTACCGTCGTCGTGATCGACGAAGTAGCGCTGCACGTGAGTGCCGAGGCTCGCCATGGAAGGGGCGCCCAGCGTGCGGCCGCACAACGCAAGCGGAATTGCCGCCTCGTGAGGCTCGAGCGAGTGACGGTTGATGACGACGCGCATGCGCGAAAGGACGTCCGGGCGTGCGATGAGCGGTTTGAGGAACGGCCCGAGGAACACGGGCTTGCCCTCCGCGTCGGTCGCGAACTGCGTGAGCAGGCCTCCACTCGCGTCGTACCCGCAAGCCTGTGCCGCGGCGATCGTCTTGTCGTAGAAGGTGTAGAGCCAGGTTTTGCTGCTCTTGCCCTTGGTATCGGAGGCATAGAATGTCTCCCAGGGCGAGACGCCGCCGTACATGAAGACCTCCAGAATACTCTGAGCGTGGAGGTTCGCAGGCAGCATCACGCTCGCGTACTCGGTCGGAACATCGCCGAAAGGCTCGGCTTTGGCCGCTGACGGCCACAGCGCGGAAATACCGCTGGCGGCCGCACCACCCGCCGCCGCCGCGCGCAAAAACGCTCGTCGTTTCATCCGATACTCCGGGCGCACTGGCCCAATAACTGGGATCACACGTAAACGAATCGTAAGCGCTGCTGGTGACGCACGACCGCAATTGGTCGCCAGTCAAACCTTCGACGGCGCTTCGAATCCGCGCACTCGACACTGGGCACTCGCTGGAGCGCCTACTTACTTAATGCTGCCGCGTAGCTCGCGTCAAAACAAAACACGACGCTCGAACAGCGAATTGTCGCAACCATCACTGTTACCAACGCGCAGTGTTTCGCGGCGCAACAGGCGATCGGCATGTCGACTTTTCTCGTTCATTGCCGAATGAGCACTCAGCGCGAAACACTGACTTCGTGCGCGCTGCCCAATTCGATTCCTCGGCGGCTCGCTTGCGACGCGCTTCACCCCGAAGTGTTATTATTAGACAACGGCCGAGGGGCGCGAGAATCCGAGCGTTTGTTGGTTGGCGCACGCCGAATCGGCTCGATCGCAGGTTTCCTCAGGACATCGCGGCGAAGTCGACAACGCACTCCGTCGAGCACGGCCTTGCATGCCGGAATATAGACAGCGCGCTCGCGCCTGCGAGCGCCCGCCGAGTTGTGCGCGCCGAGCTCGTCTTCGACTTCTGACGAACCCGCCGAAGCGAGCGGTTGCGAGTTGCTCGGCGTCGTCGCTGCACCCGCGAGTCGCGACCTCCCGGCGCTTGCGCGGTTCCGCCAGGTGCCCTCGCCCCGGGTCCAGGCTCCGCGGTCGCGCCAGGGGCACCGGGTGATGCGTGGTCGCGGTCGGGGTCGCCCTCCGCGCGACGATCGGGTAGGGCGAGCGGCATCCCTTGAAGTATCCGAGATTCGGCCAAAATCTCGTGCCGACCGGTCGCGTTCGGAAAATTCCGCGGGCCATTCGGCTCCCTCGCTGAGGGGAGTCACTCGCCGCCGTCGGCCGCCGCCGCCTTCCGAGATACGATCCATCGATGAAGACCATCCCGCGGTTGGAACGCGTTTCCGTTCAGGAATTCGCCCGAGATCACCTTTCAGGCGAGGGCACCCCGGCCATCGTGACGGACGCGATGTGTAGCTGGGAGGCCCAGGACTGGAGCTTCGAGCTGTTCCGACGGAAGTATGGCAGCAAGATCATTCAGGTATCGTCTGCCCTGGGAGACAACACGAAGTCGCGCTGGATTCGGCTGGACGAGTACATCGACTACATCGAAGAACCCCAGGCTTCGCCGCTGTCGCAGATGACGAGCCCCGATCGCCCGTTCTACGCGTACGCATACAAGCCGTTCAGCAAAAATGCCGAGCTGCGAAACGCCTTCAGCACTCCGTACTTTCTAGAAGATTGGTATCAGTTCCTGGAAGAGCCGTTGCTATCGATTTTGAATCCTGGATGGCTGTTGCTCGGCGGCAAGCACACCGTGTCGCAGCTGCATCAGGATTTTTTTTCGACCCACACCTGGTTCGCGCAAGTGAAAGGCGTGAAAGACTTCGTGCTCTTTCCACCGAGCGATTCTCCGTTCCTGTACGGTGGCGCGGTCAATCCGCTGGCCGCCGACCTCGCTCGGCATCCGCTCTTCGAACGAGCCACCGCATATCGTTGCCAAGTCGGCGCGGGTGACGTGTTGTGTCTGCCCGCCGATTGGTGGCACCACGTGGTGGCGGTCGAAGAGTCGATCACGCTCTCCTTCGAATTCGTAAACGGCACCAATTTCAACCGTTTCTTGTCCGCCCTGCTGCGCAACCTTCCCGACACCGTGCAACGCTTTCTGAGTCTGGAAGCGCTCGCGGCGCTCGGGGCACAATGGCTCTGCAAAGGCTTCACCCCTCGCGCGCCTGATCGAACCGACCGCCCCTGAATGCAGCGACGGTTCGAAACCGGCTGCACTGCGGGGGCTGCGACGCGCTAGGGATCGGAACGCAAGAATTCCTGTAGGCGTCCGAGGGCCGCGTCCCACTGTCGGGAGATTTGGTCGAGGTGTTGGCGGGCTTTTTCGATGCGCTTGGGTTCGAGTTCCCAGATGCGTTCGCGCCCTTGCCGAGTGTCATGCACGAGGCCAACGTCGGCGAGGGCGCGCAGGTGCTTGGTGATGGCTTGGCGGGTAACGTCGGTCCCTTCGCTCAGGCGCACGATCGAAAGGGGGCCCTCGTTGCACAGACGGGAGACGAGCTCGAGCCGCGTCTCGTCGCCGAGCGCAGCAAACAACGGCGCCGCTTCGCTCGGCTTCAGGGCAGAGCTACGATTGCGCGACATGACGCTCGATATTTTTCAACTGCTCGGACCAACCGTTGTCGTTGTTGCGGAATGCTTCAGCGCGGCGCTCTACCGGCACGCGGTCGAAGCCCGATTCTACGATGGTGAGCAACGTACCCTCGGCTCGGGGCGCCTCTTCGAGCGTGAACTCGACGAGCGTCATCGGCTCCGACGAGTAGTCTTTGGCGGGGTCGATGGCGTTGGGCCGCCAGCGGTACGAAAAATAGCGCTCGGGAACCACTTCGACGATCTGCATTTCGAGCTTCAAGTGCTCGTAACCAGGGTAGGTGACTCGGCCGAAAATGGTCTTTCCCGGTCGAAATGAGCCCTCCAGGCTCACGCGAAACCATTGGCCGAACTCAACGGCGTCGCTGATGGCGCGCCACACCCGGGCGCGGGGCGCGGAGAGCACCAATCTCTTCTCGATTCGGTCGTTCTCAGTCGCGGGCATTGAGCTGCTCATAGGTTGCTCCTTACCAGGTACGACGAGAAGCGCAACCCAAAGGTTGCCTAATGTTCGAGCTCCTGGAAGTCAGTGAGTGATGGCCAGCTCGGCGCCGCGCGACAGCCGCGCCACGGCGAGCGCAAAGGCCGCAGGTTCGATTGGCTTGGCTACGTGCAACTGAAAGCCCTCCGCCAAGGCGCGGCGTTGGTCTTCTTGCCGGGCATACGCGGTCACCGCGACCGCGGGAACGCGCTGGGCCCGTTCGTCGGGGAGGGCGCGGATGGCTCGCACGAGTTCGTAGCCATCCATCCCGGGCATGCCGATATCGGAGACCAGTACGTCGGGCCAGTCACGCGTGACGATGGCCAGCGCCTGTTCGGCGGAGGACGCGGCGATCGTGATCGCCTCGCACTTCTCCAAGATACTCACCACGAGATCGCGCGAGTCGTCGTCGTCGTCGACCACCAAGATGCGAATGCCGCGCAGTTCGGGAGCCGCCAGGCGACTCGGCGGTTCGAAGTCGAGCACGGGGGCAAGCCCGGTCAGCGGAATGGGCGAGTTGCGTGAGCCGGCGTAGGGCAGCCGAACGGTGAAGGTCGAACCCCGTTTCATTCCCGTGCTCTCGACTTGGATGGTCCCCCCGTGCAGCTCGACGAGGTGGCGGGCGATGGCGAGGCCCAACCCGAGTCCCCCGTGGCGCCGCGCGAAACTGCCATCGGCTTGCCGAAAGCGATCGAAAACGAACGGCAGAAACTCGGCCTCGATTCCCTGGCCATTGTCGCTGACCACGATCTCTACGGTGCCCGCCGTGCGGGACACGCGTACCGTGATCTTGCCGTCGTTGTCCGTGAACTTGGTGGCATTGGACAGCAGATTCCAGACAATCTGCTGCACCCGTGTGGCATCGCCCAAGATTTGTCCGGCGTTCGGGTCCAAGTGGACTTCGAGTTGGATTCGTTTGGCCTCGATCGCCGGCTTGGCGCTTTCGATCGCTGCGCTGACGACCCGTATCGGCTCCACCGCCTGCACGTCCAAACGCATCTGTCCCGAGACGATGCGAGAGACGTCCAACAGGTCTTCCACCAGGCGGGACTGGGCGAGCACATTTCTTTGGATGACCTCCAGGGCGTGGTCCAGCTTTTCGGCGGGCAGGGTGTTGTTGGTGAGGAGTTGCGACCAACCGAGCATGGCATTCAGCGGTGTGCGCAGCTCGTGCGAGACCGTGGCCAAGAACTCGTCTTTGGCTCGGCTGCTGGCTTCGGCTTCGGTGCGCGCGTGCTCGGCAGAGGCGCGCGCGGCGCGTTCGGCGTCCAGTAGGCTGCTTCGCGCGGCTTCGACTCGTTTGCGATCCGAGATGTCTACGAGCGCCACGACGCAGCCCAAGATCTTCGCCGTCTCGTCGAGCAGGGGAGCGGCGGTGCACAGGAATGACTGTACCGAGCGGCCGCCCACCGCGAGCGTCATCTCTCGCCCGGCGGTGGTATGTCCGCGGAGCGCTGCCAGCACGGGATGCTCTTGATCGTCTGCAACTGCTTGGAACGGAAAGGCATGGAAGAAATGCCGGCGCAGCACGCGTGCGCCAGCGAGCGTCCGTGCTGCACCACTGGCACGGATAACCACTCCGTTCACGTCGCACACGATGATCGGCTCGGCGCTTTGTTCTAGAATGGCGTTGGCCAAACGCTCCGAAGCCACGATCTGCTGGTTGCGCTTTTGTTCGGTCAAATCAGTCACGATTACCGAAAGGCCAGGCTCTTCTGCCGGGCTGTTCTTGGCGACGGAGAGGTAAACGGGGCGCTCGTTCCCCAGCGCACCGCAAAGCGTGAGCTCTCCGGAGCCAGCGCGTGCGCCCGCTCCCTCCAGCAGGGCCGACAGCAGGTGCTCTTGCCGGTGCACTACGAATTCCGCCAGTGTCTTGCCGATGACGCGCTCCAACGGGAAGGCCACCATCTCCGCGAACGCGGCGTTCGAGTACAAGACGACGCCGGTAGGGCTGACCAGCAGAGCCCCTTCGCTCATCGTTTCGACGAGTCGCCGGTAGCGATGTTCCGAGCCCTCCAAAGCGTACACCTTGGGGCCACCCTCGGAGGAAACGACAAGAGCTTCCACGTGGCCGTCGCGGATCGCGGAAAGCGTCGACTCGGCTTCTTCTAGCCGCGCCAGCAGCGCTTCTACGTTCGGGTCTGGCCCAGCCGCTTCGGGATCGGTCGAGTGCTTCGGCATGTTACTTTGGCTTGAGGTCAAGGCCTACCAAGACTCGATGCTCGTTGGAAAGGTCCCCGACGATGCGTCGAAGTGGAGCGGGCAGTTTTTTGATCAAGGTGGGCACGGCGATGATTTGCGCGTCTTTGGCGAGGGTAGGCTGTTGGAAGACGTCGATTATCATCAGCTCGTAGCGGCCCTTGAGGTGCTCTTCGCAAATTGCGCGCAAATTCTCCACTGATTTGCTGGACGCCGGCGTCGTGCCGGCGATGTACAGCCGTAGCACGTAGCGTTCCAAACCCGCATTCTCGGCGGCAGCCTCGAACGCACCGGTCGAGGGTCTGTTCTTCGTCACTTGGCACGACGTGTTTCTGGCTTGATCGGAATCAGGTTCAGCCCAACGACCACGCGCTCGGTGTTGGTCAAATCACCAATGATCTTCTTCACCGGCGGCGGCAGCTGCCTCACGAGGGTGGGGATGGCGATGATTTGGTCGCCTTGGGCCAGCGTCGGGTTCTTCAAAAGATCGATGACCTCGATGGAGTAGCGACCCTGCAAATGCTCTTCGCAGATGCGCTTGAGGTGTTGGAATGCTTGCACGCATTTGGGAGTCTCGCCCGCCACGTACAGGCGAAGGTTCCAGCGTTCCGTTTGCCCATCTCCATCGAATTCCATCGGGCGGGGCGTTTTTGCTCGGCTAGGGTTGTCGGCCATGTTTCGCCGGACCTCCGTTGCTGCTCAGTCGGTTGCCTGATTCGTTACGCATTTGCGACATGCTTTCGCGGTCTCGGCGCAGCGCTTCGGCGAGCTCGCGGCTGCATTGAAGCTTACGCAACGTCTCTTCTTCTTGCCCGGCAAACTCGGCCCGTAACGCCGCAACTTTGGCCTCCAACGTTTCGCGCTTGATCTCGAGGAGTCGCTCGCTGCGCGCTGCGTCAGCTGCAGCTTCACGCTCTTCTCGCTGACGCCGTCGAGTCTCAGCCATCTTCGCCGAACCTATCAGCACGCCATCGGCACCGGAGAAGACATCCGCCAGAGACACGCCGGAGTCTTGGATCATGAGCTCACGCACTTGGTTCGAGTGGCTCATGCCCCGGGACTTCAATAGGTAAAGCGCCCGATTCCGCTCGCCGGCCACTTCCAGATCGCGCACTTCGATCCAGGTGTCGATCAGAGACGATATGCCGACGTCGGTCTCTTCACGGTTCAGCGGCGTCGTCAGGCAAGTCACGAGACCCGTAATCCGTTGGGCCTTCAGCCAGTCGAACAACCGGACCAACATGGCTTTGATCTGGCGCGCAGTGCCGTCTGACATGAAGCTCGAGATTGGGTCGAGGATGACGGTTTGCGGTTTGAATTCGGAGATGGCCTTGTGCATGCTCACGAGGTGCATTTCCAAACCGTACAGGCTTGGCCGCGTGGCTCGGAGTTGCAACAGCCCACGGTCTTGCCAGCTCTGCAAGTCGAGCCCGACCGAGCGCATGTTGCGTGCGATCTGCGAAGGGGACTCTTCGAACGCGAACAGCATGCAACGCTCACCGCGCTGGCACGTCGCGTTTGCCAAGTGGGCAGCTAGGATGCTCTTCCCGCAGCCCGCCGAGCCAGAGACCATGATGGTGCTGGTACGAAAGAAGCCGTTGCCGCCCAGCATGCCGTCCAAGCTGGCAATCCCAGATGAAATGCGATCGTCGCTCACCTCGTAGTCGAGCTGCAAGCTCGTCGCGGGGACGACCGAAAAACCCGTATCGTCGATCAGAAACGGATATTCGTTCGTGCCGTGGCTCGATCCCCGATACTTCACGATGCGCAGGAAGCGGGTCGCCGACTGATCCAAAACGCTTTGCCCGAGCAGCACCACGCAGTCTGAAACGTATTCTTCCAAGCCTTGCCGGGTGAGACTGCGATCCCCGGCTTCGGCCGTCACGACGGCCGTCACGCCGCGTTCCTTGAGGAAGCGGAACAAGCGATGGGTCTCCGCGCGCACCACGGAGTCGTCCTTCAACGCGCTGAAGAGCACCTCGAGCGTATCTATGGCAACCCGCTTGGCGCCGACCGAGTCGATCGCATGCTCGAGTCGGACGAACAGACCGTCGAGGGAGTAACCGCCCGCTTCCTCGATCTCTGCTGGGTCGAGGTGGACATAATCGACCGTCAATAGTTTCTGTTCCTGGAGCTGAGCCAGATCGAAACCGAGCGAGGCGACATTGATCGACAAGTCACGCACGGACTCCTCGAAGGTCACGAACACGCCTGGCTCGCCGCGTTCCGCGCCGCGCACCAGAAATTCGACGGCGAAGATGGTCTTCCCGGACCCGGGGCCACCGCACACCAGAGTCGAGCGGCCCTGTGGAAGTCCGCCGCCCGTGATTTGATCGAAGCCAGCGATGCCACTCGGCGTCTTTTCGACCGTGGCGAGGCTGAGTGAATGAGTCGCAGCCATTGCGCCGCAAAATGCAGAATGCGTGCCGCCGATGACGCCTCCGATCTTACTCATTTCGGTCGCAGTATCGGGCACTTAGATGCGTATGGCGCGTGCCATTCCGCCACGCTTACCTGGGGCGGCGAGCGCTCCTGACAACCGCACCGAAGGGCCCCGCGCTCTCGCACCTGCCACCACCCGCGAGGCCTCTTCGGGCAACCCGAATACGAGTGAAGTTGAGAGAAGTTGGCGGTCACATCGATGGTGAGGCATTCCTGCTTGCCCCCAGGGGCGCACGGCGCAACCCTGTAACAATGAACACGCGGCGCGGTTCTGGGACGCGGAGACTATCCGACAGTCGGCGGGTGCTGATTGTGGACGACAACCCGGACTCGGCGGAGCTGCTCAGTATCCTGCTGGAGAGGGAGGGACACGAGACGCGAGTGGCGTACGCTGGACCAGAGGCCATTGGGCTGGCGTTGACGTTCCGCCCGAACATCGCTTTCCTGGACATTGGTTTACCGGGAATGGATGGCTTCGAGCTTTTGAACGACCTCCGTGCTCGGCCCGAGCTCGTGGGTTGCAAGTTCGTCGCCGTGACCGGATTCGAGACGCTTTCTCCGAGTGCGGGCGGCCAAAGCTTCGATGCTCATTTGCTGAAACCGGTCGATTTGAGCGCGGTCGTGAGGCTGGTGCTGGATGTCACGAACGCCGACTTAGCGGAGCCGCGCAAAGCTTAGGGCCCGGAAATGACTCGGGTGCGAGATCGATAGACTTAGCCGTTCCCGGGCCCTTGGAGTTTTTCTGCACGCGACCGCATCCTTTCGCCGCCCTCGACCGTCGTTGGGGAAAGGAGCAAATCGCATGCAACGTTTTCAGGGCCAAAGGGCGGTCGTCACGGGAGGAAATCGAGGGCTGGGCCTGGCCATGGTCGAAGCCCTCGTGGCGCGCGGAGCTCGCGTTACGGTGGTCGCCCGCGACGCCGAGCGGCTGAAGGAGATTTCCACACGCCTCGAGGTGGACGTGATCCAGGGCGACGTGGCGGACGAGGGGCTCGCCAGGAGCGTCATCGCGGAGGTGCGACCCACGCTGCTGCTGCTCAACGCAGGCGCTTCCCCAGGGCTAGCGGCGCTTCACGAGCAAACCTGGGAGGGCTTCAGCCGCAGTTGGAACACTGACGTCAAGGCCGGCTTTCACTGGTTGCAACACGCTCTTCGGCTGCCGTTGGCGAAGGGGAGTCGGGTCCTCCTCAGTTCCAGCGGAGCCGCGATCAACGGGTCGCCCCTTTCCGGCGGCTACGCGGGCGCCAAGCGGATGATCTGGTTCCTGGCCCAGTATGCGAGCGGGGTGTCGAAGGAGCTCGATCTCGGCATCCGGGTACAAGTGCTCGTGCCACGCCAAATCATCGGAGACACCGAGCACGGTCGCCTAGCCGCCGAGGCATACGCGAAGAAGAAGGGCGTGAGCGTGGCCGAATTCTTGGCGGGGTTCGGCGCCCCGATGGCACCCAAGCAGGTCGGGGAGTACGTCGCGACCTTGCTCGGCGATCCAAAGTATGATCAGGGTATCGCCTTTGGTGTGAAGGGCGACAGCGGCATCGCGTCCCTCGACTGATGTCCGACATGAATGGCTCCGAGTCGACGGTTTCCGCCCTGCACGAGGGCATGCGGCGCTTCCTTTTGCTGGTCGCTGGCATTCGCCCCGACCTTCATCGTTATTGTGCGCGCATGACCGGCTCGGTCGCGGACGGCGAAGATATCGTGCAAGACACGCTGGCGCGGGCTTATTATGCGCTATCGGAAATGCAGACGGTGCCGGAGCTTCGCCCGTGGCTGTTTCAGATCGCCCACAATCGCGCGCTCGACCACCTGCGTCGCTACGAGCGGCGCATGGCCGAACCGCTGGACAGCGTGCTGGAGACCGCGCTGTCTAGCGAGAGCGATCCGGAGGACGCGCTGGCTCGGGAACAAGCCACTCGAGCAGCGATTTCGCGTTTCGTGGAGCTGGTGCCGGCCCAGCGGAGCGCTGTAATTTTGAAGGACGTTCTCGGGCACTCGTTGGCTGAAATCGCGCAGCAGATGGCCATCAGCGAAACGGCTGCGAAAGCGCTGCTTCACCGTGGTCGCGAACGCCTACGGGCGTTGGCCAGGACTTCGCGAGAGCAGAGCCACGCGACACCCGCCGTTGGTTCAACGGGTATCGCGCGCTACGTGGTGCTCTTCAACGCTCGTGATTGGGACGGCGTGCGTGCCCTGTTGGCCGAAGACGTGCGGCTCGATTTGTTGTCTCGCGCAAAGCGGACTGGGCGTCGTGAGGTATCGAGCTACTTCGAGAATTATTCGGCCATCGCGGACTGGCTCTTAGTGCCAGGGTGGATCGATGGCCGGGAAGCGATCGGCTTTTTTTCTAGCCCCGCTGACTCTCTCCCGGCGTATTTCATCGAGCTCGAGTTCGAGGGCGAGTGCGTGACGCGGATCAAAGACTTTCGCTACGTACCCTATATCCTGGCAGAAATTCTTCAGATCGATTGGAGCCATTCATCATGACGACGCCCCGCGCCAGAACGAGCTCCAGCACCTTTCGGATGGAGTGTGCCATCGCCGTCGACATCGCCGCGCCCATCGAAAAGATCTGGGAGCTGCTCAGCAATGCCTGTTCAGCGGCCTGATGTTGCCGATGATGCGCAAATCCCTGCCGGACTTCGCGCCTGCTTTCGAACGATACGCGGTTGACCTCAAGGTCGCCGCCGAGCGGTCATAGCCCCGAAGCGCCGGCGCGGGCTCTCGCTGGTCAGAGCGCCGGGCTTGGGGGCGGTTGGGTGAAGATTTCGTCGACCGTGAGCTCCAGCGCTTCGGCCGGGCCGATTTCGGCGAGCGCGGCATCGACCTCCTGAGCAAGCCGTTCGACGGTGGGATCGGCGAGTCGGCTCCTGAGGTACGGGAGAGAGCTTTCCAACATTTCCAGGCGTAGTTGCAGGTTCCGTCGCACCCTCTCCAGGGCGACTTGCTGCTTGAGGCGCCGTTGAATCGAGGTCAGTGCCTTGCGGATCGTCATGCGCAAGATGAGTTCACGCTGGGCGCCGTAAGACTCCTGCAGTTTGGCGGCCTCCTTTTCCAGGTCCGCGCTCGGCGTCGTGTCGACCAAAGCTTCGATGCGCTGGCCCAAGAACAGATAGTCGAGGAAAGTGCGGCGTAGTTCCAAAAGACCGTGGAGACCGAGCTGCAGTTCACGCGTCGCCAGGCGATCCTGGACATTCGCGACGAGTTCCGTGGCGTTGCGGCTCAGAGCGGAGAAGCGACGCGCGTCGGCCTCGGACAGTTCTGCCAGGGCAGTTTCGATCGCAGCTTCCGCGCGCGCCAGGTACTGTGTGCTGAGCTGGAAATCGACCCAGTCGCGGAAAGCTGGCAACTGCGGCCCAGACAATAGCCAGAGTAGTTCGAAAACGGCGCCCACGAGCAAGGGAAACGGGGAGGCAAATGCCAACGAAAAACAGGCTGCCCCGAGCAACACGACCAGGTTGTGTTGGTCCTTGAAGGCATACTTCAGATAGCTCGTGGAAGACAGTTGTACGTCGGCCATTGGCGCTACTTCGTGCCGCGAATGAAGAGTACGTCCGTGCGGCGGTTCTGGGCGCGGCCTTCAGCCGTGGTGTTGACCGCCAGCGGCTTGCTGGATCCGTTGCCTCGCGCCATGAGGCGTGTGCGTGATACGCCGCGCGCGATCAAGTACTCGACGATCGCCGCAGCGCGTTTCTCGCTCAGGACTTGATTGGCGGTGCGCTCCCCGAGCCCGTCAGTGTTGCCCTCCACCCGCACGGACATGCCGCCGGCGATTTCCAACTGCGGCAGGATTTGCCCGTTGATTGTCGCCAAGGCTTCGGCCGAGAGCTGCGCCCCGTTGCTGGGGAAGTTGATCGCGACCGACTTCGTGAATAGCGCGGAGCCGTTGTTGGCGATCGCAGGATTGAAATCCTCGGAGCTACGAGCGGGAGGCTTGCCGGCCGCCTGCCACACGCGGCGGACGGCGGCGTCGTTGCGAAGCATGGCCGGCGCAAAACGATCTTTGATCGATGCTTCGGGGTAGCTGATCCAGATAGAATCCGCCTGGTTGTAAACGCGGTCGAATGCGGGCGCGGAGCCGTCGAGTCCAAAAAAGCGAACGTTGTCCGAAAGCTCCGTCCAGCGCGCCCAACTCAAGGCCTTGAGGGTCTTCTCGTAGCCCAACTCGTCGCGGAAACGCGAGGCGACGGTCGAGATCAAGTTGGCCGCGGCCGGCCGATCCAAGTTGGAGCGCTCGACCGACTTGAACCAGACGCGCGCCAATTTCTCCGCCAGACCAGGCTGTGCTTCGAGAAAATCTTGACGAGCGATGAGCACGTCTGCGACGAGCTCGCTTGCGTCCGCCGTAGAGAACAGCCGATGCGAGCCGGGGCGCTCCTCCAGCGCCAGGGTCACGTCCGGTTCCCAAAGGCACGCCACGTCGACCTTGCCCTGTTTGAACAAGGTGCGTGCGTATGTTGGGTCGTCGGACGAAAA
>Ga0302323_100000431_pt1 | contig 33182 bp, 27 predicted proteins | sample Fen_T0_3_FD_201950 | JGI IMG/M metagenome (GOLD analysis project Ga0302323, IMG submission 201950) | Peat permafrost microbial communities from Stordalen Mire near Abisko, Sweden - Fen_T0_3 | ecosystem: Environmental > Terrestrial > Soil > Wetlands > Permafrost | place: Sweden: Abisko...
TGCCCGCACCGGCAGTCGTGCCCGCACCGGCAGTCGTGCCCGCACCGGCAGTCGTGCCCGCACCGGCAGTCGTGCCCGCACCGGCAGTCGTGCCCGCACCGGCAGTCGTGCCCGCACCGGCAGTCGTACCTGCACCTGAAGTACCTGCACCTGAAGTACCTGCACCTGAAGTGCCTGCACCCGCAGTGCCTGCACCCGCAGTGCCTGACGCCCCGCCCGCTCCCGGCGCGCCGCCCGCACCACTGTCAGCGGGAGGTGTGCCCGTGAATCCGGTCCCTGTGTCCGCGGTGAGCGACAGCACCGCAATTCCGCCGACGAAGTTTACGTTGGCAGCAACGTGCGTAGAGAGGTTTTTCGGAGAGGCCCAAGTCCCGGCGGCCCAACCACTCGGCATGGTTCCGCTGGCGAATTCCTCGCGCCAGGTCAGCGAGAAGTTCCCGTTGGCATAGGATGAGTACTGCATCCAGCTGATGAATTGTTGAACAGGCAAGATTGCAGGCTTGAAGTTGCCGCCGAAACTTGCATCGCCTGGCCAAATGTTGAAGTGCATTTGCATTCCGGCGGAGGCATTCTGCGCGAATGCATCGGCCGTAGCCCCCGTCTCGCGCCGAAGCTCGATGCCGTCCACGAGCCACGAGATGTACGTTGGGGCCCACTCGAACGCATACGTGTGGTACTCCGCGCAGATGTTGCCCGCGATCGCGTTGGTCTGAGTGTGACCCAGCACGGGCGCGCCGTACAGGGCGTTGGTCTGCAGATGGCAATCGGCCCCCACCTTCTCGAAGTCGAGCTCGTTCCAGTAGGCGCCTGATCCTTCTGAGCCCGCCTTCCACAAGAAAAATGAGCTGACGACACCGTCACCTGCCGCAAACCGGATGCGCGCTTCGAAGCGTCCGTAGTGGCTGGCCGGGTCCTGGGCGAGCTCAGCGCTCGAAACTGCGTGTGCTCGTGTGACGACCCCGAGGTTTAGCGTAACGATCAGTGCGGACAGGTATGCGTGTTTCAGGGTGCTTCTCCTGTTCGATCGCGCACGCTCGAGGACGGCGGCAAATCGAGTTGTGGATATCGCCAACCATGACTGAAGCGTCGCGGCTGATCTTCTCGCTTTTTGTCTTTCCCACCCCAAGCCGACAGCGCACAGCGCGCCAAAGTTACTCCGAACAGCGCGCGATGCCGGAGCGCGCCCGCTATCGCTCGGCGGCCGCGCCCGCTATCGCTCGGCGGCCGCGCTCGCCGACGTTTGGCCCCAAGCGCGAGAGACAGCTTCATCGCACTTCCGGCCTCGTTGGCAAATAGTTTCCGAAAGAAGGTGCTCGCGCTTTCGCCGATCACCGCGAAGATTCACGACGCGGGGGCCGGAAGCCGGTCTTGACCGCGCGGGAATGGCGCGTGGCTGCTAGGTGGGCCGCGGGATTGGGAGCGCCCCGTCTGCCTTTCACCCGCGTTTGCCGCGCTTTGGCTTTGCGTAAGATTTCTTCACAGATCGCGCGCTCGTTTTCGGATAGTTACTGCGGAACCCTGGATGTTTCCGGGGTTCCGGACAACGAGTATGAGCGACGAAAAAGCAAAGCCACGCGGTAAGTCCCGGCGCAATCTGTTCCTGGTGGGCGCGCTCCTTGCGCTGACGTACGGCGGGTACCGCATTTACCTCGAGCGCAAGCCCTACGAGTGGAGCGGAACCGTCGAGGCGCGCACGATCTCCATTGGTTCGCGCGCAGGTGGCCGGATCAAAGAGGTCTTGGTCCGTGAAGGCGACCGGGTGCAAGCCGGTCAAGCGTTGCTGACGCTCGAGGCGGGGGACTACCTCGCCCAGTTGATGCAGGCCAAAGCACTGCTGGTGCAGTGGCAGGCGAACCTGGAGAAGCTCAAGCAAGGTGCGCGTCCGGAAGAGCTCGCGGAAGCCCGCGCCCGCGCGCTGACGGCCAACGCGGCCCTGGCCCAAGCCGTGGCCGGCGCGCGGCCCGAGGAAGTAGCGGCCGCAGAGGCGCGTTTGGCGGTGCAAGAGGTGGCTGTCGAAAAAGCCAAACTCAACGCCGATCGCGTGCACGTTTTGGATCAGTCGGGCGCGACTGCCCGCGTGGACGTGGACAACGCAGACATGGAGCTCAAGGGCGCCGTTGCCCTGCGGGACGCGCTCACGCATCAACTCGATCAGCTCAAGAACGGCTCGCGACGAACCGAGGTGGCCCAGGCGCAGGCCCGCTCGATGGAGCAATCGGCTTCGGCGCGGCTAGTGGCTGCAGGCTCACGTACTGAGGACCTCAAGGCCGCCCAAGCGCAGGTCGATGGCGCGCAAGGCCGGGTGGATCAGATGCTCGTCATGATCGACGAACTGACCGTCAAGGCGCCGCTGCCCGCCCGCGTCGAGACGCTCGATCTGCGACCAGGTGACATCCTCGCGCCGAACGCGACGGCTGCGGTCTTGCTCGAGGAAAAGCAGCTCTTCGTGCGCATCTATGTGCCGGAGACGCTGCTCGGGCACATGAAGATCGGACAAGCCGTGCCGATCTCGGTCGATTCGTTTCCGGACCAACGCTTTCAAGGCGTGGTCGAGCACATCAACGGCGTCGGCGAGTATTCGCCGCGTAATCTGCAAACAGCAGACGAGCGCGCCGACCAGGTGTTTGCGACTCGTGTCGGGCTGCGCAGCGGTTTCGATCAGCTGCGTGCGGGGATGGCCGCGTTCATTCAGGTCCCCAAGTGAAGAGCGACGTCGTCATTGCCGTCGACGGGGTGTCGCGCAGTTTCGGCGACGTGCGCGCGCTCGACGACGTGAGCCTCAGCGTGACCGAAGGGATGGTCTACGGTCTACTCGGCCCGAACGGCTCGGGCAAGTCGACCCTGATTCGCATCTTGTGTGGCTTGCTCGCGCCCTCAGCGGGCAAAGCTAGCGTGCTCGGCATGGACTGCGTGGCTCAGGGTGAAGCGATCCGGCGCCAGATTGGCTACATGAGCCAAAAATTTTCGCTCTATCCCGATCTCACGGTGCTGGAGAATCTGGATTTTTACGCGGAAATTTACGGCTTGCCCAAGGCGCGCCGCAAGCTCCGGCGTGACGCGGCGGTGGAACTCACGCACATCGGCCCGTACGTGGACCGCTTGGCGGGCAATTTGTCCGGTGGTTGGAAGCAGCGGCTCGCGCTAGGTGCTGCGCTGATGCACGAGCCGCGCGTGGTGTTCTTGGACGAACCGACCGCCGGCATCGATCCAGTCGCGCGACGCGAGCTCTGGGATCTGCTGTTCAAGCTGGCGGCCGAGGGCATCACGCTGCTCGTGACCACCCACTACATGGACGAAGCCGAACGATGCGGCCAAGTCGGCTACATCTACCTATCCAAGCTCTTGGTCACCGGCACCCCGGATGAATTGAAGGCACTGCCCTCCGTGAATCCGCCGGAGGCACGGCGCCTCGAGATCGAGACTGCGCAGACGGCGCGCGCGCTGGCCTGGCTGCAAGGGCAGCCCTTTTGCAAGGGCGCGACCATCTTCGGGCAAGCGGTGCACGCCCTGATCGATCGCGCACAGGGCGATCGAGAGCTGCTCGATCGGCTGGCCAATGCGGGCTTCCAACACGCGCAGCTGCGTGAGATTGCACCGTCTTTGGAAGACGTATTCGTGACGCTGACCGAAGAGGCCGCCCGAGCGCGTCGCGCGGAGAATGGCTGATGATGAGCTCGTTCTTGGCGATCTTTCGCAAAGAGCTGTTGCACATCCGCCGCAATAAAGCGGTGCTGTTCCTGGCGGTAATGCTGCCGCTGATGCAGCTGACGATGTACGGCTTCATCGACCAGACCGTGCACGATGTGCCGACGGTCGTCGTCGACCAAGATCGCTCGGTAGCGTCGCGCGAGCTGATGGACCAGCTGCGGGCGACCAAGACCTTCGCGATCAAGATCGTGACCAGCGATCCGCGCCGAGCGCGCACCGAGATTATCGCCGGCCGTGCTGGCGTCGGCATCGTGATCCCGCCGGACTACCACGACAAGCGGGCCCGGGGCGACTCGGCGAAGATCTTGGTGTTGATCGACGGTTCGGACTCGATCGTGAGCTCGGGCGCGCTGGCGGCAGTCAACGGTGTGATTTCCAACCAGAACCTGCAGCTGATCTCGCGAGACGCGCGCGCACACATGCCCATCGCGGCGCAGCCGATCGTCTTGTTCAATCCCGAGGGGCGCACGGCGAATTTTCTGATCCCCGGGCTCGTCGCGGTCATCTTGCAGATGATCGCGGTGATGCTCGCGGCCGGCTCGATCGTGCGCGAGCGCGAGCAGGGCACCATGGAGCAACTGCTGGTGACGCCCGTGAATCCGCTCGGATTGATGCTGGGCAAGGTCACGCCGTATCTTTTCGTGGCCCTGGCAGACACGGCGATGATCCTCGGCCTGATGCGCTTTGCCTTCGGCGTGCCGATCCGGGGCAGCCTCGTGCTGCTGTTCGGAATCATGGTGCTGTATCTATCTGCGCTGCTCGCGCTCGGGTTGTACATCTCGACTACGGCCGCGACGCAGCAGGAAGCGCAGCAGAAGGTTCAAATGCTGTTTCTGCCGTCGATTTTCTTGTCGGGCTACCTGTTTCCCCTAAATGGCATGCCCATCATTTTACAGGTGATCGGACAGCTGTTGCCCACGACGCACATGGTGGCGATCATGCGCGGCATCGTGCTGCGCGATGCCGGCGCGATCGAGCTCTTGCCGCATTTGCTCGCCTTGGTCGCCTTCGCCGTGCTGATGATTTGGCTCAGTATCCGCAAGGTCAGCAAAGTCAGCCTGTGATTTCAGGGCCAAGGGCCCGCGCAAGGCTAAGGGCCCAGGGATGGCTAAATCGGTCGACGATCGCGGTCGAGGCGCCCGGCTGGCAAGGCGCGACGACGGCGCATACTGCCGGTATGTAACTGAGGAGCAACGATGCCAGCCGGGATGCGTTGGCCGCGAGAGCGATCGACTTAGCCTTTCGCGGGCCCAAAGCACTGCGCACGACACCTCCCTTGCTCGGTCGGATGTCGCACTTAACTAGGCCGCCGTTTGCACCGCCCCCGCGGCCTGGTAGGTTGCGGCTGGAAGTGAAGGACGGTTCGTGGCGATGAACTCAGGCTGGCGCGGGTTGGTTCCTTGGTTCGGCACGTGTGTGGCCCTGGCGGGGTGCGCGACAAGCATGGTGCAAAGCACTTTCGCGCAAGAGTTCGAGTGCCGGAACGAGATTGAAGTGGAAGACTTGGACGCGGGTAGATTTCGCGTGTCTGGTTGTGACCGAACCGCAGTCTACGTTTGCAGCAACAGTGTCTGTGCGATCGAGCAAATGACTGAAGCATCGCCAGCGCCCACGCCGTCACCCAAGCGTCCCAGGAAGGTGGCTGCGACCGAGAAGGAGCTGGGTGTCGCGCACCTCGAGAAGACCAAGTCAGGGGCTTCGATCGTGGCGCTCGATCTCCGACTCGATGCCGAAACGCTGCTGAAGCTTCGCGGTTCGGCGCTGCCCGGTAAGCCGGTGAACCTTCAGCTGGTGCGCTTGGAGAACGAGGATCCGAAAGCGGATTGCGAGCTCTCGGCCATGATCAATGGCCAGCGCGTGGCGCTGCCGAAGGCCCAGCAAAAGCTGCTGACAGGGGAGGCGACCGACGGGCGCACGCTGGCGACACTATACAGTGAGTTGTCGTCCTCGCTCGTTCACGAGCTGGCCGTTGCTCAGCAACTTGCCCTGAAAACTTGTCAGTCGCGCTGGTCGGTTTCCGAGCAAGGCGTGGCCGAGCTGCGCCACTTTGCGGAGCTCTACCAGGAAGAACAAGCTTGGCAGCGCCCGGCCAGCGAAGGCGGGTCGGGCGGCCTGATGGCACCCGCGACAGGCTGGCCGGCGTGGGCGGTCGCTGCCAAGTCCCCTGCGCCGGCAGCCGGCGCCACGCTCGATACTCCGACTTTATTCAAGCTGCTCTCGCCGTCGGTGTTCAAAGTCGTCGTGGTGTCTGCCAGCGGCACCTCACAGGGCTCGGCTGTCGCCGTGTCATCGAGCGAGTTGCTCACGAATTGCCACGTGCTGGAAGGCGCGCAGACCGTCAGCCTCAGGCAGGGCAAGCTCAGCCGCGTCGCGCAAATCGCACGCGCCAACCCCGCCGCGGATCGCTGCGTATTGGTCGTCGCCGAGCCGAATTTGACCGCGATCCGCGGCGTTCGTGAGTACGCCGAGCTAGAAGTCGGGGAGCCGCTCTACACGTTGGGCTCGCCCAGTGGCCTTGAGCTCAGCTTGGCCAGCGGGTTGCTATCCGGAAAGCGCGAGGACGGTGCGCTCCACTACGTGCAAACCACCGCGCCGATCTCACCCGGCTCTTCGGGCGGCGGTTTGTTCGATGCGCGGGGCAATCTAGTTGGGATCACGACGTCGGTCTTGGCCGGACGCGAACGGCTCAATCAGTCGCTCAATTTCGCGATCCCGGCGGACGCATTTTGGCAGCCGTGACTCGCGCGCGCTGAGCTCGAATCGGTCGAGCTAGCGGACCTGCACGTCGAAGCACGGGAGATCTCGGATCTCGTCGTCACCCGTAAACCGATCAAGCTCGCAGCGCGCGCGCCATCCGCTGCACCGCGGTCTCGAGTTCGCGCTCGTCGTAACGCGCGAAGCCAAGCCGCAAGAATTGCTGATATTGGCGCGCCTTGCGTCGCTCGAGGTCGGGCGGGAGGTAGCTCGTGCCGAGGGTGAATGCGACGCCGTGGCCAGGCGCGCGCGCCAGCCAACCCCTGGTATCGATTTCTGGGCTGGCCTCGGCCCAGAGGGCCATGCCTCCGGCGGGTACGTCGAAGCAGAGCGCGCTGCCCAAGTGCCGAGTCAGCGACGCTACCATCGCGTCACGTCGCGCATGATACACGCGGCGCATCCGGCGCGCGTGGCGAGCCACTTCGCCGTCTTCGATCAGCTCGGCGACGGCTCGTTCGGTGATCGTGTCTCCGTGCCGATCGACGTGGAAACGCACCGCGCCCAAGGTTTCGATCAAGCCGCTGGGAGCCGCCACGAAGCCCAGCCGCAGCCCGGGCGCCAGCACCTTGGCCAAGGTGCCGATGTACACGACGACGCCCGCGCGGTCGGCGCTCGCGAGCGACGCGAGCGGCCGACCATCGTAGTGAAACTCGTGGTCGTAGTCGTCTTCGATAATCGCGAAGCGGTGCTTCGCGGCCAGCGCGAGCAGGCGCAGGCGACGCCCGACCGAGAGCGCGACGGTGGTCGGGTATTGGTGGTGCGGAGTCAGGCAAACGGCGCGCAGCGGACCGTTCGCCAAGGCACTCTCCAAAGAGTCGATGTCTACTCCTTGCTTGTCCACCGGCAAGTACAGGAGCTCTGCGCCCGCTTGTTCGAGTGCCGCCCAAGCGGGCCGATAACCAATCTGTTCGACTCCGACGCGATCCCCAGGACGCACGAGCGTGCGCGCGACTAGATCGAGGGCCATCTGACTGCCGTGGGTGACGAGCAGTTGACCCGAGCTCACTGACAGGCCCCGCGTGGCGCAGAGCACACGCGCGAGCGCGGCGCGCAAGCGTGGCTCCCCGAAGGGCGCGGTGTAATCCAGAGTGGCGCGTCCAGCACCACGCAAAGCGCGACGGTAGGCGCGTGCCAAGAGTGCCGTCGGGAACTGGCGCAAATCGGGCACCCCCGCGAAGAGCGCCAATGTCTTCGCATCAGTCTGATGCGTGTGCTCCAATGCCCGCGCTTCGAAGTCGAAGCCCGGCCGTGACGCCGCCGTGTCCGGCGTGCGCTTCGTATAACGACGCGTGCGCTGCTCCGGCAGCTCCTCGGACACGAAGCTACCGCCCGCGGCACGCGTGACGATCCAGCCTTCGGCAGCGAGTTCGCCGTAGGCGGCCACCACCGTGTTGCGTCCCACGCCAAGCTGCTCGGCGAGCGGGCGGGTGCCCGGCAGGCGATCGCCGGGGCGCAGCCGACCGCGGCGGATTTCAGCGCCCAAGAGCTCGGCAATTCGCACGAACGTTGGCGAATCTCCGTGGACTTTGCGCTGGCGAAGAACGGTCGCGAACGAGAGGGGAAATATCACTGGACCTATCATATTCCAAGAACTGGACCTTTTCAGCATCCAGCTAGCGGAGCAGATTGTGATCACCAGCATGACCAATTCTGCAGCAGCGAGCGAACGAACCCGCGTGCGTCGAGTGCCTCAACGCGCGGTTTACGATCGCGGGTCGATCGACGCCATCTTGGACGAAGCCCTGGTCTGCCACGTGGGCCTCGTGAACGACGGCCAGCCCTTCGTCATCCCCACCATTCATTGGCGGGTGGGCGATGAGCTATTCATTCACGGGTCGGCGGCCAGCCGCATGATCGAACACGGGCTGAGCGGGGCGCCGCTGTGCGTCACAGTCACGTTGATCGACGGCGTGGTCCTGGCGCGCTCCGCGTTTCACCACTCGATGAACTACCGCTCGGTCGTGGTTCTCGGCCGAGCGCGGGTCGTTACGGCTCGAGACGAGAAGCTCGCCGCGCTGACAGCATTGGTGAATCGCTTTTCACCGGGGCGTTCGGACCGTGTCCGCGCTCCGAACGAGCAAGAGCTCAAGGCGACCACGCTGCTCGCGTTGCCGATCATCGAAGCCTCGGCCAAAGTGCGCAGCGGCGGCCCGATCGACGACGAAGCCGATCGCGCTCTGCCGATCTGGGCGGGCGTGATCCCACTCCGGCTCGAGGCCTTGCCGGCGCTCGTAGCCGAACCCCGAGCAGCGGGAGAGCTTGCGCCGAGTTTGGGTCATCCGTTCCTTCACGTGACGTAAACGCGGCTAGGATGGGCTGCATCAAGTGCAGGTTCGTGCTCACGGGAAGCCTGAATTCAAGGACAAACTCTAGCGCGTCCGCACACGGCCAGGGACCGTTCAGGCGGCCGGGCGCGGATCGGTCACTAGTTCAGCGAGGTCAAGCACACGACCGCCCAGCCGCCAGCCGGGACGTTCACCGTCTGCTTCTTGTTTCCGCCGGGCGCGGTGAGTGCGACCGTATGCGCGCCGGATTTGATGCGCACCCGGCCAAAGGCAATCCGTGCGGGCAGGGTGGACCAATTGCGCGTGTCGGGAGTGTCGGTCGCCGTCAACGTGATCTGCGTGCCGAGGCTCAAAATCGCACCCAAAGTGCCGCCGCCGCCGGCTTGGTTCACCGCCGCACCGGCGAGCACGCGCGTGATCATGCGCGTGATGGCAGAGGCGACGATCGCACCGCGCGCGCTTTCCCAAGCGCGCTTGGCCTCCAGATCCACCGCGAGCATTCCCTCCAACCGCTGCTTCTGCCCATCGAGCAGGAACGTGGGGCGGCCGTAGCTGCTGCGCGGTTCACCGAGCTCGGGATAGTTCACCCAGGTGACCAAGCCCTGCAGCGCGAGCTTGTTCGCCTGCGCCTCGTTTGCCGGGCTGATGAAGCCGCTCGCGTAAGTGAGCGCCAAACCGATCGGAACCCGCTTGGCGATCTTAGCGGGCACGCGCCCGAAGTTCACCATCACCAGCAATTCTGCATCGTCCGCGTCGGGCGCCTCCGCGGGGGACGCTGAGGGCGTTTTGCCGAGCAGCTCACGAAAGCGCGGACTCGAGTAGCCGGCCTGTTGCGAGAGTCGCCGAATCGGCTCGGCGAGCGATTGATACTGCCCGTAGGCGAGCGCTTCGTCGTAGTAGCGCAGGGCGTCTTCCGGCTTGCCGCTCTTTTCGAATACGAACCCAGCCAGGTAGCTGCCTGGACCGAGGAGCGACTGCGCGGGATCGCCTTTATCTCGAGTGAACTTTTGCATCACGGCTAGGCGCCGCGCCTCTACCCGCGCGCTGTTCAAATCGGAGCGCGCCAGGTAGTTCATCATGTTCATGGTGTTAATCATCAGCTTCTCGTAGGCGGGGGCTTTGTACGGGCCCACGTCGTCCGAGAACAGATAACGACCGATGTCGGCCCCTGCGTTCGCCGAAAAGTCGAGTACTTCGATCTGCTTGTCTGAGACCTCGAGATCTCGGCTGGAGAGCGGATATTGATTGAGCTCTTGCAGCACCATGGCGCGGTCGAGCAAGAGCAGCGAGTTGTCTCCGCCGACCTTCTCCGGCAAATCATTCTCGCTCTTTACGTCGAGCACTTCATTCAGGGCCTTCAGCGCGCCACGCGGATCGCCGGCGTCCAGCGCGTTGCGCGCTGCCAGCGTCTTGCCGGCATGCCCTGCGCAGCCCGTCTGCGCGAGCGCGACGAGGAACATCACGCATGCGGCGTGCGCGAGCTTCATTGGCTTCAGATCAGCGCTTTGGTGACCGAAGTCTTGTACTGGAACAAGATCGCACTGGTCTCGACGTCCAGCACTTGGATGAACATGAAATATTGGACGCGGCGCTCTTTGTCCTGCCGCTCGTCGGCCGCGAAGACCTTGCCCGTGACCACGTAGCGCACGCCGATCTGCTTACCCCAGCCGGCAATTTTGCTCTGATCGAAGCCGTCTTGGTATTGCTTTCGTACCTGCTCCATCAGCTGCGGTTGCGATTCCAGGCTGATCACCTGCACGTGGCCGGCGTTGACCAAGGTGGTCTCGATGTCGCTGATCAGCGCATCCAACTGGCTGTCGATGTGCTCGGTGGTCTCGTTGCGCAGAGGCAGTACCGAGACCGTGGGCCCGTTCTCCTTCTGCCAGCGGGCAATCACCGGTGCTGACTGCAGGGCCTGCATGTTGTCGTGCAGCATCTTTTGCAGATCGCGCCGGTCGAGCCCGGTACTCATGGCTTGGTCATCCAAGCCAGCGACGTCTTCGCCGCGGACGGCTTTCGGACCGCAACCGAGGGCCGACAGGCCGACCATGCTTGCAAAAGAGAGGGCGAAGGATCGACGAAGCCAAGTCATCTCACGGAACCTTTCTGTGCGCGCCGAGCGGTTGGAGCAGGCGTGAGGCCCACCTCTCAGTCCGACGTAGGACTCAGGCAGAGTATGTAATCCCCGTCCGAAAAGGTGCAATAGTGGCTTCTCGCGCGCGCCGGATGAGCGAGCGCGAGAAGCGGCTCTTGGCGACTATCGGCTCAGTTCGGGGCTGCGGCGCCGCCGGCTGCGCCCGTGGTACGGCGTACCGGGATGATTTGTACCCTGCGATCGTCACCTTCGCCGTCGCTGCGGGTGATCACGCCTTCGAATTTGGCCAGCGCCAAGTGGACCACGCGCCGATCACGCGGGTTCATCGGCTCGAAAGTGATGATCTTGCCTTCTTCGACGGCCTGACGGCCGAGACGTTGGGCCATGGTGGCCAGTGAGTTGTCGCGGCGACTGCGATAGCCCTCGGCGTCCACCAAGATGTGACGGCGGTCGAGCCCGGGGCGATTGATGATGCGGTGGGTCAAGAACTGCAGGGCCTGCAGGACCTGGCCTTTCTTGCCGATGATTCGGCCCGCGTCGCGGCCGGCGATCTCGATGTTGATTTCGTCCTCGGCGTTGCCCTCTTGAGGGCGACGCAGGTGCACGGTGCACTCCATCTCCATCTCGCGGATCACGTCGGTGACGAACTTGAGAGCGACGTTGGCGCGCTCGTCCGCCGATACGTAGTCGTCCTGCTTCTTGCGCTTGCGCGGGCGATCGCCGTCCGCGACGGGTTCGGTCCCGGCGGCCGCGTGGGAGACCTCACCGGTTTCCGACTCGCCTTCGGTTTCGTCTTCGTCTTCGCCTTCGTCCCAAGCCGCGTCGTTGAGATCGTCGTTGTCAGTCATGACTCTGCCTTTCCTTTGCCGAGGAGTGGGCTTTCGCCGGCGAGCTTTGCCGACGGTGAGCCGCTCTTGCCCTTCCCTTTGGAGGCCTGCTCCCCAATCACTTTGACTCTGATGTCCCCGCTTCCCGAACCGGAGCCACCGCTAGATTTCGTCGACCGGCGCACGTGCCATTCCACTGCTTGTTGTTGGAGGATTCCCAGCACGCCGTTCGTGAACATATATACCCCGAGGCCGGCCGGCAAAAACAGCATGAAAACCGTAAACATGGCCGGCATCAGGTACTGCATCATCTTCTGCTGCGCTGCGTCGCCCTGCTGCGGCATGAGCCGCTGCTGAAAGAACGAGGTGGTGCCGATGATGAAGGGCAGAATGAAGAGCGGGTCTGCCGACGACAGGTCGGGCAGCCACAAAAACGGAATGTGATACAGCTCGACCGCGGTCTGCAGGGTCGTGTACAGCGCGAACCACACCGGCATGGATGCCATCTGCGGCAGGCACCCCTTGATGGGGTTCACGTTGTGCTTCCGCCACAGCTCCATCTGCGCGAGCCCCTTGGCCTGAGCGTCGTCCTTGAACTTCTCGTTCATGGCGTCGATTTCGGGCTTCAGTTCGCGCATCTTGATCATGCCCTTGATGCCGGGCACGGTCAGCGGGAAGAGCAGCGTGCGCGCGGTGATGGTCAAGATGATGATCGCGACGCCCCAGTTGGGGATCACGCTGTGCACCTTCAGCAAGAAGCCAACCAGCACCTTGGCGATGATCGAGAAGAAGCCGAGGTCGATCAGCTCGCTGAAGCGATGGTTGCCACCGCCAGCCGCTGCCAGCACGCTGCGCTCCTTGGGGCCCGCGTAGCCCAACACCGAGTAGGTCGAGCTCGTGCCGGGTGCCAAGTCCACGCCAGGGTAGGCCAAGCGCGTGCGGTAGATAGCGCCGTCGTTTTCGGCGTCGCCCACCTTGTGTTCTTCGATCAGTAGCTGACAGGCGGGGGCGTTGGGCGCTGCCACGGGCGCCACTGCCTGGGCAAAATATGCCGTGGAAATCGCGACGAACGCGGGCTTGCCCTCGGTCTGGTACCAATCTCCCGGATTCACGGCGCTGGTCACGAAGTGCTCGGCATCGGAGAACTTACCGGAGTCGAAGTCACCCTCGCCCAAGCGGTGCGGCTTGCCGTCGTGCAGCACGCATTCCACGCGTGTTACGAGCGGGCTCTGCCGGAACATGCTGCCCTTCACCTCTTTCGCCGTGTGCCAGGTGTCGCTGTGCACGGTGAGCGAGTGATAGAGCGAGCGGTCGCTGAGGTTCTTGATCGTGGCTTCGACGGCGAGCTCGTACGGACGTCCGGTTGTCGACACTGTCTTCGTCAGCTCGACCTTGGAGTCGCGGTAGCTGAAGACACAGCTCTTGCCATTCGTGCTCTGCAAGTTCCAGTCGACCAAGTTTCCGTCGACGTTCCACTCTTTGCCCGCGGGCAAGCCGGCGCTGTTCCGAAAGTCGAAGCGCAGCTGGCGGTTGAACTCGAGATCCGGCGTCGTCGACAGATCGATCGGCTTCTTGTCGGTCTGGTACTTTGGCAGCAATAGCTCGAAGTGACGGACGGATGCACCTCGGGTCGTCAGTTGGGCGCGGAACTCCGGGGTCCAGACGTCGCACGTTTGCTCGGGCGCGCGCGGGGTGATGCTCAGCACCAGGCGGCTCTCGTTCCTCAGCGGTTGAACCGTAGGCTTTCCTCCGCCGAACAGCTTCGGCCCGAACTGAAAGACGAGGAATGCCAGGGCCGCCATCAACACCAAGCGGCCAATACTGCTTCTGTCCATATCGCTTTCGACTCTGCTTTTCAGGGGGGCCAAGCGGCCACGGGAAGGGCTGGAATGCCCTGTAGCATGCCCACGGGCGGCTGAATCTCAGAAGCTAACCTGGGCACCTCATAAATCAGTCAATCGGGGCGATTTGCTGGTCTGTGGGGCTTTTGTCCACGGAGGGCTCGCGCGGAGCCGGGCCGAGCTCAGCCCTTGGGCTCCGGCGGCGGGTCATAGCCGCCGGGATTGAACGGATGGCAACGCGATAGGCGCCGAACCGACAGCCAGCTGCCGCGCGCAGCGCCATGGAGGCGTAAACATTCCGCCGCGTAGCGCGAACAAGAGGGCTCGAAGCGGCAGGCCGGGCCGAGCAGCTTCGACAGCGTCAGCTGATAGATCCGAATCAGAAAAATCAGCGCCTGCGCGACCATCGGGCCTGGCAGTGTGCCGCCGCGCGGTCGGGTTCGCCAGCGCGCAAATGCGGGAATTCAGCGCAGCGCGAGCTGCGCGAGTTTCGGCGCTGGCGCTAGCGCGTTGGGCTCGGCTTACCGGGCGCGGGCGGCACCGATGCCGGTAGCGCGCCCAGTAGCGTGCGCAAGCGTTTCTCGATTTGAGGCTTGGCAGCAAGCCATTCGGCGATGACGCTGTCGAGCTTGCTCTCGCCGGTCGCGCGCTTGACGATCACGACCAGATCGATGCCCGCGGGCCACAGCCCGCGAGTGGCGCGAAATGCTTCGCGAATCAGGCGCTTCGCCCGACTTCGGACGACGGCGTTGCCGACGCGACGGGAAGCCGTGATGCCCAAGCGCGGCTCGCTCGCGTGAGGCGCCGCGCTGGCAGACAGAATGAGCACGAACCGTGACGTGGACACGCGTAAGCCGCCATCCTGAATCCTCAGGAATTCGACGCGCTTACGGACACGCGAACGGGACGGGAAGCGCCCGATGGGCGCTCCCGCTTGGCCATTCACTTTTCGTAGGCGGAGACCGCAAGCCGCCAACGGCCTTTGCGGCGACGATTGGCGAGGACTTTGCGACCACCCTTCGTGCTGATGCGCTTGCGGAAGCCGTGCGTGCGGAGCCGGCTGGTGTTGTGGGGCTGGAAAGTGCGCTTCATGACAGGGGGGTCTCGGAAAGGGAGCGGGAGTTAGCCACCGGCGATGATTTCAGTCAAGTCCATCGGGGGGCGCGCAATAGGTTCAGCGAACGTGCAGAAGGAAAGAGTGCTCGCTCACTTGCTGTGAGGCGGCATCTTCGCTTCTTTGAACAGGACGTGCTGGCGCACGACCGGATCGAACTTCTTTAGCTCGAGCTTGTTGGTCTGCGTGCGCTTGTTCTTCTGCGTGTAGTAGGCGTAGCCAGTGCCAGCAGAAGAAACGAGGCGGATGTTTTCGCGCATGGGAGCGGCGTCTTATCACGTGATTTTTACGCTCGCAACCCGCAAACCGCCGCAGAAGCAGCGCTCAACGGGAAGCGTCGCCGGAACGGGACCCGTCCCGGGCTGAGGTCATATTTGACCCGGGGGTGGACGTGGGGTGCGTCGGGCTGCCGGCGCCCCGTAACTACTCGGTCCCGCTCAGGATCTTGAACTCGACGCGGCGGTTCTTGGCGCGGCCGCCGTCCGTCGCGTTGTCAGCGAGCGGTTTGGTTTGGCCGAAACCCTGGGATTCCAGACGGCTCGTCGCGATGCCGTGGCTGCTCAAGTACGCCATGACGGAGGCCGCGCGATCGCCGCTCAGCTTCATGTTCTGGGCAGGGATGCCGCGGCTGTCGGTGTGACCGTAGACGCCCAACTTCATCGAGCCGCGCGCTTTCATCAGCGTGACGACCTCGTCCAAGATCGGGAAGCTGCCGGGTTTGATCACGGCGCGGCCAGTCTCGAATTCGATCGGTTGCAGCAGGTGCACTTCGCCGTCGTCACCGACGCGCGTCAGGCTCGGGCAGCCGTTCTTCTCTGCCACGCTCGAGCGCGGGCCCGGCTGTGTCGGGCACTTGTCTTGCGTGTCCGGCACGCCGTCGTTGTCGACGTCGTCTTCCGGGCAGCCGTCGTCGTCTTGGATGCCGTCTTTGTCTTCGGCCTTGTCGGGGCATTGATCGACCGCGTCAGGAATACCGTCGCCGTCTCGGTCGGACGCGGCGGGGCAGCCGTCGGTCGGCTCTGGCGGCTTGCCGTCTTCCTTCTCGGTCGGGCACTTGTCTACGGCATCCGGATAACCGTCTCCGTCGCTGTCACGATCGTAATCGTCCGCCGTCGGCACGATCACTTTCACTTTGCGCGGCGGTGACTTGCCCTCGAAGTCGAGCAGCGTGAGGTAGTGACCGATACCGACCAGCATGCGGAAGTCGGGCCCGCCGTAACCAGCCGCGAGGCGAGTACCGAAGCCGCCCTCCATGTACCAACGCGCGCGTTCGTCGAGCACGTAACGCACCTGCGCCAGCCATTCCAAGTCGGTGTTGCGCAGGGTCAGGAAGGTGCTGTGACCGGCCGATTCGGTGAGGCCGGTGGTGCCCCAAAGCTCGCCGCCGAGCCGTACTTTGCCGCCGCGCAGCGGCAGGTACAAGCCGCCCGAATAGCGGATTTCAGAGGCGATGAATAGAGCGCCTTTTTCGCCGCCGATGCTGCGTTCTGGGCGAAATTGCGGGCCCAAGTTGCCCGCTAGGAAAAACTTTCCGAAATTGAACTCGGCTGACCCATAAATGTAGCCCGTGGCCTGGTCATCACCGCCAAATGAGTTGGTGTTGCCCGTGGGAACCCAGAACGCGCCACCGCCGCCGATGCGCAGGAGATGGTTGTCACTTTCGTAGGTGCGCAGCCGTGCATCGAGACGAATATCGTTCAGCATCACTTTCGCATCGCCGATGCCACCGCTGCCGACACCTTGCCCGCTTGGATCGTCACCGGTGAGTTGCAACACCGTGACCGGGATCATCAGGTTGATCGACAAGCGGTTGGCGATCTCGGTGCCTGCCGACAGGTAGGTCGTAAATTGCCCCTGGACTGGGTTGTCGATCTTGTCCTTTGCGACCGGGTCGGCGGTGACCGTGTCGTTTCGCAATGGGTTGTGCGAGTAGCCCAAGATCGCGTTGGCGTAGAAGCGAGTCTTCTCCGACAGGTATGGGCGCCAGACCATGAAGCCGTCGTCGGGCGCGCCGGAGATTTGCGCGCGGTCGAGATAAAAATAGCCCGACTGCGCGTGCGCAGTGCTGGCCATCAGCCAGCTGCCTGCGACGGCGGCCAGCGCCAAGATTAAGCGAGTGGGGCGAGCGCGCCCGTTCGACACGCCCCGTGATCCCCGGCGGGGGAAAGTCCGCGAAATGCTGCCCAACCGACGAATAATCCGACGAAACACCGGGCGGACGGTACCCCGCGAGCCACCGTTTTGAATAGTGTCGATTGCTACGCCTGTCGGCCGATTAGCCGGACGCGGCGTTTGTGCGGCACTAGTGGCTGCTCGCGAAGACCTGGCAGACCCAAAGCCACCCATCGGCGTCCGGCGCGACTCCTATCCCAACCAGGTCGTAGCCGCGAAACAGCAGGTTTTCTCGATGCGATGGGCTCGCCCAGAGCACTCGCTGCGTGAGTGCCGGGCCGCGCGCGTGCGCGATGTTTTCGCCCACGGACAGCTCGAGTCCCGCTCGTGCCAAGCGTTGAATCAGGTCGCCGTCACCCGTGTCGTGCGCGGTCTTGCGCGCGCGGCGCATCGCTTCGGCATGCTCCTGGGCCAGTGATTCCAGGCGTGCGTCGCGCGCCAGTGGCGCGCTGCGTTCGGTCGCGCGCGCAATGTTGACCATCGCGTACAGCGCCGCGCGCGGATCGCCTCCGGCGTTCAGTGCGTCTTCTCCCGGCGCTTTGCTGGTCCCCGCAGTACCAGGCGGTTCCGTGCCCGCGAACACCAGCGCCTCCAGTAGCGGACGCGGCCCGCCATCCACCGAGCCTAGGAGCTGCACGAGCCAGGTGCCCGGAAAGTCCGCGCTGAAGCGCGCGCGAACTCGGCCCTCGTTGAATGAAGTAGGCACGGGGCGCGGCGCGCCGCGTGGACCGAGTACTACCAACTTTGCGTCGTCGGCGGGCACGCGCAGCGTGGCGCGCACTTCGATCCATTGCCCAATCCGCGCGCGCGTTGGCAAGGGATCGAGATCCGCGAGCACGTCGACCGCTACCGCGGTGACGCTCATTCGCGATCCGGCCTCGTGGCGTAGCACGACGCCGCAGCGTCGTGTCCCGCCGTCCGAGAAGCTGCGAAGCCAGGTCAGCATACGGGTCTTCGCGTTTTCGACCTCACCCTCACTGCCGTTGAACTGCCAGGCCCGAGGCCAGACATAGGGAGCCCCCGCGGCCCGCAGCGCGTAACCGATACCGTCGAACTCGAGCGCCTCATTTGCCTCGGATTTCTGGCCGGCAAGCTCGCTGGCAACCGTGATCAGCGCCGCGTCGGGCTCGCCGCAGACGCTAGTCAGCGTGCGTTCGTCCGCGTCGTCGAACGGGCTGGCGGTGGGTTGGGGTGACTTGGTTACCGCCGCGAATGCGCTGCTTGTGACCTGTTCCGTATCCGCGGAACCGGTGCCATCCGGTGGGCTCGCGCTCGGCAGTGCGGCGGACCCCGTACATGCGACCAAAGTGCCGCACAAAGCGGACGCGGCGGCGCGCGTGCCCCACCGACCAGTGACGGCAACCTGAATCGCTCTCATCCGGCGAGCCAAGGCTCAACCGAGTAGCGGCTCGAGCCCGGCATAGCGAGACAAAAACGGCGCCGCCGCTGCGCTTTTCCTGCTCTCCGGTTCAGGTTATGGTCAAGTGCCCCATGGGCCGGTTCACCACAGCAGCGAAGGTCGGCGCTTTCGCCTTCGTCACGCTCCTGGCCGGCATTCTGATCTATCGCTTCGTCTCGAAGTCCGCGCGCCAGGGCAATGGCTACGTGGTGTACGCCTTGATGTCGGACGCCAGCGGCATCGCCAAGCTCTCGCAGGTGCGCATCGCCGGCATCGGCGTGGGTAGCGTGAAAAGCGTCAAGCTCGATCACAACCGCGCCCGCATCGACATCGGCCTGAACGAGGACGTGAAGCTGTATCAAGACGCAACCGTGTCCAAGGTCGCGTCCAGCTTGCTCGGTGAATTCTACCTGGCCATCACCCCCGGCACCGAGGGGCGCCCCGAACTCAAAGACGGTGACCGCATCAACAACGTCGTGGAGGCTCAGACCACCGACGACATCATGCGACAGGTATCGGACATCTCGAAGGACGTGAAGAAAGTCACCGAAGCGCTGGCATTGTCGATCGGTACGGACGAAGGCCGCAACGACATCAAAGCGACTCTGAAAAACCTCGCGGACGTGACCGAAGCGCTGAACCAAACCGTGCGTGAAAATCGCGAGAGCATCAAAAATATCCTGAGCAACGTCGAGAACATCACCAACAAGAGTGCGCCCGAGGTCGAGAAAATCCTCGAGAACGTCCGGGTGACGACCAACGAAGTGCGAACGCTGATGGCCACCGGCCAGGCGGGTCAACCCAAGTCCGAGGGTGAAGTTCGTCAGATCATCGACAAAGTGAACCGCGCCAGCGACAACTTGGAACACACGCTCAAGAATCTGGACGGCGTGACCGGTCGTCTCGACCGCGGCGAAGGCACGCTCGGCCGCCTGAGCAAAGACGACCACCTGATCAACCAGGTGGAAGGCGTCGCGGACGACATCGGCGACTTCGTTGGTGGCATCTCGCGTGTGCAGACGATCGTCACGCTGCGCACCGACTACCAGTTTTTATCCAGCACCGTGAAGAGTTACGTCGAGCTTCGTATCCAACCGCGTGAGGACAAGTACTACCTGGTCGAAGTGGTGAACGATCCGCGAGGTGCCACGCACTTCGAGCAGGTCGACGTCGATACCACCAACACCAATGATCCGCCGCACTACCGCGAGGTGCGCACCGTCACCACCAACTCGCTGCGCTTCTCGCTGCAGTTCGCGCAAAGCTTCGGCCCCTTCACTGGCCGCTTCGGCATCAAAGAGTCGACCGGCGGTGTCGGTCTCGACACGCTGCTGCTCGATAACCGTTTCGAAATCCGGCAAGACTTGTATGGCTTCGGTGAGGTCGTGCTGCCGCGCTGGCGTGTCTCGCTCGCCTACCAATTCATCAATCGCATCTGGCTGCTCGGCGGTGTCGATGACATCCTGAGCAACAGCCGGCGCGACTATTTCGTCGGCGCACAGCTGCGCTTCAACGACGAGGATCTGAAGGGCGTTCTGCCGTTCATGCCGAAGATCTCGAACTAATAGCGCCGCTTCGCTTGGCTGGGCGATCGCGAGCCAGCAGCGCAGCTCGAAGTGCGCGATGTTCTCGACTCGTCAGCCCCCGCGCCGACACGCTAGCGACGCCCAGCCAGGCCTGCTCGCGGGCACGGGTGTCGCGAAGCGCGCCGCCCGGCTACGCACTTGGGCTTCGAATCTGGGAGACACGCAGAGCGGTTCGAGCGGCAGTGGCCCGCCCTGAGCGTAGTGATGGTGCGGGGCTCAAAGGTGTTTCGCGAGCTGCGTGAACGGCTCGATCAGCGGATGCTTTTCCCAAAAGGCCAAATGCACGATCGCGCCCATGGCCGAGATCACGAGCGACAGGGAGCAAGTGGCAACCACGAGTCGACGAAGCCCTCGTGATAGCTGCGAGAACGATTCGAACACCTTGAGTGCACCCAGAAACAAAAGCGGGATGATCGGCGCAACCAGGCGTGGGCCGTAGCAGTAACCGCCCCACCAACAATACCAGGACCACATCAGCAGGCAGTACGGCGCGGCCATGCCCACGACCAGCCAGGCTTCACGCCGATGCCCGCGAAACAGCGCCGGAAAGCCTGCCAGCGCCACGAGCAGCGCTGGGCAGAACGGGAGCAAACCATGTTGCAGCGAGAGCAAGCCGCCGGCGGCTCCGGTAAGCAGATTGCCGCTCTCCCAGGGTTGCGCCGCGCGCGTTGGTCCGCCGAAGAAGAGTTGGTTTTCGTACAGCACGAGCGCCACGCTGAACGCTACCGGCAGCGCGAACAGTGCCGCACGCTTGGCGTCGCGTGCCAGGATTCGGTCGAGGAACAGAGGGCCCGCCAATAGCGCGAAGGGCGGCTTCATCTGGATGCCGAGCGCCAGCGTCAGCCCGGCGAGGAAGAATGCGTCCTTGCGCGTGGCAAGCGTTAGCGCAAGGACGGCACACAACGAAAGCCAAGGCTCGCTGAACAACATCCGCCCGTAGTGCCAGGTGGGACTACCCAAGATCGCCAGCAGCGTTACGGCGTTGACCAAGCCACGATCGCTGGACAGCCCGCGCAGCAGCTCGCGTAGCATCAAGGCGCAGGCGAACGTCGCGAGGGTGGACCACACGATCGACAAGTGCTCGACCCAGGCGGTGCCCCGCGCCGGGTACACCAGGGGCGCTAGCAGCAGTGGCAGGCCGGGCGGATGTTGCGAGTACTGAGGCTTGCCCTCGAACTCGCGTGGAGCATCGGGCTTGAGCTCGGGCAACCTGGGCGGCGGGTAGGCTTGGCCGTGAGCGTCGCGGGCATAGTCGTAGACGGAGTCCCAGCCTCGCCAGCGGCCGTCCGCGCCATACCAGGCGACCTGATGATCGATGGCTGCCCCAATGCGGCCCAGCCCGACCTCGATCGAGCCCTGCCGTGCGCGATCGTAGTTGTTCGACAAATCGAGGTCGTGGTCGCTGACGAGGCTGTGAAGCATCACCAAGTAATGAGGCTCGTCACCACTCGTCACCAGCGGCAGACCGAGGAACGGCACGTCATGCGCGCGAGAGAGTGCCAGCGGTAGGGAAAGCGCGATGGCGAGCAGGACCAGGAACAGTCGCTCGGAGGCCAATCGGCGAAACAGTGCGTCCAATGCAATCAGCCTAGTACGACTTGGTCACTTTCGTCGCGAGATCGAGAGGTGACGGCAGCTGCTGAGTTTTGGCTGTGCAGTGAACCCGGCCGTCCCGCGTCACCTCCGATCGAGGCAGCAGGCGCCCGGTTTCACCGGCTCACTCATTGACTCGTGTCCGCCCACGCCGATCGTGATCTGCTCCTGCTGAAGAGCTGATCAAGTAAGTGTTAGAAGGCAATGCGAAAGCCGAGCCCACGCGGCGTCGAACTCGGCGAAGGGTGCTCGAGTGAAGCGTGCCGCGAGCCGCTCATGGTCGCTGGATCGGGCATGCCGCGTACGTCCGGCGGTGGATCGGGCGTGAAGCTGACCGTGGCTCGATCCGCGCGGTAGGTAATGAAAAAGATCGCGCCGGCGCCAACGAGTACACCCCCGCCAACGTAGAAGGCGGTTTTCGATCCGCCGGCGATGCCCACCGTGATGAACACGCCACCGATGATTCCGCCCAGATTCGCAGCTAACCAGGCAGCCGAGCGCAGCCCACTCCGAGACTGATACTCGCCGTGTAGAGTGCCCGGTTGACGCAACGCCACCGTGTCGTCAGCCGGCACGCCGTTGAGCTTGAGTCGGTAGTCACCCGGCGCCAGGTGCGCATCACAGGGCGAGACACACCAGGTCGGAGTACCGTGGCCGGACTCGGTGCGCGCCGAGAACGTGAGCGGGGAGCCCTCGTTCCGCATGTACACGCGAAGCGGCGCGGGGGCAGTGGGGGGCGCCGCTTTTGCGGTCTCCGCCTGCGCCAGGGCGGGGCAGGCGACGCTTGCCACGCCGAACAGCGCGCGAACGACGAACGACATGCGCCCGGGTGTACTCTGAAGCCCTCCCGCCGACAACGCCCCGCACGGCCTTGGGCTGCGGGCAGCCGCTCGGCTCAATCCCCCCACATCACCCAGCCGAGCAACTCAGCCGTGACGAGTGCAGCCGCTGCCTCTTTTGCGCCGACGGTGCGTGCTTCGTGGCCGGTCCTGTAGGACATGAGGCGCTCGAAGGCTTGGTCGATCGAGAGGCGTTCGGGGGGCAGCGTGGAGACGTAGATCAGGGAGGCGGGGGCAGAGCCGCGCTCGCGGGGGTGGCGGACGGCTTCGCCACGGGGGCCGGATAGGAGGCGCTTCTTACCGTCGGGCAGCAGTGTTTTCGGCTCGCCTTTGGCGCGCACGATGGCGCCCGCCATCATTGGGCTGGCTAGGTCGAGGTCGAGCGGGAACTCGACCCGTTGCGGGGCGGTGCCGCGGTAGAAAGTGACCAGGCCCTCGGACCAACCACACAGGGTGGCCACGCGATCGCGGCCTTGGTCGCGGATGGCACGAAAAACGTCGACCGCATCGACCATGCCGATACCGATCATGGTGTCGCCCAAGCGGCCGCCATAGTTCGACAGTGTGCCCAGGGCCGTCTCGAGCTGTTCGCGGGTCAGTCGGCCGCGACGGACGAGGTATTCGCCCAGCAGTTCTTCGCGTTCCGAGGAAGCGACGTGGAGCAGGCGCCCCTTGTCGAGGTAGATCTCTTTGCGGCTGCTGCTGCCCGTGTGCGAGCCGCGTTCGACGAACAGTGCACCGCTTTCGCCCTTCTGACGCATGTAAGCGAGCACGTGCAACATCGGCGTGTCCTTGAGCAGCACCTGGTAGTCCGGGATCCCGGGTTCGAACAGGCGGCTAGTGGTGGCTGTGGTCGAAGGCAAGAGGTGGCGCCCGAGTTCGTGGACGTCGCGGATGAAGCGATAATCCTGACCCATCAGCGACACTTCGTCGTCTGCGGTGAGGTCACCAGTGGCGATCATCTCGATCAGCTTGGGAAAGGTCACGCCGGTGAGGGTGTGGCCATCGGCGCGCCGGACGTCGGATAGCGAGAGCGTGACGAGCGCTTCACTGACCGGCGCGGTTTCCCGTACGGCAGCGATGCCGCCGCTGCTGCGCGCGCGGACCGCGCGCATGCGTTGCACGGAATCACGCACTTGGCCTTCGATCTGTCGGGCGAGCTGGCTCGAATCTTTGGCCCAGTTGACCCACTCAGCGAGTGTGATCTGCAGCTCTTCCGGTGAGGGTTGCTCGAATTCACTGAGTGCGGCGGCGAGCTCGGCCGCGTCTTGGAAGCGCGCATCCGGGTCGCGCGCCAATCCCTTTTCGCACAATTCGAGGATGCCCTCGGGCAAGCTGCTCGCAGCCTGGCGCAGAGGTCCGATATTTACGTCGCGGATCGCCAGTAGCACCGCGAGCTGACCGCTGCCCGGGAAGACGCGCTCGCCGATCAGCATTTCGCCAAACACCGCGGTCAATGCGAACAGATCGGCGCGGTGATCGAACGGCTCACCGGCTACTTGTTCTGGCGCCAGGTAGCCAAACTTCCCCTTCAGGCCCACGCTCGGTTGGGCCGGTTTCACGCGCTGCTCGAAGCGCGCGATACCGAAGTCGCCGAGCTTGATCTGGCCGTCGACCGAGAGATAGATGTTCGAGGGAGTTACGTCGCGGTGCACGATGTGCAGGGCATTGCCCTCGGTATCGTGCGCGGTGTGCACGGCCGACAGGGCGCTCGCCACGCGCATGGCGATGAAGGCCGCGAGTCCGGGCGGGAATTTTCGATGTTCGGCGTCGGCTCGGCGGAGCAGGCGGTACAAGTCGACGCCTTCCACGTATTCCATGGCCAAGTACGGCTCGTCGCCGACCATGCCCGCCCCAAACACGTTGACCACGTTCCGGTGCACGACCGCACGGTGCAGGGCAGCTTCACGTTCGAGCGCGTCGAATTCGCCCCCCTCGCGCGCGGCGCGCAAGAGCTTCTTCACCACCAGGCGTGCTGCTGGTTGGACGCCGATCTTCGGGCGCGCCAGGAATACCTCCGCGCTTCCGCCGACGGCGATACGCCGTTCCAGCACGAATGGCCCGAATGGTTGCTGGGCCCCGGACCCTTTGCGGTCGGTTGCCACAGCCCTCCATTAGAGCGGCTTTCCGGCAAACGGGACAGTGAAAACCGAGGCGCAGGGCAGCCTTCCCCATCTTCACGATGCTTCACCACACTTCATGGCGGCTGCTCGACGTTCCTAACGCTAGGAGAGCGCGCGCTAGTAACAAAACCGACACGCTTTCGGCAACTCTCGCCGGCCTCTGATTCCTGGACGGCCAGCGGGCGCGTGTAGGTGGCGATTCTCCGGCCCGCCGTTTGGCTGCCACCCGCCGGGCGCGATTCGTGACGAACCGGCTTCTACGCCCGAGAAGTGATAAAGGGCGGCAATGCTTGGCGCGCGCGTGCTCCGTTTCCTGCTTCGGTTCGCGCTAGTGGTCATTTGTGCGTCGCTGGCGGGGAGCTGTAAGTGCAGCCACGAGGCGGCCAGCCTGCCGCCCAAGACACCAACCGTGCGGCTGTACCTGGTCTCATCACCCGCCGGTGCGCTGGAACCCTGCGGCTGCGTGAAGGACATGCTGGGCGGTGTCGATCACTTGGCCGCGTTCGTGAAAAGCCAGTCGCAGGACGCGCCGCATAGCGCATTGCTCGCTGCTGGCCCTTTGTTTTTCATGAACACCGCGTTGTCCAGCGAACGGCAGACGCAAGACGCCTGGAAAGCTGACGCGCTCGCGCGTTCGCTGGGCGCGGCTGGCCTACGCGCCTGGGCACCTGGTGCCAATGACTGGGCGGGCGGCGCGGACACGTTTGGTGCGCTCGCCAATGCGGCCCAAGCAGTCCCGCTCGCTTCGAACTTGAAGGGCCCGGGTTTGCAACACGAGCGCGTATTCGACATCGGCGGCAACAAGGTCGGCGTCGCGGGCGTGAGCTTGCCGCTCTATCAGGCCAATCTTCCGCCGGGTGTCAGCTCACTAGACACGCTGAGCGAGCTCCAGAAGGCGAAGGCGGCGCTCGACAGCCAAGGTGCGCGGCTCAGAGTCCTGCTCGCGGCCATGCCGCGCGGTGACGCGCTCCGCTTGATCGATCAGGTGCCGGGCTTCCAAGTACTCGTGATCGGCAAACCATTCGATCAAGGCGAAAGCAACGACCGCCCGACTCCACCGGAGGTCGTGGGCGCGACCTTGGTCGTGGAAGCGCCGAACCACCTGCAAGCGCTGGGAGTGGTCGATTTGTTCGTGCGCGATGACAAGTTCGAGTTCGCCGACGGTTCGAACACCGCTGCGGCCGCCGAGCGCGAAAGCCTGACCGCGCGCATTGCCGAACTCGATGCGCGGCTCTCCGCCGCGAGCGGCGCGGGCAAGACCAACGACGCCGATTTGGCCGCGCGACGTGTCGATCTGGAGCGCATGAAAGCTCGCCAAAAGGCGTTGTCTGCTCCCAACGTTCCCGCGCAGGGCAGCTTTTTTCAGTACCGCCTGGTCGAAGTGCGTGAAGCGCTAGGCCGGGAGCAAACGGTGCAAACTTTGATGGACGGCTACTACCAGCGCGTCAACGATCACAATCACGACGTCTTCAAAGACAAGCTTCCGCTACCGGCGCCCGCCGGGCAGAGCCACTACGTGGGCGTCGAGGTGTGCAGCTCTTGCCATCGGAGCGAACGCCAGTTCTGGAACCTCACCCAGCACTCGGCGGCGTATGCCACGCTGTCGTCAGCGCACAAGCAGTTCAACCTCGACTGCGTGAGCTGCCATGTCACCGGTTACGACCAGCCGGGTGGGTCGACGGTGGTGCACGTCGAAAAATTGAGCAACGTCCAGTGTGAGGTTTGCCACGGTCCGGGATCGCGTCACGCCGACACCCCGCTCGACGACAAGTTGATCGCGCTGCCGGAGCAGAGCTTATGCGCTGCACAATGCCACCATGTACCGCACGTCAAAGCGGACTGGAGCGTCAACGCTTCGTGGGCGAAGATCGTCGGCCCGGGGCATCAGCGAACGCCGAACGCGCCGAAAAAGTGATCCTCCGGAACCGATTTCAGGGCCGGAAATCGTATCAATTTACAGTCTGACAGAAGTTTCCAGTGCGGATGTTCGATGTCCATGGACTAATCCATCGGGAGTGCGGATCAGATTTGGGGGGCGTGTCGAGAGTGGTGGCTCGCACTGTGTGGGCAGGTTAGTTTGATGCCCGATGACCCACGACGAATCCGCTCACGGTAACGAGCACTCCGAAGACCGCTTCTACGCGCAATTCGATTCGCGCGAGGTCGAGCTGATGACGCTCGACGAACTGGCCGCCGCATTCGAGGCTGGACAGATTCACGCGAACACGTTCGTGTGTCGCGAAGGCGACAGCGAATGGCTGACGCTCGCTGAGGTCGCTGGCTTGGGTGAGGAAGACGAAGCCGAACCGGAGCCCGCACCGGTTGTCGAGCGTCGCCCGCCGATGCCGGGGCGCCGTCCGGACATGCCCGTGGCGGCCACCGTCCTGCCCGAGAGCCGTCCGCCGATGCCGGAGCGTCGGCCCGAGATGCCGCAGCGTCGCCCCGAGATGGCCACCCAGCCGGCCTCACGCTTCCAGCCGCAGTCCGTGCCGCCCGTAGCACCGAGCGTTGCTGTAGCGTCGCTCAGCTACGCGCCGGTAACGAGCAACGTGGACTACTCGAATCTGGACCTCGATGAGCTCGCGATGCGCCCGAAGCGTCGTTGGGGCTTGGTCTTGGCGGCGGCAGCCGTTCTGGCGCTCGCTGGTGGCGGGACGGTGTTCGCTCTCAATGGTGGCGGCAGCGCGCTCGCCTCGGCCGTCCCAGACAAGGGAGCGGCCAGCCATAGCCAAGCGTCGCTCACCGTCTCCAACATCCAGGCAAAGCCAAGCGAGCCTGAGCCGGCCGCCCCGGTTGCGCCGAGCACCCCCGAGCCGGTTGCTGTGGCAACGCCCGCCGCTGAAGCAGCCAAGCCCGGTCAGCTCAGCGAGGACATGAAGCAAGCCTTGCTCGCCCAGGACAAGTCCCACGAAGCCAAGAAAGCCAAGAAAGCCAAGGGGCATGCGACCGCGAGCGCGGCGCCGCGCCGGAGCGGCAAAGTGGCGAGCGCCGGCGGCGGCTTCAAGTCCGGCGGCAGCGCTTACGATCCGCTCAACGGCAAGCTCTGAGCTGTGAGTGTTTAGCCGCCCATCACTGCTTTGCCGCTAACGCCGCGAGGCAGTGGTAGGCCGCGTACTTGTATGACTCGGCCAGGGTCGGGTAGTTGAAAACCATGTCGATGAAGAAGTCGACCGTCGCGCCGAGCAGGATCGCGGTCTGACCGATGTGTACGAGTTCGGTGGCCCGCTCGCCGATCACATGAACACCGATCAGCTTGCGCGTCTTGGCGTCGACCACCAACTTGGTAATGCCTTCCAGATCGCCGGTGATTTTGCCTCGCGCGTTATTCTCGAATAGCCCGCGCCCCGCGACATAGTCGATCTTCTTCTGTTGGCAGCTCTCTTCGGTTTCTCCGAACGAGCTGACTTCGGGGATGGTGTAGATCCCGTACGGCATTTCCTTGGCGACGGCCGTCTTGTAGCCGAAGCCAAAGGCGTGGCACATCGCGACCCGCCCCTGCTCCATCGAGACCGAAGCCAACGCAGGGAAGCCGATCACGTCGCCCGCGGCGAAAATATTGGGAACCTTGGTGCGAAACTGGCCGTCGACCGGAATGTAGCCGCGTGAGTCGGCAGCCAGACCGACGGTTTCGAGCCCGAGATCAAGGACCTTGCCCGTGCGCCCGGCGGCGAACAAAAGTTGTTGGTTCTCGAGCCTGCTGCCGTCTGCGAGCGTGGTGATGACGCTGGTCGCGGAGCGCAAGACCGACGTCCAGCGCTGGCCCTGCACCAAGTGAACGCCCAGCTTGGTCATTGCCACCTTCAGACGGGCCACAATCTCGGCGTCCAAGAAGGGCAAGATCTCCGAGCGGGCGTCGACCAGTGTGATGCCGACGCCGAGGGCGGCAAACATGCAGGCGTATTCGCAGCCGATTACACCGCCGCCCAGGATCGTCATCGATGTCGGTAAATCGTTGATCGTCAAAATCTCGTCGCTGTCGTGGATCCAAGCGTCGTCGAAATCGATGTCCGCGGGACGGTGAGGCTTCGAGCCAGTCGCGAGCAAAATGAAGTCGGCGCCAAGACGCCGCTCACCAGTGGACGAGCTGACCGACACCGTGTGTGCATCCACGAGGCGACCACGCCCCTGCACGTACCGCACGTCGTGCTGCGCCAGATTCTTGCGGAACGAGCGTGATTCCGCGGCGGCGATCGCGTTCTTGCGTGACATCAGTCGCGGCAAGGTCGCGTTGCGATCGAGCTCGAGCGCAACGCCGTACAGCTCGCGCGCATGGTAACCGGAGAGGTAGAGCGCCGTCTCACGCAAGGTCTTGCTGGGCAAGGTGCCGGTGTGCACCGCGGCCCCGCCCGGTTCCGGCTCACATTCGACGATGGCGACGCGCTTCTTGAAATACGCCGTCTGCGCGGCTGCTTTCTCGCCCGCGGGACCGGCGCCAATCACGACCAGGTCGAAATGCTCGAGTTCAGGCACGGGGCCAATCCTATCCGGAGATGATCCGGGTCTCCAGCAACCACCATGTAGGTGCAAATAAATTGCTGGATTCTTCGGTGTAGAGTGACCGTTGTGACTCCCTGGTCAGAGTCGGTGTTCCCCAGGGGTTCGGCCGGTTCTCTGGTGGCGCGTGTCCGCCCCGACGATCGTGATCTGATCCTGCCAAAGACTGATCGAGTAGTATCAGGAGGCGTCAATGAAACGAGTGGAGCCGTCGTCGTTCACCGAGCCGTTCATCAGGGTTGAGCTATTCAAGGTCGGAAGCACGACCGTGACGCCCACGACGCTGGTGATCGCCCTGATGATCGTGCTGATGAGCTTCGTGTTCTCGCGTGTGGTGCGCGCGGGCATACGCCGCTTCTTCTTGCGCAGCGGCTTGGCACCGACGGGTGAGGCCGGAGCGGTGGAGCGGCTGGTACACTATGGCATCATCCTGATGGGTATCCTGGTGGCGATGCGCACGACCGGGATCCGGCTCGACGCGCTGTTCGCTGCCGGCGCGGTGTTCGCTGTGGGCTTCGGCTTCGCCATGCAAAACATCGCCCAGAACTTCGTCTCCGGAGTGATCTTGCTGTTCGAGCGCACGATCAAGCCCGGCGACGTGATCGAGGTGGGAGGGCAGATCGTCAAGGTGCAGCAGATGAGCATCCGCGCCACGATCGTGCGCACCTTGGACGAAGAAGACGTGATTGTTCCAAATTCTTCCCTCGTGCAATCGAACGTCAAAAACTTCACGCTCGAAGACAACATCTACCGCGTGCGTGTGAACGTGGGCGTGTCCTACAGCTCGGACGTGCCCCAGGTGAAGGCCGTGCTCGAGGCTTGCGCGCGGTCCATGGATTATCGAGAAATAGGCTTCGAGCCGCGGGTGCTCTTGCTGGGCTTCGGCGCTTCGGCGCTGGAGTTCGAGGCTTCGGTCTGGATGCGCGATCCTTGGAACCATCGCATCGCCGGCTCCAAACTGAGGGAAGCCATTTGGCTGGCCTTCAAAGAGCAGCAGATCATGATCGCATTCCCGCAAGTCGACATGCACTTCGATCCGCCCGTCGCCGAGAGCCTGCGCCTACTTTCCGAGCGCAACACGACCAGTGCTGCGTGAGAGCGGCCAGCTCGCTTTACCTTTTGTTGATGGTCATGAATCCCGTCGGGCCGCACTCAGCCTTCGGCGTCAAAGTGCGGAACTCGGGGCAAACACGAGTGAGGATGCGGGATTGCATCCTTCGGGTGTCACGAAGCGCGTCGATCGCCCCCTGGAGAGGACGAGAGCGGGCACGGGCACGTTCATTACCCCCGTGGGGCGACGCTCGAGCGACGCTCGTTGTCCTTCGACGTCGTTCACGCCGCAGCGGCTGGGGTCGCGTTCAAGAAACGGCCGCGCTGGTAGCTGATGACGTACACGAGGGCGAGCAAGAAGTAGGTCAGACCCACGATCTGCCAGAGGCCGACGTAGGTCGCGCTCTTTGACCACACGAATAGTACGCTCGTCGGCAATTGGAAGCCGGCGATGACCAGGGTATCGAGCAGCAACGCGCGCAGCGTTGCTCCGGCACCCTGGATCGCCGAGCCAAGCACGATGCCGATACCCAAACCGACGTAGCTTGCGCCGACCCATTTGAAGTAGCTCAGCGCGGGCCGGAGCACGTCTGGATCGGAATCGAAAAAGCCCACGATGCTGGAGCCGTAGACGGTGTAGGCGACGGCCAACGCGCCCATCATGACCGCATTGTACGAGGCCGCATACCAACCACTCAGCTTGGCGCGTTCGGGGTTTTGCGCGCCGAGGTTTTGGCCGACGAAGGTCTGCGCGGCGCTTCCCCAGCCCAAGCCGACGAACAGAGCCATGGTTTCCAACCGAAAGACGATGCCCAGGGCGGTGGTCGCGCTCTGATCGGTGGGTGTGGTGAAGGCGCGTGCGACCAGCGAGTGCGTGACCAACATGGCCACGATGCGCACCACCAGCTGTGCGCTCGAGGGCCAACCGAGTTTGACGATCGAGGCGATCGTGTCACGGTGGGCGGCCATGCGCGCGTTCGGCAAGAACAAACCGAAGCGCTTCATCAAGATCGTGGCCGACGGGATGAGCACGACGAAGCGCGCGATGAGCGTGGCCCAGGCCGCGCCCATCAGCCCCATGCGCGGAATGCCGAACAGGCGCGCCAACGGTCGTCCCCAGGACAGGATGGTCGGCGCGTCGCCCGGACCATAGACCATGACTACCGCCAAGATTAGATTCAACACGTTCGACGCGATCAAGAGGCCCACCGGTGTCTTGCTGCTTCCGAGCGCACGCTGCACGCTGGTCAAATGCATGAGCAAGAAAATCGTGAACGAGCCCGCGAGCATCACACGCAGGTAGGGCACACCCAGATTGGCCACCTCGCCCTTAGCGCCCACTACGTCTCTCAGCACGAAATTCGCGCCAAACCCGCCAAGAATGCCGAAGAACAACGAGAGCGAGGCAATCACGATCAGGGATTGCCAGGCGATCTCGCGCACGGCATCCTGATTGCGTTCGCCGACCTTTCGGCTGATCAGCGTGGCGGTTGCTACGCTCAGCCCATAGCTGACGATGGTACCCAGCGCAGCCAATTGATCGCAGATCCCGATCGCACCCAGCGCGGGACCCGCGGTGGCTCCGCCCAAGCGCGAGATGACGAAGGCATCAATCAGGTTGAACGCGGTCTGCAATCCCATGCCGAGCGCAAGCGGCGCGCCGAAGCGCAGCATCTCGAGCCCAAGCGGTTTGGATAAAATGCGTTCCGACGGACGGTCGCTCACGGTTCAGACCTCATCCAAGGGCTCACCTGCGCGTTCGCGCTCGAAGCAATGATCGGGGATCTTGCGCCTCTGTCGTAACAAGGCGGAGCGCACCACGAAACCTGCGGTCACCGGATCGTGATAGCCGCTCGGGCGCTTCTCTTCCGATTCCTGATCGGAATAGTGCGAGCCGATGCGCGACATGAAAAGTTCTCGCACGTATTTGCCGACCAACGAAGACAGGCTCACCAGCGGATCGACCGCGTCGGCGTCGCGCACGAAATGGAGCTCGCCCAGACCGGGAAAGCGATAACCACTGCGCGCCCGGCCCTCGCCCAAGATGGCGTGCAGGCGGCCCGAGAGCGGCCCGAAGAATTTGGAATACTCGGCAATGCCGCCTACTTTTCCACACACGGCCTCGATCTCACCGCTGGCTTGCGCGCGCAAGGCGAGCACGAGCTCCTCCATCGCGTTCAGATCCGCCACGAAGCGATTGGTTCCGCGCTGCTTGGCTTCGTTCAGGTGCTTGGTGCAAACGACGCTGCTGCGCACGCTCAGGATTTCGACTCCGCGCTCGGCCAACGCTTTGCGGTGCTTGGCGATGCGTTGTACGTCGCTCGCTTCGGCCAGGAAAGCCTCGCCGCGGGCGTTCCAGCATTGCCCAGCGACGTGGGTTTCACAGCGCTTTTTGAGCTTGCTCGAGCCCTCGAGTGACAGCTGTTCGAACAGCTCTGCTGGCGAATTCACCGGCACTTGACTGAGCACCCGGGCCCAGGCTTCACCCAGCGCGACGTCGGTGTGCGACATCAGGCGTTTCGAGTCGTCCAGATCGGCACGGATGGCGCGGGGTAGCTTCCGGCTCAACGTGCGCCGACCGCGTTCGTTCACACGCGCGAGCACCGCAGTGACGACCAGTGGTCCGAGGCGCGCTCCGAGCCCGTTTTCATCGGCGCCGACGCGAAATTCGAATGGCAAAGGAACCGACACCGCGGGCGAGAGCCTAGCCTCGCGTTCAGGTGCGAGCAATGCGCCTAGCAGCGGGCCTAGCCGCCTGCGACTGGCGGGATGAGCGCGATCGTTCGTACCCCGGCCAGTAGCTCGGAATCTCCCGCGAAAGCCTCGTCCAGTGCGACCCGTACCGAGGCCATTTTGCCGTTTAGTGCTGGGCGCACCCGCTGCAAATGGAGCACGAATTCCCCCACCGTGCGCACGTTTTCGGGAACCTCGAGCGATTCCTCGTCGAGCCCGAGCAAATCTCGAAGCGCCGCAAAGTAAAGTACCTGGACCACGCAGCCGAGTTTAGCGCCCCGTGTCCTCGATTCGCAAACCTTCGCCTGCTGACCGGCGTGGAGTGACGCTCGAGCGCTGCTGGTAGTCCCCTTGCCCACCGAGAACAGTACTTCGTGCACGAAGTACAATTTCGGCAGGGCGGGGCGCCTCCAAAGGCGCTGGGCACCCGCGAGCGTTCACCAGGTCAGGGGATGTTTCACCAGGTCAGGGGATGTGACGAAGCGTGAGCGAATTCGAACTCTGGTTTTCCGTAGCCAACCGGCGCCGCCGCGCGGCGACTCGGCATCTGAGCGAGGTCAGCATCTGAG